>Ga0055476_10000411_pt1 | contig 11157 bp, 8 predicted proteins | sample Muzzi_CordC_D2_FD_57682 | JGI IMG/M metagenome (GOLD analysis project Ga0055476, IMG submission 57682) | Wetland microbial communities from San Francisco Bay, California, USA, that impact long-term carbon sequestration - Muzzi_CordC_D2 | ecosystem: Environmental > Aquatic > Marine > Wetlands ... | reverse complement strand
TGCAGCGCCAGGTGCCCTACGGCGACGACGACGCCGAGGAGACCATCAGCTCCGGCAGCGTGTCCACCGGCGGATCCCAGCTCGACATGAATTCATCCCAGGTGAACGGCCTGCGCTTCCGGGACATCCCCATCGAACAGGGCGCGAAGATTCTGGAAGCCAATTTGACCTTCACGGCGCGCAGCACCGACACCGGCGCTTCGACAATGCGCTTTACCAACGAGGCCGTCGACGATGCGCCTGCCTACTCCAACAACAACAAGGACATCTCCGATCGCGCCACGGGTGTGTCGGTGGATTGGGACCCGGCTGACTGGGACAACGTCGACGAGTCACACACCACCGGCGACCTGGCGGCGCTGATTCAGGATGTCGTCGACCGGCCCGGCTGGAAGGCGGGCAACAGTCTCGCCATCATCCAGGAGCTCGTTTCCGGCTCGCAACGGCGTGCCTACACATTCAACGGCGGCGGCGCCGTGGCGCCCATGCTGCGCATCAAGGTCGAGGGCACACTGAGCAGCGGCGGCGGCGCCGGCGTCAAGACCGTGCGCCAGGAGCTCAAGGAACTCATCAAAGACTTCGATCACAGTGGCAGCACGCCCATCGTCGATACCCTCTACGAAGCAGCCCGCTACTACCGCGGCGAAGGTGTCACCTGGGGTGCGACTCGCGGTAAGGGCAGTAACACCGTGAAACGCAACACGCGCGTCAGCCACCCGCAGTCCTATACCGGAGGCACCGTTGTTCGAGACAGCAAGTGTACCGACGCCAACCTGAACGCCGACGAGTGCAGGGACGAGTACATCGACGGCAGCCCGGTCTACACGAGCCCGATTGTCGAGGACTGTCAGGCGAACTACATCGTTCTGCTTACCGATGGTGAAGCCAACAACAACAATTCGGAAGGCCTCATCAAGACCATGACCGGTGTTTCGTCCTGCACGGAGAACGACTCGGACGAGAACTGCGGTCGCGATCTGACGAAGTTTTTGAATACCACCGACCAGGGCAAGGGCCCGTCCGGTGACCAGTACGTTACGACGTACACCATCGGCTTCAACTTCAGCGGCACCTGGCTGAAGAACCTCGCCATCGACGGCGGCGGTTCCTTTTACACCGCCGACAGCGCCAACGAGCTGGCGAACGTGTTCAAGTCCATCATCGCCGACATCCTGTCGCGCACGACCTCGTTCGCGACACCGTCGCTGTCGGTGAACGCCTTCAACAAGCTGTTTCACCGTAACGACGTCTACTTCTCGCTGTTCAAGCCGAGCGGCAGGGCCCGCTGGGACGGCAACGTGAAGAAGTACGAGCTCTGCAAAAGCGCGTCTCTGGGTTGTAAGCTGGGTGAGGTGCTCGACGCCAACGGCGATCCGGCCGTGAATGCATCCAATGCGATCCGTGACGAGGCGCTGAGCTTCTGGAGCACGGGCACCGACGGCGCCGAAATCAAGGTCGGCGGCTCCGGCAATGAAATCCCGGTGCACGGCTCGCGTAGAGTCTACACCTACACGGCCGCTACGCCGCCCACCGGCACAGGTGTGTTGTTGAGCGGGTCCGACCATCTGTTGACCGATGGTAACGCCAAGGTCACCAAGGACCTCCTCGGCGACCCGTCCATGAGCAACGGTGATCGCACCGATCTCATCAACTGGATCCGGGGTCTCGATGTGGACGACGAGGACGGAGACGGCAACAAGACCGAGAACCGCTACGGTTTCAACGATCCGTTGCACTCGAGCCCGGTGGCCCTCACCTATGGCGGCACGGAAGCCAACCCGGTGATCAAGCTCTTCGTCGGCACCAATGACGGTGGCATCCGTATGACCAATGCGGCGAATGGCATCGAGGAGTGGATCTTCTATCCTCAGGAGACCCTCGCCAACCAGATTAAGTTGCGGCCGAATCCCAACGGTGATCATTACTACGGCATCGATGGGACGCCCAGCATCTGGATGAACGACGAGAACCTCGACGGTATCATCGACCCCAACTTCGACGGGAATTCCGATGGTACCAAGGAGTTCATCAAGTTCTTCGTGGGCATGCGTCGTGGTGGTGACAAATACTACGCACTCGATGTCACGCCACCAACGGGTACCGGTGCGCTCACTGACCCGACCAAGACGGACCAGGTGCCGCCCAAGCTCAACTGGGTTCTCGACGGCGGCGCCGGCAGCTTCCCGCGTCTCGGCGAGACCTGGTCGCAACCGAAACTTGCCAGAATCGAAACCGGCACGGTCACGGCGGGTCAAGCGGTGAGCAAGACCGTGTTGATATTCGGTGGCGGCTACGACGCAGCCCAGGATGCCAGCTTCGGCACGGGCGGATTGGGCAATGCCATCTACATTGTCGATCCGTCGGACGCCAGCCGCGTATTCTGGATAAGCGGCACCGACCATCTCGCCAGCGACGGCGTAACGGTTCCCGGCATGGACTATCCGATTCCCTCGGACGTGTCCCTGATGGATTCCGACGGAGACGGTTTCACCGATCGCCTGTACGTGGGCGATGTGGGTGGCAACGTCTGGCGGGTCGACCTGCGGCCCGACGAGTCGACCACCGCCGGCATCAAGGCGACGGTCGGCAAGCTCGCCACCGTATCCGACGCGTCCAATACGCTCGACCAGCGGAAGTTCTTCTACAAGCCCGACGTCGTGCAAGCCTACGAAACAGGCTTCTCCACTGTCGGGCGCTATGATCTGGTCACCATTAATTCCGGTAACCGGGCCCATCCGCTGGACCTGTCCGTGCAGGATCGCTTCTACGCGTTCCGCGACTACCATGTGGCGAGACTGGTGGACGGCGATCCCGCCGATACATCGGACGACGACGGTCTCGCGGACGGCTACACGACGATCCAGGGCAAGACCCAGGCGCTCGCCGGCACGCTCTTCGACGTCACCAACGTCAACGACCCGCAGGGTACGGATCTCACCGACCTGCAGGCCGCTGATGGCTACTTCCTCGACTTCGAGGGCGGTGGTGAGAAAGGCCTGGCATCACCCGTGGTACTCGGCGGCACGGCCTTCTTTACGAGCTATCTGCCGGAGGGTGTCGTGTCAGCCACCACCTGCTCGCTGGCGGAAGGCAGTGGTCTGCTTTATGCCATCAACGTGCTGAACGGCGCCGCCGTGTATCCCAACTGGGATGGCGTCGGCGACGACACCAACCTCACCAAGGCGGATCGTACCTACACCCTGGGTGGTGGTATCCCGTCAAGTGCGGTGCCCATCTTCCAGGAAGAAGGTATTACGCTGCTCATCGGCGGCGGCGGTGGCGCGACCACCATCGATCCGGATCTGGCCCTGCCCAGACAAAGGACTTACTGGGGCCAGGAGGAATAGTCTCCTTCCATTGCCAGGATGGCAACAACGCCGCCGTCGTTCGCGACGGCGGCGTTGTTTTTCTCTCAGCATTTACAGGGGACGCTTCAAACCTCGGAGCCGCCGCGTAACGTACTCCACACCAGCATCACAGCACCGACGCAAATGGCCGAGTCCGCCACATTGAACGCCGGCCAATGCCAGCTACCGTAATAGACGTCGACAAAATCCACCACACCGCCGTTTTCCCTGAACAGACGATCGATCAGGTTTCCCACCGCACCACCAAGCACCAACGCAAGCCCGCAGGCCAGCCAGCGCTGATCCCGCGGAATGCGCCGCAACCACAGAGCGATGAATACACTGACGCCGGTGGACAAGGCGGCGAACACCCAGCGTTGCCACCCCCCCGCATCGCGCAGAAAGCTGAATGCCGCGCCGGTGTTATACGTTAGAAAAAGATTGAACGACGGCAGCACCGCCACGGGTTCGTGAAACACCAACAAAAGTTCCGCCAACATTTTGGTGCCTTGATCAATGATGACGACGGCCATGGCAAGCCAAAGCCAGCGCGCACTGCCCGGCTGCGCTTCCGGTTCAGACATTCAGTATTCTCCGCGCAACATGCTCATCTTTGACAAGTTGCGCCTTCAGTACATCCAGAGAGTCGAATCGCTGCTCATCGCGTAGCTTGTCCACGAACTCCACGCTCACATGGCGGCCGTAAATATCCTCGTCGAAGTCGAACAAATGCACTTCCAGAAGCTTCTCGCTGCCCTCCACGGTGGGGCGCGTACCGAGATTCGCCATGCCCGGCAGCGCGGCGCCGCCCAAGCCATGCAGCCTGACCGCGTAGACGCCGGATAAGGGCGCCGACAACCGGCGAAGGCGGATATTGGCCGTCGGAAAGCCGATGGTGCGCCCGAGCTGCCGCCCGCGGACGATCCGGCCCTCGATACAGTAGGGTCGTCCCAGCAACTCCGCGGCCCGGGACAGCTCCCCGTTGGCAAGATCGTCGCGCACCCAGCTGCTGCTCACGCGCCGGCCATCGACTTCGAAGGTGACACAGCGCGAGACGCCGAAACCCAGCTTGCGCCCGGCCTCCTCCAGTGCCATGAAATTGCCCCCGGCGCGATGGCCGAAGTGAAAGTCATCGCCGACCACGATATGACGCACGCCAAAGGCCTTCATCAATACTTCGTCGATGAAGGCCTGAGGCGATAATTGGGAGAACGCGCGGGTGAACCGCGCGACCACAACCCGTTCCAATGGCGTGCCAGCCAGAGCCTGCAACTTTTCACGCAACCGCGTGAGCCGCGCCGGCGCATTCTCACCGGAGAAAAACTCTCGCGGCTGAGGCTCGAAGGTCAACGCCGTGCTCACACCTTGTTCGCGCTCACCGATGGCCGCCAGTTGCGCGAACACCGCCTGATGGCCACGGTGCACGCCATCGAAATTACCAATGGTGAGCACGCAGCCGCGATGGCGCGCACGCAGATTGTGGAGGCCGCGGATCAGCTCCATGCAAAAAATACCCGGTGCAGATTGTGAGATACCGTCATAGCGACAATCCCGCGTGGGGGCGCAAATGTCTTGGTCGAATGCCGACGCTCAGCAAACAAAGTGCGTAAACCGCGCCGCCGCCGATCACCACGAGCGAAAGGCGCGCAATACGAAGCGTGATGTCGGCTTCGGTCCATGACGATGGCTGGCCGCGGAAAAATATCAAAAAGGCCGACATCATCAGCGTCGCGAACAGGATCTTTGCCATGAACGCGGTCCATCCCGGCCGCGGCCTATGGATGCCTTCCCGGCGCAGGCCACGGTACAGCAGGCCCGCGTTGACGAATGCCGCCAGCGACGTCGCCAACGCCAAGCCGGCGTGCTTCAACGGCATCACCAAGGCCAGATTCAAGATCAAATTCGCAACGAGTGCGATGATGCCAACGCGCACCGGCGTGCGTGTGTCCTGGCGTGCAAAGTAACCGGGCAGCAATACTTTGATGAGCATGAAGCCGATCAATCCCACCGAATAGGCCATGAGACTCAAGCTCGCCATGTGCACGTCGCGGGGGGAGAACTCACCGTATTGGAACAGAGTGGTGAGGATCGGCCCGGCCAGCAGCGCGAGGCCCAATGCCGATGGCGTCGCCACCAACAACACCCAGCGCAACGACCAATCGAGCGTATCGGAGAATAACTCACCGGCCTGCTCGGCATGATGCTTGGAGAGGCTGGGCAGAATAACCGTGGCCATGGCGATGGCGAACACCCCCAGAGGAAATTCCACCATGCGATCGGAGTAATAAAGCCAGGAGACGCTGCCGGTCACCAGAAAGGAGGCGATGAGGGTGTCGATGAGCAAATTGATCTGCGCGACGGACGCGCCGAATATCGCCGGCAGCATCAGACGCGCGATGCGGCCCACCCCCTCGTGGGCCCGGGAAATGCGCGGCCAGGCAAGCAAGCCGAGGCTTTTGAGAAAGGGCAACTGAAAAGCCAGTTGCGCGACGCCTGCGATGAGAACTCCCCAGGCCAGCGCCGTCACTGGCTCCGGCATCAGGGGCGCGAGCCACACCGCAGCGCCGATCAATGCCAGATTCAGCAACACCGGGGTAAACGCCGGCACACCGAATCGGCCGTAAGTATTGAGTAGGCCGGCGGCGAAGGCGGTCAAAGATACGAACAAGATATAAGGGAATGTGATGCGCACCATTTCCACGGTAAGCGCGTATTTCTCCGCATTGGCGAGAAAGCCGGGGGCGAAGATCATTACCAGCACCGGTGCCGCGAGGATTCCGAGCGCCGTCACGAGCAGCAGCACCGCGCCCAGGGTGCCCGCCACATGGGCGGCCAGCTGGCGCACCTCGTCGTGACTGCGCTGACTCTTGTACTCGCCGACAATGGGCACGAAAGCCTGGGAAAAGGCACCCTCGGCGAACAGCCGGCGCAGGAAGTTGGGCAGCCGGAAGGCAACGAAGAAGGCATCCGTCTCCCGCCCGGCGCCGAAGGCCCAGGCGATGACCACGTCCCGTACCAGCCCGAGCACCCGTGAGAAGGCCGTATTGCCGCCTACCGTAGCCGTCGCTTTGAGCAGGTTCCGGCTCAATCCCGCCCCCGCCCATGAAGGCCTCGTTTCAGGGTCAAATTGACAACCGCGCCGTCAAGCTGCATAGTTACGCGCCTTTTTGACTTGCAAGCCAGGAGCCGACCCGTTGGCCAACTCACGACAAGCTAGAAAACGCGCCCGCCAGGGCGAAGAACGACGCCAGCACAACGCCGCGCTGCGCTCGCGCATGCGCACCTATATCAAAAAGGTCGTCGCGGCTATCGCGTCCGGTGACAAAAAGGCCGCCGAAGACGCCTACAAGAGCGCCGTGCCGCTCATCGACAGCAGCGCCGGCCGCGACATGATCCATGCAAACAAGGCTGCCCGGCACAAAAGCCGGCTGAATACCCGCATCCGCTCCATGTCGGCCTGAGGCCACCACGACGCTCCTAACCCGGCCCCCGGCAGGAGCGAGCTTGCTCGCGGATTCAGCGTCCCGCCGATTCAACGCCCTGTTCGCCGGCAAGGCCCCTCTCGCAAGTCCTGTAGTTCGCGGCGCACGCATATCCATGTGCAAGCGCGCTCCTGCAGGCATTTCTCTCAACGCTGCGATCATCAAATAATCACCAGATTATCCCTGTGGATGAGCTCCGGCTCGTCCACATAGCCCAACAGCCCGGCGATCTGCTCGCTCGGGTGGCCCATGATGATGCGCGTCTCCTCGGCGCTGTAGTTCACCATCCCCCGGGCGATTTCCCGATCCGCCGGGTCGTGGCAGGCGACCATCTCGCCGCGCTGAAAGTCGCCGCTCGCCGCCGTTACCCCAACCGCCAACAAGCTCTTGCCCGAACCCGTCAAAACCTCGGACGCGCCGGCGTCCAGGGTCAAGCGCCCACGCACTTCCAGCTGGCTGGCAAGCCACTGCTTGCGCGCTGCCAACGGCGCCCGATCCGGCACCAGCAGGGTGCCGATGGATTCACCGTTGGCGAGCCGCGTGAGCACGTCCGGCTCGCGCCCGGATACGATGCGGGTGGCGGCGCCGGATCGGCCCGCCAGCGCCGCGGCGGCGAGCTTCGTGCGCATACCGCCGCGCCCGTGAACACTGCCCCCCCCGGCCATGGCCATCAAAGCGGCATCACCCGCCTTACCGCTGGGCACGAAGGCGGCCTTCTCATCGAGGCGCGGATCCGCCGTGTAAAGGCCCTCCTGATCGGTAAGCACCACCAGCAACTCTGCCTCCACCAGATTGGCCACCAATCCGGCCAGGGTGTCGTTATCACCGAGGCGAATTTCCTCGGTGGCGACGCTGTCATTCTCGTTAATGACCGGCACCGCCCCCCAACCCAGCAGACATCGCAGCGTACTGCGGGCGTTCAGATAGCGGGCACGATTGGTGAAATCGTCCCGGGTCATGAGCATCTGCGCCGTATGCGTGCCGTGATTCTTGAAAAAGGATTCGTAGACCTGGATGAGCCCCATCTGCCCGATGGCAGCCAGCCCCTGCAGTTGATACACGGCCTGAGGGCGGCGCTCGATGCCAAGCCGGCTCATCCCTTCGACAATGGATCCCGAGGACACCAGCACCGGATCGATCCCCGCCTTGCGTAAAGCGGCCATCTGATCCACCCACAATTGGATAATGGCGTGATCCAGACCCTTGCCCTGATCGGTGAGCAGCGCGCTGCCGATCTTGATGACCCAGCGCCGCGTGTTCGCCTTGGCGGCGGACGGCTTCATGTTTGCTCTTCCAGATGGTTCATGATTGCCTGACACAACTCCTGACACCCCTCCCCGCTCAGGGCCGAGACATAATACACGGGACCCGTGTGTTCCAGGCGCCGGACCAGTGCCTCACAACTGGCGGCGCGGGCGTCCGGCGCCAGCAAATCAATCTTGTTCAATACCAGCCAGCGATCCTGGGCCGCGAGCTCAGGACTGAAGCGCTGCAGCTCGGTCACAATGGCGCGGGCATCGGCCGCCGGATCGATGCCATCGTCCATAGGCGCGGCGTCCAGGATATGAAGCAATAATCGCGTTCGCGACAAGTGCTTGAGAAAGCGAATCCCGAGTCCAGCGCCGTCGGCAGCGCCCTCGATGAGCCCGGGCACATCGGCGACCACGAAGCTGCGATCCGGTCCCAGGCTGACCACGCCCAGATTCGGATACAAGGTCGTGAAGGGATAGGCGGCCACCTTCGGGCGGGCTGCTGACACCGCCCGAATGAACGTGGACTTGCCGGCATTGGGCATACCAAGCAGGCCGACATCCGCCAATAGCTTGAGCTCGAGATTCAGATCCCGCTGCTCGCCGGGCTTGCCGGGCGTGGTCTTGCGCGGCGCACGGTTGGTGCTGCTTTTGAATCGGGTATTGCCGAGTCCGTGGCGCCCACCCTTGGCGACCACCAGTTGCTGACCCGCCTCGAGCAGCTCGCCCATGAGCACCCGGGTATCGGTCTCGGCGACAACCGTGCCCACCGGCACCTGGACGTACAGGGTCTCGCCGCCGCGCCCGGTGCAATTGCTGCCCTCGCCGCGATGCCCGTGTTCCGCCCTGTACAAGCGCTTGTAGCGGAAGTCCACCAGGGTATTGAGATCCGCGTTGGCCACCAGCACCACATCGCCGCCGTCACCACCGTCGCCACCATCCGGTCCGCCGCGGGGAATGTACTTCTCGCGCCGGAAGCTCATGCAGCCGTTGCCACCGCGACCGGCTTCCACGCGGATGCTGACCTCGTCGACGAATTTCATGTGATTAGCGCCGGATCGAGCGCCCTGGAGACAAAAAACCCCGTCAGGGACGGGGTCTTGACGCGCCCGCTGTCGGGACCCGCTACTGGCCGGGCACCACGCTCACGAACTGGCGCTGCTTCGGTCCTTTTCGATCGAAACGCACCTGCCCGTCCGCCTTGGCGAACAGCGTGTGGTCCCGGCCGATGCCAACGTTGACGCCGGCGTGATATTTGGTGCCGCGCTGACGCACGAGAATATTGCCGGCACGCACCACCTGACCGCCGAACAGCTTGACGCCCAGGCGCTTTGATTGGGAATCGCGCCCGTTCTTACTGCTGCCGCCTGCCTTTTTATGGGCCATCTCGTGACTCCTTGAATGACTACTTGTCGGTCTTGGGCTTGGCCTTGGCTTTTGCCTTGGTCTTAGTCTTTGCCTTGGCCTTTGCCTTGGCCTTCTTCTTGGCAGGCGCCGTGGGCTTCGCGGCTGCCTCGACCTTGGGCGTCGCTGCCGCCTCTGCCTCGGGCTCGCTCTTGGCCTCGGATTTCGCCGGCGCGGCCTTGCCGCCGCCAATCTTGGTGATCTCCACCTCGGTGAATGATTGCCGATGGCCATTCTGGCGCAAATAGTTCTTGCGGCGCTTGAATTTCACCACCTTAATCTTGTCGGCGCGCCCCTGGGCGACAACCGTGGCCGAAACCTGGCCACCACTCAGAAAGGGCGTTCCCACCGTCACCTTGTCGCCCTCGCCGACCATCAAAATCTGATCGAATTGGACCTTGGCGCCCGTTTCCCCGGCGAGCTTCTCCACCCGCAAGGTGTCACCCTCCCGGACGCGATACTGCTTGCCACCGGTCTTGATTACCGCATACATTTAGGCGTCTCCAATGCGAACTGGCCGGGTTTGGCCCTGCGCGAGCGAAACGAGAATTGTAATAACGAACGCGCCATAGAACAAGAGCTTAGGGGGCGCATAATTTTCCCCGCCCGGCGGGGTATAATCGCGGCAATCAAGAATCCCCAATAGAACAAGGGACCCCGGCACCTGGCCATGAGCACCGCGCAAGCTTCGAATCGTCTTGTCGCCCCAATAGGCGATCTGGAGTCCATCCGGCTCCTGCTTGCCGACGATCTGAAGGCCGTGGACGGCCTCATCGAGCGCCGCCTGCACTCCGACGTGGTGCTGGTCAACCAGATCGCCCAGTACATCGTCTCCAGCGGCGGCAAGCGCCTGCGGCCCCTGCTGGTGCTGCTGAGCGCACGGGCCTGCGGCTACCGAGGCGATCAGCACGTGCATCTGGCGGCCGTGACCGAGTTCATCCACACCGCCACCCTGCTCCACGACGACGTCGTCGACGACTCGCAACTACGCCGCGGGCGCAAAACCGCCAACGCGGTATTCGGCAACGAGGCCAGCGTGCTGGTAGGCGATTTTCTCTACTCGCGGGCCTTTCAGATGATGGTGGACGTGCGCAATATGCGCGTGATGGAACTCATGGCCGATACCACCAACATCATCGCCGAAGGCGAGGTATTGCAGCTTCTCAATTGCGGTGATCCGGAGACCAGCGAGAAGCAATACCTGCAGGTCATCCGCGCAAAAACCGCGCGCCTGTTCGAGACCGCCGCGCAGCTCGGCCCTATTCTCCGCGAAAGTCCGCCGGAGCAGGAACACGCTCTCGGCCGCTACGGATTACATTTAGGGATCGCCTATCAGCTCGTGGACGATGCCCTCGACTACGACGGTTCCTCCAAGGAGATCGGCAAAAACGTCGGCGACGATCTCGCCGAAGGCAAACCAACCCTGCCCCTCATCCACGCCATGCGCACCGGCACCCCGGCCCAGACGGCCATCATCCGCAAAGCCATCGAGCACGGCGGACGCGATCACATCGATGCCGTCATCGACGCCGTTGAATCCACCGGAGCCATCACTTACACTGCGCGCGCTGCGGCCGCCGAAGCCGACGCCGCGCTCGAGGCGCTCACCGCAATCCCGCCCTCACCATACCGGGACGCCCTCGAATCACTCGCGGAGTTCTCAGTCAGCCGCAC
>Ga0055476_10000409_pt1 | contig 11183 bp, 9 predicted proteins | sample Muzzi_CordC_D2_FD_57682 | JGI IMG/M metagenome (GOLD analysis project Ga0055476, IMG submission 57682) | Wetland microbial communities from San Francisco Bay, California, USA, that impact long-term carbon sequestration - Muzzi_CordC_D2 | ecosystem: Environmental > Aquatic > Marine > Wetlands ... | reverse complement strand
CACCGGGTCGCAGGAAGGTCAGGGGCAGAGCGAGCTCCAGGCCGAGGTCCGCGACCTGTGCACCGTCGTAGTCCCGGTACTGACCGATCACTGCAAAGCTCATCCCGACGTGTTTGCCGAAGTCGCCGGCGATCATCAGGGTCGGGTCGACCGTCCAGAGATCGCCGAAGTCAGCGACATCGAGGCGGCTCCCGCCGACGTCGAGTCGAACGTCCAGCCCGGCGTATCGCGTGACTTCGGTCTGGTAGCCGAAGCGCGAGCGGCTGTCGTCGAAGCCGAAGCGTCGGTAGGCGCTGGCGCCCAACAGGGCGACGGTCGATTTCGGATTCCCCGAGAGGACGGCCAGCGGCGAGTTGGCGTTGGACGCGCGCAGGAAATCGAACCATTCGTCGGCGCCGGCATCCTTGACCCAATCATCGATGTCGTCGACCAGAGCGTTGGGATTCGATGCGGTGAACTCCTTGCTCAGCCCCGTCTCCGGAATGAGGATCCTGGCAGTGACCTCGGTGTCTCCGAGGCCCACGCCGTCGACTTCGATGCGGATCGCATCATCCCAGCCCATGTAGTCGAGGGTTCCGACGTAGCCGTTCAGGATCGTGGTCGGTGTGCGAAGCGGAGCGAAGCCTCCTTTGAGCTCGATCACGTCCTCGACGAGGCTGATCAAGTCGTGGCTCCGATCCGACCCGGACGCGGGTGAGGAGTTGACGTCGATGTCGGCCTGCAGGATGGGCTCGCTGGCGCCGGCGGGAGCGGCGAAGGCGAGCGCGGCGATCAGGGCCGGGATTCGAACGATGATTGGCTTCATGGTGGATTCCTTCCTCGAATTGCTCCGACGTATCGGCTTGCGACTCGCAGATTCATAGCCGGGCCCCGCGACATCGCAACTCCTCCCGCGCGCCGTGGGAGTTCCGCAGCGAACAACGGCTTCGTCCCTGCCGACTGAGGCTGGCTTGCGCCCGCAGGTCTTCCGGCGGCTCGCGGGTCGATCGATCGAGATTCGCGGCGAGCCGGCTCAGGCGCGAACGAAGCGCACGACATCGTGTGCGGTGATGGACACGACCCGATCGGGACTCGGCGAAACGAGTTCGCCGTCCACCGTGAAGCCGCAGTCCATGCGCAGGTCGACGCGACGAGCGTTCCGGCTGGTGTAGCCGTTGCGCTCGTTCACGTGCTCGGCCGGACGGCCCGCGAGGATCCCCGGCAACGCTCGTCCGAACGATGCGGCATCGGCCGCGATCGACGTGAAGTGCACGCCGCCCGGGCCGCGACCCCAGAAGGGTCGCATGCGCAGGAACAGCCGGTCGAGCGAGCTGGCCATGACGAGGCAGCTCTCGCCCCGATCGACCCGCGACCGATCGACGAGGATGCCCAGCTTGTCGGGCGTCAGCACTCCATGGGATTCGCCGAGAATCGCCATGCGGGCCAACAGCGTCGCCGTGATGAGCGACGCACCGAGCACGCCCTGCCTTTCCGTGGGGATCAAGCGGTGCACCAGCTCGATACCGCGGTGGACCACTCCGGCGCCGACGAACATGCCGTAACGCGTCTGGATGCCCGGTCCGTACTGCACGCGCAGCACGGGGCGTTCCAGCCGGCGGTCGTCGAGGGAGCCCGAGCGCGCAGCCTTCAGCAGCTCGGCCATGGCACGCACCGGATCCCGGCGCGAGCCGAGATCGAGCGCAGTCATGTTGGTGCGCCCGCCACGCAGCACCGCGACGTCGGGAATCCGGCCGTCGAAGGCGCCCTCGCCGAGGATTTCCCCGAACGCATGCGAGATCGTCCCGTCTCCGCCATTCACCACGAGCAGCTCCACGTCCTGGCGCGCGAGCTCCCACAGCGCTTCGGGCACTGCCCGAGCGCTCGACGTTTCGACGTGGGCCACCTCGGGATGATCCGAGAGAAGCTTCAGCAGTCGCGCGACGCCTTTTCGATTGCGACCTGCACGCAGATTGTTCAGTAGTCCGATGCGCATTGCCGATTCCTTCCCTCCCCAGGGCCGGCCGGGCGTCCGCCGCCGGTTGGCGTGCTTGCGGCGACACACGGGTCGCGCCGTCGTTCATCGCGCAGCCGTGTCGGGCTCTCCTGCCCGCGGGCGGCGCTGCCGGCCGCTCGGCCCCGTCATCCGGGGCATCCCGACGGGCGGATGACGAGGCCGCGTCACAGACGAGTCGAACCGGTCGCAATTGATTGGCGCCGGCTCCTCCTCGGACATCCCGTCTCTCGGCGCATTCCGCTTTTCGGAACTTTTCGGCTCGGGCTGAAGCCGCCGGAAAGTCGTGGATGCCCCGCGGGGATTACCCGAGCTCGAGTGGAGCGGGGGCGCGGGCTCGCGACGCGAGGGTCAGCTCTGGAGTGCTGCTTCCACGAAATCGAGGCGGTCGTTCCCGAAGAAGAGCTCGTCGCCGACGATGAAGGTGGGAGCGCCGAAGGCTCCGCGCTCGACGGCCTCGGCGGTATTGGCCTTGAGGGCGTCCTTGATCGCGGGGTCGCCGCAGCGTTGGATCACCGCTTCGGCGTCGCAGCCGATCTTGCCGAGAATCTCGCGCAGCACCGCCTCGTCGCCCACGTTCAGACCGTCGCGCCACATCCCGGCGAAGACGGCCCGGTGGAAGTCCATGAACTTCGGATCGTCCAGCAGCACGATCGCGGCGCGCATCGGCAGCACGGTGTTGACCGGAAAGTGGGGATTCATATTCATCGGAACGCCGTAGCGGGCCGACCAGCGCTGCGTGTCCTTGATGGTATAGGCGCCCTTGTTCGGCACCGTGAAGGGCGGAGAGTTTCCCGCCGCCTTCATGACCCCGCCGAGCAGTACCGGTCGATACACGATCTCGGCGCCCGTTCGCTCGATCACGCCGGCGAGCTGGCTGTCCGCGAGATACGAGAATGGACTGACGTAGTCGAAGAAGTACTCGAGTCGAGTCGGCATCCGGGGCCTCCGTGGGATGTTCGAGGTCGGACGATAGCCCAGACGGGCGCTTCGCTCAGCGTTCAGAGTCGATTCTGCAGGTAGTCGAGGGTGCGGGCCTCGGTGCCTTCGTCGACGGGGACGAGGCTCGCGTCGAAGTCGCTGATTCCGATTTCGTCGAGGCGGTCGAGCGCCGCGTCGAGGCTGTTCTCGTCGCCGACGATCGCGATGTCGGACGGCCCGCTCGCACCCTCGCGGTCGAGCATCGCGCGATACGAAGGCAACATCGCGTACATCCCCATGCGCTGTGCGACCAGCTCGCGCGCCGCGCCCGCGTCGTTGGTGAGCGCGATCGGGAAGCTCGCGACGATGCGGGGCAGTGGGCGCCCGGCGGCCTCGGCGGCCGCCCGGATGGTGGGCACGACGTGGCTCTCGAGAGTCTTCGGGCCCGTGAGCCCGACCACGGTCCCATCCGCGAGGCCGGCCGCGATCCGCAGCATCTGCTCGCCGAGTGCGCCGATCAGCAGCGGGACGGATGTCGCGCCGGCGACGTCGAGCGCCCCCCCCACGCGGTAGACTTCGCCCTCGAAGTGGACCGGCTCGCCGCGCAGCAGCGGCGCGAGCACCGACACGTATTCGCGCATGTGGCGCACCGGTTTCTCGTAGGAGAGACCCATCATGTTGTCGATGATGGGGCGGTGCGACAGGCCGATGCCGAGCGTGAAGCGGCCGCCGGTCGCGGCCTGCGCGGTCAGCGCCTGCTGCGCCATGGCCATCGGATGGCGCGGATAGCTCGGGACGACCGCGACTCCGACTTCGATCCGCTCGGTTTCGCGCCCGACGATCGTCTGGACGTTGATGGCGTCGAGGCCCAACGCATTCGCCATCCACAGGGTATGGAAGCCGCGGGCTTCGAGGTCGCGCGCCCGCGCGACGAGGCCGTCGATCCCGAGATCGTAACCGGGGTTCGCGCCCGAGTTCACGCCGAATCGCATTGGAAGCCTCCCGACGTCGCCTCGTCGCCCGCGCGCCCGATCAGTTGCCGAAGTCCCAGGATCCGCCGTCGGCGTGGTGCTTCAGCACGTTCTTGGCGATCAGGATCTTGTGCACCTCGTCGGGCCCGTCGGCGAGCCGCAACGTGCGGGCTCCCTGGTACATCGCGGCGAGCGGCAGGTCGCCGCTCACGCCGGCCGCACCCCACACCTGGATCGCGCGATCGACGACTCGCGAGTAGGCCTCGGGGACGAAGATCTTGAGCGCCGAGATCTCGGTGCGCGCATCGGCACCGCTCTCCATGCGCTCGGCGCAGTGGATCGTCATCAGGCGCGACGCCTGGATGTCGATGTAGGATTCCGCGATGAAGCCCTGGACGAACTGCTTGTCGCGCAGCAGTCCGCCGTGCACTTCGCGGGTGCTCGCACGCTCCACCATCAGATCGAACGCGCGCCACATCTGGCCGACCGAATTCATGCAGTGATAGACGCGCCCCGCGCCGAGGCGATCCTGCGCGGCTGCGTGCCCCGAGCCGGTCTGGCCCAGCTGGTTCTCGAGCGGAACGCGCACGTTGTCGTAGATGATCTCGGCGTGGTCGCTCTCCCGGCCCCAGACTTCGATGCCGCGCACGATTTCGACGCCGGGAGTGTCGGTGGGCACGATGATCTGGGTCATCTTGCCGTTGCGTTCCGCGGGCCCGTCCGGATCGTCGGTGCGGCACATCACGATCAGGAAGTCGGCCGCCATCCCGTTCGAGGTGAACCACTTGTGGCCGTTGATCACCCACTCGTTGCCCTCACGACGCGCGGTGGTCTTGATCGAGCGCGGATCCGATCCCGCGTTGTCGGGCTCGGTCATCGAGAAGCCGGACTGCATCTTGCCCTCGGTGAGCGGCACCAGCCACTTCTTGCGTTGTTCCTCGGTGCCGTACTTGAGCAGGATCTTCTGGTTGCCGGAGTTCGGAGCAACCACGCCGAACAGCGCCGCCGCACCCATTGCGTAAGCGAGCACTTCGTTCATGTAGGCGTGCTCGAGGAACGACAGGCCGCAGCCGCCGTATTCTTCGGGCAGGTGCGGTGCCCACAGGCCGGCCTGCTTGACCTTTTCACGAATGCCGCGGCGCAGCTCGCGGGCGACCTTCCGCTCTTCGTCGCTCACGTTGCCGTCGCGGCGCACGCGCCACAACTTGTTCTCGTTCGGCAGGATCTCCTTGTTGATGATCTCTGCGGTGAGCAGGCGGATCTGGTTGATCTTGTCGGGGAGCGTCGGAATGCTCTGGACGTTCATGGGCATGGGTTGGCCTCGAAGGAGTCGGCGAGACGCCGAATGGGACCGCGGCTCGATATGGTCTTCAGCTACTTACGATACGGCACCAGAACGGCACTCGCCGCCGGCGATCTCCGTCGTCGGTTTGCGAATCGGCGGAATGGATCCGATCGAGTCGTGACTGCATCGACGATCGTGCGCCGCGCCGGGGTGGAAGGCGCGGGTCTCACGCCTTCCACTGCGGGAAGACGGGCATGATGCTGTATTCGGCCGTGCCCGTTCCCCGCTCGCCCGTTTCTTCGACCTCGAAATCGCAGAACGCCTCGTAGCAGTCGAGCCGATTCTCGAGGTCGTTCTCGGCGCGCAACCAGAGTTGGATCTGGCCGTGCACCGCCGTGCTTCGCACGTGGAGGACCTCGCCGTCGGGCAACGTGAAGGCGTAGCGGAACTCGGTCGCCTCGCGCATCGCGGCGGTGCCGTCGTTGGGAACGATCTCGGCGGTGGCGTTCAGCAGCGGACGCGAGCCGTCCTTGTCCGAGATGAAGCCACCGACGTGTTTGTCCTTGGGGTCGAGGGTGTTCTCGAAATAACTGCCGAAGACGTTGATGTGCCGGTCGGGAAGTTGGACGGACGGCCAGTAGTGCGAGGCGAAGTGGGCCTCGCGAACGTGCCACTGCGGCGGACTCGAAAAACGATCGGACCAGCTGTGGTCGCGGTGACTCCAGCAGTCGATGTTCCGGACATCGCCCGCGTTCGGCCCGCGTCGGATTTCGAAATCGCCGCGGCAATTCATCGCCTGTTCGTAGTGTCCGCCGTGCAACGGCCCGATTCCACCGAGCGGGTCGCCGTTGGGTACGCAGTCGGCGTAGTCGAACGGCGCGAAGCGGCCCTTGAAGTCGAGATCGAAGGCATAGGCCTCCCAGTCGAGCGTGATCTTGATGTGGTTCCAGGGCTCGACGACCGAGTAGCGGAGCCTCCCGTCCGACCACGGCCCCGAGTCGGGCTGCGGATCCATCGGAATCTTGTTGCCGTACAGCTGAACCACTCCATCGATGACGAAGAGGGATTCGAAGCGCGCGAAGCCGTTGTTGGTGAGGTGAAAGTGGATGACACCGTGGATTCCGGCCACGGGATCGACGACGCTCACCCACAGCGTGTCGCCGTAGAGCGTGGTACCGGCGGCCGCGGGTTTTGCGTGGCGGTACTCGTCGGCGATGGAGAGCTTCGGTGGCGGAAGGAACGGCATGCTGGACGTCTCCGGGCTGTGGCATCGAGGATGCGACTCTAGGCCAGTCCGCGAGCGTCCCTCAACGATCTCGACCGGGCAATGGCCGGTGCGGCTCGCAATCGGCAGATCGACACACGAGGTTTCCGGTCGAGAACACAGTCAGCCAGACCGTCGGGCCCGCTAGAATCGCCGGGCCGCCGGATCGAGCGCGCGGATTCGAGGAGAAGCGACGTGTCCCGTCCCATGAACCGAGAAGAACGGGAAGCCTTCCTCGCCGAAGTCCACGTCGGCGTGATCGGGCTCGACCGTCCCGGTCGCGCGCCCCTCACCGTTCCGATCTGGTACGTCTACGAGCCCGGCGGCGACCTCTGGATCATGATCGAATCCGACTCGGTGAAGCAGCGTCTGATCGATCGAGCCGGGCGCTTCAGCCTTTGCGTCCAGAGTGAGGCCCCGCCCTACAAGTTCGCGAGCGTCGAGGGGCCGGTCGTCTCGGTTCGTCCGTCCGACAAGGATCGCGACGAGCGTTTCATGGCGCGTCGCTATCTCGGTGAGAAGATGGGCGACGTCTACATCGAAGTCAGCAAGACGGACCCGGCGAACCGGCCCGGGCTGATCGTGACGATGCGACCCGAGGCGTGGTTCACGTCGGACTTCGGCAAGGAGTGGACGACCCGGCCCGCCGACTGACACGGCGTTCCGCCCGATCCGGCTCGCCGCCGGCGGGAAGCGAAATCCCGCCCATACGTTGTAACCTCCCGTCCGAGTGAGACAGAAGGAGGATTCCCTGATGGCTTCGATTTCCGGCGGCGCCGTGATCGCCCGCATGCTCCGAGCCGAAGGCGTCGAGGTGGTGTTCGGCATCATCGACGGCAGCTACTTCGGCCTCTATGCCAGCCTTCGCGACGTGGGGATCCGGCTCGTCACTCCGCGTCACGAAACCAGCGCGGTCCACATGGCCGGAGCGTATGCGCGGATCACCGGCAAGCTCGGTGTCTGCATCGCGAGCAACGGGCCCGGCGCCGCCAATGCGTTGCCGGGTGTGGCGGTCGAGAATGGCGAAGGCAATCGGGTGCTGCTGATCACCAGCTGGCGTCGCGCGGCGATCGTCGATCCCGATCGCGGCGGCACGTACCAGTACTTCGACCAGGTCGCCACGATCCGCCCGATGAGCAAGTCGAGCGAAGCCGCCGGATCCTTCGATCGCGTTCCCGAGCTCACTCGGCGCGCGCTGCGCCGCTGCCGGATCGGCCGACCCGGAGTCGTGCACCTGTGCGTGCCCGAAGACATCCTGAACGGTGCGTTCCCTGAATCGGATCTCGCGCCGACGCCCCCCGAACGCTACCGGCGCACGGCGCGCTCGGCCGCACCGGAGGCGCTGGTGCGCGAGGCTGCCGAGCGTCTACTCGAGGCCGATCAGCCGATGATCCACGCGGGCAGCGGCGTGTTGCACGCGCGGGCGACCGCGGAGCTGCTCGAAGTCGCCGAGGCGCTGCAGGCCCCCGTGACCACCAGCTGGGCGGCGCGCGACGTGATCGACGAACGCTCGGAGCTTTCGATCCCGATGAACCTGCTCGAACTCAATACCCGGGTGCGGAACGATGCCGACCTGGTGCTCGCACTCGGGACGCGCTTCGGCGAGACCGACTGGTGGGGCAAGCCGCCCTACTGGCGCAGCCCCGACGAGCAGCAGTTGATCCAGGTCGATGTCGACGAGGATGTGCTCGGCCAGAACAAGCCGGTCGACGTCGCCGTGGTGGCGGACATCCAGAGTTTCCTATCCGCCCTGCTTGCAGAGCTCAAGGCCCGCTCCGCGTCCCCGCGTCTCGCGCAACGGCGCGCGAAGCTCGCGGAGTACGCGGCGGCCAAGCAGGCGGGCCACGCGGTTCTCGCGGAGATGCTGGAGCGCGAAATCGAGCTCGTGAACTCGGCCCGTGTCGCACGGGTCTGTCGCGACCTCTTCGATGACGACGCGGTGCTCGTGGCCGACGGCGGCAACACCGCTGTCTGGGCGAACATGTTCCACGAGGTGCGTGCGCCGCACTCGCTGCTGTCGACCTTCAAGTTCGGGATGCTCGGCGCCGGAGTCGGACAGACGCTCGCGGCCAAGGTCGCGTTCCCCGAGCGTGCCGTCTACTGCATCATCGGAGACGGCGCGATGGGGTTCCATTCACAGGAGATCGAGACCGCGGTCCGGAACGACCTGCCCGTGATCTTCCTGGTGTTGTGTGATCGTCAGTGGGGCATGGTGAAGGTCAATCAGGAGATCACTCTCGATCCGCAGAAGACCCTCACCGAGGGCAAGTTGCCCGATGACCAGACGATCAACACCGACTTCGGTGAAACCCGATTCGACCTGCTGGCCGAGAGCATGGGGGCGTTGGGAGAACGGGTCGGCCGCAACGAGGAGCTCGAGCCCGCGATTCGGCGCTGCATCGAGAGCGGACGCGTTTGCGTGATCCACGTCGACGTCGACCCGGTGATGCACAAGTTCGCGCCCCATCTCGCGGACTTCAAGCAGATGCACCTCGAGCCCGGAGGCGCATAGAACAGTGGCGCCGAGATCGCGTTCCGTGCTCGTCACCGGTGGCTCGGGATTCATCGGCTCGCAGTTCGTGGCGGCGCTCGCGGCCGACCGCCGCGATGTCGAGACGCTGATCTCGCTCGACGTACGGGAAGTTCCCGAGGGCGAGCGCCTGCCCGGCGTCGTCCATGCGACCGGTGACATTCGCGGCCCCGAGGTCGCGTCGTTGCTGCGCGAGCACGCCGTCGACACCGTCGTGCACCTGGCCGCGATCGTGACACCCGGCAAGGAGACGAGCCGCGAGCTGCTGTATTCGATCGATGTCGGGGGAACCGAGAACGTGCTCGCGGCCTGCCTGGCTGCCGGCGTGCGGCGCTTCGTCGTCACGAGCAGCGGTGCCGCCTACGGCTACTACGCAGACAACCCCCTGCCGCTCTCCGAGGACGATCCGATTCGCGGCAATCCGGAGTTTGCCTACTCGGACCACAAGCGCCTGGTCGAAGAAATGCTCGCACGCTACCGCGAAGAGCATCCGGAACTCGAACAGCTGATCTTTCGTCCCGGAACCGTTCTCGGAGCGAACGCGAACAACCAGATCACGGCGCTGTTCGAGAAACCCGTGCTGATCGGGGTGCGGGGCTCCGATACCCCGTTCGTCTTCATCTGGGATCAGGACGTCGTGGCCTGCCTGGTGCTCGGCGTGCGTGACGGCCGCACGGGGATCTACAACCTCGCCGGTGACGGCGTGATGACGCTCGCCGAAATCGCGGCCGCGATCGGCAAGCGCGTGATCGCGATTCCGGCCTGGTTGATTCGAGGCGTGCTCGCGACGCTGCACCCGATCGGTCTCTCGCAGTACGGTCCCGAGCAGGTCGATTTCCTGCGATACCGACCGGTGCTCTCGAACGCGCGACTCAAGTCGGAATTCGGCTACGAGCCGCGCATGAGCAGCCGCGAGGTCTTCGACTACTTCTGGAGTCACCGGACTTCGACCGGCGACTCCTGAAAACGCTGCGGGAGGAAGGCTTTGGCTCTGCGCGAAAAGCACGCCGTGGTGACGGGCGCGGCCGGCGGACTGGGCCGAGCGCTCTGCGACGAGCTGCTGAAGGCGGGCGCGCGAGTCACGGCTCTCGATATCGACGCGGCCGCGTTGCAGAGTCTGGCGGCTTCCGACGACTCCGGTCGCTGGCGCGGGCGGAGTCTCGACATCACCGACGCCGCCGCTTGCGGCGAGGCCTTCGAGCGCCTTCGCGCCGAACACGGCCCCGTCGACCTGATGATCAACAACGCGGGCATCACGCACTTCAGCCGCGTCGCGGACGTCGCACTCGAAACCGTCGCGCAGGTGATGGCGGTGAACTTCACCGGCGCGGTGAACTGCACCAAGGCCGCGTTGCCCGACCTGCTCGCGCGCCGCGGGCAGGTGGTCGTGATGTCGAGCGTCGCGGGCTTTGCGCCGCTCTTCGGCCGCTGCGCGTATTCGGCCTCCAAACACGCACTGCACGGCTTCTTCGAGACGCTGCGCAGCGAGGTCGCGGAATACGGCTTGAACGTGTTGATGGTCTGCCCGTCGTTCGTCGATTCGCAGCGCGATCACCCCGATGCGGCGAGCCCGTACGCGGGCGCCGCGCGGCCTGGAAGCGCTCGCGCCACGGTGGGCGAGGTGATCTCGCCGGAAACGGCCGCGCGTGAGATCGTCGCGGCCGCAGCCCGACGCCGGCGGCAACTTCTGGTAGGCCGGGTCGCATGGCAGTCGTACTGGGCACGGCGCCTCTGGCCTCGCCTCTACGACACGATCATGCTCCGCCGCGCCCGCAAGGAACTCGAAGCCTGATCCCCACTCCCGTCCACCGGACCTGTACGCCGCCTCTCTCCGATCCGCGTGCCGAATCCGGCGCAAAGCAAACGAGCGCGTCGGGCAGATGGGCGCGCCGTCGCCGACGTGGCGGGTTCGCTGCATCGCTCCTGGGGGAGATGGTGGCGGCGACTAGCCCGAGGCGATTCGGTCGAGGGCGGCGAGCAGGCGGTGGTGTTTTCGACTGTCGAGGATCAGCACGTCGAGCAGCGCTTCGAGGAGATCCTCCGGCTCGTCTTGCAGCTTTTGCTTGAGCTCCGAGCAGGCGTCGATGGTCGCCTGCTCGTGATCCTGCAGGGCGCGTGCGCGATCGACGATCGCACCGCGATCGATGCCCACCAGCATGCTGTCCGGATCCGTGTCGGGATCCGAGCGCAGCCATTCTGCGATCGTCGACAGCAGGAAGTGG
>Ga0055476_10000408_pt1 | contig 11190 bp, 10 predicted proteins | sample Muzzi_CordC_D2_FD_57682 | JGI IMG/M metagenome (GOLD analysis project Ga0055476, IMG submission 57682) | Wetland microbial communities from San Francisco Bay, California, USA, that impact long-term carbon sequestration - Muzzi_CordC_D2 | ecosystem: Environmental > Aquatic > Marine > Wetlands ... | reverse complement strand
GGTAGACAGTCGATTATTTCGTCGAACGCACCCCGGAGGCCGCGGTCGAAGCTCGAATCCCCTGGGGGCAACCCCGTGTTCGACCGAATAATCGGCGCGATTTCCCGCGCCCGGGTTCACCTCGCGACGACGATTCGGTAACAATCCCGACGCGCATTCGTACCGATTGGTGGGGGGCCGCTTGGAAGCGACACTGCTGGGGATTTCCCCCGTCATCTGGATTGCGGGCGCGCTCGCGCTCTACATGGCCTGGGGAATCGGGGCCAACGACGTCGCGAACGCGATGGGGACGAGCGTCGGATCGGGATCCCTGACGATCCGCCGAGCCATCATCGTCGCGGGCGTGCTCGAATTCGCGGGCGCATTCCTGGCCGGCGGACACGTCACCGACACGGTCCGCAAGGGCATCCTCGATACCAGCGAGTTTGCGGCGAATCCCGAGCTGCTCACCTACGGGATGCTGGCCGCGCTTGCGGCGGCCGCGACCCTCTTGCTCGGGGCGACCCGACTCGGGTTGCCGGTCTCCACCACGCACTCGATCGTCGGCGCGATCGTGGGATTCGGTGCGGTCGCGCTCGGAACGGAGGCGGTCAATTGGGGCAAGGTCGCGCAGATCGTCGCCTCCTGGCTGACGTCGCCGGTCATGGGCGGTGCGCTCGCATTCGGGATCTTCCACCTCGTGCAGTACACGGTGCTGAACCGCGACGACCCGATGGACGCCGCCAAGAAGGCGGGGCCGTTCTTCGTCTTCTCGGTGTTCTTCATCATCGGTCTCGTGACGATGTTCAAGGGCTTGAAGCACGTCGGGCTCGATCTCGACTTCCCCGCCGCGCTCCGCTGGGCGGGAGGCATTGCCGTAATCGCTGCGGCGATATCCCGCTTCGTATTGGTCCGGATCAAGCCGCTGCCGCGGCAGGCCGGCGAGAGTCGCTTCCGCGATGTGGAACGGGTGTTCGCGGTGCTGGTGATCATGACCGCGAGCTCGGTCGCGTTCGCTCACGGTTCGAACGACGTTGCCAACGCGATCGGTCCGTTGGCTGCGGTCGTGAACAACGTGCAGGGACTCGACATGGCGGGGAAGGCTCCCGTTGCGCCTTGGATGTTGATGATCGGTGGCATCGGCATCGTGGTCGGTCTCGCGACGATGGGCTATCGCGTGATCGAGACGATCGGCAAACGCATCACGGAACTGACGCCGAGTCGCGCCTTCTCCGCCGAGCTGGCGGCTGCGACGACGATCGTGCTGGCCTCGCGCCTCGGTATTCCGGTGTCGACGACGCACATCCTCGTCGGCTCCGTTCTCGGGGTCGGGCTCGCGCGCGGCATCGGCGCGCTGGATGCGCGCGTGTTCGGCAAGATTCTGCTGTCGTGGATCGCGACGCTGCCGATTTCCGCCGGCCTGTCGATCTTCTTCTATTACTTCTTCAAGGGTCTGCTTTCACCCTAGGGAGACTGAAACATGTCGCTGCTCGGTAATCTCTTCGGTGCTTCTCCGATCCGCCCGATGCAACGCCACATGCAGGCGGCGGTCGCCTGCGCGCGTGAGATCCTACCGCTGTTCGAGGACATGGTGACCGGCAATTCGGACACTTTCGCGGATCACCGTCGGCGCGTCGACGAGCTCGAACACCAGGCCGACGACATCAAGCACGAGATCCGAAGCAAGCTCCCGAACCGCTTGTTCATGGCGTTCGAGCGGCGCGATATGCTCGAGATTCTCGATCACCAGGATTCGATCGCAGACCGCGCCCAGGACATCGCCGAGCTGGTCGATCAACGCAAGATGGTGATTCCCGAGTCGCTCGCCGAGCCGCTGATCGATCTCGTCCGGAAGGTGATCGCGACCTGCGAGCATGCAGACCAGGTGATCCAGGAGCTCGACGAGCTCGTCGAAACCGGCTTCTCCGGTCGCGAGGTCGAGCGGGTCAAAGGGCTGATCAAGGTGTTGAACGATCTCGAGACCGAAACCGACGAGCTCGCGGAGCGGGTCCAGCGCAAGCTCTTCGAGATGGAGGGTTCGCTCGGCGTGGGTACGGTCTTCTGGTACGAGCTGATCAAATGGGTGGCGCGGATGGCCGATCACGCCGAGAAGGTCGGCAACCGCATGCGCATCCTGATCGCCAGCTAGGAGCTCATCGGCAGGGTGGTGGCGTGCTCGGCGCCCGGAAGCAGATGCTTCTGGACCTTGCCCGAGACGGTTCGGGGCAGCGCCGCCACGCTCACGACCTCGCTCGGCAGTTTGAAGGCGGCAAGCCGTTCGCGCGCCCACGCGAGCAGGGCGTTGGCGTCCAGGACGCAGCCCGCTTCGCACACGACGTAGGCCCGGCCGGTTTCCCCCCATCGTTCGTGCGGAATTCCGACCACTGCAACTTCGCGAACCGCGGGGTGTTCGCTGAGGACCGCCTCGATCTCGGCGGGATAGACGTTCTCGCCGCCCGAGATGTAGAGGTCGCGTGCACGTCCGACGAGCGTGAGGAAGCCTTCGTCGTCCACACAGGCGAGGTCGTGGGTGCGAAGCCACTCGCCGCGCAGCGTGTCCGCCGTCTCATCGGGGCGCTGCCAGTAACCCAGCATCGTGATCGGGCCCCTGACGACGACTTCTCCCGTCTCGCCGGCCGCAGCGTCGATCCATTCGTCGACCGGCCCGTCGAGGCTTCGAAGCTTGACGACGCGAATCTCGGCGTGTTCGACGGGGCGACCGACGCTGCCGGCTTTTCGCAGGGCGTCCCGCGCCTCGAGGCAGCACAGCGTGGACGTCTCCGTCTGCCCGTAGCCTTGTTTGAGAACGAGCCCATGCCTCTCGAAGTCGCGAACGCGTTCGACGGGGATCGCCGCGCCGGACGTGAACAGGAAGCGAAGCGAGGAGAGGTCGTAGCGTCGATCTCCGGCCGAATCCAGAACGTCGAGCAGCTGTTGGAACATCGTCGGCACGCCGCCGAAGAAGCTGATGCGTTCGCGCTCGACGGTTTTCCAGACGGCCTCCGGGTCGAAGCGCGGTTGGAGCGTCACCGAGGCGGCGGCCTGGAGGGCCGGAAGCGTGAGAATCGAAAGACCGAAGGAGTGGAAGAGTGGGAGCATGACGAGCACGCGATCCTCGGGCGTCAGCCCGAAGAAGCGCTCCGCGTTGAGGCCGTTGTAGAGCGTCTTGCGGTGGGGTAGCAAGGCTCCCTTCGGGACCCCGGTCGTGCCCGACGTGTAGAGGATCATCATCGGATGGTCCGGATGTACGGATTCGATCGCCTTGCGGGGTTGGACGGAAGCGATCGCGGCTTCGTAGGCATCCGGCTCGCCGCCGCAGCAAAGCAGCGAGCGTGGCGGCGACTGCGCGCCGTCACACGCGCGTTCCGCAACATCCGCATGCTCGCGATCGGTTGTCAGCAGCATCGGCTGGCAGTCGTCGAGCTGCCGGCGGATCTCCCAGGCCGTGAGGCGAGCGTTCAGCGGGACGGTGATCGCGCCGAGCTGGGCCGCCGCGATCACGATCTCGACGAAGGCGGTGCGGTTGCCGAGCAGCAGCGCGACCCGATCGCCGCTCCGGATGCCGTGGTCTTCGAGCACCGCGGCGCTGCGCGAAATTCGGTCGTCGAGCGCGGTGTAGTCGAGCCGTCGATCGGCATCGCTGAGCGCGGCGCGGCTTCCGCACGCGGCGGCGTGCTTCCGGATCCAGCTCGCGACGTTCACATCCTGGAAGACCACGCGCGGTTGGATACCCGAGGGATGCCTGCATCGCCAGCATCGTCGCGCCGAACGTGGTACATCGGAACGAAACCTTCGAACGGAGGAGATCGGCGTGAATCTGATGGGACAGCCGGCGTACGTCGGGCGACACTGCGGTTCGAACACCTACGAGGTCACGCGCGAAGGCGTCGAATTCTACGCCGACGCGCTCGGTGACGACAGCCCGCTCTACCGCGAGTTCGCGCCGCCGCTTCTCCACCACTCCGAGTGCTACAAGTTCGTTGGCGAGTGGTACCTCGCGAATCTGTTCGGAAATCTTCACGCGCAGCAGGACTGGGAGCTGTTCGGTCCGATCCGGATCGGCTCTACGGTCCGATCCCGCTCGACCATCATCGAGCGATTCTCGAAGCGCGGTCGAGACTACGTCGTGAACGAGACCGATCTATGCGATGCCGCGGATGGTCGCCTGCTCGTGCGTGGACGCACCTTTCAATCCTTTCTGCCCCCGAAATCGAAGGGCGGCGAGAACGAATACGTGGTCGACGAACGCAGCGCCGGTCAGAAGCAGCCACGCCCGCCGTTCCCGACCGCGACGGGCGTGGATCTGACACCGACGCGGAAGGTCGTGGACCGCCGCCGCTGTTGGATGTTCTCGGGGCCCGGACGGAACTATCACACCGACAAGGAGCAGGCCGAAAAGCTCGGTTTCCCCAACATCGTGGTTCAGGGGATGATGTCGACCTGTTTCGTATCCCAGGTGATGCAGGATGCGTTCGGAATCGGCTGGCTCGAGGGCGGCAAGGCTTCGCTCAAGTTGACCAATGTGTTGTGGGTCGACGAGGCGGTGACTGCGCGAGGCAAGGTTCGCGAGGAGGTGCCCGAGGGATCGCGAACCCGCGTCCACTGCGACGTCTGGGCCGAGAAGGACGACGGCACGCGCGTCTGCCTCGGAAGCGCGAGCGCGTTGCGGGAGTGAGGCCCGACGCGGGTCAGCGGCAGCGTTCGATCAGCGCCGCGCGTGCGTCGAGCTGGGCGAGCGCGGCGCCGGGTGCGAGCGGCTCGAGCAGGAAGATCACGCGCTTTACGCCGCCGTCGCGCAGCTTCTTCACGACATCCTCATCGTCCGGGCAGAGGTAGACGCTGACCTCGAACGAATCCGGGTCGCGTCCGGCGGCCCGGAGAGCCTCGTGGAGTGCGGGCAGCTGGTCGATCACCGAATCCGGGTCGCCATCCTGGAGCAGCGGAAACCAGCCATCGCCCTGGCGCACGACGCGCTTGATTCCCTGGGGCAGGTTGGCCGCCACGTGAATCGGCGGGTGCGGCTGTTGCGCCGGCTTGGGCCAGGCGTAGATCGGCCCGAAGTCGACGTGCTTGCCGTGGAATTCGGCCTTTTCGTCGGCCCAGATTCGCTTCATCGCGGCAATCCGCTCGTCCATGATCGCGAGACGCTCGTTGTAGTCGGTGCCGTGGTTCGCCATTTCGAGCGGATTCCAGCCGCCGCCGACGCCGAACTGAAAGCGCCCGCCCGAGAATGCATCGAGCGTCGCCACCTGCTTGGCGAGCTGGATCGGGTCGCGTTGCACGACGAGGCAGATGCTGGTGCCGAGCAGGAGGTCGGTCGTGGCTTGCGCGGCCATGCCGAGCGAAACGAAGGGGTCGCCGACGTCGTAATACATGTTCGGCAAGCCACCCTCGTCGTGCCCGGGAGTGAGGGGCGAGACCGGGAAATGGGAGTGCTCGGGGACCCAGAACGAGTCGAAACCACGCTGCTCCACCGCTGTGGCGAGATCACCGGGGCCGATCGCATAGTCCGTGGGAAAGATCGATATTCCGAAGTTCAATGGACGTACTCCCGCGCTGGAGTCCGACCATTCCGGATCGTTGCGGGGCTGTCAATCGCGATGCCGAGCGGGCAGGGCGTCGCTCACCAGCCGCCTCCGCCACCCCCGCCGCCCCCGCCTCCGGACGAACCGCTGCCGCCGCCACCACTGCTCGAGCCGGGGGCCTGGGAGTGGGTCGAAACCGCGCCGCTCAGCGCAGAGCCCACCGACGAGACCAATCCGTGGGAACCGAGCAGACGGAGATCGCGTCCCGAATACCAGGTCGGTGAGTAGCCGTGGGATTCTCCCATGCCGGCCTGTTCGAGCACGTCGCTGAAGCGCTCGGCCCATTCGTTCTCGACTCCGAGAGCAATCGCGTACGGGAGCATCTGCTCGAACAGCTCGGGCGTCGGCTTCGGCCCTTCGATGCGTCGGATGTCGTCACCCTCCGCGGTGCGAAGGTACAGCTCGAAACCTTCGATCTCGTCCATCAACCGGCGGCCCGCCCGCGTCGGTCGCTTCAGCAGCTGGTAGAAGACGACATTGGCGAGTATCAGCACAAGCAGCGTCGGGATCATCGCGTACGAGGTCGAGTGTCCGAGGATCCCGAGGACGGTGAATTCGGCGATCACGAACGGCGTAGCGAACAACGTGAGGAAGATTGCGCCGAGTGAGCCGGCAAAGCGACTGGCGCCGGTCGGCGATCCCAGCGCCGCCTTCCAGGCTCCGACGACCTTGACGAGCAGTGCGTACACTCCGATCGACCAGCCCGAGAGCCAGGCGATCAGGAACAGGACCGGAATTCCCTCGGCCGCCTGGAACGCCTCGTCCGCCATGGAGTTCGCGGTTGCGATGATTGCGAGCAGCGAGATCGCGACACCGGGCACCACGGCGCCTCGATTCGCGCGAAACAGGCCACCCTCGTTCTCGAGCTTCAGCCACTTCTTGAAGACCGCGATCGCCGAGCTGATCTTGGCGTGGGCGCTCTGCCGGATGGCGAATCGTCCGGACGGGACCAGGCGGTCCGCGATTCGTCGCTCGCCGGAGGAAAGCAGCTTTCGATCCCCTTCGGCCCGGACGAGCGTGTAGCTACCGTCGTCGTCCTCGATCCGCAGGTAGCCCTTCACCGCCATGCTCACGAGCGCCGCGGAAAAGCACGTGTCGTCGTAACCCATGCGCATCAAGTGCCGCATCGCGGCCGGGCTCTGGCCGCGGGGCGGCTCGAAGCGTGGGATGATGGTTCCGCCGGCGGGATCGCGTCCGACCGCGATCCATGCGATCAGGTGGTACGCCAGGACGACCGCCATGCCGGCCAGGCCCGTCAGCAACGACGCGTTGGCTTCCCAGAAGGCCTGCCTCGACTCGGCCCTCGAAGGCGGCATCACGATGCCCTTGGGGAATTGCGCGACGATCGTCAATCCGTGCCGCCTCGGCAGCGCCGTGGTGGTCTCGAAGCGGATTTCCCCCGACTCGGGGTCGACGCCGCCGATCAGGTCCCGGCCCTTTCCGCCGGTCGGCCCGGTGTAGCCGCCGGTCGTGATCTCGGCTGGCGAGACGAAACCCGGTAGTCGCACGACCGCGCTGGCTCTCAGGATCTCGAAGTCCCAGAAATTGCCGGTCACGTTCCAATAGAGCTCGTCGTGCGTCTCGAAGAAGCCGACCTGGCGCCTCGTGGTGTAGGTCAGCTCGTACTCGTGGATTCCCCGGGCGACCTTCCGGTCGTGCCGACCGATGTAGACGCGCACGCCGCCTTCGACGGCCTCGACGTGGAAGGCCTCCGGGGTTCCGTCGCGCAGGACCCGGACGACATCGAAGGGAACCTCCACCCGCGTTCCGTAGCGACCGCGGTAGCGGGTCGGGAAATCGCGATAGATACCGCGCTTGATCCTGTCGCCTTCGGCCGAGACCCGGATGGCTTCGCGGACCGTCAAAGCACCGTCGCGCGCGATGTCGATCCGTGTCTCGTAAGCGAGGATCCGCTCGAGCGCGCAGGCGCTCGACGCAATCGACGCTGCTGCCAGCGCGAGCAGCAGCGGGCGAACCAGGCGAACGTTCACGAACTCAGCTCCACGCCTGGCACTCGGCGATCGGTCGCCGACGCCAGCTCGAAGAATTCCCGGATCGCGAAGCCGAGCGCGCGTGCGACGAGATTCGACGGGAACGATTCGACGCATATGTTGTAGTCGCGGACGGAGCCGTTGAAATAGCGGCGGGCCATCTGGATGCGGTCCTCGATCTCCACGAGCTGGTCGTGGAGATCGGCGAAGCTCCGGTTGGCGAGCAGGTCCGGGTAGTTCTCGGCCAGCGCCAGCAGCGACCGCAGGCTCCCGGTCAACCGGTTCTCCCGGCGCTGCAGCTCCGGCGCCTGCTCTTGCTCGGCGAGTGCGTGGCGGCGGGCCCGGGTCACGCTCTCGAGCACCTCGTGCTCGTGCTTCGCGTAGGCTTCGACGACGGCCACGAGGTTGGGGACGAGATCGTGGCGTCGCTCGAGCTGAACGTCGATTCCGCTCCAGGCCTCACGCGCCAGGTTCGCGTGCTTCACGAGGCGGTTGTAGGCGTACACGCACCACAGCGCAGGCAACACCAGAAGCAGCGCCGCGATCGTCATTCGCCAAACATCGGCAGACCCGTCTTCCGGCTTGGGAAAATGCCGCTTGCTCGGGTCGTGCAGTGTGGTTGTACGAACGCGTGGGGAGGGATGCCCCACGACGGCTCCGGGTGTGAATCCAGGCTTGTAATTCCTTGACGAATGTGTCGAATCTGGGCTAAACGGGATGCACCGTATGACCTTGGTCATACTGGAATCTGCGTTCGCGTGCATGGCCGGCGGGTACCAATTCGCCACCCGAGCGAGAGGTCGGCGCGGTTCTTGAGGGGGTGAATTCGGTGAGAAGAACGCTTGTCGCCGTGGCAGTCGGGCTGGTACTCGGCGCGAGCGGCGTATTCGGTGGATCGGCCGCTGCGGACGACCTTGCCCGCGGCGAAGCCCTGTACGGACTGTGCGCGCAGTGCCACGGCGCGGAGGGAAAAGGCAACAAGCTCGCCGAAGCGCCGTCGCTCGCCGGACTCCCGCAGTGGTACATCGAGAACCAGCTGCACAAGTTCCAGGATCGCACGCGCGGCGATCACCCGGGCGACGTCAATGGCCTGCGCATGGCGCCGATGTCGCGCGCGCTCCGCAGCGACGAGGACCTGAGTGCGGTAGCGGCCTACATCGCGAATTTCCCCGCGAGCACGCCCGAGCCGCTGCTCGTCGGGGGCGACGTCGAGCGCGGCAAGGGGTACTTCACGACGGTCTGCATCGCCTGCCACGGCCCGGATGCGATGGGGAACCAGCAGGTATCGTCTCCGCCGTTGCGGTACGCGAGCGATTGGTATCTCTACCGATCGCTCGAGAAGTTCCGTGCAGGCATTCGGGGCGTGAACCCGGCCGATACGGTCGGTGCGACGATGCGACCGATGTCGCTGACGCTGCCCGACGAGCAGGCCATGAGAGACGTCATCGCCTACATCCGAGCACTTCCCGAATAACCTGGACGCACGCGAAGGAAGCGATTAATGGGGAAAGCATACACTCCCGAAGATCTGGCCAAGCGCACGTACATCATCACGACGATCGGCGTCGGCATCTTCATTGCCGTGGTCTTTCTCTTCATCCTTTAGGGGCGCGGCGGAATGATCGAGCTATTTCTACCGGCAGCATCCAGCTACGCGCATGACATCGACAATCTCTTCTCGTTGATCTTCGCGCTGGTCGGATTCTGGTTGATCCTCACCGAGGGCGTATTCATCTTTCTGATCGTGAAGTTCCGGCAGAAGGACGGCAAGAAGGCGGAGTACTACACCGGCGAGGAGAAGCATCTGAAGCGCTGGATCACGGTCCCGCACATGCTCGTGCTGGTGTGCGACATCTTCATTCTCGTCGGCGCCGTCAACGTCTGGTACAGCGTCAAGCAGCAGTTGCCCGAAGCCGAGGAGACGGTGCGCGTCATCGGCCAGCAGTGGGCATGGACCTTCGTTCACGCCGGGCCCGATGGCACGATCGACACCGACGACGACATCTCGATCGTCGACGAGCTGCACGTGAAGGTCGGCACCACCTACCACTACAAGCTGGAAGCGCGCGACGTATTGCACAGCTTCTCGGTGCCGGTGTTCCGCCTCAAGCAGGATGCCGTGCCGGGCCGGGTCATCACCGGCTGGTTCAAGCCCACGCAGGTGGGCGAGCACGACGTTCAATGCGCCGAAATCTGCGGCATCGGTCACGGTTTGATGGCCGCTCGGATCTTCATCGAGACGCCTGAAGAACACGCAGCGTGGATGGCCGGCCAAGGGCCGGTCACGCTGGCGGCGAACACTCCGCAACGGGTCGAGGATTAGCAATGGCTGAGTCGGTCGAAACCCACGCCGCCCACCACGACGATGCCCACGGGCATCACGGCGAGATGAGCTTCTTCAGCAAGTACGTCTTCTCGACGGATCACAAGATCATCGGGATGCAGTACATGTTCACCGGCATGGCGATGGCGTTGATCGGCGGCTTCATGGCCTACGCGTTCCGCATGCAGCTCGCCTTCCCGGGTGAGGCGGTGCCGGGCTTCGGAATCGTGAGTGCGGCGAATTACAACGCGCTCGTCACCAATCACGGCACCATCATGATCTTCTGGGTCGCGATGCCGGTGCTGATCGCGGCCTTCGGGAACTTCCTGATCCCGTTGATGTGCGGCTGTGACGACATGGTCTTCCCGAAGCTGAATCGGCTCTCGTACCAGATCTTCCTGTTGAGCGCGATCGTGCTGATTTCGTCGTTCTTCGTGGAGGGCGGCGGCTTCGGCGGCGCCTGGACCGCGTATCCGCCGCTCTCGGCGAAAGCCCAGTACAACCTGACCAAGCTCGGTTCGTCGATCTGGGTGGTCGCCGTCGCGCTCGAATTCGTCGCCTTCCTGTTGGGAGGCATCAACTTCGTCACGACCGCGATGAACTCGCGCGCGCCCGGAATGAAGCTGTACGACATTCCGATCGTGGTCTGGATGATCGTCGTCGCCAGCATCCTGTTCATGGCCTCCGTCGGGCCGCTGATCGCCGGTGCATTCATGCTGCTGTTCGATCAGACCCTCGGAACGCGGTTCTACGACCCGGACGGCGTCGGCGATCCGCTGCTCTGGCAGCATCTGTTCTGGTTCTTCGGTCATCCCGAAGTCTACGTGGTGCTCCTGCCCGCCCTGGGCATCGTCGCCGAGGTCATCACTACGTTTTCGCGCAAGAAGCTCTTCGCGTACCGGACCGTGCTCTACACGACCTTCGCAACCGGCGTTCTCAGCTTCACGGTCTGGGCGCATCATCAGTTCGTCGCGGGCATCGATCCGCGCATGGCGAACGTCTTCACCGTGACCACGTTGCTGATCTCGGTTCCGATCGCGGAGATGTGTTTCGTCTACATCGCGACGCTGTTCGGCGGATCGATCCGCTTGACGACGCCGATGCTGTGGGCCCTGGGGTTCATCGCCGAGTTCCTGATCGGCGGCGTGACGGGCATCTTCCTCGGGGCGAGCGGTTCGGACATCTATCTGCACGACACCTATTTCGTGCTCGCCCATTTCCATTACACCTTCTACCCCATCGCGATCATCGGAACCTTCGCCGGAATCACCTACTGGTTCCCGAAGATGTTCGGCCGGATGATGAACGAGAC
>Ga0055476_10000406_pt1 | contig 11238 bp, 5 predicted proteins | sample Muzzi_CordC_D2_FD_57682 | JGI IMG/M metagenome (GOLD analysis project Ga0055476, IMG submission 57682) | Wetland microbial communities from San Francisco Bay, California, USA, that impact long-term carbon sequestration - Muzzi_CordC_D2 | ecosystem: Environmental > Aquatic > Marine > Wetlands ... | reverse complement strand
TTCGAAGCTCGTCACGTGACTCGGGTTGAATCCCGTCGTGATCAGGACCGGCGAAGTCTCGGAGGGGCTGAGCGTCGGGGGATCCGCTGCCCAGTCGACGTCGTAGACGAGCACCGCGCCGGGCAGGTACTGGGTGTCCGGCCGGCCCGGCTCGTTACCGAGGTTCGAGACCGAAACGAACAGCCGATCGCCCGCAAGCGCGGCGCCCGAGGTGAACGACGACCGGTAGCTCGGCCGCGCGGGGTCGCACCAACGCGAAACCGGCAATGTCGCAGCGATCGGTTCGCCGCGGGAATCGAGTGCGCCGAGCGGTGGGCTCACGCAGGCGATGGTCGACACCCCGGTGCGAAGCTCGGCGTCCGCACCCGGATCGGGCAGCAGCGGATTGTCGGCCTTCAGAAACGAGCCGGGAACGGAGAGTTCGACCTCGATCAATTCGCCGGCGGCGGGCGAGAAGAACAGGACTTCTTCGTACGAACTCGCCGTCACCAGTGCGAGATCCGGTGCGACGATGTGGATGTCGTCGAGCAGCGGTGCGAGCGAAATCCCCGGGAATGGGGAGCCCTCCTGCCTGCCGTCACCATCGGAGTCGGCCGGCAGTGGAAAGGTCGCGACCGTTCCGGGCAACTCGGGCGGCAGGCCGGACACGTCGAGCGGAACCAGCTCCGGGGGCGAGAAGTTCGCCACCCAGATCCGAGAATCGTCGCCCGGAACGAAGTCGAAGCCCGGCGGGAACGGGCTCGACAGCGCCACACAGCGGGGGTCCGGACTCTCGATCTCGATGCTGCCGCCGCCGCCACCGCCGTCTCCGCCGCCGCACTTGCCGCCGAGCAGCGCGCAGCTCGCTGCGACGAGCAACGTGATCCGGGCATTGCGTCGCATCTACAGCTCCCAACTCAGGCTGAAGGCGAGCGTGCGGCCGGGTTGCGGAAAGAACAGGGCGTCGCGAACGCTGCGATCCGTCAGGTTCTTGACCGCCACCGAGAACAGCAGCTCGCGGCCCGGAATCTGCTCGCCGATCCAGGGCAGCTGCGCAATGTCGATTGCGAAGCTCAGGCCGTAGATGGCGCGCGCCGAGATGCGCGTACCGCCCGTGCTCGTAACCGGGATCTCGCTGGTGTAGACGCGCTCTCCGAGCAGCCGCACCACGCGGCTCGGCGGGCCGAGCTCGAGTCGCAACAGGTATTCGCTCCGGGCCCGCCCCGGCAACGCGGTTCCGGTCTGCTTCGCGCGAGTGTCGAGCAACGTCCAATTTCCGGAGAAGCCGAGCCATCCGAACAACCGGAAGCCGCCCGAGAGCTCCAACCCGTCGATCTCGGCGGGGCCGGTGTTGGTCGCCGCCACGACGTTGCCGCCGATCAGCTGGAACAGGATCGACTCGTCGATGTCGTTGTGGAAGAGCGCGAACTCGAGCCAGCCGGCCTCGATCGGGCCCCAGGCGTCGAGCCCGAGCTCGATGCCGACATCGGCATTGAAGGCGTCTTCCGGCTTCAGGTTCGGATTGCCGCGAATGGCTCCTTCATCGAAGTACAGCTCGTCGAAGTTCGGCACGCGGTACGAGCGCTCGACGTTGCCCTTGACCACGAACCACGGGAAGACCCGCACGATCACGCCCAGTCGCGGCAGCCACTCCGTATCGAAGCCCTCGGTGTCGTCCATCCGCAGCGCCGGAATCAGCCGCAGCCGGTCGCCCCAGATGCCGATCTCGTCCTGCAGGAAGACGCCGATCGTGCGCCGCTCGTGATCGGAGGCGTTCTTCGCGTCGAGCAGGTCCCAACGAAACTCGCTGCCGAGTGACAGCGCGTTCTCGAATGGTCCGAGCGACCACGTCCCGTCCGTGTGGAGGCGCGTCCCGACGCTCTGGTTGCGATTGTCGCTGTCGATCGCCTCGAGGAACGGCGGATCGGGATCCTCGAAGCGGCTGCGGTCGTAGCGGTGGAAGAGCTGGAGCGAGCCGCCGACGGGCGTGTCGAACAGCCCGGCGGCTTCGAGCATCGCACTCGCGACATTGCGCGTGCGTCGCTGGTGAGCGGTCCGACTCTGCCCGCGAAGCTCGCCGAAATCGAGCCAGTCCGGACCGGGCCGGCCCGAGCTGTCGTACAAGAAGCTGTCGCGAACGCTGATGCGCCCCCAGCCGCCGAGGTCGCGCGCGAGCGCGACCAGGCCGCTGTGGGCCTCGCTCTCGTTGTTGACGCGCTCGTAGGGCCCGCTGGACTCGACCTCGTCGCCGTCGGTCTCGCGGCGCGCCGAGTAGAATTCCCAATCGCCGTCGGTGTGGAAACCCGAATAGCCGAGCGACGTCTCGATCTCCCGCCAGGTCCCGCTGTGGGTCGCCGAGCCGGCCCAGGTGCCGAACGACTCCGCGGCGAACGAAGCCGTGGTGCGCGGCACACCGCCCGGGCGCTTCGTCACCAGATTCACCACGCCCCCGATGGCGTCGCTGCCGGTCTGCACCGACCCGCCGCCGCGCGAGACCTCGATGCGATCGATCAGCTCGACGGGCAGGGTCGAGAGATCCACGCCCCCGGTCTGCGCGCTGTTGAGTCGCACACCGTCCAACAGCACCACGACCTGGCTCGAGGTCGAACCGCGAATCGAGATCTCCGCGGGATCGCCGCGACCGCCGAAGCGCCGCACCTGCACGCCGACGCTCTCGTCGAGGATCTCCGCGACGCTCTTCGCTTCGCCCGCGTAATCCTCCATCTCGATCACGGTCGTGAAGGAAGACGGGTCTTCCGGAAGCTCCGCGGGCCGAAGCGCCCGGACCAGCACCGCGGGGGTTCGACGCTCCGGCAACGCGGCTTCACCGGGCGGGCCCGAATCGACGGCCGTGGCTTCCGCCGCCAACCCGAAGCCCGCGACCAGCGCCGCCAACAGGCCGATGACCGCCGTGCGGTCCGCGCGGGTCGTGGTTCGTAGATCGGGGAGCCGCTCCATCGACACTCCAGCGCCCGCCGCGGGAGTGACCGGGCAACGGCAATGGAGTGCTCGGCAGGCCTGGATCGACCAGGTGGACCGCAATGCACCGCAGCACCGCTCTCTTCCGCGAGGAGCAGCCGCATCGCACTCGGGCAGGTTTCCTGGCTGATGGGTGCTGCGACCGGTGTCGTCGACACCTGCCGCGATCGTCTTGCCCGCGCCTTCCCGAAGCCGAATTCAGTGGCCTGTTGCGGGCCGGACTACCCAATTACAGTGGCGGGACCGCGGTCGATTCTCACGACCTTCCCTTTTACCCACTCTGGGCACCCGAGTGCTCTGTCTGTGAGCTTTCGTATACACCCGCTGTGCGGCGCGGTCAAACCTGCCGCTCTCTTAAAGCGCCCGCCCCGCTGTGACGATGAGTCCCGGAGCCCTCGAGATCGAGGAATTACCGGGATGAATCAGCTGGTTGCGGCATCGCAGCGGCGCCCGAGGCGCCGCATCACCGCGCTCGTCGCAGGCGCGTTGCTGTTCTGCGGCTGCGGAACGATCCAGCACGGCCGAGCGACCGCCGAGGTCGCGGGACGGACCCTCCCGACCGGCAGCGGTCTCGGCTCCGAGCGCCTGGCCAGCGAGATCGACTACGACCCCTCGGTGCGGGACGTCGTCCGGAAGCACGGTCGGCCCGAATTCCTGCACGTCGTCGATCGCGACGTCCTCTATCTCTTCTTTACCGAACTCAATCGCGTGGTGATGATCGAGCGCAACCTGATCCCACCGGGCGTGGCGAGTGAGTACTCGCCGATTCCGGGACACTTCCTGAAGCTGCTTCCGAAGGCGGAGATCGCGCGCAACCAGGCTCGTCGCCGATCGCGAAAGGCGGCGCGGGGACGCACGGCGACGGCGGCACCGCCGGCCGCGCGCAAACCCTCCTCGACCGATACGGCCCGAACGCTGAGTCGCTTCGACATCGAGCTGCTGATCCAGCGCTTCCGCACGCCCATCAGCGCAGCGGACCCGGGCGTCCAGGGTTGGCGCACGGGCAAGCTCGCCGACGGGAGCCGCACTGCGTTCGCCCACACGCGGGACGCCGAGTACCGCATCTCGTCCAATTCGGTATTGATCGCGAGTCGTATCGCTGCGAATTCCCACAAGACGCCTGCGGGGCTCCGGCTGGGCTATTACCGCGTGAACCGCGTGGTCTTCGGAACCCGCGCGCATGAGATCAGCGACAAGATCGCTCCGATCGTGGCATCCGTCGCGAGCGACCCGAGCGGGCGAACCCGGGTCGCCAAGCGCGTGGCGGGGCGCACCGTGCACGTCGTCCGCGACACCGCCAAGGGCCTGCTGATCTATCGCGTGGGCACGGACTGAGTAGCGGTCGCTCCGAGCGCGCCGATCACCGCCGGTTCGCGCGCTCCGTCTCGGTCGATTCGAAGGTGAGTGGGCCGCGTCGCGCCCGCACGGCTTCCGGTCGCCTATACTGAGCCGCGACGGCGGCTGGAGGCGGTTCGAGCGGATTCCCGCGACGAGCCCCGACCCCGGCACCCGAATTCGCAATGAACCCCGACGACGAACGCATCGAGGGCCGATCGATCTTCGAGGCCCGGGACGACCTCCTGGTGCCGAGCGGACTCGCGCGCGGCCCGTGGTACCCGGGTACCCAGCACGGCAGCACGATGCTCGGGCTGCTCGCTCGGGCCGTCGAGCGCTATCCGAGCGAGCGACCGATGCAGGTCACGCGCCTGACGGTCGATTTCTCGCGCGCAGCGCCGCTCGCGCCCGTCACGACCCCGACCCGTTTGATTCACGCGGGCAGGAGCGTGCAGATCATCGAGGCGCGAATCGAGGCCGGGGGCGAGACCTACGCGCGCGCAACGGGCATGCGCTTCCGACTCGAGAAGATCGACCTCACCGGAGCCTCGCCGCGCTACGGAATGGGGCCGCGACACCCGCTGCCGACCGCGGCGGACAGCCCGAAGCTTCCCGCGCTGAACGAGAGCGACGTCGAGGCCTTTCACCTCGCTCTCGAGATGCGTCCGACCGCGGCGGCGACCATGCCGGCGATGTGGTTCCGGCTGCGCTGTCCGTTCGTCGCAGGCGAGGAAACCAGCCCGTTCGTGCGCGCGGCCGTGATCGCCGACTGGACCTACTCCATTCCCTTCATGCAGGAACTGCTGGTCGATCCGGAGAGCGCGGCCCGCGATCGCGACTTCACCACCATCAATCCCGACACGAGCCTGAACCTCCACCGGCCGATGATCGGTGAATGGCTGTGCATGGACTCCCACGTCCACTATGCCGACTGCGGCGCCGGCTCCGCCGTCGCGCTGCTGCACGACGAGACGGGACCGGTCGGACATGCATCGCAGTCGATCCTGATCCGGGGTCCCGACAAGCGGCCGGTGCTCGACGACGAGCTCCGCCAGCGCGACTAGCACGACCGCGAGTCCCGGCGCGGGGGCCGCTTCAGTCGAGCTTCAGCCTCTCCGCGGCATTCTCGTACAGGACCCTGCGCTCCAGGCCGACGTCGCCCGCGCAGGCCGATCGGGCGATCGCGAGAGCGGGCGAGCGGTTTCCGAACGGCCAGTCGGAGGCGAACAGCACGCGCTCGGGTCCGAACGCCCGGAGCAGCTCACGCACCATCGCAGCCGACTGGAACGACGTGTCGACCGCCACGTTGGGAAAGCCCGCGAGCAGTCCGATGACGTCGCGCACCTCGAACAGGCCCGCGTGCCCCGCGATGAAGCTCACCTGCGGAAAGTCCCGGACGAGCGCGACGGCATCGGCGATGGCGCCGTTGCGGGGGCATTCGCGCGCGCGATCGCGTCCGAGATAGTAGGACGACACCCCGCAGTGGAAGAGTACGGGCAAGCCGTGCCGCGCGAACGCCTCCACCGCACCGCGCGTTCGCGAGCTCGTGAGGGGGACGTTCTGGATGATCGGATGGAGCTTGAGTCCGCGCGCGCCCGCCTCGACATCGGCGTCGAGCGCGGCCGCCGGATCGCCGTCCAGGCCGTAGTCGACGCCGGTGAAGGCCAGCAGACGAGGCTCCTTCGCCGCGGCCCGTGCGAGGTCGTCGAATCCCACATGCGGCGGAATCGGCAGCACGACCGTGTGGGAGATGCCGTTGTCGTCCAGCGAACGAGCCAGGTTCTCGAGTGTCGCCGTGGCATTGCGGGCCCGCTCGGCGCGTGTGACCAGGCGCCCCCCGAGGCGGTAGAGGAGCTTGCCGACTGCGACCGGACCGGCGTGCAGCGCCCGCTCGGCGATGTCGACCGGATCGAAGACCGGCTGCTTCACGACGCCGTGCCGTTCGATCAACGCGCCGCCGCCCGGCTCGAGAATGTCTCCCAGATGACAATGGGCGTCGATGATGCGATCCACCCGGATCCTCCCCGATCGAGACTCCAGCATAGGCGAAGACGGAGGCACCGGAAGCTCGCCTTCGCCGCTTTCCCGGCTACTCCTTCGCCGATGACTCGTTGGTCTCCGCGTTCATCGATTCGCCGCCGATCGCGGAGCCCGGCGGCGTGCGCGCGGCATATCCGTGGCGAGACCCGTTCGCGTCCTGCGCCGCGCGAGACCGACGAGCAGGAGCGCGCCTGTGAAGAGCGAGGGCGCCGCGCCGGGTTCGGGCAGGAGTACGACGCTCCGGTTCTGGCCGCCGCTATAGCTGACATCGAGCGACGCCGACGCTCCGTCGGGCAGGCCGTTCCACTCGACGACGATGTCCCGGCTGCCCGCCACCGGAATCACGAATGGCTCGGACACCGGCGTGATGACGACGAACTCGGCCGAATCGGGCCCCGAGATCGCCACCGATTCGACGAAGATGCCCACGTTGCCCGCAACCTGGGCGAGCGTGATCGTCTCTTGCGCGGCGGCGAATGGCAGATTGAGCGGCGCGGAGAGGACACCCGCCGTGCTCGCCGGTCCGCTCGGGAGATCGGCATTGTAGACCTCCATGTTCTTCTGGTTGCCGCCTCCCTGATTCGGCGAGCCCGCCACGACATAGACACCCAAACCGGACTCGATCGCCTGGGTGCCGTGGCGCGCGTGGTTGAGCGGCGCGAGCGTCGACCAGCCGCCCGTGACCGGATCCAGCGCCTCGACGGTCGCATACGCCTGGCCATTGCCCTCGCCGCCGATCACGAGAATCTCGCCGTCGAAGAGCGCGACGGACGCAGCGGCGCGGGGAGTCGGGAGGTCGCTCGCCATCGGCAGGGTCGACCAGCCGCCCGTCGTGAAGTCGTAGACGTCGACCTCGGGAATCAGCGGTGCAAAGGTGCCGCCCGGACCGCCCGAAAGTCTCCCACCGATGACGAACAGCTCATCTCCCGTGACGACCGCGTGAAAGTGATCGCGCGCACGCGGTGCGTCGGTCAGGGGCGACCAGGATCCCGTCTGGGGATCGAACTCGTCGAACCAGGGCACGTAGCCGCCGTTGTGGCCGATCGTGTTGCCGCCTACCACGTAGAAGCTGCCGCCATGAACGACCAGGCCCGCTGAGCCGCGACGCCGCGCGATGGGAATCGTCGGGCCCTGCATCCAGACATTCACTGCCGGATCGAAGACGTAGACCGAATCGGCGGGCGTCTCGTTCGGGAAGTCGTTCGTCTCGAAGGCCCCGACCACCCAGATCAGCCCCTGGTACTCCGTCGCCTGGAAGTGATTGAAGGGAATGGGAGCAGATGCGCTGGTGGTCCAGCTGTCGGACGCGTAGTCGTAGGTATCCAGTGTCTGGGGGTTCTCGCGACCTCCGAAGAGGAAGAACCGGTCGCCCGCCTGCACGAATGAACACTCGTGGCGCGCCGTGTAGGACTCGTCCTCGGCCATGTCGACCCAGACCGCCGCGATGGAATCGCCGATCACCCAGCTACTAGAAATCAAGAAGCCGGAGACGATCCGAGCGACGAGCCTCGCCCGCGACCAGGAAGCAGACGCTCGCTGGCGGGAATCGCTCACGGTATGAAATCCGAATTCATCTTGATTGAAAAGCACTTAGGAAAATGCCTGCACACCAGTTGCGCATCCGCCTTCCGACGATAACACGACTCGAGCGTCAAAATGATGTGTTTTCGTCCCATCGAGAAAGAAAATTGTGTTCTAATGCGCGGCTGAACATATGTCACGGAGTTGTGTACGAACATAAATCATCAGAAGTTCGCACGATGCTGAATCAAGCCGGAGATCTCAGATGCTTCCCAAAGTCAGGACTTCCAGATATTTCATCTTCCAGAAGCCGACATCCACGCTGATCCTGCTCGCGACTGCGCTGCTCACCACGATGATGGCCGGCGCGGCGTTCGCGGTCCAATTCGGCAGCGTGACCGATCTCGTTACCGGCATTCCGAATTCGACCGTCCTGACCATGGGCCCCGAAGACCCGGATCCCCTCAGCACGGCAGACGGCTGCATCTACGTCGCGAATGCGTACAGCGGCGAAATCCATCGCGTCTGCTTCGACGCGGCGAAGGCCGTGACCTCCAATACCGTGGTCGTGGACCTGAACGCCGCGAGCGGCGTCGGAGCCGTCCTGGGCCTGACCATCGATCCGGTTCCCGATCCCGCGGTGTCGATCGAGATGTACATCGCCTACGCGGTCGACAACAGCGCACCGTTCAACGGACGCATCGCGCGCGCGGTATCGACCGACGGCGGAACCACCTTCACGACGGACGAATCATTCATCACCGGCCTCGGCCGCTCCAGCTTCGACCACCAGAGCAACGGACTCGACCTGGGAACCGACGGCTGCCTCTACATCGCGCAGGGCGGCAACTCGAACGCGGGCTACGACACGGACTTCGCAGAATCGCGTGTTTCCGGCGGCCTGCTTCGCGCGTGCTTCAAGGCGGCGGACGACAGCGTGGACCCGGCATTCGACCGGAACTGCGGCGACGCGAATACGCAGGAGGCCTGCGGTGTAGAGGTCTATGCGTCGGGCCTTCGAAACCCGTTCGACCTCGCATGGCACTCCAACGGCAAGCTCTACAACACCGACAACGACTCCAATCCGGGCTTCCGCGACAACTGCGGCGCAGAGGCCAACAACTTCGGTTGCGGTTGCGAGGTGCCGATCGTAACGCCTCAGGGCGATGAACTGAACCTGATCGAGGAGAACGCCTACTACGGTTCGCCGAACCCCTACCGCGCGAATCCCAGCGGCCTGCAGTGCAACGGCGGCACCGATGCCGGCGACGCCTGCGTGGTGGACGCGGATTGCGCCGGCGGCGGACTCTGCCAGGACCTGTCGGCTCTGTGTACCGATGCCACCTGCGGTGACCCCGCGCAGTGCTTCTACTTCGGCGAAGGCGAACCTCCCCTGCCCGGCGAAGACCCGAACGGCATCTACCGGGCCCCGATCGCCCAGGTCCCCGCACTGCTCGACGGCCTCACCGAATACCGCGATCTTCACGACGGCCGCTCCGCCACCTCGTTCTGCTCGGATTGGAACGGCGACCTGATCGCGACCGGCGGCCCCGGCGCACTGCGCCGCTTCTCGCTCGCCGCAGACGGCCAGACCGCCACCGACGAGGGCAACACGAACCTCGCCGGGCTGGCCGGACTCGACACCGTCGTGGGGCGGGATGGCACGATCTACGTCGCGGACTACTCGAACGGCAAGGTCACCTACTCGACTCCGATCGTTCAGAGCAACCCGCTCGCCGCCGATTATTTCGTGGCGGCTTGCGCGAGTGGCGAGGTCTGCTCCAGCACGAACGCCTGCGAGACGGACAGCGACAACGACGGCCTGTCGGACAGTGACGATCTCTGCCCCAGCGACCCCCTGAACCGCTGCGTCGGTCCCGTCGCCGTCGATGGCAACACCGGCAACGCCATCCGCCTGAACGCGAATACGGGCGCGACGACCTGCTCGGGCACCAAGATCGACTGCAACGGCGACACCTGGCTGGGCGATTTCGGCTACAACGTCGCCGACAGTGCATTCGAGTGCAGTCTGCCGGGCGGCTGCCCGGTCGACACGACGGCGATCTTCGGTTGCACCGACACCCAGAGCGAAGACATCTTCCAGTGCGAGCATTGGAGCGCGCCGGTCGACGAAGAGCTGACCTATGCCTTCGACGTTCCGAATGCGCGCTACGTCGTGAACGTCCTGCTCATGAACGGCTTCGCGGGAACGGAACTTCCGGGAACGCGCCTCTTCGACATCCGCGTCAACGGCGCCACGGTCCACTCGGGCGTCGACCAGGTCGCCGCCGCGGGCGGCAGCGGCATCCCCGTGGTGCGCTCTGCGATCGTCGAGGTGACCGACGGCAACGGCCTGACGATCCAGTTCGGCCACGTGCTCGAGAACCCCGCAATCAAGGGCATCGAGGTCCTGACGATCGCAGACTGCGTGGTCGACCTCGATTGCGACGACGGCAATCCCTGCACGGACGACACCTGTTCGGGCTCTCTCTGCAGCTTCGCGGACAACACGGATTCCTGCGATGACGGATTGTCCTGCACCGGTGGAGACATCTGCAGCGGCGGTGTTTGCGCCGGATCCGACACCTGCACGGGAAACTTCTCGTGCAACTCGAGCTCCGACATGTGCGAGCTGCCGCCGAACGTCGAGGTCCGGATCAACGTGAACGGGCCGGCCCACACCGGCACCGACCATCCGGGCGACTGGGCGGCCGACCCCGGCGTCGGCGGCGTGTGCGCGGCCAACGCCTACAGCACGACGAGTGCAATCAGCGGCACCGTGGACGACGTACTCTTCCAGGGTGAAGTCTGGGGCGCTCCGGTGACCTGCTCGGTCGACGATGCCGGCTCGCCGCTGCCCGACGGCGACTACACCGTGAATCTCCACTTCGCCGAAATCTATTTCGGCGACGGTTGTCCCGGCGGCGGCGGGAATGGCTCCCGACTGTTCGACGTCAACCTCGAGGGAAATTTGGTGGAGACCGGAATCGACCTCCACTCCGAGGGCGAGTGCGCCGCCTCCACGACGCTCACGACGGGGTCCCCCGTCAGCCGCAGCTACAACGTAACGGTGAGTGACGGCACATTGGACATCGCCCTTCCGGCGACCGTCAACAACGGCAAGATCTCCGCGATCGAGATCCTCGGCCCGCCGCAGTGCACCGTCGACCCGGACTGCGATGACGGCAACCCCTGCACGGACGACGTCTGCAACGTCGACACCTGTGAGTACACGAACAACACCGCATCCTGTGAGGACGGTGACATGTGCACCACCGGCGACACCTGCTCCGCGGGAGCGTGCGTCGCCGGCGGACCGCTCGACTGCGACGACGGCAACGTCTGCAACGGCGGCGAGACCTGCGATCCGGGTCTGGGCTGCCA
>Ga0055476_10000405_pt1 | contig 11255 bp, 9 predicted proteins | sample Muzzi_CordC_D2_FD_57682 | JGI IMG/M metagenome (GOLD analysis project Ga0055476, IMG submission 57682) | Wetland microbial communities from San Francisco Bay, California, USA, that impact long-term carbon sequestration - Muzzi_CordC_D2 | ecosystem: Environmental > Aquatic > Marine > Wetlands ... | reverse complement strand
GCTAATCCGGACACCGGCTGGGGACGGGCCAACGAAACCTGGAGTTTCATGACCGCGCTGGCGTTGCTCGGTGGCGAGACCTGGTTCCGGCTCGGTGATGCGGATCTAGCCCTTCATGTGGAACGCACCCGCCGCCTGGCGGCCGGTGAGAGCTTGAGCGAGATTAGCGTCGATCTCTGCAAGCGGCTTGGCGTGCGCGCCCGCGTCGTTCCCATGTCGAATCAACCGGTGCGCACCATGGTTTACACCGATGACGGCACCCTCGCTTTTCAACGCTATTTTGTGCAAAACCGTTGCCGGCCCAGCGTCACCGGATTCAGTTTTCACGGCGCCGCCGACGCGCATCCATGCTTACAACTTTGGGAGACGCTGATCGGCGACGGGCTCGAGGCAGTCGTCATATGCCCTTCGAATCCCTTTATCAGCATCGATCCTGTGCTCGCGGTACCCGGACTACGTGGCGCGCTCGCCGACTGCGGCGCACCGGTGGTCGCCGTGTCACCGATCATCGCCGGCAAAGCCGTTAAGGGACCAACTGCGAAGATGATGTCGGAGCTGGGCATTGCGCAATCGGCCCGCGCGGTGGCCGAGCACTACGATGGCCTGTTGACCGGTTTTGTCATGGACGAGTCCGAAACCGACATGATTGCGGATCTACCCTGCCTGCGTACCCGGATTCTCATGGAGAGCGAGGAAGACAAGACGGCTCTTGCGAGCCAGGTGTTGGAATTCGCACGCAGCATCGCCGACAGGTTTCGTTAGGCATTTGCGCGCGGCGGTCGCCGATTCGATTCTAGTTCAATCACCCATAACTCCTGTAGATTGGGCTTCGCTGCGCTCAGCCCAACCTACTTTTCTTCAACTACGGTTGTGCATGACCATAGAATTCCCTACCGGCCACCGGCCAGGCTAACGGGCGAGCGGTCGGATCGTTTCCGCAAAATGCTGCATGCTTTCCAGCGACTGCTCCAGGGTGCCGCGCTGGAAGTTGAGGATTAAATCGCTCACCCCCAATGCGTGCAGGCCATCCATGTCCTCGGCAATTTGCTCAGCGCTGCCAGTCAAGAGTAACCGTTGTCCATCCGCTGTCTCGAGCGTCTTGGACTCGTCGTACCAGTTGGCGAAAAAGGCGAGTCCTATGCTTTGCGGGTCTCGGTTGTGTTTCTCAGCCACAGCGCGCATTCGATCGCACCCTTGTGCAAAACGCGCCACGGTATCCAGAGGGTGGCGCGGATTATTCCCAATGGGAAACCAGGTGTCTCCGTAGCGAACCGTACGGCGCAACGCCGGTTCGCTTTCGCCGCCCACCCAGATGGGAGGGTGGGGCCGCTGTACCGGCTTGGGTAGAAATGTGATGTTGGAAAAGCGCACGTGATCGCCCGCGAAGCGCGGATCGTCTTCAGTCCATAGTATTTTGAACGCTTGCAGGTACTCGTCAGTGACCCGACCACGTTCCTCAAAGGCCGGTGCGCCGAGAGCATCAAACTCCTCTTTCATCCAGCCGGCGCCGACGCCGAGAATCATGCGGCCCTCGGACAGCACGTCGATGGTGGAGACGGTTTTCGCCGTATGCACCGCGCCCCGATGGGGAATCACGGTTACCGAGGTGAGCAGACGCGCGGTCTTGTTGATGGCGGCAACATATGCCAGCAAGGTGAACTGATCGAGGCAGGCGCCGGATGCGGCGCCAGGGAATTCGCCGGATGCGGAATAGGGGTAGCGCGAGTCGATGCTGCGCGGCACGACCACGTGATCCGGCACCGCCAGGTGGGCATAGTGCAATTCTCCGGCGCGCCGGGCGAAGGCTTCCACACCCTGCGGGGTGGCCAGCGGTCCGCGGGTGGGAATGGTAAGGCCAATGTCCATGATAATATCCTCGCAGGTTTTTCACGGGGCTCGCGTCGAGTTCATGCTAACGGATGACGAGCGGCAGTTTCTAGAGGGGCAAAAGGTGGCGCGTCTGGCCACCGCGGGCGTTGATGGTTGCCCCCACGTGGTACCGATTTGCTTCGCGGTTCTCGGCAATACGGTTTTTCTCACCATCGACGAGAAACCGAAAAGAACACCCAAGGTGCCGCTGAAAAGAATCGCCAACATTCGTGAGAATCCCCTCGTTGCGGTGGTGGCGGATCATTATGATGACGATTGGAGTCAACTCGGCTGGGTGATGGTGCAGGGCCGGGCTGAGGTGTTGGCGTCGGGTGCCGAGCATGGCCGCGCCCAGGCGCGTCTGCGGGAGCGTTATCCGCAGTTGGCCGATATGCGTATCGACGCGCTGCCGGTGGTGGCCATCCGAATCGAGCATGCTATCAGCTGGGGAAGATTGCGTCCGTTGCACATGGAGTAGGAATTATGGTTCGAATCGCGATTTCACTTTATCCGGAGCACGCCGAGTATGCCGATATTCGCCGTGCCGCCCAAGCTGCTGAAGCACTGGGCGTTGACGTCATTTATACTTGGGATCATTTTTATCCGCTGATGGGCGACCCCGACGGCAAGCACTTCGAGTGCTGGACCTTGCTGGCCGCTATTGCGGAGGTTACCGAACGCGTTCAAATCGGGCCACTGGTATCGTGTAATACGTACCGCAATCCGGAACTGCTCGCCGACATGGCACGCACCGTCGATCATATTTCCGGTGGGCGCACGATCCTCGGGATTGGCTCCGGTTGGTTCGAGCGCGACTACAGGGAATACGGCTACGAATTCGGCACCGCTGTAAGCCGGCTCAAAGAGCTGGATGCTGCCATGCCTCGAATCAAGCAGCGTCTCGCCAAGCTCAATCCGGGGCCAAAAGGCCGGCTGCCGATTCTCATCGGCGGCGGTGGCGAGAAGCTCACCCTGCGAATCGTGGCCCAATACGCTGATATCTGGCACGGCTTTGCCAGAAAAACCGATACCCACACGCCTGCGCAGACGGTGGCGCACAAAAACGCAGTGCTCGACGGGTGGTGCAAGAAGCTTGGCCGCGACCCGGCCACCATCGAGCGGTCCATCGGCGTCGATAAAGCATTGATTGACATCGCCGACGATATTCACGCCGCAGGTGTAGACGAGATTCATATGGGTGTGGACGGGCCCGACTTCGATCTGGGACCGGTTAAGGATTGGCTCGCCTGGCGTGACGAGAAGAACCGCGGCTGACAGCCCAGGAGGTCGATACAATGAAATTCGGATTTTCCCTGATCGTACGAGGCCGCGAGGCGACGCCGGATAACTTCGCGCGAATTGCCGAGCGTGCCGAGGCGCTTGCCATCGATTCCCTGTGGTGCAGTGCCCACATCATCCTGCCGCCGCAGGTCAAATCCGGTTATGTTCTCATTCCCGGACTAAAGCACCCCGAACACTGGAAAGAAGCTTACTGGGAACCGTTTACGGTTCTGAGCTACCTGGCCGCGCTAACCAGCAAGTTGACGCTGGGCACGAGTGTGGTGATTGCACCGATGCACAATCCAATCGAGCTCGCCAAGCAGGTAGCCGAAGTGGATCAGTTGAGTCGCGGACGCTTCGTTTTCGGAATTGGCGTTGGTTGGTTCGAAGAGGAGTTTGAGGCCCTGGGCCAGGATTTCCACAATCGCGGCGCGCGCACCGACGAAGCGATGGATCTCATGAAAGCCTTGTGGCGCGATGACCCGGTGAGCTTCGCGGGCAAATACTACCACGTCGACAATGCCTGCTTTTCCCCCAAGCCTTATCAGCAGCCCGCACCACCCATCTGGGTGGCGGGTTCCAGTAAAGCCGCCATGAAGCGCGCCGCGCGCATCGCGCAAGCCTGGCATCCGGTTCGTCCGACCCCCGAATATCTCGGCAACGCCAGAGTAGAGCTGGACGCTTATCTCGAGGCGGCGGGGCGCACCCCCGAGAGTCTGGAAATTGCGGTGAAACTGCCGCTGGTATTCCAGGACGGGCCGCCCCGAGCCGAGCAGGCGCAAACCCAGGGGAGAGTTGTCGATATCGTCGATGCCATCGAACGCTATCGTCAGGCGGGTGCGAGCCAGCTGGTCTTCGATTTCGTGCCTGAAAGTCTGGCGACGGCCCTCGATACCATGGAGCGTTTTGCCGAGGAGGTGCGGCCAAAGCTTTCTCAGCCTTGAGCGCCGACAGATTTCTTACTTCATGAATTGCACGGTTGAATTGGGCTGCGCGTAATCGACGGCGTCCATGTCATTCAACTGTTGCACAACCTCTTCCAGCACTTTGTAGCGGTCCAAAGTCAGGGCCAATTCTTCATGTCCGCGCGCGACCCCCTGCACCGGGACTCCGCTGCCGGCGCTTAGACTTGTTGCGAGTCCCTGGATGCTACTGTGGTTGCCGCCTTGCGCCTGGGCATTGCGAAGTTGCAGGGCTTCATCGCTGGAGGCCGGAAAGCGCACCAGTAACATGGTTTTCGCCAGGCGCGGATTCTCGTTGTGAAGCTCGATCAACTCCGTACCGACGAGCGCCGGGGACTTCGCGAGAAATTCTTGCAGTTGTTCAAGAAGTGGCTTCTCGGCGATTCCCACTATCAGCTCTCTGCCCGAGGTGACGCTTATTGGCGTTAGCATCAAACCCGTGGACGCACGCAATGGTGCTTCAAGTTCCGCAAAATTGCTTGGATTGTTCGGACCTTCCTTAATGATCCGGCCGACCAGGCGACCCGGGCCGCTGTTGTCCGAAAACTTCACAATGACTTCCAGGGCGAGCGATTGTGTCGAATGGTCCGCGTCAGCCAAAACCGGCGCAACCATGCAGCATCCGATTAGCGCGGTAGTGGCCAGGTAAGTCAGGAGCCTCGGTTTCGCGCGCCTGCAAGCATGGCAGGCGCTTTCGTGGCGATTGGCTTTGCGTGAAGAATACGAAGCATCATCGAAAAGCATGATCGGCCCTCCCATTGCGGACCAGACCGCTGCCGTGCCGCCCGGCAACTCCGAGCCACGCGATCAAAAAGGCGATGACTGCAACGATGGCAATGATGTTCCAGGTAATGCGATGGGCAACGAAGAAGGCATTCGCATCGGCAGAACCCGCTAAATAGAGGTGTACAAGACGCAAAAGATTCAACGCCTCGATACCCACGAGGGCAACGCACATGCCCGTAATGCGTGAGCGCCAGCTGCCCGGTACCAACAGCAAGGTTACGGCGATCAGAACGAAGGGTCGAAGACCTGAGCACACATAGGTGATGCGATAGCTGAAGCCGTCGGGATGCGCCAGAACGGCGCCGGATCGGGCAACCGGCACTTCCATGTAGCGCAGCACCTGCTCCGCCGAACGGGCGAGGCTTTGATTCACGGGTTCGAACAGCGGCTGCCATGCTGGAAAGTGTTCCATCAGTACAAAAAAGCCCATCGCACCAGCCAGGCCAAAGGCAAGTCGGAAGCTGATGGGCACGCGGGCTATTTGCATGGCATTCAGGTTGCCGGTGGGGTGTGGCGCCAGCGGCCGAAGCCAACCATGGCCAGAATTCCAAGCACCAACACCAGCATTCCCCAGATACTCATATCCGGGACCGGGGCAGGAGCAGCGGTGATCTGCACGGTGCTGGTTGCGGCAGCTCCGGCAGCGGACGCTCGCACGGTCGTTGTTCCCGCCGCGACGCCGGTAACATCCGCCTGCGCCGTGCCGGATGCGCCGCTTTGTACCGATGACGGTGATACTGTTGCAATGGCTGCATTGTCGGAGAGGAATGCGACAACGGTCCCCGTCACGGGTGCGCCGTTTTGAGTCACGGTCGCGACCACGGTGCCCGATGCACCAGTGCTCAGAGAAAGCGTCGCAGGCGCGAGGCTGAGCAGGGATGAGGGTGGCGGACCGCCCCCGATCGCCACGGCCGCGTTCAACAATCCTGCCCCACAGGGGCGCGGGCATTGCGTCGCGTTGCGGGGGATGGCGCTCGATTGCAGCCTATCGCTCACTTGGGCGGGGGTAAGCGCCGGCTCGCGGGCCAACAGCAATGCGGCTACGCCCGCCACGTGGGGCGACGCCATGGACGTGCCGTTGTAGAACGCGTAACCGCCTTGCACCATGCTCAGTACACCATCCGGATTTCCGTCGGCGTTGTCGTCGCGTTGCACATCGCCGCCCGGGGCCATGAGCTCCACGCTCGCCCCGAAGTTCGAGTAACGATTCACCAGGTGGCCGCGCGCATCGCTCGCCGCCACCGTGACCACCCGTTCACAGCTTGCCGGGTTGAAATTGGCGGCGTCTTGGGCGCTGTTGCCCGCGGCTACGACCACCGTCGTACCGGCGGCGACGGCATCGTCGATGGCACTCTGAGTGGACGGAGAGTTGGCACAGGCGCCGGAACCACCGAGGCTCATATTGATGACTCTGGCGGGGGTGGGGTTGTTTGTGATCCCAGGTACCGGCAGGCCGGCTGCCCAACGAATCGCATCGTTGATATCTGCAATGGTGCCGCCGCATTTGCCCAGCACGCGAACCGCCTGCAACGATACGTGCCAGTTGACGCCCGCCACGCCGATACCGTTGTCGGTGCGGCCAACACCGGTGGTGCCGGCAACATGGGTACCGTGCCAACTGTCCCCCTGAGCCTGGCTACCGGGAAAGCACTCACCCGCGGTGGTGGCGTCACCGGTGTCCGTTGGATTGGGGTCGCGGCCGTCACCGTCGTTGGCGGTAAAGGCATTGCTGATCATGTCGAAGCCTGGCAGCAGATTCGTCGACCCGGCGATATCGGCGTGATTGGGCAGGATGCCCGTATCGATGACGGCGACAACCACATCTGCGTCGCCAGCGTTGATATCCCAGGTTGCCGGCAGATTTACCCCTCCGAGAGATTGGCCGGCGGCGGCGCCGTTGTCGAAGTAGTGCCATTGCAACGGATAGAGCGGATCGTCCGGCGTGCGCACAATCTGCACGACATAGTTTGGTTGTGCATATTCGACCTCGTCCAGCGCGGCAATTTGTCGTGCCGAGCTGATCGTCAGCGCCTGTACGTCCTGCACGGAGCGCGCGGTGGTCTGTGCGTCCGACAGTTTGTAAATTACCTCACTGCCCGATGTTCTGCGCGTATCACCGGTGAGATTCATCGACGCCGCCGTCGCGGCGTTCATGGGTGTGCGGCCTCGCTTGTATTTGACGATGACCTCGCCGGGGACGACGCGCACGCTGGCCGACCGATCCAACATCGAGGCGAGCGTCGAAGGACTAACGGTTAGAATTTCTTGAGCAAATAGCGGTGGGGCTGCCAGTAAAAGAGATAGAAATATGTAGCGGAATCCTTGCATCATCAGTCCCTCTTTTTGAAGTCCATCAAAAGATTATGGAATTGGCAGCACACTCCAGTTGCAACGAACAGTCTACTTGCACGGACGGTGCGTTAAAACAGATCCGAATCAAGGAAGGTGACAATTGTCACATCGCGGGGGTTTCGGCATTGGTCGAGCAATAAACCGTTGCCGAGAACCGGCGGCGGGGCCATTGGCCGGCGGCGAGAATGAGTCAGGCGCTGCGCGCGTGTTTTGTCTGTTCTTCGTCGTTAGCAGGCGCTACCAGGCCGAGTTTCAGTGAAGCGTGATAACGAAGAAATTCACGGCTTTCGTTGTGGCCCATATAACGCTCGAGAAAGCCGCGATCGGTTTGCAGAAGATCCACCAGTATCAGGCCGTCCAGCGCATCGCCAAAATGCCGGTCGAGATTAAAACCGAGCAATAATCCGCCAAGTCTCAAATACTGCCGGAGCAGTACCGGTACGCCACGTTGTCCGTTCTCGAGCTGCCCGATGACATGAGACATGGCACTAATATCCGACAAATCGGCGAGCTCCTTGCGCTGCCAGAAGGTGGCCAGCCGGCGTTGCGCTCCGGCGCGCGGCCGGACCTGACGCGCAAGATGATCGTCGAAGCAGTTCTCCTTTAAAAAGTCCACCAGGAACTGCCGTGAGATAGGATGGTAGTCATTGCTGATGCTGACCGCACCAAAAAGCCGGCTGTACTTCGGATTCTTCGTGACGTAACGGAGAATCCCCTGCCATAAAAGAAACAGCGGCGTATGACTTCTCTGGTACTCGAGCCGCACGAAGGAACGTCCGAGCTCCATGGCATCTTGCAGACCTTCTATGAATCCGCGTTTGTAGTTGAAAAGAGAGTAGGTGTATAAGCCTCGCACACCGAAGTCGGTCAAAATTTCATCCACCGGGGCGAAACGATATGCGCCGACGATTTCTCTTTTCTCGCTGTTCCATAAGAAAAGGTGCAGGTAATTTGCATCGAAGTGATCGATATCGGTGGGTCGTCCGGTTCCTTCACCGGCGTGACGAAAGGTAATTTCTCGCAGCCTGCCGAGTTCCGTGAGAATATTCGGGATCTGATCCGCGCTGGCGTAGGCTGCCTGCAGACCGCGATTTTGCACCAGTATCTGTTCGGTGGGTAAGACACGGAATTCCGCCTCTAATAGATTCGGGTCGACTGCATCAATAATCGGCGCGACCGAAACCAACTTTTTCGAGCCAACCAGCTTCCCCGCCGAGTCGTTGCGTGGGTTATCGTCCAGATCGGACAAGCTATAGCTTAGAAGGCGTAAATACTTCGCAAGCTGCAACGATGATGAAAATGCCTGTGAACGTTTCGGTGACACGGGAGGACCCAGCCGAACAGGGAGCCGGCGGTGGGATTTGTTGAGGAACTCGCGTGCCAGAAGAACGGTGCGCAGGCGCGGATGAATGCAGCCGAGCAGTTGAAAGAGTATGGTGTTACGTCCGCAGACGAAAGCCGGGATCACCGGCGCGCCGGTGCGCCGCACAATGTGCCCGACACTCGGCCGCCACTCGGGATCGCTAATTCGCGCGCGGCTGAACTGGAAATGTGACACCTCTCCACTGGGAAACACCAATAGCGCTCCGCCGTTCTCAACCCAACGAACGGCCTCTCGAAGCGGTTGGACGTTCTCACGCGCCGCGCGCTTGCCGTCGAAGGGGTTAACGGAGATGAACAGCTCCCTCAGCTCCGCGATGCGCTGCAGCTGAGCATTGGCAAGGATTTTGAGATCTTTGCGGCGGCTCAGGATGATGTGAGCGAAGAGCAGTCCTTCGATACCGCCGAAAGGGTGATTGGCAGCGATGACGGCGGGGCCGGACGCCGGTATGTGTTCGAGTTGACCCGGCGTTACTTCCGGAACGACATCCAACTCCTCGAGTGCGAAGCGAACGAACTCCTCGGCGTTGCGTGTCTGTGGAACGGCCTGATAGTGCTTGTCCAGTTGCCGAAGACATAGGAGCCAGTCTGCACCAGCACCGAGGATCGCATCTAAGCGTTTGATGCCGGTGACGCGCAGGCCGTTTCCAACCGTGAGCGAATCCCTGACGTGGATTGCGTGCAAATGTGGAATCTCCTTTCCTTGAGTGTTCCAGGGCGGCAAATGCACCGGGGGAAATCGAGCCGACCGAACTCCCGGTAACAAGATGCTACGCCAGGGTTACATGTATATCCATGCGCTGTAACGGGAATATGACAACTTTTGCAAGCCAGCAACGAATGGCGTGGCCTCCCCGGTGACACGGGTGTCTAGCATATGCGGGTCAATCGCTGAAAGGTGGTGATTCTCCCTCGGGAATTGGCACCTCGAAGCTCACCAGCAACATCGAAATCAGAGAGTAATAACCGAGCAAAACCACCAATTCGACAACCGCCGTCTCGCCCAGGGCGGTCACGGTATCCCGATAGAGTTGCTCGGATACCTGGTGCTCTTCGAGCAGTGCCCGGGAATAAGCGTGTACCAGCCGCTCACCGGGGTCATCCAGGAGCGGTTGTGCCCTTGCGCGAATAGCCTCGACGATGTCATCGGACAGGCCGCTCTCGCGGGCAATGCGCGCGTGTGCCCACCATTCGTAGGCGGCGCGCCAGTGGGCCGCGACGCAGAGCACGGCAATTTCACGCTGGCGGGCAGGCAATGTGCCATGGAAGCGCAAGCATTCGCCGAGACGCTGGGCCGGATCCCCCACGTGCGGGGCATAGAGCAGGGCGTTGAACGGTCCTCTCAGACCGCCCTGCGGGGTGATGAAAGCAGAGTTGCCTTGCGCGGTGCGCCGTTTGCCACCGGTAATGGCCTCGAAGAGGCTGCGTTCAGCGGCGTTCAATTCGTCGACGTTGAGCTCAGGCAGCCGGCTCATGATCTTTGTTGCTCCGTGCATCCCGGCAATGGACCCGTTAATGCTCGTTGGATCATAACCACTCCTGCTCGAGGGGATAGGTGCTGAGAAGCTCGATGCCATCGTCGGTGATCAGCACTTGTTCTTCGAGTTTCACACCTTCTCCGCCGCCGTGCGCGCCGATATAACTCTCCACACACATGACCATGTTCGCTTCCAGACGGGCATCGTAGCATCGCGGCTGGTCTTTCCAGAATGCGACCGGGAACTCGTCGCAGAGCCCGACGCCATGGGCAAGACAACTGTAAACGTTGAATCCGTCGGGCGGGTGGCCAGTAGTCTCCGCCACCTCACTCAGAGTTACGCCCGGCCGGATTAAACCCAGAAGCCGTTGCAGATGTGCGTGGGCGATGGCGTAGATGCGACGTTGCGCGTTGCTGGGGCGGCCATCGCCACAGAGCCATGTTCTCGAGATATCGCAGCAATATCCGTGGCGTCCGATCAGATCGGTGTCCAGAGCAACCAGATCGCCACTCTCGATGATGCGCTCGCTGCACTCCTGGTACCAGGGATTGGTGCGCGGGCCGGAAGAGAGCAATCGCGTCTCGATCCACTCTCCGCCCAGTGCGATGTTTCGCTGATGCAGAATCGACCACAGCTGTTGTTCGCTCAAACCCGGTTCGAGGGATGCGGCCATGGTGGCCATGGCCTGCTCACAGGCGCCGACCGCATCGCGCATCGCGCGGCGCTCTTCGGGGGTTTTTATACGGCGCGCATGCTCTGCAATGGATTGGCCTTCCGCTATCGTAATCTTGCGCGCATTCAGCGCCAGATAACCCATCCAGTCGAGGCGATCCACAGCGAGTCGACGGTTCCCGCCGCCGAAGGCACCGACCAGATCGGCAATTTCGTCCGCCCATGATTGTGCCGCGGATTGCGCCTCCGGCCCGGCCATCAAGTACAGCCACGATTGTGCTGGCCGCACCTCGTCGATGAGCGCCATTCCCGCGCCCAAGTGCGCACACCCCGGAAACTCGAACAGTATTACCGGTCCTTCGCTCGCCACAAACGCGTAACGCGCCGGATTATGCAACCCCCAAACCTGCATGTTGGAAACATCGGTGGCATAACGAATGTTAACGGGGTCGAAAAATACGCCCCCCGCGCAATC
>Ga0055476_10000404_pt1 | contig 11255 bp, 5 predicted proteins | sample Muzzi_CordC_D2_FD_57682 | JGI IMG/M metagenome (GOLD analysis project Ga0055476, IMG submission 57682) | Wetland microbial communities from San Francisco Bay, California, USA, that impact long-term carbon sequestration - Muzzi_CordC_D2 | ecosystem: Environmental > Aquatic > Marine > Wetlands ... | reverse complement strand
CGATACTGGCGGAGTTGGTCGCCAAGGGTGAGTTGCCGCCACTCGAGCAGCGACTCCCCTCGCCGCCCTATAAGACTCATATCACCAAACCCTATCATTCGCCGGGCCGTTATGGCGGCGATCTGATTCTGCTGATGGGCAGAAGCAAAGACGTCCGCTTGATGGTGGTTTACGGCTATGCACGCCTAGTCGGTTATGACCTCGGCTACGTGCTTGCGCCGGACGTGCTCGAAAGTTTCGAGGTAGAAGAGGATCGGCGCTTCACCTTTCATCTGCGCAAAGGGCACCGCTGGTCCGATGGGCATCCCTTCACCACCGAGGCCTTTCGTTACTACTGGGAGGACATCGCCAACAACAAAGATCTGGCGACATTCGGCCCGCCCGCGGTCTTGCTCGTCGATGGCCAGGGGCCGGTATTCGAAGTAATCGATGAGACAACGGTTCGATATACCTGGCAAAAGCCCAATCCCTTCTTCCTGCCGGCCCTGGCCGGGGCGCGGCCTGAAACGATCTTTGCTCCCGGTCACTATTTGAAACAATTTCACGCCAAGTATGCCGATGCCGCAACGCTCGATGAGCTCGCCAAAAAGGAAGGCCGGCGAAATTGGGCATCGGTGCATATTGCACGATTTCACCCGTACAAAAACATCAACCCGGAGCTACCGACCTTACAGCCGTGGGTTAATACGACACAGCCACCATCTCAACGTTTCGTGTTCGTGAGAAACCCGTACTTTCACCGGGTCGACGAGAACGGAATGCAACTTCCCTACGTCGACCGCGTCATCCTCGACATCGCCGATGGGAAACTCATCCCGGCCAAAACCGGCGCGGGGGAAAGTGATCTTCAGGCACGGCACCTCAACTTCAGCGACTACACCTTCCTCAAGAAAAGCGAAAAGCGCACCAAGCGAAAAGTACTGTTGTGGAACACTACACTGGGATCGCACATTGCACTGTTTCCGAATTTGAATGTGCAAGATCCCGTGTGGCGCAAGCTTGTGCGCGATGTTCGTTTCCGCCGCGCCTTGTCCCTCGCCATCGATCGCAATGAAATAAATCAGGTGATTTACTATGGCTTCGCACGGGAGGGAAACGACACGGTGTCTCCAGACTCTCCACTGTTCAAACCCGAATATGCAACGGCATGGGCAGAGTTCGACATCAAGAAAGCGAATGCCCTGCTCGATGAAATTGGACTGGCGAAACGTGACGATGAAGGCCTACGGTTGCTACCCGACGGCCGGCCACTGGAGATCATTGTCGAGACGGCTGGGGAGAGCACCGAACAGGTAGATGTGCTGGAGCTCATCTCCAGCAGCTGGCGCAAAGCAGGCATCAAACTATTCAGCAAACCGATGCAAAGAGAAGTATTTCGTAACCGCATATACGCCGGCGAAACGTTGATATCCGTATGGGGTGGATTGGAGAACGGACTGCCAACGCCTGACATGAGCCCAAGCGAGCTGGCACCCACCCGTCAGGACCAGTATCAGTGGCCGAAATGGGGGCAATACTACGAGACCGGCGGCAAAGTCGGCGAGGCACCCGATCTTCCGCCCGCCCAGAAGCTGATGGAGCTCGATTCGCAATGGTTGACGTCTTCCAGCACCGAGGAACGAAAGCGCATCTGGCAGCTAATGCTCGAAATACGCGCCGATCAGGCCTTCACCATCGGCATCGTCGCCGGCGTGCCCCAGCCCGTGGTCATCAACAAGAAGCTGAAAAACGTCCCCAAGAAGGGCATATACAACTGGGACCCGGGTGCGCACTTCGGCATCTATCACCCGGATACCTTCTGGTTCGATAAATAACCGGAGCGATTAAGCGCTCGCGGGAGTGAAATCCCACTCCGCCACTCCCTTCAGGCGGCCGACTGGAGGGCTTCGAGCAGTATTCTGGCACTTTTGGCGGCGCCTTCGGAGTCGATGCTTTGGCGGCTGATGGCAGGCAAGTTCACGGCTCGATCCACGGCCATTGCGATATGCTCGGGCGAGAGCGCGTCCGGCTCGACCATCTGCAACAGGCCACGGCGAGACAACTCTCGACAACGCAGCATTTGCTCGCTCTCTCTACCATCGGCAAAGGGTATGCACACGGCGCGCGCACCGGCGGCGAGAATTTCCATCACCGTGTTATAGCCTCCCTGCGAGATCGACAGGGCGCAATTTGCCAGCAGCTGGGCAAAATCCCGGCGCGCGCGTTCTACGATGACGCCTGATGGCGCGCGAGTCTGCCACAATCGAAACGCCTCCTCCGGATAATTGTGGCCGACGAGCACGCGCCAGGTTTTGTCACCAAGCCTGCACATCCCACGGGCATCGATAGCGGCCTCGAGCAGTTGCCCGCCAACCGCGCCGCCGCCGGCCGACACGATCACCTCGTCATAACCCGGCGCATCCGGACCCCGCTTGACGGGTACAGTCCTGACCACGTAGCCAGTGCTGTGAATCAAATCGGCAATTTCGGCCGCGCCCGGAAAACTCAGCCCGAACGGTATGAGATTCTCGTCTCCATGCACCAGTACCAGATCGTAGTAGCGCCGGATGCAGGCAATGATCTGCTCGGCCCTTCCTTGTTTACTCGACGGAACGAGAATGTCGCGCACGGAAGAGACAATCAGTGGGGGTTTTGCTCTGCGTTTCGAAGAGCGCGCACGCTCGAGCAAAGGCTCGAGCTCGAAGCGCATCTGACGCCGGCCGAATGGGTACAGTTCAGTGAGTACGATATCCGGACTCAGGCGCTCGAAAATTGTCAGCAATTGCTCTCGCCGATGGGCCTTCCACGCATCGGTGATGGGGTTTCCACACTCGTCTACCAAGGCGTTGAAGCTTTCATCCTGCGCGCGAACGGGAGGCAATTGCTCGAAGTTGCCAGCATCGACATCTAGGACCGGCACCGGCATTCCGCCGGAAACCAGAACCGCGCGAATCCCGCTTTTCTCGAGTTCCCGCGCTAACGTGCCCGCACGTATGATATGTCCAATACCGAGCAGGTGCTGGACATATACTAACGCCGTAAAGGATCGAGCAACGGGCACCTGAGGACTCGGCCTGGGATCGGATTGGGCGCATACTACCACCACCGACCATCGGGAAACGCCTTTCACCTTCGAGATCGCACCGGGTGCGGGCGCGGCAGTAAGGGACTCAATACTGATCGTTAATCAGGATTGGAGCTAGCAATACCAAATGTCCAGCGCCTGACGCGGTTGTCTGAACTGCTCAGGTCAAAGCAAACGGCGCCTCAATTCCATAGCCTTGCGCATAGTCCACACCCATTTGGCGCAATCTCGCGAGAATATCATCGTTCTCGACAAATTCCGCAACGGTCTTCTTGCCGAGAAAGTGACCAATCTCGTTGATGGACTTAACGAGCGCCAAATCTTTCGGGCTATCGACGATGTCTCTCACGATGGAACCATCGATTTTCACGAAGTCGATAGGCAGTGTTTTGAGATAGGCAAACGACGCTTCGCCTGTTCCGAAGTCATCCAAGGCAAATCGGCAGCCGTACTCCTTCAATGTATTGATGAAGTTGACTGCCACCGACAAAGTATTGATCGCCGCGCTCTCGGTCACTTCGAATATGACCTTCGAAGGCGGAACCTGGCTTTCGGTGAGACGCTCGAGCACGTAGCGCAACAGACTATCGTCACCCAGCGTGAGACCCGATAAATTTATCGAATAACCTCCGACGCCTTCGACCTTGGAACGGTGTTTAGACATCCAATCCAAAGAGTTACGGATGACCCACATGTCGACTTCGTGCATTTCGTTATTGCGCTCTGCCGCCTGAATGAAGTCCCTCGGCATGGCAATCTGACCGCTCGCGTCCTTCACGCCCAAGAGAATCTCGAAGTGCGGCCTCGCCGAAGTATCAGCGCCGATGGGCGCCAGGCGCTGGCATCGCAGCTGTAACCGATTCTCTGCGAGCATCTGCAATACCACGGACTCTGAGCTGATCTTGACGGTGTCCGCGTTCTCGACCGCATGAATACGATTGCCGCCTTCGGCGTGAGCCTGTTCGAAGGCATCGCCAGCGGATTCGATTAGCTCGAGAACAGTTGCTCTGGTCTGTCCATCGAGGGCCAGCATTCCGACACTGACGGTAAGTTGGAAGCTCTCGCCCTGCCATACACACCGGGACTTTTCCATGGACTTTCGCTGTCGATCGGCGATGGCGCGCCCTTGTTGCAAGTCGCAGTTGTTGAGGAGCATGGCGAAGCGACCCTTCGTGAGTCGGCCGATGGTGCCCTTCTTACCCAGGTGCTTATCCAGCACGCGTGCAAGTTTCCTGAGCAGACCGGTGCCGGCTTTTCGTCCACATTTTTCGACGATGGATCGGAATTCGTCGATTTCGAGCACGCACAATACATGGCTCGTGCCCATTCGAACGGCGTCTGTCATCGTATGGGCCAGCGTCGACTCAAAAGCTTTTCGATTCAGCATTCCAGTAACACCATCGTGACTCGCCTTCTTTGCGAGTCTCGCGTGCAACACGTTCAACAATCGATAGATGCCGCGATCAACCACAGGTAAATCAGAGGCGTCCAGAACGCGCGCAGCACCGCGGCGAAAATGCATCGCCAGTTCCTGACGGGTGAGCGTGGATGTCTTTTCGCCACATTGACTGGAGAACAAATAGCTGTCGCGCTCGTTATTCACCCACACGAGATGCAGCTTCTGCGGCCTGTCGCCACTACTGTCCAGAAATACGACGTCGCCTGCTTGCAGGAGCGCCACACGACCGAGCCAGCGTTTCCACTCCGTGGGCATGTCGTCGCCCCCGGAGGCTGATCCCGCGCCATTGTCAGCCGATCCGGAGTCGCGCCGCGATTCGACCAACGCCTGTTGTTGATTTCGCTCCTGCTCGATACGGGCCACGTTCTCGGACAGATGCCGCTCTTGCCGCTCTACGATTTTTTCGAACTCGACCAGCACTTGCTTGAAAACCACCGTGTCGCGTTCGTAGTTGTGCACCACGCGATCCACCAACGGGTCGATGGTCATTTGCCATGCGCCGTTTGCAATCACGCTGCCGTTCTCACCTATCTCGACGCGCCCCAGCTGGTTGATGATCTGCCGGGCAGGGTGATCCTCGTCGTTGAATAACTCGCGATCCAACAAAGCGACCTTTACCAGCGCAATGGCCAGGCGGCGAACGCAGGCCTTCACGCGGGGCGTTACCAGAGGATCCTCGAGGATGGCATCCAGCAAATTTGAAATGACCTCAACGGCATCGCCTTCCCCATCCGCGACACGCAATCCCGCCGCGCGCCACGTGGTCATCAGCCGCTCCTTGAGTGCCAGAGGGCCTTGATCGTCTATGGCCGTGAACTTCGGTGAGCGCTGCAGGATGGATAGTGCGTCGATGACTTGATCCAGCGACTTGGACCCCATCGCCGGTGGCGGCACCGGCTGCGCCCCTGCCATATCGGTTAGGGCCGCCGGCAAATTGTCGCTCGCCTTCGCTTGGCGCTCCAGTATCAACAGGCTTCGGGCCGTGTGCAGGAGATTCCCGACGACCAGGGGGGGAGGGGTAATCGACGCCGGGTCGATGCCGAGGGAGCGGGTGGGCTTGCCCGCTTCCAGTTCACTATGGTCTATGCCAGACGCTTCAGCGGTGACATCGGCTTGGGCGTTGCTACGATCTTCAGCAGCCGCCAGATTGGCAGGCTCATGTCGTTCCCCGTTATCTGCAACCGCCGAGCCGCTCTTCGGTCGCTCGACCTCGGTTCTCACCTCGCGGTTGGATAGAATGTTGATCAGGTCATCGTAAAGGGTCCCGAGACCAGATACGACGATCTGTTCGAAGCTTCGCAATATTGCTTGGCGCAGTGTATGACTCGCGCCGAAGTTTTGGATGGCGTCGTGAAACGTGAGCCCGATACCCGACAATCCAACTGGATTGTTGTCGTCGTCAATGTTGGTCTTCAACAAATCCGACAAGCGCGCAGCGATGTCGCGCTGCCGCTCGTCATATTTCGGCGCAGCGCGGGAAATGATGTCTTTGACAACCACCCAATCATCGAAGGTACCGGTATCGATCAAGGCCACGTCCAGGGTGCCGGTTTCGGATACCAGCACATCGGTACCAGGGATGGGCGACCCCGGCTGTTGCAGCATTGACTCCATGGAGTCCAGGAAGGCAACTTGGGCGGGTTCCTGTAGGCCATCCAACTCCTGAATGGCTTCAAAAAATGCGCTCTGCTCCCCCCGGTCCCGCGTGCCGCGAGCCGAGGAGAACAAGTTGTCCTTGGCGTGGTCGAAAAGCGCGGCGAGGTTCGACTCCAGAAATTGCGCCACCCGACGCCGGTAGGTAGCGAGTACACTGCTCGCATCGGCCACGTGGGCGACGCTGTTTGTGACGTGAGCGCGCGCGGCCGCGTTGGCATTGGCCTGCGGGAAGGCCGTAAGTACATGATTGAGCGCGTGGATGGCGGCGCCATTCTTACCTTCGAAGGATACGCCAACACCGCCTGCAACCACTCTTGCCACCAGTACGTTGACTTCGAAACTCTTCTCGACGCCGTTCATTTGCGCCGAGAACTGCACGGTCAACTCGTCGAACCGCTCCAACGCCTTATCGCCGATACTGATGCCGCTGCTGTTGGCGCCCTCAATAGTAAGAAACAGCCCTCCGGGACAAAAATCCTGGATCCGGCATGCACGGCTCCCACCACTTTGATCGTGCACCGTGGCATTCAAGTGCACTTCATGGCGTACGTGCTGGCGCCGGTTGTCGGCAGACAAATCGTCGACATCACCCGCGGGCGCCAGCGCGCCAGTAGCGTCGGCGCCAAACACCTTGGCGCGCTCGCTGGATATGGCCATTCACTAGATTCCTAAAATGGCTCCCGGACGGAGCCTACAAAGCTATTTATCGGACAAAATTGGAAAATATTCACAGCGCTTCGGAAAAACTGCGACTCGATTCATACCTTTTGCGCCTCGTTTGCCTTACAGGACATGCAGTATTTATCAAATATGGAGTCATTGGGCGCTCTGGTGCCCACTTGCAAGGGTTCGGGGCTATGGCGGGGCCGCCGTCCTGCCGATAAGGAACGAGAGGTCTCTCGCGCCATTCGACGGGGGAACGGCAGAGCAAACCCGCACCAAGCGGGTGGCGGAACGTCCAGATGCATGTCCAAAAATCGAATTCGGATTGCCCTGAGAAAATCGGCAAGTACGAAATAATCGATATTGCCGGCCGTGGCGCCATGGGTGAGGTGTATGTAGCCCACGACCCGTTCATCGACCGTACCGTTGCCATTAAAGTGTGTACCCACGACGATGGTTCGGAGAGTGCTCGTGTGGCGCGCAAACTGTTCGTCAACGAGGCGCAAGCCGCGGGTGCATTGGACCACCCGAATATCCTCAAGATCTATGATGCCGGTGAAGAGAACGGCCAGCCATACATCGTCATGGAGTACATTGCCGGCGCGCGTACCTTACGCAGCTATTGCGAGCCGGAGAGCCTGCTGCCAGTCCCACAGGTAATCCAAATCGTCAGGCAATGCGCCCAAGCCCTCGAATACGCGCACGGCCGCGGTGTGCTGCATCGTGACATCAAACCCGCCAATCTCATGCTGACGCGAGACGGGCAGGTAAAGATCGGTGATTTTGGTATCGCAAAACGCATGACCAGCGATGACACCGGAACCCGGCGAATGGTAGGTTCACCGCGCTACATGTCTCCGGAGCAGGTCAACAACGAGGCGGTTACGGCCCAAACCGATCTCTACTCGCTCGGTGTCAGCATGTACGAACTGCTGACCGGGAAACCGCCGTTCACGGCGAGAGGGCTATCACAACTGATCATGATGATTCGTTGCGAGGAACCAAAACCGGTGCGCTCACGCTGCCCGGAGATACCGGAACCGCTCGAAGCCATCGTCAAGCGCGCCATGGAAAAATCGCTCGAGTGGCGGTACAAGAGCGGCGCGGAAATGGCATCGGACTTGAATAAGCTGTATGAGCAAATCAAGCAGCAAGCGGTTGTCCTGGCTCCAGAGCAGAGATTCAGCGCCGCTCGGGGGTTGCGGTTCTTTGCCGAGTTTTCCGATAGCGAACTGACGGAAGTCCTCGAAACCGCCAGTTGGGAGAAGTTTTCCGCCGGAAGCCCCCTGATTTCCGAAGGCACCCTCGATCAGTCACTTTACATACTGGTCGCGGGTGAAGTGACGATTGGCGTTGGCGATCGCATCGTCGGCTCACTGGGCGCGGGCGACTGCGTCGGCGAATTGAGCTACTTATCGAACTCTAAGCGCAGCGCGTCCATTACAGCCGTCGATAATATTACCGCCTTGAAGATCGATTCCGCACTGCTCCACTGGGCGTCGATGTCCGTGCAGAGGCGCTTCAACAAGGCTTTTCAGCAGGTTCTCATTGAGCGGCTGGCACGCACGACCTTCGAACTGGCGAAGCATGTGAGTTAACAGAGGAGGAGACAGATTTGAAATCTGTCCCCTTAGGCAATTCGCGAGCAAGCTCGCTCCTACTGGCGACACGCGTGCCCAACGCATACCGCGGCACATCACTCGCTGGAGTTATACCGAATCCACGGCTTCAATGAGGGCACCGGCCACTGCTCGTACCAGGATTTCAGGTGCGGTAACAACTGTGCCACCATCTCGGCATCCATCTCGGGATAGGGCTGCGCATCCAGGTGCTCGGCAAGTTCGCGGCCGATCTCCTGCACATCGAAACGCGTCGGCAAGCCGCCGCTCAACACGACCTCACCGCCCACCAGCACCGTATCCACATCCCCCGCGCGAGCACGAAACAGCACGACGCTCTTTGGATCCGCTTCCGGTGCAATCCAGGGCCAAGTCATGCGTTCAACATCAACTAAAATCAAATCTGCCGCATATCCGATGGCAATGCGCCCGAGGTGCCCTTCCTGGCGCATCAGCTTGGCGCCTCCTGCGGTTGCCATGGAAAAAATATCATCGGGCTCGGGAGAAGGCTGTCCGAGAACGGGGGTGCCGTGCAAACGCATGGCGAGGCGGATTTCCGCGAACATATCCTCGTCTTCATCGAGCGTGGTGCCGTCCATGCCCAGCGCAACATTGACGCCGGCGTCAAGCAAGCCATTCAGCGGCGCAATTCCAGCGCGCAGCCGCAGATTAGAGCTCGGATTGTGACTCACAGAAGCTCCCGTTCGCGCCATCACCGCGATCTCGTCCCGAGTGAGCCAAACGCCGTGAGCAATGGAGAAACGCGGACTGAGCACGCCAAGGGCGTCGAGATGGAGCATGGTGTGCTTACCGTAAAAGCGCGGACCGTGGATCATCTCGTAGATGGACTCGTCCACATGAGTCTGAATGCCCGTGTCCCAGCTCTCGGCATATTGCGCAATGCGCACCATGAAGTCATCAGACACCCACTGGGGTCCCGGTGGGCCGAACCATAGCTCGATACGGGGATTGTCACGGTACTCCCTCCAGAGGCTCTCCATGATCTGGAAATACTCATCCTCGCTTATGCGGGTGTCGTCGGGAAGCATCATGCGTGCATAGGGACGCACGGCTTCGGGCAGCGCAGCGAAAAATCGAGCGTCTTCGCCGGCACCCGATACGATAAAGCTTTGCGTCGTAACACCTGCCGCGGTCGCGGCTCGCATGCCGGACGCATCGTAGGCCGCCAAGGTGTCAGCTACGGTTTTTTCGAAACTCTCGGCGCTGCCACTGGCGTTCAAGACGTTGACCACCGCAGTAACACCCGAGCGCAGCTGCTCGGCAGCACTCAACAAGGTCTCCAATCGCGCATCTCCCGGACGCGCCCGGCGATGCGCGAGGATCCAGGGCTCCAAGAGCATGTCGGCAATGCCGTGTTGAATGGTGGATACGCCTTTGCTGTGGTGGTGGGCATTTATCAGGCCCGGCAGCACCGCCATGCTTCGCGAGCCAATAACCTCGGCATCGGGATAAAGCGCTCTCAAGGTATCCCAGTCATCCAGGGCAGCCACGTCACCATCAATGACGAGAACGGCCGCATCGGTGAACACGGCATCGTCGGCGCCGGCGCCGGGAATTACCCATCGTCCCCGGACAAGCTTTGAGGGTTTCATTTGGTCCTGCTCACAAGTGCGCGAACACCGTCCAACCGATAATCCACCTATTGCCCTCCTCATCCCAGTCAAGACGCACGACACCGCCATTTTTAAAACGCAGTATCCTGGAATCCGGATTTCCCGTAATCATGTACGACAGCAACCGTTCCATGAATGGCAAGTGACCCACATACAGCTCGTTTCGATTCTTCGGCAAACTCTCGGCGAGCGCCACGACGTCATCATTCGGATCGAGTCCGCCGCGCAGCTTGACGCCTTCTGCCGGATTCATCGACGCAGCGAACAGTGCCGCCGTCTGCGCTGCGCGTGACTTACCGCTGTGCCAGATGACATCAACAACAATGCCGGATGCGGCCAGAGTCTCCGCCACGCGCGTGACGTCCGCCGCGCCGTCGGGCGTCAACCCGCGTTGCGCATCGATATTTTTGGGTGCACTTGTTCCATGTTGCGACAGGAATATGGACATACTCAGTCAGCCCCCAACCGGCTCATGCCCGGAAGTACTGGTCAAAGCCAAGGGTTTCCGCCGACCCTTCCTCATAGAGTGGAATAAAACCGGGTTGCGCCTCGATCCGCGCCAACCACGCCTGTACTCGGGGATACGCCGCCATCCTGAAACCAACCGTATCCGCCGTGCGCGTGTAAGGATAGAGGGCATAGTCGGCGATGGTGCATCCGTCGCCAACAAGCCACTGATTATCGGCCAGCGTAGATTCCATGACTTCCAAAGCGTGCCGCGCCTTGGGCTCGAGTTCCTTGATCCGGTTGACGTGCTGGCCGGGATCGCCGCTGTAGTGGAGCAAATAGCGCATCACAGCCAGCGCCGGCTCGTGGCTATATTGTTCGAAAAACATCCAGCGAAGCACCTCGGTACGACGGTCCAACGTCTCGGGCCACAATGCCGTACCCTGGGAGAAATGGTACAGAATTGCCCCGGACTCGGTGATCACTTTTCCGTCCTCGCGCAGTACGGCCGGCACTTTGCCCATTGGATTGATGGCGAGAAATTCCGCGCGCCGTGGCTCGCCCTTGGTCTGTGCCACTTCGACGCGACGGTAGCTTGCGCCAATATGGCGAAAGATCATTTGCACCTTGTGTACATTTCCGGAGTCGAGATTTCCAAACAAAGTGAGCAAGGTCGTACCTCCTTCAAAACGCTCCGCGGGCCCCGAATCGCC
>Ga0055476_10000403_pt1 | contig 11286 bp, 9 predicted proteins | sample Muzzi_CordC_D2_FD_57682 | JGI IMG/M metagenome (GOLD analysis project Ga0055476, IMG submission 57682) | Wetland microbial communities from San Francisco Bay, California, USA, that impact long-term carbon sequestration - Muzzi_CordC_D2 | ecosystem: Environmental > Aquatic > Marine > Wetlands ... | reverse complement strand
TCGCGACCAATGTACCACCACCCGGCTCGGCGGGCCGCCCGTCCCCGGGGGCGAGCGGGCGGAAGGCCGACGTGACCGGGGCATGCAGCGCGAGCGCTCCATGCTCCGACGCGGCGCTATTCGGGCAACAGGATCTCGCCCGCGGTCATTCGCCCCGCGATCTCCTCGGGAGTCCAGACACCGCCGTCTTCGACCTTCGTGATCCCCTGGGCGGTCACGACCTTCATCTCGGCGATACGTCCCCCACCGACGAAGAAGGTCTTTCCGCTGTGATCCAGCGAGAGATCGCTTGCGAGATAGACGACGAGCGGAGACACCAGACTCGGATTCATCTTCGTCGCCAGCTTGTCGAAACCGGGCAGGTCTTCGGTCAGCCGCGTGTGAGCGACCGGCGCGAGAATGAACACGCGAATGCCGTACTTCTTGCCCTCGATCGCCAGGCACCGCGACATCCCCGCAATGCCCGCCTTCGCAGCCCCGTAGTTGGTCTGCCCGAAATTGCCGTTCAGCCCCGAGGTCGACGAGGTGTTGATGATCACGCCGCCCGAGTTGCGCTGCTTCAGGTGATTGTAGACGGCATGCGTGACGCAGTAGGTGCCCTTCAAGTGCACCTTCACGACGATGTCCCACATGTCCTCGGAGATGTTCGCGAACGACTTGTCGCGCAGGATGCCGGCGTTGTTCACGACACCATCGACCTTGTCGAACGCGTCGAGCCCGGATTGCAGGATCGCGAGGCCGCCCTCGACGCTCGAAACATCGTCGTAGTTCGCGACCGCTTCGCCGCCCGCCGCGCGAATTTCCTCGACGACGCCGTCCGCCATCGCGCCGCCGCTACCGGATCCGTCGCGCGAGCCGCCGAGATCGTTCACGACGATCGCAGCCCCTTCCTTCGACATCGCCAAAGCGTGCTCGCGGCCGATTCCGCCGCCGGCGCCCGTCACGATCATCACCTTTCCGTCGAGCAGTCCCATCGGGTTCTCCAATCGATTCGATGATCCAGGCGGCCGACGTTAGCCAACGCTCGACGCCCGCGACAAGGCGGCCGCGAGCGGATCAGATGGCACCCTCGCGGTGAACGACGTCCGCGAAGAGTTCGACCTCCCCGATCCGCATCGACGCGGCCCGGAGGCGGCCATCTTCCGTCAACAACAGATCGACCCGGAGCGATCCCATTCGCACTCCGACCGGAATTCCATCGGCTCCCGGGTGCCCGGCGCGCGTGAAATCGAACGGCGTCGCGTGGGTCGGATCGGATTCGGGCAGCCATCGCTCGAGCGAGAAATCGTCGCCCCCGGCAGCGACTTCGCGATAGACGAGGTACTCGCCCAGATTCGACGAAAGCGGGCCTCGCGACTCGAATCGGGCCGTGAGCGGCCGCGAGCGGAATCTCCCCGCCACCGACCAGCCACTACCCCGCGCCGGCGTGAGCCGGAGCTCGGTCACCGCTCCGTCGTCCAATGCGGCGTAGTGCGCGTTCACGAGATCACCGTTCGGATGGGACCACTCGACCTGATAGGCGTCGTTCGCACGGACCGAATTGGCGGTCGACGCGGTGAGAGCCGACGAGAACTTCTCCGCTCGGACCTCGCCGGCGTGGTCGCGAACGAAGGTGATCTCGATCACGCCGACCCGCTGTTCGCCGATGCTCGTGACCGAGACTTCCCGGTAGAAGGCTTCGGGAGTCCTTTCTCCCGGATACTCGAGCGTCTCGATCAGGGATGCGAAGAAGCGTTCGAAGGATTTCGCGTAGCCGGGTGAATCGTGAGCACAGTAGACGGTCCTTCCGAAGCGATTCGCCGCACGCTGCTTGATCTCACCGCCGGTCGTCCCGATCCAGAACACCCAATCGAGCGACAGGAACGGGCTGCCCGCGATCGCTCCCGCGTCGACGCGTTCGACCGCGCGCTGGACCTCGACGCCGGCTTCCGCGGCGATCAGACCGACGATCACGTCGCTGGACCGCACCAGGGTCGACGCGAGGTCCACCCGGTCGAAGAAGAAGTGGCACGCCACGGGGGTTTCGGCCCCGATATCGAACTGCCCGAAGGCGCTGTTGTCGGAATCCACCAGCGCCGCCAGCAGGCGGCCGGGCACCGTCGCGCGAAACAGGCCGGTCGGGTGTTCGATCGGGTTCATCGCGCTCGCGGGGGCCTCGCGCTCGAGCATGGCCAGCAGTCCGGTCGAATCGCCGGACACGGACGCGCAGCCGAAGAACGCCGCGACGACGAGAATCCGGCAGATCCCGCCCATCTTTCCTCCGTGCGCTCTAGCTGAAGAGAACCGTGCGCAGCTTGCCGACCGGCTTGAAACCGAGCCGCTCGTACAGGCGAACGCCGGCCGTATTGCCGTCGACGACGGCGAGTTGGACGTGATCCGCGCCGGCCGCGAACGCTTCGCGACAGAGATCCGCCACGCCAGCGCTTGCGAAGCCCCGGCGGCGCGCTTCGGGCCAGCAGTAGACGCCCTGCAGCAACCAGCCCGTCGTGAGTCGGACGTCGGCGTAGCCGACACAGACGACCGCGCCCGCGCGCTCCACCACGCGCGCGCGCTCCACTCGGCCCCGCACCCAGCGCTTGAATCCATCGACATCACCGGAGAACGGGTCCGGACGACCCTCTTCGCGCAGACTCTCCCGCGCAGCCTCGACCAGCGCATCGAGATCGGCGTCGCACGCGGCGCGCGTCACGATGTCGGCGGAGGGCGGCGACGGACTCACATCACCCGCCCGGATCACGTACGCGGTCTCGAAACGATCGAGCATCACCTGGCGGCGGCGTCTTCGCGCGAGATGCCGCCAGATCGGGTCGATCACATCCGACGAACTCTTCATCAGCCCGATCGGGAGCGACTCCAGATACGGAAAGAACGTTTCGAGCACGTCGGGCGGCGCCGTGCTGAACACCAGGGTCGGCCGCAGCGCCGCAACCGCGAGAAGCTCGTCGCCACGCCAGGCTCCGAGCAGCTCCGTCGGGGCTTCACCGGGCAACGGCGGTGACGTGAGTCGCAACACGAGGTCGATCAGGAGCAGGTTGCCGATCGGATCCCGTTCGAGCAGCGCGAGCGCGTCGTCGCGCGTCTCGGCGTCGATTCGCCGCGCGGTCACGCGAAGCACGGCATCTCCGAACCCGCGCTAGCGCCTGCGCACTTGCCGCAGCGCCGCGTCATTCGATGACCGCGAGGATCATTCCTTCCTCGATGGAATCGCCCTCGGCGACCGCAATCCGCACGATGGTGCCGGCTCGCGGAGCTTCGACCGGGATCTCCATCTTCATGGATTCGATGATCATGATCACGTCCTCTTCCTCGACCGCGTCCCCCACGGCCTTTTCGACCTTGCAGAGATTGCCCGCGATCTGGGCCGCCACCTCGGTCGTCATGCGTCCCCCCACCCCCGGTCGCCGCTTCGCAGCAGTCATGGTGCACCTCGAAATCCGTTCGAGCAAGCCGCGTGGCGGCGGTCGCACGTCCGCTATTCTCCGCGCCTCGGAGAAATCATGCTCGAAACACTGACCCAGGGATTCACCAGCGCCCGCGAGAAGCTCGCCGGCGTGCGGCAGCTGACCGAGGAGAACATCGACCAGTCGCTGCGCGACGTACGCATGTCGCTGCTCGAAGCCGACGTCGACTTCGCGGTCGTGAAGGACTTCCTGGCGACCGTCAAGCAGCGATCGCTCGGCGAGAAGGTCGACACGCGCGTTCGCGACGCGAGCGGGCGCAGCCTCAAGGTCACGCCCGGCCAGCACTTCGTGAAGATCTGCGAAGAAGAGCTCACCGCGCTGATGGGGCCTGTCGACCCGGAGCTCGCGGTCGGCGAGGGCGGCGTGCTCTCGCTGATGCTCGTCGGCCTCCAGGGCGTCGGCAAGACCACCGTCGCGGGCAAGCTCGCGCGCCACCTCAAGAGCCGGAATCGCCGCCCGCTGCTGGTCGCAGCGGACGTCTATCGGCCGGCCGCGGTATTGCAGCTGCAGCAGCTCGGCGAACGACTCGACGTCACGGTCCACACGGGCGCCGCCGGCGAATCCCCCGCCGAGATCTGCGCGGCCGCCTGCGAACGCGCGCGCGCGGAAGGCTACGACGCGATCGTCTACGACACCGCGGGCCGACTCGCGATCGACGATGCGCTGATGGACGAGCTTCGGGAAATCGCCGAGAAGACCTCGCCCGCGAACACGCTGCTGGTCTGCGATTCGCTGATGGGGCGCGACGCCGTCAACGTCGCCAAGGCGTTCAGCGAGAAGCTCGACATCCACGGGCTGATCCTGACCAAGCTCGACGGCGATGCCCGAGGCGGTGCGGCCCTCTCGATCAAGGCCGTCACGGGCGTTCCCATCAAGTTTCTCGGAACGGGCGAGTCGCTCGATCGGCTCGAGGAATTCCGACCCGAGGGGCTCGCGTCGCGCATCCTCGGAATGGGCGACATCGTCGGCCTCGTCAAGGATTTCGAGGAGGTCGTCGACGAGAAGGAGGCCGAAGCCGACGCCGAGCGGCTGCTCGAGGGAAAGTTCGGCCTCGAGGACCTGCTCAAGCAGCTGCGCACGATCCAGAAGCTCGGGCCGCTGCGCGACGTGATGGCCAAGCTGCCGATGTTCGGCGGGCTGGCCGACCAGGTCGACGAGAGCGAACTCGGTCGCGTCGAGGCGTTGATCCAGTCGATGACGCCCGCCGAGCGCACGCAGCCCGAGATCATCGACAAGCGACGCGCGGCGCGAATCGCGCGCGGCAGCGGCAGGCGAAGCCAGGACGTGCGCGAGCTGATCCAACGCTTCGTGCAGATGCGCGGCATGATGGCGAACCTGGGCAAGAAGGGCGGGCTGCTGTCGAAGATCCCAGGGCTCGGCCGGATGACGGGCGCCGGCGACATGGACCCGGCCGGTTTGATGGCCGCGATGGGCGACGGCGGATTCGGTGATGCAGTCGGCGGGCCGAGTCAACGTGTGCTCGAGAAGAAGCGTGCGCGCAGCAAGGGAAAGCGCAAACAGGCCCGCAAGGCGCGGCGGAAGAATCGGAAACGTTGAACGCCAGCCCGCGACCGGGGCTCTCCGATGAAGCCCCGCAGATGGCATTCGCGAAATCCGCGCTAGCCTTGAAGCTTCTTCGGCGGGCGGTGGGGGCGACCCGAGAGCACGACCGGGGTTGCCCCGTGGGGGGAGCACCCCGTTCCACCGCCAGATGTTCAGGTTTTGCGCGAATGTTACCGATTCACTGCGGACCGATGGTCCGAATTGCATCCGCAACCATTTTGATCCTGATCGGCTCGCTCGCCATTTCGGCGGCCGCAAACGAGCAAGCGCTGCCGCTGCCGCCCGAGCTCGAGCCGAACGTGCGTTTCTGGACGCGAATCTACTCCGAGATCGACCTCTCGGGCGGAATGCTCCACGACAGCAGGAACCTCGACATCATCTACGAGGTGATGCGCTTCCCGTCCGACATCTCGCACCGCGAGCACGAACGCCAGGTTGCAAAGGCCAGGCGCGAAATCGAGATCACACTCAAGCGACTCGCACGCGGTAAACGCGAGGGCCTGAGCCGGAAGGAGCAGCAGGTGCTCTCGCGCTTTCCCGCGGGCGTCAGCAACAAGACGCTCGCCAGGGCTGCGAAGAACGTCCGCTTCCAGCGCGGCCAGGCCGATCGCTTCAAGTCCGGACTCGAACGCGCCGGCGCGTGGCGGAGCCACATCGAGCAGGTGTTCGACCAGGCCGGGCTCCCGCGCGAGTTCGTCGCCCTGCCCCACGTCGAGTCGTCGTACCGGGCGAATGCCTACTCGAGCGTCGGTGCCGCCGGTCTGTGGCAGTTCACGCGATCGACCGGACGGCTCTACATGCGGGTCGACAACGTCGTCGACGAACGGCTCGATGCACTCGCCGCGACCTACGCGGCCGCGAAGCTGTTGAAGCGCAACTACGAGTTGCTGGGGACGTGGCCGCTTGCCATCACCGCGTACAACCACGGAGCCGGCGGGATGGCGCGTGCCATTCGCGAAGTGGGCAGCAAGGACATCGGAAAGATCGTCGCCAGTTACGACGGACCGACCTTCGGCTTCGCGTCGCGCAACTTCTACGCCGAGTTCCTCGCAGCACTCGAGGTGGACAGCAACAGCGATCGCTACTTCGGCCCCATCCACCAGGACCGTCCGCGGGAATCCGAGACGGTCGTACTCGACGCCTACTACCCGCCCAGCGCGCTCGAAAAGGCGTTCGGCGTCGATCGCGAAACACTCCAGGCGTACAACCCGTCGCTGCGTCCGGCCGTCTGGAACGGCAACAAATACGTGCCGAAGGGCTTCGAGCTCGCGCTGCCGTCGACGTCGCGAACGCTGCCGAGCGATGAGGTGCTGGCTTCGATAGCGGGGTCGGACCGCAAGAGCGAGCAGCACCGCGACCGCTACTACAAGGTCCGGCGCGGCGACTCGCTCTCGAAGATCGCTCAGCGCTACCGGATCCGGGAACGGGAGCTCGTGGCGGCGAACAACCTGCGCAGCCGGCATCGCATCCGAGTCGGTCAGGTGCTGGTGCTGCCCGACCACGCGTACCGAAGCCAGGGGAATATCGCACGCGCCGATCCTCCGAAGGACGGCGTCTACCGCGTGCGGCGGGGCGACAATCTCTCGGCGATCGCCGAGCGATTCGGCGTCAGCGCGCGGGATGTCGCGGCCGCCAACGGGCTGCGCAACCGCAATCGCGTCTACGTGGGACAGAAGTTGCGCATCCCCGCGTCCGATCTGCCCGCAGTCGCGAGCAGCGCCCGGCCCAGCGATGGCGTCTACGCGGTGCGTCGCGGTGACAACCTCTCCGCCATCGCGAAGCGGTTCGGCGTGAGCGCCCAGGACGTCGTGGCGGCGAACGGCCTGCGCAATCGCAACCAGATCTCCATCGGTCAGAAGCTCCGGATTCCGGGCGGCGGCGGGACGGCGTCCGCGAGCGGCGTACGCCCGTCGGACGGCATCTACCGCGTGCAGCGCGGCGACAGCTTGTCCGTAATCGCCTCGCGCTTCGACGTCAGCGAATCCGAGCTCGTAGCGGAGAACTCGCTGCACAACCGCCATCAGGTCTACGTGGGGCAGGATCTGCGGATTCCGGGAGCGGTCGCCGTCGCGACGGCGACGCCCGAGAAGCCGGCCGAGCCGGTCGAACCGGTCGAACCGGAATCACCGCCTCCGGCCGAGCCGGTCGTCGCCAGCGACGAGCCCGACGGACCCGCCCGCATCGCAACGAGCGTGCCACCGCCGCTGATCGCGGCGAGCGCGCCCGCGCTCGACGACACCCAGGTCGTCGAAGACGCCCAGGTCGCGACCCTCGACGCCGCCACGGCGATCGCGTCCACGAATTCCGGTGCGCCCCCGCCCGATCCGTCCGACTACGCAGTCGCGGCCGACGGTCGCGTCACCGTGCAGGCCGCCGAGACCCTCGGCCACTACGCGGAATGGCTCGAGATCAAGACCAGTCGCCTTAGGCACCTGAATCGACTCAAGTTCGGCACACCGGTCTCGATCGGCCACAAGACCCTGCTCGACTTCAGCAAGGTCACGCCCGAAACCTTCGAACAGCGCCGGCTCGCGTACCACCACACGCTCCAGGAAGAGTATTTCACCGCGTTCGAAGTCATCGGAACCAAGAGCCACCTGCTTCGCAGCGGGGAGACCCTGTGGTACCTCGCCGAACGGAAGTACGAAGTGCCGGTCTGGCTGATCCGTCAGTACAACCCCGACCTCGATTTCAGCGCCCTCCGGTCGGGCACCCGGATGGTGATTCCCGAAGTCGGGCCGCGGCGCGGAGCCTGACTTCGAGCCACGATCGACTCGGGCAAGGCGCGCGCCTCAGACCTGGAATAGGGTTTCGTCGGGGAGGCGGATGGCGGTGAGGCGGCCGCCGTAGACCGCGCCGGTATCGATGCCGATGCTGAAGGGTTCGTTCCAGCGGACCGAGAAGTCGACCGCGGGTGTGTGACCGTAGACGATCGTGATACCCAGCTTGTGCGGCAGGTCGGCGCTCGTACGCTCCCAGAGGAGGTCCTCGGAGCGGGTCTTGCGCAGCGCGTAGTCGACATCCACCTCGTCGAGCAGGTCGCGACCGATGCCGGCGTGGACGAACAGGTAGTCGCCCTCGCGGTAATAGAGCTTCAATTGCTTGAAGAATCGCTCGTGATTCGGCGGAAGCTGAAACGTCTTCGCGTCGGGTTCCTCGGCGTCGAAGAAGCCGTAGCTGGCGAGCGTGCGATCGCCGCCGTTCATCAGGAAGGCGTCGCCGCCGAAGTACTCCTTGCGCTGCCATCCGAGGAAGCTCAGGAACATCGACTCGTGGTTCCCGAGCAGGAACACGCAATCGCGCTCCGCCTTCACCCGCAGCAGCGTATCGATCACACCCTTCGAATCCGGTCCGCGATCGACGTAGTCGCCGACGAAGACCAGCCGGTCGCCATCACGAAGCGGCAGGCTCGCGAGCAACTCTTCGAGCAGCTCGCACTCACCGTGGATGTCTCCGATCGCGTAGAGCAAGGACCCGACTCCCCCCTGGCATGGTTCTTCGGCGCTACTCCCAGAGTGCTTGATTCCGTTTCCACGCGATCGTTCGAATCACGTGGCAGTCCGATGCATTCAGCCGGCCAGCGCCTCTCCGAGTCTCCGCAGGGCGAGCTGCCCGCAAGCGGCGTCGATGTCTTCACCGCGCGGGCGGCGTAGCGTCACCCGCAGCCCGGAACCCGCGACGATCCGCAGGAACCGGTCGATCGTCTGCTCCGAAGGCGCCCGCAGCGGCGAATCCGGGTGTGGATTCATCGGGATCAGATTGACCTTCGAGGGAATCCCCGCGAGCAACGGCGCCAGTCGCGCGGCGTCTTCCGGGGAATCGTTCACGCCTTCGATCAGCGTGTATTCGAAGAACACCGGCCTCCGTGTATTCACGAATTCGATCCGCCGCAGCTCGTCGAGGAGCTCCGCGATCGGATAGCGACGATTGAGCGGAACCAGCCGGTCGCGCACCGCGTCGGTGGTCGCGTGCAGCGACACCGCGAGATTGAGAGGCGCACACGCGAGCAGCTCGGCGATCTTCGGCACCAGGCCGACCGTCGACACGGTGATCCGGCGCGGTGCCATCGCGAACGCCTTCGGGTGTATCAGCAATCGAACGGCTTCGATCACGGCGGGCAGGTTGAGGAGCGGTTCGCCCATGCCCATGAAGACGATGTTCGTGATGCGGCGATCCTCGCCCGCGACGTCGCGCATCCGGCAGACCTGATCGATGATCTCCGCGGTGCTGAGGTTGCGACTGAAGCCGAGCGCGCCGGTCGCACAGAAGCTGCACGCCATCGCACAACCGACTTGCGTCGACACGCACAGCGTGGTCCGATCCTCTTCGGGGATCAGCACCGACTCGATCTCGGCGCCGTCCTCGGCGCGGAGCACGGCCTTCAGCGTGCCGTCCTGCGAACGGTCGAGTCCCGACAGCTCGAGCGCCCTCGAGACCCAGGCTTTCGCCAGGCTGCTGCGCAGCTCGACACCCAGATCGGTCATGCGATCGAGATCATCGACCCCACGCTGGTACAACCAGCCCGCGATCTGGTCGGCACGGTACGGAGCGTGCCCTTGCGCGGCGAGGAGCTCGCGCAGGCGTTCGATCGAATGGTCCTTGAGGTTGGGTCGCTGGTGCATGCTGGGCGGCGCCCCGCTGGCCGTCGCGCGGGACGCTATGCGGGCCCCAGGGCGGTGTCAAGAACCGTCCGACGAGGCGATGCGACGCCGCTTCGGCGCACGTCTGCGGTAGGCGAAGTAGTAACACGTTCGCCCCAGTGACTTCCATTCGAGTTCGTACGCGGTCGGCGACATACCGCGACTGTCGCAGCGGTACGCCGCCGGCGCATACGCGTTTTCGAGCTGCGGCTCCGCAGCGAGCACATCGGCCATCTGCTGTGCATACGCCGGATCATCGGTCGCCAGGTTGAGCTCGCCTCCGTCCACGAGGCGATCGACGACGGCGGAAATGAACGGCTCGCGGACCAGGCGGCGCGCCGCGTGGCGCGCCTTCGGCCAGGGATCCGGGAAATTGATCCAGGCGCTCGCGATCGAATTCTCCGGGAACAATCCGGGAATCGCGACCTGCGCTTCGGCCTCGAGCAATCGGACGTTGCGGATCCCGAGTCGCGGCAATCGCCGCGCCATCTTGAGCGTGCGCTTGAACGACCGTTCGATGCCTACGAAGGCGCGGTCCGGAAACTGCTTGGCGAGGTCGAGCAGGAACTCGCCGCGCCCGAAGCCGATGTCGACGACGAGATCGCGGACGACCGGCACATCGTCCGCGAACAACTCCGCCCAGCGTGCGACGCTCGGCGGCTCGGCGTACTCGTCGAAATAGATCCGGAAGTCGCGTCCGGGAATGTCGAATTTGAGCGTTCTCGAAATGGGACGGCCCTCAGCCGAACGGCGTGAAGCGCAGGATCGCGCGCAGGCTCGGGAACCGGGGAGCGTGCGGATGGTGGTCGACACGCGCCGGCTCGCCGTCGCGCAGCCCGGCCAGCCGGCGCACCGCCTGCAACGCCTCGAGGGGCCCGCCGAGCGTGTCGACGAGACCGATCCTCTGCGCGCGCGCTCCGCTCCAGATGCGCCCCTGCGCGACCCTCTCGATCTCGGAGCGCGTGAGCCCCCGACCCTCCGCGACGCGGTCGACGAAGGTTCCGTACAGCTCCGCCATCTCACGCTGCACGGCGTGCCGCTCGTCCGCAGTGAAGCCGCGACTCTCCGACAACAATCCGGCCCGGGCGCCGCGCTCCACTCCCTGCTTCGAGATACCGACGCGCCGATAGAGCCCCTCGACGTTCAGCTTGCCGCCCACCACTCCGATCGAGCCCGTCACGGTGCCGGGCTCGGCGAGCAGCTCGTCCGCCGCAGCCGCCATGTAGTAACCGCCGGACGCAACGATGTCACCCATCGACACGACCACCGGCTTCTCACGGGCAACCAGCGCGATCGCGCGCCAGAGCAGATCCGATGCCAGCGCATCGCCGCCACCACTGTCGACGCGCAGCACGACGCCCCGCACCCCGGAGTCGCGCGCGATCGCAGCGAACAGCTCGCGATAGCGGTCGGAGCGAATCCCGCGCGCGCCCGGCCCACGACCGATTGCCCCGGACGCAACCACATAGGCGATGCGCGGCACTCGCGCGAACAACGGGCCCGTCGCATCGACTCGCACCGTGGCGTAGACCGCGGAGTCGACGCGGCGGACGCGGCGCGGACCGGGCCGTTCCGCCGGCGGCGCCGGGGTCAGCGCTTCGAGCGCGCGATCGATCTCGTCC
>Ga0055476_10000402_pt1 | contig 11287 bp, 8 predicted proteins | sample Muzzi_CordC_D2_FD_57682 | JGI IMG/M metagenome (GOLD analysis project Ga0055476, IMG submission 57682) | Wetland microbial communities from San Francisco Bay, California, USA, that impact long-term carbon sequestration - Muzzi_CordC_D2 | ecosystem: Environmental > Aquatic > Marine > Wetlands ... | reverse complement strand
GGGATGGCTGTCCCCGCCCCTGGCTTTTCTGATGGCAGGTTGAGTGAATCCATGGAGCCTATGGAAACCACAGACGTACTGGTGATCGGCGGCGGGCTAGCCGGTGAGCGTTGCGCCATCGAGGCGGCCGGCGCCGGGCAGGATGTAGTGATTCTCTCGATGGTGCCGCCACGGCGCAGTCACAGCTGTGCCGCCCAGGGCGGCATGCAGGCGGCGCTCGGCAATTGCGTCAAAGCCGGGGGTGACGGTCCCGATATCCATTTCCTCGATACCGTGCGCGGCTCTGACTGGGGCGCAGACCAGGAAGTCGCCCGCATCTTCGCTGAAGAGGCGCCGATTGCAGCGCGTGAACTGGCGCATATGGGTGTGCCCTGGACACGGGTTCGTGCCGGCATGAACAGCTATTTCATCAAGGGCCAGCGCGTTGAAATCGACGAGCCGGCGGACAAAGCCGGTTTGATCATGCACCGGGATTTTGGCGGTACGGCCAAATGGCGGGCCTGTTATGCCGCTGCGGGAACCGGTCATGCGCTGCTCTATGCGGTGGACTCTCAGGTGGTGCGCCTGGGCATCGATGTGCGCGATCGCATGGAAGTCGTTGCCCTGATCCATGAGGGTGGCCGCTGCCGGGGCGCCGTCGCGCGTTGCCTGCGTAGCGGCCGTCACCGGGCATTTCTGGCGCGTGCCACAGTGATTGCCACCGGTGGTTATGGCCGCATCTACGGACAATACACCACCAACGCAACCATCAATGAGGGTACCGGGGCGAGTGTGGCTCTGGATACCGGCATCGTGCCGCTTGGCAACATGGAGGCCATCCAGTTCCACCCCACCGTACTGGTGCCCAGCGGCATCCTGATCACTGAGGGTTGCCGCGGTGATGGCGGCTACCTGCTGGACAAGAACATGCAGCGCTTCATGGTCGAAGCGGAACCGGAAAAGCAGGAACTTGCCAGCCGCGATGTCGTTTCCCGGCACATGATGCAATGCATGAAGGATGGCAGGGGCGTGGATACGCCCTCCGGGCCGCATCTCTGGCTGGACCTGCGTCACCTGGGGGAAAAACACCTCACCACCAAGCTGCGCGAGGTGTGGGATATCTGCCGCGATTTTGTCGGTCTGAATCCGGCCAGGGAACTGATCCCGGTGCGGCCGACCCAGCACTATTCGATGGGTGGTGTGCGGGTCAACAAGGACGGTCACGCCTACGGCATGGCCGGTCTGTTCGCAGCCGGTGAAGCCGCCTGCTGGGACATGCACGGCTTTAACCGCCTGGGCGGCAACAGCCTCGCCGAAACCATCGTCGCCGGGCGCATTGTCGGCCGCAGTGTCGCAAAATTCGCCGCCGGCACCAGCCTGAGTGTAGACACGGAGCTGGCACTGAATTGTGTCAAGGATGGAGAACAGCGTGCCGTTGACTGGCTGGCTCGCAGCGGAAGCGGACCCAGCGTCTACGCTGTTCGCGACGCCATTGCGGAAACCATGATGCACCGGGTCGGCATCTTCCGGGACGGGCAGGAACTGGAACAGGCGGTCGCGGAACTCAGGGAGAGTCTTGCCCGGGTCGACCAGGCCGTGCTGCGCTCGAAAGCACCGGGAATGAATCCCGAGTTGTCGTTTGCGCTGCGACTCAAAGGCATGGCGAAACTGGCACTGGTCACGGCTATGGGCGCTCTGGCCCGTACCGAGAGCCGTGGCGCGCACTTCCGGCGTGATTACCCGCTGCGTGATGACGCCGGATGGCTGAAGCGGACGCTGGTGCGCTGGCCGCGTGATGCTGCCGAGCCGGACTTCAGCTACGAACCCGTGGGGCTGATCGATCTGCCCCCCGGGCATCGCGGTTACGGTAGCGCAGAGCGCATCGAGATGACGGTGCCGGTTACGGAGTACAACGACCGTGTCGCTGCCGGGCAGATCGCGCAAGGCCGGCAGACAAGCGACGAACCCCTGGGGTCACGCATGAAATGGGGGGAACATTGATGGGCAGCGAGTCAGTACAGAAGCGTCGTCGCCTGCGCTTTGAAATATTTCGCTACAACCCCGAAGATCCGGCATCCACGCCGCATATACAGCATTTTGAACTCGACGAAACGCCTTACATGTCACTGTTTCTCGCCCTCAACCAGATTCGCGAGCAGCAGGACCCAAGCCTGCAGTTCGACTTTGCCTGCCGCTCGGCAATTTGCGGCTCCTGCGCCATGATGGTGAATGGACGCCCGTCGCTGGCGTGCCGGACCCTGACTGAAGATCTGTCGGAACTGATTCGTCTGCACCCGCTGCCGGCATTCGCGCTGATAGGTGATCTGTCCGTGGATACCGGCACCTGGTTCAGGGCCATGAACGAGCGCGTCGGGGCGTGGATTCACGAGCAGCAACCCTTCGACCCCGATGCCCTGGAAGAGCCAATGGACGATGATCTCGCCCAGGCCATCTACGAGGGAGATCGCTGCATCGAATGCGGCTGCTGTGTGGCAGGATGCGGGATCGCCAACATAAAGCCGGAATTTTATGGCGCAGCAGGCCTGAATCGCATCGCACGCTTCATGATGGATCCACGCGACACGCGCGAAGCCGGCGACTGGTTCGAGGTGGTATCCAGCGACGAGGGGGTATTCGCCTGCGTCGGGCTGATGGCCTGCCACGACATCTGCCCCAAAGAACTCCCCTTGCTTGAGGTCCACGCCTATCTCCGCCGCCGGATGCTGCTCAGCCGGATAAGCTGAAGGGGCCGCAATGGCCGTGTTCGACCCACTTCCACCACTGCAAGTAGTCATTCGATTTATGCATGATGGAATCAATTCAACTGTGAAACGCGGGATCACGGAAATATAAAATGCAGTCCATAGTCTCCATATCGAACCTGTCCAAGACCTACGCCAGCGGCCACCAGGCCCTGAAGAGCGTGACTCTGGACATCGCACCCGGTGAAATCCTGGCGCTGCTCGGTCCAAACGGCGCCGGCAAGACCACGCTGATCTCGATTATCTGTGGGATTGTCAATGCAAGTTCGGGCTCGGTGACGGTGGGGGGCCATGACATAGTCACAGACTACCGCGCCACGCGCAGTATGATCGGACTGGTACCGCAGGAACTCTCGCTCGGTGCCTTCGATACGGCGTGGAACACGCTGTGTTTCAGCCGCGGCCTGTTCGGCAAAAAGCCCAACCCTGACTACCTCGAGCGGCTGCTCAGGGATCTGTCGCTGTGGGGGAAGAAAGACAGCGAGCTGATGGCACTGTCGGGCGGTATGAAGCGGCGAGTGCTGATCGGCAAGGCCCTGTCGCACGAGCCCTCGGTCCTGTTCCTGGACGAACCCACGGCGGGCGTGGACGTGGAATTACGCAAGGACATGTGGACGCTGGTACGGCGCCTGCGCGAGTCCGGCGTCACCATCATCCTGACCACGCACTATATCGAAGAGGCCGAGGCGATCGCCGACCGTGTGGGTATCATCAACGACGGTGAACTGTTGCTGGTGGATGACAAGCTGGCATTAATGCATAAACTTGGCAAAAAGCAACTGATCATAGAACTCGGGGAGGCTGTGAGTGCGCTGCCCGATGTGCTGGCCCCCTGGGCGCTGGATCTGTCGGCTGATGGCGGTTGGCTCACCTATACCTATGACCCTCATAATAGAGGCACTGGCATCAGCGGCTTGCTGCAGGCGATCAAAGAGGCCGGTCTGGTGCTGACAGACCTGAAAAGCACGCAAAGTTCTCTGGAAGAAATATTCGTCGAGCTGGTAAAAGCCAAGTCATGAACACGTACGCCGTCAAAGTGATCTACAAGTACGAAATGCTGCGTGCCTGGGAGACCCTGCTGCAGAGTTTCGCCTCGCCGGTGCTGTCCACATCGCTTTACTTCGTGGTATTCGGCTCGGCCATCGGGTCACGCATCGAGCAGATCGAGGGTGTGCCCTACGGATCATTCATTGTGCCCGGGCTGATGATGCTGGCACTGCTGACCCAGAGCATTGCCAATGCCGCCTTTGGTATTTTTCTGCCCAAGTTCACCGGCACCATCTACGAAGTCATGTCCGCACCCATATCCTTCTTTGAAATCGTGCTGGGCTACGTGGGGGCTGCGGCTACCAAGTCCCTGATCATCGGCCTGATCATCCTGGCAACAGCCGGGTTCTTTGTACCCCTGGAGATCGCCCATCCAGTATGGATGATGGTATTCCTGGTACTGACCTGCATTTCTTTCAGTCTGTTCGGATTCATCATCGGGCTTTGGGCAGACAATTTCGAGAAACTGCAGCTCATCCCGCTGCTTATTATCACGCCGCTGGTGTTTCTCGGCGGCAGCTTCTATTCGGTCGGCATGCTGCCACCTGCCTGGCAGACCGTCACCTTGTTCAACCCGGTGGTTTACCTGATCAGCGGTTTCCGCTGGAGCTTTTTCGAAGTCTCCGACGTGAGCGTGGCATTGAGCCTGTCCATGGTCCTGGTGTTCCTGGTTGCTTGCCTGCTCGTCGTGTGGTGGATGTTCAGGACCGGGTATCGATTGAAGCAGTAGGCTTTTTACAGGGTCTGTCATCGCTATCGACCTGATCTGCGTCGTGCAGATTCGGCAGCACGATTCAGTCCAACAGATCCGCCGGGATATTACGCGTCCGGCGACAGAGTGTGAATATTTCACATTTTCGGTATGCATTTGTTCATACAGATTCAGACCTGCTCGGCGTACCTTGTAGCTATCGGATCACGAAGTGAAAGAGGCAGGCGGGTTTCGACTGGTCAGGCGAGTGAAACAGGGCCATCCCGGAAAGATGTGGGATCCATGAACCACAAACCCGCCTGAGTCGACGGGCGCGGGAGAAGCCGTGGGAATAATTGGTACGGGCGCCGCCGGGTCACCGTCACTTGACGAAACAGTGACGCAAATAAACGGCACTTTCTGACGCATTGCGTCAGCATAGCGCCTTCCACAAATTGGCATACTATGGTTAACATATTGATATACATTTAATTAACATGATTTCGCGCGGTTGGCATCGGCTTTGCATTATCTACCATGACCGCAGCAATCATCGATTCAATTGTTAATACCGGTGGTCGCTGCATCAGTAGGACGAAGACGGTGTGTTTCAGTCCTCTGTGGCATGAGTCCGGATTACTTTGGACCCTAAAAAGTTTCTGTGCCATGCCGGGCGGTTGTTGACATGGTGTGTAGATCCGCAAGACGGGACTCCTGAAGTGTCACTCGGCCCATAACAGGTGAGTTGTACAGGTTCAACCGTGCGGACTCATGCCACAGAGAATTACAGACTGACGTATCTGTTTCATCGACTCCTCCGACGCTGAAAAGCGTTTTTACCCCGCCTTAGGGCGGGGTTTTTTTTGCCTGGCTGATACGCTGAAAGGTGTTCGCCTGATCGCTCGTTAGAGTGTGAAGGTAAAGTCGTTTACCAGCGCACCGGGCAGGCGGGCGCTGGTGTCGGAACGCCAGCCATAGCTGCCGGTATCGAGGATGTGTTCGCGCTCGCGGGTGAGGCCTTCGAGGCGGTCGCCGAGGATATGGTAGATGCTTTCATCGAAGCGCATGACGTTGACCGGCGCCACCGGTTTGCCCTGTTCCACCCACAGGCAGGCGAAGCGGGTCATGCCGGTGATGCGGCAGTGGTTGCGGTCGGAGAAGTTGCAGTACCACAGGTTGCTGATGTAGAGCCCGGTATCGAGTGCTGTGAACACCTCGTTCTGGTGCACCTCGCCGCCGGCGATGTGCAGTGACTGCGGCTGCTCGATGCCGCAGTTGACGGCTGCATTGTATTCCCTGGCGCTGCGACGGTTGGCGAGACAATCGCGATAGGCGCCGTCTTTGATGAGTTCGACGCTGTCCGGTTTGATGAAGCCGGCGCGGGTGAAGCGCGGCGTGAGGCCGGCGGCGTGGTGCTCGCTGATCGTGACGTCTTTGTGCAGCGTGGCAGCTTCGCGCACCATGCTGAGCAACGGTGTCTGCGCTGTGCGGTGGCTCTTCAGCCCGAAGCCGCCCCAGCTGACCATCCCCATCAATTCGTTCAGTGCGGTTGGGGTCAGGAATACGCGGTATTTGCCGGGTTCGAGAGTCCTGGGCTTATGCCCGAGCAGCTCGAGGGTGTCGCGCGCAGTGGCGATCTTGTGTGCGAGAAGCTCACTGTCCCAGGCAAAGCCCGCATAGTTCTGCTTCACAGCCCGGTCGCCTTCGCGGTAAATGCTCCAGTCGAGGTTGAAGCTGTGGGCACTGTGCCAGTTGAACTGACCGAGCGAGTTGGCAAAGCCGCGGCTCATGTCACCGCTGGCCCATATACCGACCAGGTCCAGGCCACGGGCAGCGGTGACGAGTTGTTCCAGCGCCTCATTCGCCACCGGCAGGCTGTTGTCGCCGAGATGGCTGCTGTTGTGCACCTCGCCGGCGTAGTTGAGGTGCGGGTCTTCGGGTAGCCGCGGCAACTGCTGGCGCAAGCGGCCGAGCAGGCTCTGCGCACACGCCAGATCGTCGTCGAGTTGACCGGTGAGTGGCAGCGAGGCGGAGGTCTCGCGGCCCTTGTTGATGAGATCCAGGTGCAGGGTTTGCTGACGCACGTGGCCGGCCTGCCGGACCCGGTTCTTATTGAGGCGCACGAAGTCGGTATCTTCGCCCTGGTAGTTCAACAGCAGCACTTCGCCGGCGCCGTCACCGGCGCAGAGTTTTTCGCTGAGTTGTTTGAAATAGGCTTGCACGTTACAGCTCCGTTTCACCGTTTGCAGGCGTACCTGCGTTGGACATTGCCGACCTTTAGCGAATAAACGCCGTGCTTCGGCGCGCTTGTCTGGAACTCTCCTACATGCCGCCGAAAATCTCGACGCCGAGGAACACGCAGGCTGGCGAGGCATGGCCGACCTGCACCATCTGGTTCGGTTCGCCCTTGCCGCAATAGGGCGTGCCCCAGACTTCGAAGCTGCCGACATCGCCCACCGCGGCGAGGTTGCGCCAGAAGGTGGCGCTGATGCCGCGGTAGTTGGGGTTGCGCACCAGGCCCTTGAGCTCGCCGTTTTCGATCAGGCAGCCGAACTCGCAGCCAAACTGGAACTTGTTGCGGCTGTCGTCGATGGACCAGGAGCGGTTGCTGTCCATGAGCACGCCGTATTCGATGGAAGCGATCAGCTCGTCGAGGCTGCGGGTACCGGGTTCCAGGTTGAGGTTGGCCATGCGATCGATGGCCGGCCGGTTCCAGGAGCAGGCGCGCGCGTTGGCCACTCCGTCCCTACCGGCGCGTGTCTGCGACACCGCACCGCCGAGCGGACGTTCGAGGATGCCATCGCGGATCAGGTAACTGCGTTCAGCCGGCGTACCCTCGTCGTCGAAAGCGTAGCTCGCCATCTCCTGCGCGATGCACGGATCGAAAGTGACATTAAGCAGTTCCGAGCCGTAGCGGTAGCTACCGAACATATCAAGGCTGACGAAGCTGGTGCCGGCGTAGTTGCGCTCGTCGCCGAGGATGCGGTCCAGCTCCAGCGGATGGCCGATGCTCTCGTGGATCTGCAGCATCATCTGGCTCGGCATAAGCAGCACATCGGCTGTCGTGTTGGGGCACTCGGGGGCATTGACCAGGGCGATGGCTTGTTCGGCGACCTGCCGGGCACTGTCCGGGAAATCGAAGGCGGCGAGCTGTTCGAGCCCGCCCTGGCGTGCCGAACCCCAGCCGCCGCCGCTGCGCATCTGGGTCTGCTCACCCTGGTTCGCGACTGCGGCGTAGCCGGGAATGATATAGTGAAACTGCTGGTCGATGCTCACGCCGTCGCTGGTCAGCAGTGTCACGTCGCTGCGCCGGCAGCTGAGATGGGCCTGGCGGTCGACGATGGCCTGGCCGATGTTGAGTTGGCGGTTGATGTCCTGCAGCCGCTCGAGTTTGTCTTTGAGGCTCCAGGCCTCCCAGGGTGTCTGCACTGCTGAGGCATAGCTGCCCGAACGCCGGGGTCGCGGCATGCTGTCAGCGGCAATCAGCGCATGGCGGCGGCTGAACGCCAGCCAGTCAAGCGCCCGTTCACAGGCTGCGCGCAGGCCCTCGCGGTTCAGGGCGCTGGTGGCCGCATAGGCCATGCCACCGCGATCAATGAAGCTGATGTGCACGCCGCGGCTTTGCATCAGGCTCGGCGGCTGCACCACATCATCGCGCACCTGCAGCGTTTCGGTTTCTTCATGCACCAGGCGCAGCGACCAGAAGTCCACCCCGGGGACCACGACCTTGAAGTCATCGATGATGGTTTGCCAGTCTGTGGGCATAGTGTGGTTATAACCTGACAAAGAACCGTGATTGTAAGACGCAAGGGGACAGATTTAAATCTGCCCCCTTTATCCGATGGCAGATGCCGATGAATCAGCCCACTCAACTGAAACGCGGCCTCCCCCTCTGGCTGCGGATCTTCTGCGGACTGGGTAACATCCTCGCTGCCGATATCTGCCTGCCGGTTATCTTCAGCCTTCCTCTGGCGCTGAAACCACATGCTGGCCAGGGGCTTGTTTCGGGGCGGCAAACGCAACTCTGCACCGCTTTCACGGTCAGAGTCAGGTAACTGGCGCCATTCCGGTGCCTGCTGATCAAACGCGTTCCGGAGCGACGTCGACGGAGTAATGTGATGCGGAAATTTCTGATCGGACTGGGCCTGGCGGCTGCGGTCATGGCAACTTTCATGCTGAGAACTGCCGGCAGTGAGGCGGTACTGCCGGTCGCGCCCAATGACCAGCAGCTCGCAGTCGCCACCTTTGCCGGCGGCTGTTTCTGGTGTGTGGAAGCCGATTTCGACAAACTGCCAGGGGTGGTCAGGACGGTCTCCGGCTATACCGGCGGCAAGGTCGAAAACCCCAGTTACAAGCAGGTTTCCGGCGGCGGCACCGGGCACCTGGAGAGCGTGCAGGTGTTCTACGAACCAGCGCGCGTCAGCTATGAGGATCTGCTGGCCGCCTTCTGGCGCATGGTCGAGCCCACCGACGCCGGCGGCCAGTTTGTCGATCGCGGCGATCAGTACGCGACAGCGATCTTTTATCATGACGAGGAACAGAAACGCGCAGCGGAGCGATCCAAAGCAGCGCTGGCGGCATCCGGGCGTTACGACAAACCGGTCATCACACCCATCCGTCCGGCGGAGACTTTCTACCCGGCAGAGGACTATCATCAGAACTATCACAGCGTGAATCCGTTGCGCTACAAGTACTATCGCTACCGCTCGGGGCGCGACCAATACCTGGAAAAAACCTGGGGAGAGGATCTGCACATGGACAACCGCCAAGACACACCCGATTCGACATCCAAATACCGCAAGCCCTCTGACGATGAGCTCAAGAGCCGCCTGACGCCGCTGCAGTACGAGGTCACTCAGAAGGAAGGCACCGAACGGCCGTTCAAAAACGAATACTGGGACGAACACCGTGAAGGCATCTATGTGGACATCGTCAGCGGCGAGCCGCTGTTCTCCTCGAAGGACAAGTTCGAGTCCGGCACCGGCTGGCCAAGCTTCACCCGGCCGCTGGACGCGGATATGGTTGTGGAGAAACGCGATTTCAAACTGATCCTGCCGCGTACCGAGCTGCGCAGCCGCTACGGAGATTCGCACCTGGGGCATGTGTTCGATGACGGGCCCCAGCCGACGGGGCTGAGGTATTGCATCAATTCGGCGTCGTTACGGTTTGTACCCAGGGAGGAGATGGAGAAAGAGGGGTATGGATCGTATCTGGGGGTGCTTGCGGAAGGGAAATAGCAGCGAAAAGCGATCGCGGTCTTTGAGGCCGCTCCTGCAGTAGCTCCGCAATAGCAATCACCCTGCCTCGGGCTGTCGCGCGGTTAACATAGCCGCTTTGCAGACATTGATTGCGTGGTTCGCGTATCATTGGCTCTCGTCAATCATGGGGTACAAGGATGCCGGCGCGCAGAAAAGTTGTTCCACCCGTTACACCCAGAATTGTGCAAGCAAACCCCGGGCAGAGACTGTTGCGGTATGCGCTGCTGTTTTGCGCAGTTTTGCTCACCGCCTGGTTTAGTTATGACTATGGCAAAAGACAAGTACCGGCAAACGGTGAGGCGCCGGGTGCGCAGTCCCTCGAATCGGAAGCATCGGAACAGGGTAGCACCGGGCTGGAGCAGGAACGCGATACACTGAGACAACAGGTGACGGAACTGCAACAGCGCATGCAACAGGCCCGCCAGGACCTCGAGGCGGCACAGGCCCGGATCCAGTCGCTGCAACAGGCTGAGCCTTCACGGCGCGAAACGCAGGCCGCGGCCTCAGCCCTGGAACCCGAACCGGCAACGACGGTATCGGAATCTGTGGACAACACACTGAAACTCGAGAATGTGCGCATCGATGCAACGGAATCTGAGAACGTGTTCAGGATCGGCTTTTCGGTGATGCGCAATGGCGACAGCAGCGACCGGGTGACGGGTACTATCTGGATCGCGGTCAACGGTTTTGCGGACGGTAAACCCAGGCGGCTTTCTTTCAAACGGCTGTCAACGGACCGGCGCTCGTATGTGAATATGGGTTTTGACCTGCAACAGGACGTCTCGGAAGACGTGGTGCTTCCCGAGAATTTCCACCCGAAGAACATACTGATCGAAGCCAAACCCTATGGCGACACATACACCGGCAGCACCGTGAAATTCGACTGGGACACGGCCGGGTAGACGCCGGCGGGGGCGAACACGCCCGGCACCTGGTCAGGTTTACGCCTGGTCTGGATAGCGAGGGCCGACCGGGAATCACCCACGGGACGCTGCCTTGCTGGATGTCTTTGGGGAGTTTGAATCTCGCCGCTCGCGAAGGGGCCGGGGTTGGGCGATGCCGTAGCCCTGGGCAAAATCAACACCGATCAGCTGCAGTTTTTGCAGGATGTCGCGGTTCTCCACGAATTCCGCAATCGTCTTTTTGCCCATGACATGGGCCAGTTCATTGATCGACTTGACCATCGTGTAATCTATGGGATCATCCGCGATGTCCCGCACAAACATCCCCTCGATTTTCAGAAAGTCCACCGGCAGGTTTTTCAGATACGCAAAAGACGACATGCCACTGCCGAAATCGTCCAGCGCGAATGTGCAGCCCATCTGCTTGAGCGTGGTGATGAACCGCGTGGCCTTGACCAGGTTGGCGATCGCCGCCGTTTCGGTTATCTCGAAACAAATTTTCTCCGCGGGTATATGCACCCGTGAGAACAGCTCTACCAGAAAGTCGAGGAAGCTTTCATCCGAAACCGATGGACCGGCCAGGTTGATGGCGCAGTGTGCGAGATTCTGCAGATGTTCCGGATTATCGTCCAGCCATTTGAATGCAGT
>Ga0055476_10000401_pt1 | contig 11296 bp, 10 predicted proteins | sample Muzzi_CordC_D2_FD_57682 | JGI IMG/M metagenome (GOLD analysis project Ga0055476, IMG submission 57682) | Wetland microbial communities from San Francisco Bay, California, USA, that impact long-term carbon sequestration - Muzzi_CordC_D2 | ecosystem: Environmental > Aquatic > Marine > Wetlands ... | reverse complement strand
CCCGGTCTATTCGATCAACGAACAGCACTGGTGGATTCACATACCCCGTTAGCGGCCCGATCACATGATATTGCATGGTAACAACAGCAGGCCTGTCCTGGCCGGGCTCATCGCCCTGGTCATTATGCTGCTGGCCGGTGCATTTCTCATCAATGCATACGTCAACAAGGAACGCGAGCGTGATCTCGATGACTGGTCGGTTCGCCTCAGCATGGCGGCAGAAAATCGTGTTGAAGCGATCGAGGACTGGCTGACGGCGCAGACCCGGGCACTCGCCGAGCTTGCCAATAATGCCTCCCTGCAGCTGTACCTGTGGCAACTGTCGCAGCGTGAAGAAGCGTCAACAGCGACCGAACCGGCCCAGCTTTCTTTTCTGCGCAACCTGATCATCGCGACTGCACAGCGCTATGGCTTTGCTTCCACCGAAGCCCAGCCGGCGGTTCGTGCCAACCTGGCGCAAAGACAGGCGACCGGTCTTGCGCTTGTGGATACCCAACAACGACTGGTGGTTGCAACCCCGGGTATGCCGAAGCTGGAAGGCACATTCGAGGCCACCATTCTTCAGGCCTTGCAATCCACAACTCCCGCCATCAGTAATCTGGTAGTGGATTCACAGCAACGTGTGCTTCTGGCTATTGCCGTACCGGTCCCGTCCGTACTGGGTGCGCAAGCAGATGCAAAGGGCGGTGCTGTAGTCGCGATAGTCAACGCACAGCGTGATTTGTTCCCATTGCTCAAACGTGGCGTACCATTTACCAGCGCCGATGAATCGCTGCTGGTTCAAGTACGCGGCAAGCAGGTTGTTTATCTTTCACCGACCAGCGACGGGAGCTTACCAACCCGAAAATCACGACCCCTGAACCGCCTCGACCTGGCTGCTGCCAGCGCCGCGTCAACACCGGGACAGTTTGGTCAGTTCCACAATTATCAGGGACGCGAAGTGCTCGCAGGCAGCCAGCCATTACGCAGCGTGCCCTGGGTCCTTGTGCAGGCAGTAGACGCCAGGGAAGCGCTGCTGGAATCCAGCCGGCACCGGCATTTCCTGATCACGTCATCTGCACTGCTGTTGTTTTTCATCGCCGCTACACTGGTCGCTGCCTGGCGGCATGGCAGCAGCGTGCGCGCCATGCACGACGCCGATGCACTGCGCAGCAAGACACTGGAGTTACAGAAACAGACAGAACTCCTGCACGCAGTGACCGACAACACCGAGTCTTATGTGCTGCTGCTGGACGAACAACAACGGGTCCTGTTTGCCAATACGCGAATGGCGGAAACTGCGGATACACCGCCGCACGAACTGGTCGGCAACTCCCTGGCCGGCGTCATCGGTCCGGCCAATATAGAACCGATTTCGGATTATATAGGGCAGCTGCAAAAAGATGGCGGCACACAGCGTTGCACGCGGCGACTGGTTATGGGCGGGGAACAAAGAACCTTCCAGTGTGTACTTGTTCCGGTTGAACAGGTGGGGGAGCGCTACCATGCCATGCTGCTGGTTCTTCAGGACATCACTGAACTCCAGCGCGTACAGCAAAAACATGCCAGCTTATTACGCAGGCTGGTCGATACCCTGATGTACGTTGTTGACCTGCACGACCCGCATTCAGCACATCATTCTTCACGCGTGGCTGAAGTTGCCAACGCCGTTGGCCGTGAATTACAACTCAGTAAAGCCGATACGCGAACCCTCGATCTTGCCGCCAGCCTGGCTAACCTGGGCAAAATTCTGATCCCGAAGGAAATACTCACCAAGACCGAAGCACTTACAGAAGCAGAACAGGATCTGCTGCACCGCCATGTCCAGTTTGGTGTCGAGCTACTGGAAAACCTGGAATTCAACGGGCCGGTTCTGGATACCATTGCGCAAAAACAGGAACATCTGGATGGCAGCGGCTATCCGAATGGCCTCAAAGGTGACGACATCCTGTTAACTGCAAAAATACTTGCTGTCAGCAATGCCTTCGTTGCCCTGATCAGCCCACGTGCTTATCGCGGTGAAATCAACATTGAGCAGGCACTGAACCAGTTGTTAGAGGAGGCCGGCAACAAATACGACCGTCACGTTGTTGCCGCCCTGTTCCATGTTGCCGAGAACCGCAATCACTGGTCACAGTGGCAGGACGGGTAATAGCTCAAGAATAAGGCGTTATGAACTCTCAAGCGCGGTCAGCCGCCCGCGGATATCCCTGTGAATACCGATCAGCCGTGCCTTGTTGTCACCGGGTAAAGTTTCAACAGCATCCACCCGTGCCGGGTAGTCGATGGTCAACCCCAGTAACTCACCGACATTTCCCTGAAAATCGGCTTTATTTAAACCCAGCTTACGGGCAAAGTTCAGACACGCCTTCACCAGGGGGTCTCCATCGCCCGGCTCTTCACCGTAGCCACCGAACGGCACGGCGCACAACATGTTGTGCATGCTGTAGGCGCGCATCGGCGTGGGATCGTAGACCGGCGAGAATCGTGCCTCACCGGCGCCGTACAGCAAGGACAGGTTCTCCAGGTGCAAATCTCCATTGCCGGTGAGCAATGCCAGCAGGACGCGCCTGAATAAATGTCGCCGTGCAGCTTTCTTGTCGCTTATCAGCAGCGGATCAGCAAGATCGATCACATTGGCGATACGATCCAGCGATCCGTCGGTATGCCGGACGATATCCCTGGCACCCGCCGCCAGTATGGAATACAGGCTCTCCAGTGGCAGCGGTTTGCCCTGTGCGTCCCGGTCAAAACGTTCTATCGCCAGCGCCGGCAATCCTCCTACCTCGGCAAGCCAGTAACGCGGGACATCGAAACCGGCCTGCCGGTGAAGGTCCAGTGTCATGGCTTCGAGCCCGGCCAGTCCAGGGTAAGCCTGTGCACGTTCAATCTTCAATACTACGTCGATACGATCTTTCTGATCTGCCTTGTTGGGAAGGCTGATGCGCCCGTCCCAGCCACTTGCCGGTATCGCCACCAACAACTTGGGTATAGCGCCTCCGACAGACGGTGTGGGCCCCAGGCTTTCCAGGATAAAGCGGGCGTCTGCATCCAGCCAGGAGATCACGTCCTTAAGGGAAAAGCCGAACTGCTCACCGATCGGCACCAGTGGCCCGCTGTCAGTATTTGCATACCAGGATTCAGCAACCGCGTCGTCCGGAAAGACATCGACATGACCGATCCCCCCGTGCCCGGTATGCGCAAGCAGTGCCAGATCCGCTTCAAACCGGCTTGCCGGTTCAATCCCCTTTTCACGCAAAAAAGCCAGCATGAGTTTACGCTGAAAATTCTGTTCATCGGCAGGCGGTATCAGGGCACGAAAACGCGGATGCAGCGAGCCGCTCTGACGATGAACAATCGTACTGTCACGAAACAGTTCGGGCGGGTAGACCAGGCTAAGGCCTGCCAGGCCAGAAGCGGAATAATCCACTGCGTAGGAAAAACGTGCGTCGTTGTCGGTGACGTAGAGCACACCCATCTTTACCGGCTCAACACCAACTCGTGTCCAGACACTGAGTTGGGTATCCTTCATCAGAAAAGTTCGCCCCGGTTCATTTTTTCGCTGTAGTCACTATCGGGCAGCAGCGTCAGCCTCAAACCCACAGCAGATGCCAGCTTTGCCAGGGTATCGAGATCTGCACGACCGGTACGCTTGATCCGTGAAATACTGGAATCCGGCACCGAAGCCCGTTGCGCCAGGGCATTCTGCGACCAGCCACGCGCCTTGGCGTGCTGGAGAATTTCTGCCATCAGGCTGGTGGTCAGCGACTCATTTTGAGTGATCGATATTGTCATACTCGACAAGTATAAATTCAATTATTAATTGGCGTATACGTTTAATTTAATGATATTTGATATATATTTATCGTATACGTCAATTTATATCTTAGATAAAATTGGCTAAATGGATATTCAGCCTGGCACAGCCAGCGCGCAATGATTCCCGAACACGCGAGCCTGAGATGTGAATGCATCCAAAGGGCCCGCCCACCACACTTTGAACCCCGCCTACTGTTGCAGCTTACGCTGGCGGCGGCGTTGACGGATCTGGTAAAGGGTCAGGACAGGCCCGGAAATGGCATAAATAAGGAAACCGAAAAACAGCACACTCGGCGGGTGGCTTGAGACTACGACAAACAGCAGCACCATCATGATCAAAGTAAAAAACGGTACCCGGTTCTTGAAATCGACTTCCTTGAAACTGTAGTAACGTATATTACTGACCATCAAGGCACCCATGGAAGCTGCCAGTAGCGCGCCGACCACCCACATATCACTGCCATCCAGACCATTGTCTTCGCTGAACCATACCAGACCAGCCAGTACGGCAGCGGCAGACGGGCTGGGCAAACCCTGAAAGTAGCGTTTATCTGCCGTGCCGACCTGGGTGTTGAAACGCGCCAGCCTCAAGGCAGTCCCGGCGGTATAGACAAACGCGGCAAGCCAGCCGAGCTTGGACCACACCCAGCCCTGCTCAATCATGCCGCGCAGGGCCCACTCAAACACAACCAGTGCCGGCGCCAGGCCAAAGCACACCATGTCTGACAGACTGTCATACTCAACACCAAACTCACTGGCTGTGTTGGTCAGCCTGGCCACCCGTCCATCGATACCATCCATAACCATCGCGATGAATATTGCAATTGCTGCGGCTTCAAAGTTACCGCTCATCGCGGCAACAATGGCGTAGAAACCAGCGAACAGACCCGCTGTCGTGAACAGGTTGGGAAGGAGATAGATACCCCTGCGGCGTGGTTTTTGTTGCTGCTCTTCGTCGTCCATAGCTTTGCGCCGGGATAAGCTTACTTATGAACCAGTGTCGCTATTACATCAGATCCTGCATTAACGCGCGAACCGCTTGCAACCTGGACCCGACTGTTGATCGGCAGATAAACCTCGACCCGCCCACCCATCTTGATGAAGCCGCAACGCTGACCCTGCCCGACCCGCTGACCGATCTGCACATAACAAACCGGCAGATTCTTCAATGGTCCGCGATGCATAACGACCACCAGGTCATCGTCTTCATCGGTCTTCAGCCACACACCATGGGGACGTTTGACGCCATCCCCCGAGTTGGGCGGCTCCAGAAATTTTCCCTCAACCGGGCTTCGCGTACTATACACACCGAAATGGCTCATTTCGATGACCAGCAGATTCGCCTGGCGATCCAGATAAGGATCATGGACTTCGTCCACCGATGTAATCACACCGTCGGCCGGACTCACAACGGCGAGCGGACTGGAAGGTATTTCACGCTCAGGATCACGAAAAAGATAGACGATAACAGCGCAACCCACCCAGAAAGGCAGGGACCAGGGCCACCCCAGGGCATTTGCGACTGAAATACCAAGACCGGCGCAAGCCAGGATTGGCAGCCACCCTGCACGGGAAATATATGGATATCGGCCTGCAGCCATGACTCAGTGTGCCTGTAAATAGACGGCCGCTGATGTAACCAAAAAATCCTAGTTCACTTTCTTGTCTACGATTTTGTTAGCACCGATCCAGGACATCATGCTGCGCAGCTGCTCACCAACCCGCTCGATGGGATGTTCACGTCCAAGCCGCCGCTTGGCTTTCAGCGTGGCAGCACCCGCCTGATTTTCCAGAATGAATTCACGTGCAAATTCGCCATTCTGAATTTCAGTCAGGATACGCTTCATCTCCGCCTTGGTCTCAGCAGTCACCACGCGCGGGCCGCGCGTCAAATCACCGTATTCGGCCGTATTGGAAATGGAGTAGCGCATGTTTGCAATACCGCCTTCATACATGAGATCGACAATCAGCTTCAGCTCATGCAGGCACTCAAAGTAAGCCATCTCCGGCGCATAACCGGCTTCGGTCAGGGTTTCAAAACCCGCCTGAACCAGTGCTGTGGCACCACCACACAGAACCGCCTGTTCGCCAAACAGATCCGTTTCGGTTTCCTCACCGAACGTGGTTTCGATAATGCCGGCACGACCGCCACCATTGGCAGAAGCATAGGCCAAGGCTATATCCCTGGCTTTGCCACTGGCATCCTGGAAAACCGCAATCAGGGTGGGTACACCAGCGCCTTGAGTGTAGGTGGAACGAACCAGGTGACCTGGGCCTTTGGGCGCAATCATGATCACATCCAGATCCGCGCGCGGCTCGATCTGTTCGTAATGGATATTAAAACCATGCGCAAATGCCAGTACCGCCCCTTTGTTGATATTGGGTTCGACCTTGTCATGGTACAACCTGGCCTGATGCTCGTCGGGCGCAAGAATCATAACCACATCAGCAGCTTTCACGGCGTCTTCAATCGACTTGACTGTCAGACCGGCATTTTTTGCTTTAGCTTCCGAAATGGAACCACTACGCAGACCGACGGTGACATCAACACCGGATTCTTTCAGATTATTGGCGTGCGCATGACCCTGCGAGCCGTAGCCGATAATGCTGACCCTGGCAGCTTTGATTATGGAAAGATCCGCATCTTTGTCGTAATAGATATTCATCGCCATAGTTCGTAACCCTGAGTAATATTCGAATTCGTGTTACACGCGCAAGGATTTTTCGCCACGTGCAATCCCTGTAACGCCTGACCGGACCACTTCGATAATGTCGCTCGGTGCAATCGCCTTGACAAAGGCGTCCAGCTTGTCGCTGGTACCCGTTACTTCAATGGTATAAATGCTATCGGTAACATCGATAATCCGGCCGCGGAATATGTCCGCCAGACGTTTGATTTCTTCTCGCCCCGCGTTGACGGCGCGGAGCTTAATCAACATCATTTCCCGCTCAATGTGTGGGCCCTCATACATATCCATGAGCTTGACCACATCGATCAACTTATTGAGCTGCTTGGTGATCTGTTCGACAACCTCTTCGGTGCCCCAGGTCACCAGCGTCATACGCGACAGCGACTCGTCCTCGGTAGGGGCTACCGTCAGCGACTCGATATTGTAACCACGTGCGGAAAACAGGCCTGCGACCCTGGACAGGGCACCGGCCTCGTTTTCCATCAGGATTGAAATGATGTGCCGCATGACTACACCAGTATCATTTCGTTTTGACCGGCGCCCGCCGGTATCATCGGGTATACATTTTCGGCCTGATCGGTCAGGAAATCCATGAATACCAGCCTGTCTTTCATTGCAAACGCTTCTTTCAAGGCGGACTCCACATCTTCAGGCCTGGTGATCTGCATACCCACGTGGCCATAACTTTCTGCCAGTTTGACAAAGTCAGGCAATGACTCCATGTAAGACATGGCATAACGGCCCTGGTAAAAGAACTCCTGCCACTGGCGCACCATGCCCAGGCAGCCGTTGTTCAGGTTTATGATCTTGATCGGCAGACCATACTGCAGGCAGGTGGACATCTCCTGAATGCACATCTGGATACTGCCTTCACCGGTCACACAGGCCACGGTCTCCCCGGGATGCGCAAACTGAACGCCCATCGCCGCGGGGAAACCAAAACCCATGGTGCCCAGACCGCCGGAATTGATCCAGCGGTTTGGCTTATCAAACTTGTAGAATTGTGCTGCCCACATCTGGTGCTGACCCACATCGGAGGTCACATAGGCTTTGCCCCTGGTCACCTCATACAAGCTTTCCAGGACGTACTGCGGTTTGATGAGATCGCTGTCGCGATCGTACTTCAGGCAGTCCATAGCGCGCCATTCCTCGATCTGTGTCCACCACGCTTTCAGCGCTGCAGCATCCGCTTCCTGTTTGCTCTCCTTGAGCACCTTGAGCATCTCGCGCAACACCTGGTCCACCGGACCGACAATCGGAACATCCACCTTAACGTTCTTGGAAATACTGGCCGGATCGATATCGATATGAATGATCTTGGCCGTCGGGCAGAATTTCTCGACGTTACCGGTCACGCGGTCATCGAAACGCGCACCAATGGCAATCAGCACGTCACAGTTGTGCATGCCCATATTGGCTTCATAGGTACCGTGCATACCGAGCATACCCAGACACTGTTTATCCGTTGCCGGATAAGCGCCCAAACCCATCAGCGTGTTGGTGATGGGATAGCCCAACAACCTGGTCAACTCGGTCAACTGGCGACTGGCACTGGAAAGTATTACCCCCCCACCTGTGTAGAGCATCGGCCGCTTGGCAGCCAGCATCAGATCAATGGCTTTTTTAATCTGACGCGGATGACCCTTGGTCACCGGATTATACGAACGCATACTGATCCGCTTCGGATAATGGTAGCTGGCCTTTTGCGCGGTGATATCCTTGGGAATATCAACCACCACCGGACCCGGCCGTCCGGTAGTGGCGATATAGAACGCCTTTTTGATGGTCATGGCCAGGTCGTTGACGTCTTTCACCAGGAAGTTGTGCTTTACACAGGGACGGGTAATACCCACGCTGTCGACTTCCTGGAAAGCATCGTTACCGATCAATGGCGTCGGCACCTGGCCGGTAAAGACGACCAGCGGGATGGAATCCATATACGCAGTGGCAATACCGGTCACCGCGTTGGTCGCACCTGGCCCGGATGTCACCAGCACCACGCCGGGTTTTCCGGTGCATCGTGCGTAACCGTCAGCTGCATGAGTGGCCGCCTGTTCATGGCGCACCAGCACATGCCTGAACTTGTCCTGCTGATACAACGCGTCGTAAATGTGCAATACCGCGCCGCCAGGATAGCCGAACACATACTCGACTCCCTCATCCGCAAGACAGCGTACAAAAATATCAGCGCCAGTCAGCTCCACCTGTTTTATCTCCCGGGTGCCGCCAAAACAAAAAAACCAGAAAAAAAGCCCGTATACCGGGCAGATGCGAAAAACGCAGCGTTCAGAGCTGGCAGATATTGCCACCGATGAAGATCAGAATCCAGTACCTGCCTGCCGAATAGCGGGGGTGCTCCGGCCGACAGCCTGACAGCCTGTTGAGACCTGTGCACTTGTCCTGCTCTGCAGAGCATGGTAAGTAATTGAAACTCAACCACAGCACAGAGGATCGAGATGCACCTGGCCACCCTGATTTCAATTTCCCTGGCACTGACCACCACCGCAGCCGGTGCCGCCATGTATAAATGGACCGACGTTGACGGCAGCACCCGGTACGGGCAATACCCGCCGGCTGGCGTGCAGGCGGAAAGCGTTCATGTCAGCCCACAACCGGCATCCCGACCGCAGACCGCGCCATCGCCGCAGCAACGACTTAAAGAACTGGAACAGCAGCAGCAAAAACAGACTGAAAAGGCGGCCGAGGCCGCTGCCGAAAAGCAAAAGGCTGAAACAAAAAGGAAAAACTGTGAAATCGCGAAAAATAATCTTGCCGGTTTACAAATGGGGGGACACCGCCTGACACGCTTGCCAGATGGTAGCTACACCCGCTTGAGCGAAGAAGAAAGGCTGAATCGCGTAGCCGAAGCCGAAAAGCACATCAAGGAATTTTGCCCGTAGGGAGGGCTGATACTCCCTTCTGACCTCCAAAGATGGAGGAAATGCAGAAGGGTTGCAGGAGCAATCCCTGCCATGCAGTGGTGGCAGCTGACCGCTTTTCGCCTTGCTGAACACGCTAACATCACCTTGAAGGAGTAGTGGCCATGCCTTTGTTGAAAATCCAGACTAATCAACCCATTGACGTTGACCGACAGAAATCACTGATAAGCAGGGCGTCACAGCAGGTTGCCGGTATTCTCGGCAAACCGGAACGTTACGTCATGGTGATCGTTGAACACAATCCCGCCATGCTGTTCGGTGGCAGTGACGCAGCGCTGGCCTATCTTGAATTGAAAAGTATCGGCCTGCCCGAATCGAAAACCGCGGATTTTTCCCGGACCCTGGCCGGCCTGCTGAATGATGAACTGGGTCTGCCCGCCGATCGCATCTATATCGAATTTTCCGATGCCCCGCGCACCATGTGGGGCTGGAATGGCGGGACGTTCTAGTGTAGCCCGTCACTGATATTGACCCAATCAGCGGGCCGGAAAGCGGTTAGACGCGAGGCTTGCCTCGCCTAAAGCACCTACTGTTGGTGCACTGAACTCGTGGGGACACTCTGAATGGGTCAATATCAGTGACGGCGTACATTAGCCACATAGACCGCTACCTGGCCAGCCGCTACAATCCGCACTTTTACCCAGGCAGGCGCCATAGCAATGAAAGTTTCCCGGTTCCCTCTTGCCACCGTTAAAGAAACCCCGGCCGATGCGGAAATCATCAGCCATCAGTTAATGATGCGTGCCGGCATGATCCGAAAGATCGCTGCCGGCATCTACAGCTGGCAACCACTTGGCTTGCGCGTCTTGCGTAAAGCGGAAGCAATCGTGCGCGATGAAATGAATCGCGCCGGTGGGCTCGAATTACTGATGCCTGCTGTTCAGCCTTCGGAACTCTGGCAGGAATCGGGGCGCTGGGAACAGTATGGCCCGGAACTGCTGCGCATCAGGGATCGCCACCAGCGTGAATTCTGTTTTGGCCCCACGCACGAAGAAGTCATCACTGACCTGGTGCGCCGCGAGGTACGCAGCTACAAGCAGTTGCCGCTTAATTATTACCAGATACAGGCCAAATTTCGCGATGAAATCCGGCCGCGCTTCGGTGTCATGCGCGCCCGGGAGTTTCTGATGAAAGATGCCTACTCCTTTCATCTGAACCATGAATCACTGGATGAAACCTACCAGGTGATGTACGACACCTATGGCAGGATTTTTTCCCGGCTCGGCCTGGAGTTTCGTGCCGTGAGGGCTGATTCCGGCGCCATCGGTGGCGCACTTTCACACGAATTTCACGTCCTCGCCGATTCCGGCGAGGATGCGATTGTGTTCTCCACAGAAAGCGACTATGCCGCCAATCTGGAACTGGCCGAAGCGCTGGCGCCCGAAGGTCCCCGCCCACCACCCTCAGCGCAACAGCAAACTGTCAACACGCCTGGTCAGCGCAGCATTGAAGATATCTCCAGAGCGTTAGGGGTATCACCTGAGCAATGCGTCAAAACCTTGCTGGTGGCAGGTGAAGACGGTGGTGTTGTAGCACTCTGCCTGCGCGGCGATCATATCCTCAACGAAATCAAGGCAGAGAAGCTCGAACAGGTCGCCCGGCCGCTGACATTTGCCAGCGATGAGCAGATACGGAAAGTCGCCGGCTGCGCGCCGGGCTCGCTGGGTCCGGTCGGGCTCAGCATACCTATCATTGCGGATCGCTCCGCCGCGCAGTTGAGCGATTTTGTCTGTGGCGCCAATAGCGACGACAAACACCTCACCGGGGTGAACTGGGCACGGGATTGTGAGGAACCCCTGGTGGCTGATATCCGTAACCTGGTCGAAGGCGATCCCAGCCCGGACGGAAAAGGCGTGGTACGCATCGCTC
>Ga0055476_10000398_pt1 | contig 11309 bp, 8 predicted proteins | sample Muzzi_CordC_D2_FD_57682 | JGI IMG/M metagenome (GOLD analysis project Ga0055476, IMG submission 57682) | Wetland microbial communities from San Francisco Bay, California, USA, that impact long-term carbon sequestration - Muzzi_CordC_D2 | ecosystem: Environmental > Aquatic > Marine > Wetlands ... | reverse complement strand
TCCAACAATAAGCGAGGAGATATGGCTAACGGATTACTCCATGAAAAAGTATTTATCGTAACGGGCGGGACTCAGGGATTAGGCAAAGGCATCGCCCTTCATCTTGCCGATTGCGGGGCGAAGGGAATCGTGATTTGTGGTCGTAATGTTGAGAATGGAGAGACGTCCGCCCGTGAAATCGTGGATATCGGTTGTGCCTGTGAATTCGTCCAGGCCGATCTGACCATTGAAGCGGATTGCTGTCGGGTTGTGCAGGTCTGCGATCAGAAGTTTGGTAGCGTTCAGGGACTGGTCAATGCCGCTGGCTTTACGGGCCGAGGAACCATTGAAGATACGACGGCGGAACTTTGGGATGTGTTGTTTGCGATAAATGTCAGAGCCCCATTTATTTTGACCCGGGAAGTCGTCAAAATTATGAAGCGGGAAAAAAATGGTGGCAGTATCGTTAACATCATCAGTGATACCAGTCACGGCGGCGCTCCCTATATCATGGCATATTCCGCATCCAAAGGCGCTTTGGCCACGCTGACGAAAAATAACGCGCATGCACTCAGGTTTGATAAAATTCGAGTCAACGGCATCAACATGGCTTGGACCTACACACCCCATGAAGACCTGGTGCAAAAACAAATGGGCATGGGTGACAATTGGCTTGAAGAAGCCGAAGCCCAGCAGCCTTTTGGGCGAATTCTGAGGCCCTTTGATATCGCATACCTGGCCGCCTATCTTCTCAGTGACCAGTCTGTGATGATGACGGGGTCGTTGATTGATCTGAGCCAAAATGTGATCGGTGCCTGGGACTAAGGTGATGAAAATCAGGCACAATGGGGCTCTTTGATTTCACCCAATTTTAGATTTTGCTTTAAAATGGAGACACGTGGTGGATAAAAAAAAAATCAAACTCGGAATTACGGAATGGTCATTACCTGTTGATGGGCCCTATGGATGCAAAATTGCGGCAGAAATCGGTTTTGAGGGTATTCAGTTGGATGTGGGCAGCTATGAGAGAAATTTTCCTAAAACCAAAAAAGTTGTTCAGGATTCCTATTTGGAAGCAGCCGAAAGATTCGGTGTTAAATTTACCGCTATTGCCTGCAATGAGTTGGACAATTACAACATGATCGCCCGCAAAGGGTTTAAAGACAGAACGATCGCACTTCGAACCATTACAAGCGCAATCGATGCTGCAGCCGCCATGGACATTCCCATTGTTATGGTGCAGAGTTTTTTGGCAAGTGCCATTGAAACCGAGCAAGATTTCAATCGCGCGGTGAACGTCATAAAGTATATCAGTGAGTATGCCGCTGACAAAGGAGATCTTACAATCGGAATAGAAAATCTGCTATCTGTTGACGGATTGATGCGGCTCATTGGGGAAGTCGACAACCCCAATGTTAAGATCTATTTTGATACCCAGAATTATTATTTGCATGAAAAAGTGGATGTCGCTGCCATGGTGAAACCGCTTATTCCCTATATTTGTCAGGTCCATGTAAAAGACGGCTATAAAACGGATGTTGAACCCAGCGGGGCGTTGCTTGGAGAGGGGGCCAGCGGGTTTTATAAAACAATTGACGAACTGAGAAAATATGAGTATTCAGGTTGGCTCATCTCCGAAAATTTTTACGACCGGGGGCCTATCAGTCAGATAAGTGATGACCCTGTCGAGCTGATAAAAAAAGATTATCAGGTGTTAAAAGATATTAGCTGGTAATTCAGTAACTTCTCAAATAGCTGAATTTGGTGGGCAATGCCCACCTTACGAGAATACTGCTGGAATCCACATTCAATCTTCAATTCCGGCGTCGCCGGGTTGGGAGGATATCATCCATGACGGATTTACTTTTTGATTGTTTGAAAAACGAAAACCTGGGGCCTGCAATTACGGAAAAGGAGGCCGGACAACTTTCCAAAGATGTGCTCGAAGGGTCGACCAACCTCGAGGTCTACCCTCGATCCATTGCTGCGGCCAGTCGGACGCTTTATTTTTTAGGACGCCGGGAAAAGGCTAAATTCTTAGGCCTTATTTCAGAAAATCCTCGAGCCGGAGAGGTATTCGACGGGCACCAGGAAAGGTCTTCTATAGCGGGCAAGGACGTCTATGTAACGGTGGCCCCGGCCCAGCCGGGCAATTCCGCTCTTTTGCGGGAGGCCCTACCGTTTTTAAAGCCCCAACTTCTTGGGACCAAAAAATCGGCCGGATGCGGCGACCGTTTGGCCCTGGCCACTCCGGGCCATATCAGGGCCATTCGCAAGAGCAGTCTGGCCCCGATTTTCGCTCAACAGTCCGTCCGGGAAAACGAGCGTACCGGCCGAACGCCTCAGCAAGTCTTAGACGACGCCATGTGGGGGGTGTTTCAGGAAGGTTGGCGGGAAGGATACGGCGCCGATGCCGATCACTTGAAAACCACAGCCGATATCGATGCCTTTGCGTCCGCCGGATACACCTTCTTCACCATCGATCCGGGCGAACACGTTGACGATGGGGCCAATACGGCTTCCCCCGAAGTACTAAGAGAGAAGTTCGAAAACCTGCCTTGGCAGAAACTCGAATACAAACCCGAAGACTTGATAAACGCTATGGCCGAAAGGAAGCATTATTTGGACGATATGACGACTAGCGTCTCAAATGCGGACCTGATTCGAGCCGCGGTGAAATATGGCAAGGTAGTGGCCCATACGCTGGACATGTACCGCCATCTCTCGCAGGTCATGAGTGAGCACCCTTTTGAAATGGAAGTTAGTGTGGATGAGACCGAATCGGAGACTACTTTGACCGAGCACATTTATATTGCCTCGGAGTTGAATCGGCTGGGTGTCGAATGGGTCAGTCTAGCACCCCGGTATGTCGGTGATTTTGAAAAAGGCGTGGATTACATCGGCGATTTAGAATCCTTCCGGAATTCTTTCAAACGCCATGCCGCCGTCGCCCGTACTTTCGGGCCATACAAGCTGAGTCTTCATTCCGGGTCGGATAAATTCAGCATCTACCCCATTGCAACCGAATTAACCGGCGGCCTGGTGCACCTCAAAACTGCCGGCACCAGCTACCTTGAAGCGTTAAGAACCATTTCCCGATTCAACCCGGCCTTGTTTCGCGAAATCGTTCGCTTTGCCATCGAATGTTATCCGAAAGACAGAGCCACCTACCACGTATCGGCCGTCGTGGATAAAATGCCCGGGCTTGACGAAACCGCGGATGACGACCTGACTGAAATGCTCAATAATTTCGACGCCCGGGAAATACTGCACGTCACCTATGGCTCGGTGCTCAACAGTCCGAAATTGAGGGAAGCCTTTTTTGACGAACTAATCAGGCGCGAAGAAGCCTATACAGAGACCGTCGAAGCCCATTTTGACAAGCACTTCAAAGCTTTTGAATAGAAAAGGGGCGGTCGCTATACACATTGGAGAATGTCATGAGTTACCTGGAAGACCTTTTCAGTCTAGAAGGCCAAACAGCTATTGTGGCCGGCGGGGCCGGTGTGATCGGCGTTAGCATGTCCCAAGCCTTGCTCAAGGCCGGGGCCAACATCGCTGTCTGGAGCCGCACCCAAACGTCAATCGACCAGGCCCTCGATCAACTGAATCGCGTCGGCGGCGCTTCGGGTTCCACCTTTGGCTGCCAGGTGGATACAGGAATCGAGGCCGAGGTAAGCGAGGCCCTGAAGGCGACGGAAGCAGCCCTGGGCACGCCGGAAATCCTTATCAACGCGGTCGGCGGCAATTTGGGCAAGTCCCCATTTATCCAAAGCGATCTGGAACAGTTCGAAAAAGTGCTGAAACTGAACCTGAGCGCCGGTCTAATGGTCCCCACCAAAGTGGTGGCCTCCTATTGGATAGAAAAAAAAATTCAGGGGTCGATTATCAACCTGACCTCGATGACCTCCTACAAACCACTGTCGGGTGTTTGGGGATACAATGCCGCCAAAGCGGGCGTGCTAAACCTGACCCTGGCGGCAGCCAATGAATTCGCCCCTTACGGCATTCGGGTCAACGCGATCGCCCCCGGGTTTTTCCTGGGCAAGCAGAATCGCGCCCTTCTAATCGACCAAAAAACGGATGAATACACTGACAGAGGCAAGGCCGTCATTGCGCACACTCCTTTCGGGCGTTTTGGTGACCCCCGCGAACTGGCCGGCGCCACCCTGTATCTGGCCAGCGCCAAAGCCTCCGGTTTTGTTACCGGGGTATCCATACCCGTGGATGGCGGGTATCTGGCTTTCAATATATAGCAAAGAATTCTGGCCCCGAGGACTATATTTTAATTGCCCTACATAGGATGGTGCTTGACGATTGATGACCATTGGAATAATGGAGTGGTGGAACAATGGAATATTGGTTATTAAAATGACGATGGCAACAGGAAATCACGAATCAACAATCTCTGCGGAGGCGGTTAAGTCCATTATCGAGGCGGATACGCCTAAGGAGTTGTTTGAGGACAAGCGGGTGCTGGTTCTGACCCCGGATACCACCCGGACGTGTCCCTTGCCTATGATGGTGCGGTCCGTTCAGGAAACGATCGGATCCCGAGCTTCAAAGCTGGATTTTATGGTGGCCCTGGGGACTCATCCGCCGCTTTCAGAAAGAAATATACGAAAATTATATGGCCTTAGCCGCCAACAACAACGGAAAAAATACGCCGACTCCCGATTCTTAAATCATAGATGGGACTTACCTGAAACGTTCATCAAGGTGGGACAAATTACCCGAGATGAAGTGGAAGCGGTTTCCGGCGGACGTTTAAGTGAAACGGTTTCCATCGACATCAATAAAGCGGTCTTTGACTATGACTTGGTGTTCATCTTGGGACCGGTATTTCCTCATGAGGTGGTCGGGTTTTCCGGCGGCGCCAAGTATCTATTTCCCGGCATCTCCGGTGGAGACTTCCTGCATTTCTTCCACTGGCTCGGTGCCGTCATCACCTGTCGTAACATCATCGGCTACAAAGACACGCCGGTGCGACAAGTGATAGATAAGGCCTTTGATAAAATCGAGACACCAGTTCATTGCGCAGCCATGGTCGTCAACCACGCGGGCGATTTGAGCGGCTTTTATGTTGGAGACTATCGAAGCGCCTGGTCACAAGCGGCCGATCTGTCCGCTAAAATGCACATCGTTGCCAAAAATAAGTCTTTCCAAACTGTTTTGGGACGGTGTCCGCATAGGTATGACGAAATCTGGACTGCCGGCAAGGTGATGTACAAGCTGGAGCAAGTGGTCGCCCAAAGAGGAGACCTGATTATCTATGCCCCCCATATTCAAGAGATCTCGACCACTTGGGGGGAATACATAGAAAGAATCGGCTATCACGTCCGGGATTACTTTCTGGCCGATATGGACCGCTTCAAAGACATCCCTCGAGGCGTGCTGGCCCATTCCACTCACGTCCGAGGTACTGGGACCTTTGAAAACGGTCTTGAGAAACCGGACGTTAACGTCATTCTGGCAACCGGCATCCCCAGAGAAAAATGTGAACGTATCAATCTGGGTTACATGAATCCGGATGATATCGATCTCTCCCGCTATATAGATAAGGAAGACCAGGGAATATTGTTCGTGGATAATGCCGGGGAGACATTATACCGTCAAAAAAAAACCAGGCATCATTGAGTTTGGCGGACCGCGCAGTCATGAAATCCGTGCCCAGGGGCAGACGGCTGAATCCGGATTGAAAGCTCAAAACAGTTTCTTTTATGACTGAAGATTGACATGGGTAGTCCCCTGACTTAGTATCAAATTTATCACATCAACTTTGGCATGCATAAAACGCATATCTTCTGGAGGAATTATAGTCTAAAAATATATGGTATCACCAAGGTTGAGCGGTTCAGGGTTCAAAGTTCAGGGTTGAAAAACTCCCAACGGGCTCATATCAAAAGGGTTCAACCGTCATGCGTTAGGAGCCCTATTCACCCAATGGGTAAAGTCGGGTATTCCGGATCTTTATCAATATATAATGCAGTTTCAAACAGTTTTAACCTTTGAACCTTGAATCCTGAACCTGGAACCGATCAGTTTAGGTATCAGTAAGGAGGTTGCATGAATTTATCAGATTTTGGATTAATCGGTCTGGCCGTGATGGGCGAGAATCTGGTTTTAAACTTGGAAAGAAATGGTTTCAAGGTCGCGGTTTACAATCGCACCACCGATAAAGTGGACAATTTCGTCCAAAGCCGGGCCAAAGGCAAGCAAATCAGGGGGTGCTACACCCTCGAGGAACTGGTGACCAGCCTCAGCCGCCCGCGCAAAGTGATGCTGCTGGTCAAAGCCGGTCAGGCGGTGGATCAATTGATCGAGCAATTAGTGCCGTTGCTGGAATCCGGCGATATCATTATTGACGGCGGCAACAGTCATTTCCCGGATACCATTCGCCGCACCGATTTTGTGGAGTCCAAGGGATTGCTTTACATCGGTACCGGCGTTTCGGGTGGGGAAGAAGGCGCCTTGCTGGGACCGTCCATCATGCCCGGCGGTTCACCCGCCGCCTGGGAACATGTGAAGGACATCTTTCAAAAAATCGCCGCCAAGACGGATGAAGGCCAAGCATGCTGCGACTGGGTCGGCGAAAACGGCGCCGGACATTTCGTGAAAATGGTTCACAATGGCATCGAATACGGCGACATGCAAATGATCTCAGAGACCTATCATTTGATGAAAAAAGGCCTGGGCATGAGCAATCAAGCCATGCACGAGGCGTTTGCCCAATGGAACCGGGGGAAGTTGGACAGCTATCTGATCGAGATTACAAGGGACATTTTGGCCTATAAGGATGAAGACGGCCGGTACGTCGTGGATCTGGTACTCGACGCGGCTGGGCAAAAAGGGACCGGCAAATGGACGGCGATCGCCGCACTGGATGAAGGGCAACCCTTAACCCTGATCGGAGAGGCCGTCTTTGCCCGGGCGCTTTCCTCATTCAAGGCGGAACGTGTCAATGCCTCTAAATTGCTCATCGGGGCAGAGGGGCAATTTGAAGGTGACAGCGATCAATTCGTAAATGATTTGGAGCAGGCCCTGTATGCATCCAAAATCGTTAGTTACGCCCAGGGTTATCAACTCATGCGGTCGGCGGCCGAAACTTATAAATGGCGTTTGAGCTATGGCGGCATCGCCCTCATGTGGCGCGGGGGCTGCATTATTCGCTCCGTCTTTTTGGGAAAAATCAAGGAAGCCTTTGAACGCGATCATGAATTGGTAAATTTGATTATAGATCCCTTCTTTAATGCAGAGATTCAAAAGGCACTGCCCGCCTGGCGCCGGGTTGTCAAGACCGCTGTGGAATTGGGCATTCCCGTACCGGCTTTAAGCGCCGCATTGGCCTATTATGACGGCTATCGTTGCGAACGGCTGCCCGCTAACCTGCTCCAATCGCAGCGGGATTACTTTGGCGCCCATACCTACGAACGGGTGGACAAGCCTCGGGGGCAATTTTTCCATACCAATTGGACCGGCCGCGGCGGCACGACAGCTTCAAGCACTTACAACGCATGAGCCTTGGCATGGATAAATCCCTTAGTTGTATAAACAACATGTCAAGGAGGGGTAAAACGGGCTTACACCCCATCTTGCCCGAAGTGAGCGTCCAGGACTTGGTGGACGACCATTTGACAGTCCTGAACAAACTCATAAATAAAGATGCATACCAGCGTTGCCCATGGAGGCAATTCAAACAGAAAGGATGTTTTCAATGCAAATCGAATTGCGAAAAAACTGTGATTATGCCTTGCTAGTGCCCACCAGCATGGGCGTGCGCATGACGCCTTTAGGTGGCCAGCCCGTGCATTGCAGTGAGACCTTCACCTTGAAGGCTACCAGCGCTGAAACCAACGTGGCCAGTGTGTCATCCTATCTGGGTCTGCCGGTAAAAGTGCTGACGACCTTTGTCAAAGATAGTCCTTTTGCGCAGTTTATCAAAGACAATTTAGCAAGCCGGCACATGGATTACGAGGGCAAAGAAATCGAGCAGGGCAGTCCCTGGGGGTATCGCCACCAGATCAATTTCGCCGACTCCGGCTACGGTTCCCGTGGCCCGCGCGTCTACAACGATCGTGCCGGTGAGATCGGCCGGACACTAAATGTGAAAGATTTCGACCTTGACCATATTTTCGGACAAAAGGGTGTCAAGATCGTACACATGACCGGCTTGGTCGGCGCACTATCGCCCGAGACCGGCAGTTTCTGCCTGCAACTTGCCCGAGCGGCCAAGCAATACGGAACCCGAGTCTCCTTTGATCTCAACTACCGCGCCTCGTTTTGGAAAAACCGCGCGCAGGAATTGCACGATCTTTTTAGCGAGATTGCGAGCCTGTCCGATATCCTGGTCGGAAACGAGGAGGATTTCCAGCTTTGCTTGGGGATCGAGGGCCCGGAAGCGGGCGGTGACGACCTCGCCAACAAAATTGATCGATTTAAGGGCATGATTGAACGCGCTAAAAAAGCCTTTCCAAATGCCGCTGTTTTCGCCACAACCCTCCGCCAGGTTGTGAGCACCAATTGCCACTTGTGGGGCGCCATCATGGCCGTCGGTGATCAATGGCATGTCGTGGAGCCCCGGGAAATTACCGTACTCGATCGTATCGGTGGCGGTGACGGATTTGTCGGCGGCCTGCTCTGCGCGATTCTGAAAGGCTGGGATCCGGAAAAATGGATTCAGTTCGGCTGGGCCAGCGGCGCGATGGCCACGACCCTTTATACAGACTACGCGCAGCCTGCGGATGAAGAACAAATTTGGAGCATCTGGCACGGTAACGCCCGCGTAAAGCGATGAAAATCGAACAGCTAGCGTCCAACGGTTTATGTTCGGCGCGCCAAACAACTGCAAAACAACAAAAAATCGCATCTTCCCGTACGCCCATTTAATGTGCGTGGGGTCAAGGGCGCCCTGTATATGTTCTCTTGACACCACAAATAAGCTATATATACTGGAGCCCAGGCATTCGGAGCGCAGATCCTATAAAAATCTATCAAGAAAGGAGGTTCGTATGAAAAGAAAGATTTTCAGGTTGCTGCTGGTTGCAGTTTTTGTATTTAGCGGGTTTGCAGCTGCCCAAGCAGCGGAAAAGGTTCTTCATATTTACGACGCATTTGACACGGAGGAAGCAAAATATTATATCGACGCATTTGAAAAGGAAACTGGAATCGATGTCGTCTGGGTCAGGATGTCTTCCGGTGAGGTTTTGGCCAGGGTCGAAGCCGAAGCCGCCAACCCACAGGCAACGGTATGGCATGCGGGTTCCAATACTTCCCATATAAATGCCGCCTCGAAAGGATTGCTGGCCCCTTATAAACCCAAAACAGATTTCGAATTGACAGACGCATTGCATGCCGAAGACTGGGCCTGGACGGGATTTTATTCCGGGGCCATCGGGTTTGTCAGCAACACCAAGTTTTTAGAGAAACAGGGAGTCAACGCCCCTGACTCCTGGGATGATCTTCTCAATCCCGCCTTTGCTAAAAATATTGCCATGGCCTATCCTTATACTTCCGGCACAGCCTATACAACCTATGCGACCCTGATTCAGATGTGGGGATTAGAAAAAACGCTGGATTGGTGGGAAAAATTCGATAAACAAAGCATTCTTCAGTATACCAAATCGGGTACCGGCTGCATCCCCATGGTCGGATTGGGCGAAGTCGCCGTGGGCATCGCGTTTTCCCATGACATTCTCGCCAAAGGTGTCAACAAGGGCTACCCGGTGGTCATGACCTTTCCCAAAGAAGGCACCGGTTATGAAATCGGCGGCCTGTCTCTCATCAAGGGTGGTCCTGAACCGGAACTGGGCAAACAATTTATCGACTGGTGCTTCACCAAAAAAGCCCAGAATCTTTTTCAGAAGTATAACCGTTTGCCTGTGAATCCCAAAGCGACGGTGGGAGAAGGTTCCGTGACCCTGGATCAGGTTAAATTGATCGAGTACAATCATATCTGGGCAGGTCAGAATAAAGGTGAGATGATCAAGGCCTGGCGAGACCGAATCGGTAAATAAATGAAAAGGTTTCCTCAGAAATAATCCTTGCTGCTGGTTCCTCCAGCGGCAGGGATTTTTTGTTTTGAGTTAGTCGAGGATCGGCATGATGAATCCAAGCAGAAAAAGGCAGGAGATTGTCGGAAATTTGCGACTGCTGTGGAAGGAGCCGCTGCTTTTGGTGTTCATCATCGCTATTTTTTACTTTCTATCGATCTTTGTGCTCTTTCCTTTATACATGGTTGTTAAGACCAGTTTAATTGTCGATAAACAATTTGATCTCTCGAACTATCTGGCAATTTTCTCAAAAAGGTATTATTTCCAGCCATTTATAAACAGCGTGATCCTGGGGGTATGTGCAGCGACGGCGGGAACCACTCTGGGTTTTGTTTTCGCTTATGCCATTACGCGGACACCCTTACCATTCAAGCGCTTCTTCCGGATGACGGCAACATTTCCCATTATCTCACCGCCGTTTGTCGTTGCCTTGGCAGCGATTCTGCTTTTTGGAAGATCGGGTTTCCTGACCCCCATCTTAAGTCAGATTATCGGTCAATACTCGATATATGGTCTGGGCGGATTGGTGCTGGTAGAGACCATCGCCTATGGCCCCATCGCTTTTCTGGTGCTCTATGGGGTTCTGCAGGCCATTGATCCTGCCCTGGAAGAGGCGGCCATGGATCTGGGCGCCTCCAGGGCCAGAGTTTTTGCCACCGTAACCCTGCCCCTGGCCATTCCCGGTATTGCCAGTGCCTGGCTTCTGGTGTTTATCGAGTCCATGGCCGATTTCGGCAATCCCATGGTTTTATCTGGAGACTTTAGGGTCCTGTCCGTACAGGCGTTTCTACAGATTACCGGCATGTATGACATCTCCAGGGGGTCCACCCTGGCGATTCTTCTGCTTATCCCCACGGTAACCGCCTTTTTCCTCCAAAAATACTGGGTCGCAAGAAAATCATATGTCACGGTTACCGGTCAGCCCACCGGTGCAACCATCAAGCGACTGGAATGGTATATCAAGCTACCGGCCTACAGCCTATGTTTCTTGTTTGCCGGAATTGTTTTCCTCTTTTACGGCATGGTCATCTGGGGTTCTTTTCAAACCCTTTGGGGGGTGGATGCGACCCTCACGCTCCGCAATTACGTGGAGATGTTCCAGGTGGGCAAAGATTACATTATCGATTCTTTGACCCTTTCAACGCTGGCAACACCACTAACCGGTGTGTTGGGAATGTTTATCGCTTTTCTGGTCATCCGGAAGAAATTTATAGGACGCGGTCTGATGGAGTTTGTGTCCATGCTGACCTTTGCTGTCCCGGGTACGGTTGTGGGCATTGG
>Ga0055476_10000397_pt1 | contig 11313 bp, 6 predicted proteins | sample Muzzi_CordC_D2_FD_57682 | JGI IMG/M metagenome (GOLD analysis project Ga0055476, IMG submission 57682) | Wetland microbial communities from San Francisco Bay, California, USA, that impact long-term carbon sequestration - Muzzi_CordC_D2 | ecosystem: Environmental > Aquatic > Marine > Wetlands ... | reverse complement strand
CCTAGGACACCGGGTTTTCATCCCGGCAACAGGGGTTCGACTCCCCTTGGGGACGCCATTTTGACTTGTAACGAATTGAAAAATCAGAAAATAAAAAATCAGCTTTAACCTGAAAAAATGCCAAGCCCGTAACCTGCGGGTTTAACAAGCAAAAAAAACGGGGGTTCGCGTACCCCACCCGACGCCACACTATTCCCCAATTTCAGCTACAGCGGATGACATACTTTCGCTCATAAGGAAGATCGCGCTCACGAACAGGGTTGGCTAAGTAATGGTTTTCACAACACCATCTACGAATTCGACACCCACAGGCCGAGGAAAGGTAAAAATGGCTCTGCAAATCTAAATCGAGTCTGACCACACTTTGCTGATCAGGGCACTGTCGGCGCAGATTTGCCGTCAAGATTGGCTTTGACCAGTGCGCCCAGAAAGTCAGCGAAAGGCACGATATCTTCGCCGACGCTAGCTGCTTCGAGGGCGACCATATAGACGTTACGCTCTTCGACGGGAATAACCGTCCAGGGGTAGCCGCCAGCTGCCAGCATTACATTCATGAGGAAACGTCCTATCCGCCCGTTACCATCCATATATGGGTGGATATACACGAACATGAAATGTCCCAGTACGACACGAACGGCGGGGTCCGGCTCATTCGTAAGAAGGTCGAAGAACGCGGGCATCAAATCACGCACCGCTTCCCGTTTTGGTGGTGTATGCATGGACCGACGGATATAGACCGGACCATTGCGGTAGCCTGCGAGGTCTGCAAGTTGCAGTAGACCAGCCGTGATGCTCGGTGCAAACAACTCCCGATACCAGGTACGGTGATCGTCATCGACGACGGTTCCTGGATTCTTGCCTTTAAGTACTTTTGTGACGCTGTCTCGGACAACCTGAAAGGCTTGATAGTACCCGCGTGCCGCCAGGGCATTGCGATGGTCACGGTCCTCTTCGTTATTATCCGGATTCCAGTTCTGATTGCGTACGCGCTCAATTAATTCAGCACTGACACGGTAACCTTCTATCGACAGGGAGTGGTAAGCATCGGTGATATAAACACCGTCAACATGCTGCATATATCCTTCGATGTCTTTGGTCAAACCAGGTGATTTCGGGAAGCGCTCGATGATAGGCTCGCGCATCGTCTGCCAGAGAAGGCGCATGCGCGTGACATAAGGTGATTGCTCTCTATCACTTAGGATGATAGGTGGCTTCGTTTCGAACGGATCGGATTCCCTCACGTCATAACTGGCTGCGCGCATAGTTGCGACGATATCGTCCGCAATCCGATCCCGGCCAAGATTTCGGAAAGCTCCTGCCAGTCGCCCTGCAATAGTTGTATGGCCGCCCTCCAGCAATTTTGCCAGGAGTTCTGAGGCATCTGTTATCGTGGCAAGAGTCGCGCGAATGTCAGTCGGTTTTTGCTGGAAGAATCTTGGCGAACAGTCAATCAAGGCCGGAACCAGTGCATAGAGACAAAGGCCATTTATGATTTCAATGTCCCGTAGTTCAGGCATGTTATACCGGACGCTTAAAAGCGACGTGCCATGCGGAAATTCCGTGATCTTGTTATCGCCCTTCGGTGATCGGACCAGGAGCTGAGGAGGGACCGTCCGGTTTCCGGCATGAAGGGAGATCGACTGCTCCGGCGAAAGGCACCAATCGGTGCCAAAGCGCTCGTTCAGATACGAGGCGCAGAAATCCCAAAAAGAGGCATACCACGCGGTGCTTTCGCCGGCAGTTTCGTCCGGTCGGGACGGGATGTACCATCCTTTGATTACTGCTAGCAGGAAACCGTTTGCGACAAGGCGCTCCCGGTCAATGCGTCCCAGGTCGCTTGAACGAATTGCAACAACGTCGCGGTCCTGGAGGTCTTTCAAGGCTTCAAGTGATCGTGCCAGTTTTTCTGAGGGAGCCGCCATGCGCTTAACTCTCTTTATAGAGGATCTTGTGTTGTGCTAATTCCAGGTTATTAGGCCGGTCTAATCCTAGGTAATTATGTTGTATCATTTATAGGCTATTGCGTCGAGCGAAAAACAGGTTTTCTTGCGTAAACTGGTGGAGATGGTGTAATTAATTTCTTGCGGCATTCGAATAAGCCAATATATAACAAGTGCTTGTAGATGTTATTGCACCCGCGACAAATATGGGTATCTGTTGGGAATGTCAGCGATTATTCTGCCAACTACTAGGTCGCCCAGATTTCGAAACTTTTTGGGCATGCGAATCGTGAATAATGATGTCGACGGTTTTTGGGGCGAGTAAGAACTGCGAGCTAAGTTGATAGCTGTGGTGAAGCGTATCACTTTGAAAGTTATCATAAATATATTGCGTGAGACGTCGTGCGTAACTGGGGGATAAGGTGGCCTCCCCTTGGGGACGCCATATTGCCTTGTAACAGACTGAAAACTTGGAAATAAAAAATCGGGTTTAACCTGAAAAAATACCCCGCCCATAAGCTGCCGGTTTAACAAGTAAAAAAACAGGGGTTCGCGTACCCTGCCCGACGCCACACTGTTCCACGAGTTCAACTACAGCGGACGAGATACTTTCGCTTATAGGGAAGGTTGCGTTTACGAACAAGCGTGGCTAAGTGATGGTACTCACGACATCATTACGAATTCGCTGCCGACAATTAGCAGCAAGTTCTTCTTGGCAGACGACCTCGATCCTATCCATTTCCACCGCTATAACCATTCAACGCCTGCTTCACACCCGCGGATAAGAATTTCATACCTTCAGCAAGTTGCCGCTGAAACTTAGCCGGCATGCCTTCAGCTGCCTCAAGCGCGATCCATATATCACCCGGTCGATCTTCCAGCAATACTGCCAGGAGTTCTTCGGCCTGCTGAATATCCTTATTCACTTTAGTTTGTTGCGCAACGGGACGACGCTGAGAAACTACGAGTTTATGCAGCGCAAAACGTGCCGGGTTCGGCACATTAACGAGCACGCCACTACGAAAGGGGATGACGGCATCCTGACTATCGTCTAGCAGATATTCCAAAAAACGCATGGGATGGGCAAAGGTCTTAAAGTGCGGCAGGTGCACCGGTTTGCTTGTATTCGGACCTTCGAGTGGCGTCAACAGATCCACTTTAAACTCCTGTCCACGCAACTTGAAACTGGTGGATGGCGATTTTGGATTCAGTGCAGGCACCTCAAAAAAGCCCATTCCAGATTCCAGTAAAACAGATTTTACGTCGGGGGCATCCCGGCGCATGGCTATTTCTACCTGATGCAGGCTGGCCAGATCCAGATCCTGAGTTTGCATCGCAGCGGATGCCCAGCTCACACCCAGCATGTTGCCGTAGGTATTAAAGGCATGGGAACCTACCAACACACCACCAGTTAGAAAAGTGCCTGCCTGGGCCAACACTTCTAAGACCCGCCCATCGGAAGCGCCGGGCGCAAACTCACCACCACTCACCAACATAGCGACCAGTTTCTCACGCTGTTTTAAATCCGGGACAGCCTGGGAAAACAGCTTTTTCTGTTTTTCTATTTGCGCGCGAAGTTCATCGCTGTCACGGCCAAGGGAATACTGGCGCTTGGTACTGCCCACCACCAGTTCCAAATACCAGTACTGGTTGCCACCGACCGTCTTGGTCACAAAAGAAATCCCGCGCTGATTGGGCAGCGCAATTGCGCACTGCTGAAGCAGTTCTGCGTACAGGAGTTGCGTGGTATGTGGGAGCCTTAGCATCGATCATCTACCTACCATCCATTAATTATACGGAGTATGTATGTATACTCCGTATAATTCAATTCTTATAACAAACTATACGGAAAATCTTAAGGAACTCCGTATAAACCGCTGCAACTCCGGCCGGTACTAAGAGCTGTTGCTTTGAACAATGTGCAAGGAGGCGACCATCAAGACTGATCAAACGCAACTAATTGATTATTAGTCAGATATGTAATGCTTTTGAGGTTGCGCGTAACTGGGGGATAAGGTCGACTCCCCTTGGGGACGCCATTTTAGACGTGTTGCCAATGCCTTACGATAACCCCTTCTCATCGCGGGCGTCTGCTGGTACACAGGAGGCGCGGCGATGGGTACACAAAAGCGTCGCGACAGATACTGCAGTCGTGTTCGTATCCCGGCTGACTTACGGCAGCAAGTCAATAAATCCGAACTGGTCAGATAACTGCAGACCTCACGCTAAGGTTCGTGCGGCACGTTGGGAATCTCACGTGTCCGATTCGTTCACCTTCGTAGGAATGCACGGTAGGACCAAGCAACAGATAGCGACACTGGTACGACAGTATGTCGAAGCGGCGCTGGAAGAGTGTGAAGCTGACCGTGCATACAGTGAGATTACCCAGGACCAGCATGACGGCGTGACCCTGGCAATCACCGATACACTTGAACAGAACGACCTCGACCTGACCTTCAATCGCTTGGAGCGTATCTCACGCACCTCTGGTGAACTGCCTGACGAACAGGGCATTTCATTCGACCGAGTGTCACCCGAGTACAAGTAGCTGTGCCGGGAGCTGTTAAGGGCAGAACAGCAGGTCCTACGGATTGAGCTTCAGAGGTGGAATGGGGGCTAGAACCAGGAACCAGCGATTACCGCCGAAGCTTCGACTGTCGCTGAAACAGCGAACGAACTACTGGCACCTGAATTTCAGGCGAGTCCTGCGAATTCCCTATCCATACGTTCAGGAACTACCTTTCGCGGGATATCAGCGGGGACAGCCGGCACCCTTTTACCCACAGTACATTGCTGCCCCGGCATGAAACAGGGTCAACTCGTCCGAAGCCAGCGCTTTGCCTGCCAGGCTACAAGGATAAGCACAAGACCGAGAACGGCCACAATGGCAACATTTGTCAGCGACGGTGCAGTGAGCGCTTCCCAAAGCGAATTCGAAAACAGGGTGATCGCACCAAGACCTGGCGCGAGACCAATGAGTGACCCTAGCAGAAACTGCCGGACACCCAGGTGGGAACTGCCAGCGACGAGGTTGAATATTGCGAACGGTGCGACGGGAACGAGTCGTAGTATGGCCACCGCGACTGTTCCGCGTTTCGCAAGACGCTTGCTCAATTGTTCGATGCGTGAATCACTCATGCGCTCCAGTAATCCATGCCCGAGAAATCTGCCGCCGAAAAAGCCGATCGCCGATGCTCCCATAGCGCCAGCGAGCACGTACGCGAAGGCTTGCCAGCCCCCGAACACAACGCCGCCAACGACCGCTAGCAGGGTGACAGGTACCATCAGCAGGCTGGCGATGATGAACCCGCCTATGGCGACTGCAGCACGACCTTCGAAGGAGGATATCGAGGCGAAATACTGTTCGATGCGTAGAGGAGACAGTAAATCCTGCAGTGGCGTCCAGCGCCATGCAGCAGCCAGCCCCAGCAGCGCGACAACTATCGCGGCGAACAATAACAGGCGCCGCCGGCCCCCCGGCTTGCCGGATTTCGGTACGTATGCTTCGACAAAGTAGTTGGCACTGAACGGTTCCGACGGGTCGATTAGCTGGGAGTCCGGAACCATATCGTTGACTTCCGAGGGAACTGAGCAGTCCAGCGGCCGCAAGCTGCGCTGCTCGCCGCGCAAGCTTTCTATTGCCCTGATCATGCTGCTGTGCTGTTGTATTGCCCGAGTGACATCCTTTGGGTCACAGGCAAGATGCTCGGCCAGCAGGCGGGATCGCAGTCCATTAATGTAGTCGGCGATCCTGTCTCCCGGGTGTTTCGACTCCAGTGCCAGATCGCACTCTGTATCGAGCCCCATAGAGCGGTTACTGGTGTTGGACGAGCCGATGCGCAACAGTTGGTCGTCAACGATTAACAGCTTGGCATGTACACTGATACACGCGTCGCCCAGCCCGGGTTGATAAGGGAAGTAGATCCTCAGGCGGTCATGCCGGTCCGCATCGCGCAACCGGTCCGCAATTCGCCCGCGGACAACGTCCATGGTGACCTGTTCCAGCCAGCCTCCGGTTTTTTGCGGTAGTACCAGGATCACTTCCGGTCCGTTCTCTTTGTCGAGCTGTTCCACCAGGGCGTCAGCCAGAGCATGTGCAGTGAAGTATTGATTTTCGATGTAAATGGTATCCCGGGCCGCGGTAATGGCATCAATGTAGAGACGCTCGACTTCGTTTACCGCATCGCGACCACGATAGGCGGGTTCGGTTCTGGCGATAGCGATATCTGCGCTTTCCAGTTCGGCGGTTACACCCTTTGGCCAGGGAGACTGTTGTGCGTAGGCCGGTGGCTTGATCTTACGGCCACACGCCCGCCGCCATCGCTCGCGGGCGAGCTCGCCCAGTTTGCTGGCTACAACACCCTCAACCAGCATCATCATGTCGTGAAAGGGTGGATAGGTTTTACCATCGGGATCGATGCGCCGCGGATCATCGGGCATATGTTCCGGGGTATCCCAGCGCCAGCGACTCAGATCAATGCCGCCCACGAACGCGACACGGTCGTCGACGACAACCATCTTCTGGTGATGCGAGGCGCCCTGCGGATGTTTATCGTCAAGCTGGAAGTGGAAACGGGGTGGGGTCTGCAGCCGCAGCCGCAAAGCCGGCAGAAGCTCGCGCTCCGCAGCGTAGATCATGTTGAAATCCCATAACAGCAGGTAGATATTCAAATGTGGTTTTTGCTTTACCAGCGCGACAAGAAAGGCGCCGAGTTGATCGGGAAATCCATCCTCCCGGTCGCTGCGATGCAGCTTTTCGCGACGGTCGAAGTCCCAGCCAAGAATCAGGATCTGACGTTCGGCTGCGCGACAGGCCTCGGCGAACGCAGAAAAGTAATCAGCGGTATCGACAAGTGTGGCCAGGCGGGATGCTTGCGCGCATTTCCAGCAATTGCGTCCCGGCGCAAGAACTGGAAGTTCTTGTGAATGATTTCGGACGCTGTTCGCTACTGCATCAGTCATCGCAGGTCTCCGGTTTTCTTTTTTCGGCGCGCTCGCTAATGCGTTTCACGCGACCAGAAACGCAGCACCAGGAAACCGATCGCCGCAGCGATGGCAGATGACACCACGATTGCTAGTTTGGCTGACTCCAGCGTCGGGCTCTGCGGTTCCAGAGCGAGATGCGCAATAAAAGTCGACATAGTGAAACCGATGCCGGCCAGAAGTCCGACACCCACGAGTTGCCGGTGGGTGAGTTCTTCTGGCCGTATTGCGAAGCCGAGGGCCTCGCCGAGCCAGACACCGACCAGGATGCCGACTGGTTTTCCTATTACCAGGCCGAGCATAATACCGAGTGCTACAGGATCGAGCAGTAGACCTTTCAGCGCTGATCCATTAATGACAACACCGGCATTAAGAAAGGCGAACAGTGGTAAAATGATCAGCATCACCGGGAGCGCCAGGCTTTCTTCCCAGCGCCGTAGTGGCGTCGTGGCTTTCTGCGCCAGATTCCCGACTTCTGCAATAGTCTGGTGAGTTTCTGATTGACCAAGCACGTCTATGTGGTCAGTGTCAGCGTCGACGTCGGACAGGGTGGAGCGGATTTCCTGTTCGAGTTTGCCCGGCTGAATGCGCGGTCGCGCGGGCACTGTGGCAGCCACAATCACGCCGGCGATGCTGGCATGAATGCCCGACTGCACGATGGCCACCCATAATCCAATGCCGACTAGGGCATAAAAATACGGGTGACGAAAGCCGGCACGATTCAGAATGAACAGGACTGCGAGCAGCAGGCCCGCCGACGCCAGGGCATGCCAGGCCAGCTGCTCGGTATAGACAAACGCAATCACCAGGATCGCGCCGATGTCATCGATGATGGCAACCCCCACGAGAAAGGCCACCACGCTCTTTGGTACCCGAGCCGCCAGTGCGGCGAGCACTCCCATGGCGATTGCCGTGTCTGTCGCCATCGGGATACCCCAGCCGCTGATGACGCCACCGGAGAAACCTGTGTTCAGTGCCAAATAGAGGCTTGCCGGTACGGCCATGCCGCCGAGTGCGGCGCTGATGAGGAGGCCAACACGACTGCTGTCCTGCAGTTCTCCGGCGATCAGTTCGCGTTTGACTTCAAGGCCGATGAGGAAGAAGAACAGGGCGATCAGGCCATCGTTGACCAGATGCAGCAGTGACCACTCGATCGTCTGCTCGCCAAAAACGATGCCGAGTGTGAATTGCCTGATCGATTCCAGGTCGGCTGCATAAGGGGAGTTTGCTGCAAACAGGGCGGCAAACAACGCGATCATCAGGAACGCACTGGCTGTCGTCTGCGCCCCGATAAATGCCGCAAACGGTTCGCGCAGGCCATCGACTTGTTTCTCCAGTCCGGTTTTCAGCTCTTCCATGTCAGTCTGTCCACTGATTAACCGCTACGACTATGCTGACAGGGTACCCTGCGAGAGTACCGGTGGGAACTTCTGCATGGGTTGCATAAATGTCGAAGTAACTTTCATGTATGTATCGTTCCACAATTCAATTGTTTCAGCTGGCAGTCGACATCGCGAATGCCGCACACTCGCGCGCAACTTCCAGATCATTCGGGAGTTCGAGTGCGTTCTCGGCCCGATCCAGTGCCCAGCGCGCATGTTGTATGGCGACATCCCGCATAGTGGCATCTTCGATAGTTGAGAGCGACTCGAAAGCCTTCTGAAGCCGTACCACTACTTCAATAGCACCCGCACCGTCGCGGGCGATCGCTCTGAAGGCGTCATCGAACATATCTCGCAAACATATCTCGGGCACTGCGACGCGATCGTATTTGCCCGATTGCGTGTCTTGATCCTCAACAGGTTCACTCCAGCTTGCGAAAAGCCGCACCAGGGTGCCAATCACCTTGATTGCCGTGCCTGGGTCATTGACGCCGGGTGACAGCGCGCGGCTTGCGATCTCAGAAAGCACGACGAGTCCAAATCTGGGATCTTCGTCGAATGTCCGGTCACTACCGAGCAGAAACGCCTGCGCTATCTGGCTTGTATGGACATCATTCGAGCTACCGGGGTCTGTCGCTATATAGGCAAGAGCGCGACCCGGCGATACGAAAGTGCCAGGTAACGCGGCTACTTCAACCTGTGCCCGCGACTGTTCCGCAAACTTCTGTAGCGCAGCGATATCCACCCTCTGTACATATCCAATTGCCGTTCCATAAATGCACTTAAGATTATCCTGACGGAGCTTCACTGGAACGCCACCAAGGTTCGGTGCACATCGTCGCTGCTTTAAGGTGATAGCGGTTGCCGCCTCCACCTTATCGATAGTCATTTCCAGTCTTCCAAGACGTGCTACACGATCCACCCAGCGTACGAACGTGATAATCACAATGGTAAAAATCATCAATGTCAGGACAAACAACACAAACCGACCAGCTTTATCATAATAGCTGTTCTCGACGGCGATTAATGCGACGATGCTGAAGATGAAGGCGCCGATAAACGCGGAGAGCGCATTCTGGGAAATATCGTCAGCGATCACCAGACAAAATGAGCGGGGTGTTGCCGTTGTGCTCGCCGAGGCGTAAGCGGAGATCATCGATGCGACAGCGAAAGTGGCGATTACCAGCATACTTGAAGCAATAACAGACAGCAGGGTGTTGATTGAACGGGAAGTAATGTCAGGTAGAAGACCGCCCAGACCGGTATGATCTGCAGTACGGGCAGCGAACGCCGCGGCGATTGACAGCAAACACATCGCCAGCGGTTTAACCCACAAACGCTCGCTAATTCGATTCAGCAGAAACCTTAACCGACCCGCCAATACCTCGTCTCCCTTGATGGTTTATAGGGATCGTACGGCCAAAAACCCGTCTATGTCCTTGCCAGCCTGAATGAAACCACAACAGAATTTATTTAATAATCGCCCGAAAGAATACCAGACACTTGTCACACAAAAAATGCCCTCTACAGGGCGTGTAAAAAGTATAGCCGAATACACGGGATTCGCTTCCGGAAAATACATTTTTACTTTTGAGGGAAAGCCTGTGATCAGGACAAAATTGCGTGACATACGTTTATCAGCGAAACTCATGCTTTTGCAAAGCACAGGTGCGTTATGTGTTGGATAAGGTCAATGGTGGCTGCTTGTTTTGGCATCATCACACCAATCGTTGCGTACGCTGCAGATATTGGTTTCAGCGAGCATATCAAACCTGTTATTGACACAAAGTGTGTAGTTTGTCATGCATGTTTTGATGCGCCTTGTCAGCTGGTGCTGACACACGCGGATGGCCTTGCCAGAGGTGCAAGCAAGCGGCCTGTTTATGATGGGTTGCGTGTCGCCCCTATGCAACCGACACGCTTGTTTATTGACGCAAAATCCACGCCGCTGTGGCGTGAGAAGGGGTTTTTTACGGTATTGCCCGAGGGCCGGAATGGCGATTCAGCTGAGCAAACCAGTGTCCTGGAGCAGCTGCTTTTGATGCACGAAACACATGAATTTCAACCTGGTAGTCGCCTGCCACAGGGCACGGGGTTCGGTCTGAAACGCGCCAATGTCTGTCCCTCGACTGATGAAATAAAGGAATACAAGGAAGCATTCCCTCATGGCGGGATGCCATTGGGCGTCACCGGGTTGACAGATTCAGAACGCCAGACCTTGCTCGACTGGATCAGGCAGGGTGCGCGATTCGATTCGCCTGCTGTTGATTTCTCCGCCCAGGAGCAGCGTGAAATCCTGACATGGGAGCGTTTCCTCAATCACAACAGCCCGCGCAGGCAATTGATTGCGCGGTGGTTATACGAACATCTCTTTATGGCACACCTCTACTTCGGGGAGCTTGATGGTGTGCGTTTTTTCGAGGTAGTGAGATCGAGAACGCCGTCGGGAAAATCTGTTGAAGTTATTGCAACACCTCGACCGAATGATGATCCGCAAAAACCGTTCTTTTATCGATTGCAGCCGGTGCAAGGCACCATCGTGTACAAGACACATGTCACTTTCGCGCTTGATAACAAATTGCTTGATAGAATCGAGACACTGTTCCTCGACGATAGCTGGAGCGTTAAACGTTTGCCAGGGTATTCAGATGCTGAGCGCTCCAATCCGTTTCTAACGTTTGCGCCCATTCCTGCCGGTGCGCGATACCGCTTTATGCTTGACCATGCCGAGTATTTTGTGCGTACCTTCATACGCGGACCAGTGTGCCATGGCCGGATTGCCACGGACGTGATCCGTGAACAGTTCTGGGTATTGTTCCAGACGCCGGGCAGTGATCTTTTTGTGACTTCGGGTGAGTACAGGAAACAGGTAACCCCGTTGATAGATATTGCGGGTATCGAGCATGATTTACTCGAGGGAGCAAAAACCTGGTTTTCGGTCAAGGATAAATATGACCGATACGCCGCTATACGACAGGCGATTTATGCACAGCCAAGCCAGTCGGGAG
>Ga0055476_10000396_pt1 | contig 11314 bp, 9 predicted proteins | sample Muzzi_CordC_D2_FD_57682 | JGI IMG/M metagenome (GOLD analysis project Ga0055476, IMG submission 57682) | Wetland microbial communities from San Francisco Bay, California, USA, that impact long-term carbon sequestration - Muzzi_CordC_D2 | ecosystem: Environmental > Aquatic > Marine > Wetlands ... | reverse complement strand
TCGTTCACCGGTCTCGAATTGGCAATTACCGGATCCCGCTTAAGTTACAATCCCCAGGTCGGCCAGCAACGGTATTACTGCATGCATTCGAGTCCAAAGCTTTCTCCCCCGATGGGGTCCCGATTCTGGCTGACGCATTTCTGGCTGCCGCTGCTGGTGATGGCCGCCGTATTGACGCTGTTCGAACTGACACCGCTGGACCTGAAACTGGCGGGCGCCTGGTACCGGCTGGAGGGCAGCGAGTGGGCCTTGCGCAATCACTGGTTCACCTACCACATCATGCACCATTGGGGTAAACGCCTGATCGCCGCGATCGGTCTTACCCTGCTGATCATGTACGCGGCGAGTTGGAAAGTCACCGGTCTGCGCCGGTGGCGCTGGTCTCTGCTCTTCTCCGTCATCGCGATGATCATCGTGCCGTCCACCGTCGCCATCCTGAAGCGGCTCAGCGGCGTACCGTGCCCCTGGTCGGTCGAGGAATTCGGCGGCAACCTGCCCTACCTGCATACCTTCCAGTACCTGGCGGCGCCGGCGGCAGGGCATTGCTTCCCGGCCGCACACGCCAGCAGCGGCTTCGGCCTGCTGGCGCTGTATTTTTCTTTCGCGCCCTTTATCGCGAAGAACCGATGGCTGTTGCTGCTGCCGGGGCTGGTCATCGGGTTTTCGTTCGGGCTGGCACAGCAATTGCGCGGCGCCCACTACCTTTCGCACGACCTGTGGTCGGCGACGATCGCCTGGCTGGGTTTGGTGTTGTTCTCGGCGCTGGCCTGGCGTTTCGCGCCACCGGCGGGCGGGCTCGGACAGGAGCCACGGGCGTGAAGTATCTGCGTTCGCTGACCGCCCCGGCCAGGGTGCTCGTATTGTTGCTGGCCCTGTTCACAGCCTCGCGGCTGATCCTGCTGGGCGTGTACTGGCACAGGGTCGCGGCCACCGGCGGCAGCGGTTTCATTCTGCTCCAGGGCATCCGCTTCGACCTGGTGCTGCTGGGCATGTTGCTGGGTCCGGCTTTCCTGCTGGCGCCCTGGCTGTCGGGGCGCAGGATCGGAGCCGCGCTGCTGCGTGTATACCTGCTCGCGGTGGTCGTCTTCTGCGTCTTCGTCGAAGCCGGGACGATACCTTTTATCGAGCAGTACGATGCGCGCCCGAACTACCTCTACGTCGAATACCTGCAATATGCCCGTGAAGTATTCGCAACGCTGTTCAGCGCATACAAAACGTGGATCGCAGCGGCGCTCGCGTTGACCACTGCCGCCGCCGTGGCCGGTTGGCGCCTGAGCCGCCCGGCGACGCGGGCCGCAAGCCGGACGCCGCCGCTGGCGGCACTGTCGCTGGCTCCGCTGATCCTGATTGCAGCCCTGGCCGCGGTGCGATCGACAACCGGCCACCGCCCTGTCAACCCGAGCACCGTGGCATTTTCCAGCGACGCGATGGTAAACCAGCTACCACTGGACTCACCCTACTCGCTGCTTTACGCCATCTACGAGCAACACCGTGACAACCGTGTCGGCAAGGCCAGCTACGGCCACATGGACGCGGACACGGTCATGGACACCGTCATTTCCGACGCCGGCCTGGAAAACGCCGTCGATGGCCCTGCCGACGCGCCGACCATGCACATGCATCGGGCCACCCGGCAACTGCGGCGGCCGCTCAACCTCGTCATCGTTCTCGAGGAGAGCCTCGGCGCGGAGTTCGTCGGCAGCCTCGGCGGCAAGAACCTGACACCGCGGCTGGACGCGCTCGCCAACGACGGTATCTGGCTGGAGCAGATGTACGCCACCGGCACGCGTTCCGTGCGCGGTCTCGAAGCCATCATCGCGGGGTTCCCGCCGACCATCAAGCGCAGCGTCGTCAAGCTGGCCGAGACACAGACACACTTCTTCACCATTGCCGATCTGCTGCGAAGCCGCGGCTACCGGACCAGTTTCATCTACGGCGGCGAGGCCCATTTCGACAACATGCGGCGGTTTTTCATGAACAACGGCTTCGAGACGGTCATCGACGAGAGCGACTACCCGGAACCGCAGTTCCGCGGATCCTGGGGCGTGTCGGACGAAGACCTGTTCCAGCGCGCCCAGCAAGCGTTCAGCCAGGCGGGCGACACACCGTTTTTCAGCCTCGTGTTCACCTCCAGCAACCACGAGCCCTTCGACATCCCCGCCGGCAAGGTGGGCGCCGAGGCGGGTCCTGACGGGGCCCGCGATACGGCAGTCAAGTACGCCGATTACGCCCTGGGCAAATTCATCGACACGGCCCGGCAATCCCCGTATTACGCCGACACCGTATTCCTGATCGTGGCGGACCACAATTCCCGCGTGTACGGTAACCAGTTGGTCCCGATCGAACGTTTCCACATCCCGGCGCTGATCCTCGGCGGCAGTATCGAGGCACGGCGTATCGAGGGCATCAGCAGCCAACTCGACCTGCTGCCGACGCTGCTGTCACTGATCGGCGTCAGCGGCCGCATTCCCGCCATCGGCTATGACCTGACCCTCCCGCAATACGCCCGGGGCGCCGGCCGGGCGCAGATGCAGTTCAATTCGATCCAGGCCTGGATGGTGCCGGGAAGGGTCGTCGTTCTGCAGCCCAACATGGCGCCGCAGTCGTTTCTCTACGAGCCCGGAAGCCACCTGCGGCCGGACCCGAAGCCGGACAAGACGCTGCAGCGCGATGCGCTGGCCCATGCCCTGTGGCCGATGCTGATGATCAGGAACAAGGCCTATCACCCCTAGCCCGCATCGCCGCGCCAATCGGCCGTCCGCAAGTTGTCAACAGGAATGTCATCCCCTCAACGGCGGGGGCCTCCCGGGCCTCGCACAGCGCAAGGTTACACCATCCACGGGTCAGCGGGCTCTCGCACCCGGGACACGCTCGAGCCATCCATCGCGCTCGGCGTCCGCGAATATCCACTCGCCGACAGGCGAAGCCATACCAACCGCAATGTTGAATCCGGGCGCCGACTGCGCCCGGCAAACGGAGATACGCGTCTTATTCTGCCGGTGTGGTGTTGAGCGCCACTTTGCCAAGGCTGGCATGCTGGCGATGGGCAAAGCAGATGCCGGTGCTGTCGCCGGCACTGATCTGCGCGGTCGGCTCGCCGGTGCGCGTGTCGAGCACCAGCAAATCGTGCCCGCCATCCACGTACAGCCTGCCGCTGTCCGGTTCAATGGCGATCTGCTCGATTCCGAAGTACTCCGACGAGTAAGGGGCCTTGCGCACCCAGTCGGCACGCATGGTTCCGATCAGGGGATTGAAGTCGAACGCCTCCACGGTTTCGGTGGTGCGGACGTAGAGGCGGTCACCGCCCTTGCTGAACACCGCCGCGATGGCGCCGGCGCCCTGCAGCTTGACCTGCTCAGCCTTGTGAAGGCCGGGGAGGGTGAACGACGTCAGGCCGCCGTCACGGTCGAGCAGCACGCCGGATTCCGAACCCGGTGCGCAGCTGACATTGTTGGGCTGCGCATCGCTGCTGAGGCGGTCGCCTTTCAGCGTGAACTCACCTCCCGCACCGACCCATGCATCGTACAGGGCATTGTCGTGAGGCATTGCAAAAGTCTTACCGAAAGTCGTCGTGAGCAACAGGGTTCCGTCGTCGCAAAATTCCACCGACGTATGGTCGAGGAACGGGTCGGCCGTAGCGATCTCCCTGCCTGCCTGCGTGTCGATGATCGACAGCGGTTCGTTGGTGTTGCCGGCCCCGGCGCTGACCAGCAGGCGGCCGTTTGGGCTGAGTGTCAGGTCCAGACCTGCGTTGCTGATATCGATGCTCGATACGCCGACCTCTTCCCCGGCAGCGAGACGTGACAACCGGAAGACCGCGATCTTCTGGTTTGCCTGGCTGGAAAAGCCGGTGGATTCGTCTTCGCTGAGCGCGCAATCGCCCGTCATGGTGCTGGCGGAGCCTCGCAGGCTCGCGACCAGTTCGCCGGTTTGAGTGTCGAACAGACGCGTTTCGTCCGACGCGTTGTCCGTGACCATTCCAAAAGATGAGGCCAACACCGCGCCGCTCAGAGCGGTGCAACACAGAACGGCAACCGCGGGCGCCGCCGCCCTCAACCCGGACGGTCGCCGCGAATGCTTTTTGTTATCGGTGTTGTGCATTGAAACCTCCGTGTTCCAACCCGCCCGACTGGCGGGCCCGGCCATCCGTCATGGACCCCGGCTATGGGACCGCGATGACTTTCTGCCGGTGCAGACCTGAAATTCTTTTGCGGGACGCAAAAAACAATGAGGGGACATTCCCTTTACTGTTTCCGAATCTGCGTCCTGCAAATCCTCTTATTACCTTTAACACCGGTAATATAGACCGGAACCAAGACGGAGTCTGCTGTCAAAACTACCAGAACCCGATGCCGGGGACCGTTAAATATACCAAAATATGTAGGATGCACATAATTTTTTTACAATACAGAATAATACGAGACTTTTTTAATACTTTTTATGGGTAAGAAGCTATGCCGATCTCCATACTGATTTGGCTCGTGCAGATTGCACTCGTCGTCCACGTGCTCAAAACCGGCCGCAACCGCTACTGGATCATGATGCTGCTGTTCATGCCGTTGATCGGCGGTATCGCCTACCTGGTCATCGAACTCCTGCCGGAGTTCAGCGGAAGCATCGCCGGGCAACGCGCCATGCGGAACGTCAAGAAGTCGATCAACCCCGGAGCGGAGCTGCGCCAATGCGAGGCCGCCTGGCAGCAATCCCCGAACGTCGATAACGCCCGCCGTTACGCCGAAGCGCTGCTCGATGCCGGCCGGAGCACGGATGCGCAGGACATCATCGAGCATGCGCTCAAAGGGCTTTTTAAAACGGAGCCGACGCTGTTGCTGCTCAAGGCCCGCATCCTGTTCGATCAGAACCACCCGCGCCAGGCCGTGGACGTGCTCGAATCGTTACAGCAGAACAACCCGGATTTTCGCAACCCGGAAGGTCACTTGCTGTACGCGAGGGCGCTGGAGGCGGACGGACAGACCGAAGCGGCCATCCGCGAGTACTCCGCCGTCGCCGGCTACTTTCCCGGTGTCGAGGCCCGGTACCGGCTGGCACTGTGCCTGAGGAAGGCCGGAAAGGAGGCTGCCGCAAACTCCGAACTGGAGTCCATCCTCACCGACGCCAAACTGGCGCCGGCACATTTTCGCCGAAGCCAGAAATACTGGCTGGACGCCGTCAAGCGCGAAGCCGCGTAAGACTTGCATTACGGCCGAAATTATTGCCCCGGCGCCGCAATTTTGGTATAAAGGCGCGCTGACCGCCGGGCTTTCATTGCCCTCGCGGCACACGATGCCGATCCTGGCGGCGGAAGCTGCCGGGCCACGACGTCAAAATACGCACACATACCGCAACCGTCCGGTTGGGTGCCCTTGAAGCCAGGGGTTTCCGGACAGGGTATGTGGAGGATTAACCCTGGAAACCAGCAGCGTCAGGTCGGCGACCGGCGGCTGCGGGATTTCCATTACGTGAAGGAATTCACCAATGCCAAATATTACGATGCGCCAGATGCTCGAAGCCGGCGTGCATTTCGGTCACCAGACCCGCTACTGGAACCCCAAGATGGCACCGTACATTTTCGGTTCCCGCGGCAAAATCCACATTATCAACCTGGAAAAGACCCTGCCCTTGCTCGTGGACTCGCTGAATTTCATCAGCGGTGTCGCGGCCAAACGGGGCGCCATCATATTTGTCGGCACCAAGCGCGCCGCCTCGAAATCCATCGAGGAGGAAGCACAACGCTGCGGCATGCCCTTTGTTTCCCACCGCTGGCTGGGCGGCATGTTGACCAATTTCCGGACCATCCGGCAGTCGATCAAGCGTCTGCGCCAACTGGAGCAGATGGAGGAAGACGGCTCGTTCGCCCGCCTGGTGAAGAAAGAGGTCCTGCAACTGACGCGCGAGCGCGATAAGCTGGAAAAGAGCCTCGGCGGCATCAAGGATATGAAAGGCCTGCCGAGCGCAATGTTCGTCATCGACGTCGAAAACGAGGACATTGCCGTCAAGGAAGCGCAGAAACTGGGCATACCGGTTGTCGCGGTCGTCGACACGAATTGTTCGCCGGACGGTATCGATTACGTCATCCCGGGCAATGACGACGCGATCCGTTCGATCCGTCTTTACACCCAACTTGCCGCCGACGCGGTACTGGAAGGCCGGGCCTCGGTTCCGCACATCGAAGAGGCGGACGAATTCATCGAACTGGACGAATACGGCAACCCGGTAAAACGCACCGACAAGCCGTCCAAGGCCGCCAAGCCGAAGACCGCCAAGAAGAAGGTCGCCAAGAAGGTCGTCGTCAAGAAGGCGCCCGAGCCCGTGGACGCGCAAGCCGAGCCGGAAGCGGCTGAGGCCGGCGATGACCGCGGTGCCGAAACGGCTCCGGAAGAAGCGGCTCCACCAGCGGAAGCGGAGACCCCAGCCGCGCCGGAAGAAAGCGCGGACGCGACCGCCGCGGAGGCCGTTGATACGGCGCCGGAGGACGCCGAAGCTGTTGCCGGGGAGACTGAAGCTGTCGCCGGGGAGGCCGAAGCTGCGCAGGAAATGGCGAAGACCGCGGCTGGCGCAGACGCCGACAAGGCGCCGGCCAAGAAAAAAGCCGCTGCCAAGAAAAAGGTCGCCAAGAAGAAGGTCGCCAAAAAGAAGGTCGCCAAAAAGAAGACGAGCAAGAAAAAGGTCGCCAAGAAGACGTCAGAAGACTGACGGACAGGCAGCACGGCAGGGCCCTGGCCGCGGCCAGGGTGGAAAGCCGGTCAATGACCGGGTCGAATTAACCGATTGGAATAAGGAACAGTGAGATGGCAGTAACTGCCGCAATGGTAAAAGAACTACGTGAGCGCACGGGCGCCGGCATGATGGAATGCAAGAAGGCGCTGGTGGAAAACAACGGCGACCTTGAAGCCGCGGTCGAACACCTGCGCAAGACCGGCTTGGCCCAGGCGGACAAGAAGGCCTCGCGAATCGCCGCCGAGGGCAAGATCATGCTGGCTGCAAACGACGCCGGCGACGAGGCGGTCATGGTGGAAATCAACTGTGAAACCGACTTTGTCGCGAAAGACGAGAACTTTCTGGCCTTTGCCGGCAAGGTCGCGGAGGCCGCTCTCGAGTCGGACTCCGCCGACGTCGGCGGGTTGATGGAAGGCGACCTCGAAGCGGAACGACAGGCACTGGTCGCCAAGATCGGTGAAAACATCCAGGTGCGGCGAATCGCTCGCATGTCGAGCGCCGACAACATCGGCGCCTACGTGCACGGCGGCCGTATCGGCGTGCTGGTCGAGGTCGCCGGCGGCGACGCCGAGCTGGCGCGTGACATCGCCATGCATATCGCGGCGCTGAACCCGGCCTACGTCGGCGCGGATGACGTTCCCGCCGATGTGCTGGAGAAGGAAAGACAGATCCTGCTCGCGCAAGCCGAAAGCAGCGGCAAGCCTGCCGACATCATTGAAAAAATGGTCAGCGGCCGCCTGCGCAAACACCTGGCGGAAATCACGTTGCTGGGCCAGCCCTTCGTCAAGGACGGCGACCTGACGGTTGCCAAACTGCTCGACCGGAACAAGGCCAGCGTCAAAGGGTTCAGCCGTCTTGCCGTCGGCGAAGGCATGGAGAAGAAATCCGAGAACTTCGCAGACGAAGTGATGCAGCAGGTCAAGGGCGGCTGAGACCCCGGGTCCGGGGAAGACGAGCACCAGGATGACCAAAGCAATGGCCAATCATGACGCGCGCTAAGGCCGTCTATAAACGCATCCTGTTAAAACTCAGCGGGGAAGCGCTGCTGGGCGAAGAAGACTATGGCATCGGCCCGGTGATCATCGACCGGATCGCCAAGGAAATCCAGGATGTCGTCCAGTCCGGTGTGCAAATCGCCATCGTCATCGGCGGCGGCAATATATTCCGCGGCGCCGGCCTGGCGGAATCCGGTATCGATCGCGTGACCGGGGATCACATGGGTATGCTGGCAACGCTGATGAATTCGCTGGCCCTGCAGGACTCGCTCGAGAAAACCGGTGTCCAGGCCCGCGTCATGTCGGCCATATCGGTGCACGACGTCTGCGAGGACTATATCCGGCGACGCGCTACGCGCCACCTGGAAAAGGGCCGCGTGGTGATTATCGCGGGAGGCACCGGCAACCCGTTCTTCACCACCGACACGGCCGCCGCGTTGCGCGCCATCGAGGTCGGCGCGGATATACTGCTCAAAGCCACCAAGGTCGACGGAGTCTACTCTGCAGACCCGAACATCGACCCGAACGCAGAAATGTACGATTCGCTCGCCTACGACGAAGTGATAGAGGGCAAGCTTGCAGTCATGGACGCCAATGCCATCGTGCTGTGCCGCGACCAGGGCATGCCCATCCGCGTGTTCAACGTTTTCGGACCCGGCAACCTGATGCAAATCGTGGCGGGGCACTCGGTCGGCACCCTCGTTCACTAGCCCGCTAATTGCACCGGTCGGCGGCGAGTCCATTGTTTGACCTTTGAAGATTCCAAGGAATCAATATATTTCTACGCGGTTTTCAGAAGCACAGTTTGTAAATGGTTCTATACCCATCCCGGCGCGGGCGGCGGCGGTCACTGCAATTCCACCACCGCCCGGTGACCCGGAGACGGCAACACACCCGTCAGAGATAACTGTTAAAATTGGCCTGCATTTTGCACCGGCATCGCGGATGTTGGCGTGGTGCAGTCGGTGGATGCAAAATGGTGCTCATTGAAACCGGCCCGGCCCAGGCCTCGCCGGCAGACAGGAGATGACAATGATCGAAGAAATCAGGAAAGACGCACAAATCCGGATGCACAAGAGCCTGGATACCCTGAATACCGAACTGGCCAAAATCCGCACCGGCCGCGCACACCCCAGTTTGCTCGAGCACGTCCACGTCGATTACTACGGCAGCGAGGTCCCGATAAGCCAGGCCGCCAGCGTCAGCATCGAAGACGCCCGTACGCTGGCCGTCACCGCTTGGGACAAGAGCATGGTGCAGAAACTCGAAAAAGCCATCATGACTTCCGATTTGGGGCTCAACCCGGTGACGGCAGGCACCATCATCCGCATTCCGCTGCCGCCGCTGACCGAGGAGCGCAGGGTTGCACTCGGCAAGGTCGTGCACCAGGAAGGCGAAAACGCCAAGATCGCCATCCGCAACATCCGCAGGGACGCCAATCACCAAATCAAGGAATTGCTCAGGAACAAAGATATCTCGGAAGACGACGACCGCCGGGGCGAGCAGGAAATCCAGCAACTCACGGATCAGAGCGTGCAAAAGGTCGATGAGATCGTGGCGGTGAAAGAGCAGGAGTTGCTGGAGTTCTGAAAAGACTCCGGTCAAATACAGCCAGCCGATGAGTGCAGTACCTGCCGTTCCCGCGCATATCGCCATTGTCATGGACGGCAACGGCCGCTGGGCCAAGAAGAGAAACCGGCCGCGCACCAAAGGTCACCAGGCAGGTCTCAAGGCCCTGCGCGCCACCATCGAGAACTGCGTGCGCCGGGGCGTCGGGACACTTTCCGTTTTTGCGTTTTCCAGCGAAAACTGGAACCGGCCCGCCAGCGAGGTCGCGCGGCTGATGGACCTCTTTTTGGGCGCGTTGGACAAGGAAGTCACGGAACTTCACAGCAACGAGGTCTGCCTCAGGTTTGTTGGCGACAAGACGCCATTCAGGAAAACCCTGAAAAAGAAGATGAAAGAAGCCGAAGACCTGACCGCGGATAACCGGCGCCTGGTCCTGAACGTGGCGGTCAATTACGGCGGCCGCTGGGATATCGCCCAGGCGGCAAGACGCGTGGCCGCGGCCGTGGCGGCAAGCGACATCAACGCCAAAGACGTCGACGAAGCGCTGTTTGCGCGCTACCTGGCGCTGGCCCAATCCCCGGACCCGGACCTCTTCATCCGCACGGGCGGTGAGATGCGCATCAGCAATTTCCTGCTGTGGCAAAGCGCCTACACCGAGTTCTGGTTCACACGGGTATTGTGGCCCGACTTTGACGCCGCGACCCTGGACGAGGCGATCTCCGCCTTCCAGACGCGAGAAAGACGATTTGGACACACCAGCGAGCAGGTCCGGGCCGGTTCCAGTGCGTAAAAGCCCTCTCGGTCAACGGGTTCTGACGGCCGCCGTTCTGCTGCCGCTGGCGCTGCTCATGATTTTTGCGTTGCCGCCCGCCGGCTTCCAATCCCTCTTCGCCCTGGTATTGCTGCTGGGTACATTCGAGTACCGGCGCCTCGCCGGCCTCAAGGGCTTGCAGGCGGGCCACTGGCTGGTGCTGTGCCAGCTGCTCGTCTTTGCCGCCCTGTTGCTGGATGGCCGCGCGTGGGGGACCCCGGCCGGTCTCTGGCTGACCGCAAGCTGCGCGGCCTGGCTGCTGATGTTCTCGCGCCTCGCATTTTTCACAGCGGACGCCGCCGTGGACAGGGGTTATCGTGCGCGTTCGTTTCTGACCGCGCTGGTTTCCGTCAGCAGCGGCTGGTACGCGCTCGGCTGGCTGCGTCTGCAGCCCTCCGGCTCCTGGCTCATCCTGATGCTCTTCCTGATCGTGTGGGCCTGCGACACCGGCGCCTATTTCGCGGGCAAGACCTGGGGCAAAAAGAAGCTGGCGCCGCTGATCAGCCCGGGGAAAACCGTCGTGGGTCTGGCTGGCGGCCTGATCACCGCGGTGCTTGTGGGCGTGGCCGCCAATCAATGGCTGCCCTTGCCCGCGCGGGACCCGCTCGCACTCGCGGCGCTGGCCCTGCTGACGGCGGCCGCCTCGGTCGGCGGCGATTTGCTGATTTCGATGCACAAGCGCACCAGCGGCTACAAGGACTCGAGCCGGCTGCTGCCCGGCCACGGCGGCATCCTCGACCGTCTCGACAGTGTGTTGTCCGCCGCGCCGTTCTTTGCCCTGGGTCTAAAGACGGTGGTTAGCTGAGTGGGCAAATCGGCAGCAAGCCGCGGGGTCACCGTCCTGGGTTCGACCGGTTCCATCGGCCGTAACACGCTTGCGGTGCTGGCGCGCCACCCGGAACGCTTTCACGTCGTGGCGTTGAGCGCTCACCGCAACGCGGACCTTCTCGCCAGGCAATGCCACCTGCATAAGGCCCGCTACGCGGTCATCAGCGACAGCAAGCGGGCCCCGGCCCTGCAGACGGCGCTGGACGACCTCGGCTGCAGGACGCAGGTATTGACCGGCCGCGCCGCCCTGTCCGACGTGGTCGGTCTCGGGGAAACGGATATCGTCATGGCCGCCATCGTCGGTGCAGCGGGTCTTGAGCCTACGCTGCAGGCGGTCGTCGACGGCAAACGGCTGTTGCTGGCCAACAAGGAGTCCATGGTGATCGCCGGTGAG
>Ga0055476_10000395_pt1 | contig 11337 bp, 9 predicted proteins | sample Muzzi_CordC_D2_FD_57682 | JGI IMG/M metagenome (GOLD analysis project Ga0055476, IMG submission 57682) | Wetland microbial communities from San Francisco Bay, California, USA, that impact long-term carbon sequestration - Muzzi_CordC_D2 | ecosystem: Environmental > Aquatic > Marine > Wetlands ... | reverse complement strand
TTGTCTTTCGTGAACAATCTATAGCACATGGATCATCGAAATAACACGCGGGACCCTCCGGAAGCATTCGCCTGCCTACGGCGTTCAGGTGTATTTGCAGGTGGCTGGCTGAAGCGTTGGTGTGAGGGCTTCCTTGCGCAGCGGCACAGGCTCAACTCGGCGTCGAGGTCACGCCCCCGCCGAACCCGCTCATTGGCACCAGTGGGGCCGGTACGGTCAATTGTGTCACCGGGATCACCGCGGTCGGCAACACCCCCGGATCGGCGGGATTCGGCGCTTCTGGCACTGCGAGCACCAGCGATGGCAACGGGCCCGGCGGGGAGTCGGCTGCCAGCGGGGGAAGCGGCGCCTTCCCGTCGGGTGGCAACATCAGGGGCGCGATGGCGGCGTCCGGAATACCGTCCGCCTCGGCGTAGCGCTTCAGCTCCTTACAGCGGCACAAATAACCGATGGGCCCCGGCTTCGGCGGGTACGGGGCGTTCTCCCGCAGCCAGCTTTGAACACTGGCCGGCATCGGAATCGGCTCCATGATTACCGGCGTGCCGGAAGTGGCCGCCTCGTTTCTCAGAGCGCGCGACAAGTCGATGATCTCACCGGGTCCCGCGGTGCCGAGCGCGATGGGTGCACCGCCGCCATCTGCCGGATAACCGGCCACATCGAGGCTGCTGCTGAAGCCGCAAACAACGCCTCCCGGGTAATCGGGATACACGGCCACTTCCACCACGGTTGGTTGGGACGGGGCGCCGGCAGCCGGCGAATATACGCCGCGGTTGGCCTCGATGCGGTAATTGGTGCCCGGGGCGAAGACAAACCGTCCGATGCCCTCGGCCAGTTTTATCAGGTAGGCGCCATCATCGGCTCGCGTCACATTCATGCGCGAGCCGGGACACATGTAGACGCTATTGCCTCCGTCCAGCTGCAGAAGGCCCATATCGCTGCCGCCGGTGCTGACCATCTCGCCGCCGAGGTAGGCATAGCTGCCGTCAGACACGGGGGTTTTCACACCGCTCCAATCCACTCGAGCGGTGCCCTTGGAATACAGGACGCCGGCGATTACGGGGACTGCCGATGGACCGCCTGCCTGATCGGCTGCTCTGCCAGGGGCTGCCACGGCGCCATCGCCAGCGGCGGCCAGTATCAATGGCACTCCGCCCTCGTCGCTGGATAGGAAATAGGCGGCCACCGCCACTGGCCCGGTAAAAACCATCGCCAACAGGGTCAGACTTCGCAGGATGTCGCTGGCCTTGCTCATGAATTAATATTCTATCCCGGCCTGGCGCGGAAATTCGCGACGCGCTTCACGATTCCTGACTTCCGGGCCCTGAATTCGGCTTTTTATCAGGCAATTTCAACAGCATAGTCGTTCTGGCGCAGGCGATTTCTCATATTGCCGAGCGCCTGGCTGCGTCTTCAAAGCAGCCGTCGCAACCTCTCCCAGTCGAAGTGAGGCCCGGGATCGGTCTTGCGGCCCGGCGCGATGTCACTGTGACCCACCAAGCGCTCACCACCAATGGCGGGCCAGGTTGCCATGAGCACATTTACGACCTTCGCCAGGCGCCGGTACTGCACATCTTCGAAGGGCAGCCAGTCGCAGCCCTCGAGCTCGATGCCGATGGAGAAGTCATTGCAGCAATCCCTGCCCTCATAGCAGGAGACCCCCGCGTGCCAGGCGCGTTTGGTGAAGGGCACGAACTGAATGAGTTCGCCGTCTCTGCGAATCAGCGCGTGGGCGGATACCCGCAAGGGTGCGATTTCCGGGAAACTCGGGTGGGCGCCCGCCTCGAGGCAGTTGCAGAACAGCGCCTCCACGTGGGGGGTTCCGAACTCGCCTTCCGGCAGACTGATGTTGTGAACCACGATCAGCTCCGGAGCGCTGGTGGCCGGCCGCTCGTCGCAGTTGGGCGATGGCACGCGGCGCACAGCCTCCAGCCATTCGCGGTGGCAATCGAGAATCAGTTGGTCGCCAATATCGCTCAGAGCAAGCACTCCCGCACCCTGCGAAGCTTGTGACTCCGCTGGCAGTCGTTCGCGGTTGAATACGCTAACTTTGACGCCATGTTAATGCTTATCGCCAAATTCATGCTGCATTCTGTCATCCTGCCCTCCCGTGAGTGAATCCAACTATACCGCCCCCACCTCTGGACGCGTCGGCGCCATCATGACGGTGCTCGCCTGGATTGTAGTACTGGGACTGCTCAGCGCCTTTTTCAGCGGCTGGTTGGAGCAGCGCGACAACCCCAATCAGCAGGTGCGTACGCAGCTGAACAGCGAAGGCGTGCGTGAGGTTGTCCTGGAGCAGAACCGGGCCGGTCATTACGTCGCCAACGGCGCCATCAATGGCGAGGCAGTCACTTTTCTGCTGGACACCGGCGCGACTTCGGTGTCGGTGCCCGGGGGCCTTGCAGCTGAGCTGGGACTGAAGCGCGGCGCGCCATTGCGGGCGAGAACCGCCAACGGCACCATCACCACCTATGCCACCCGCCTCGATGAAGTGCAGCTCGGTAGTATCGCGCTCGAGAATATTCGTGCAGACATCAATCCGAGTATGCACGGTAAGGAGGTGCTGCTCGGCATGAGCTTTTTGCGCAAGCTGGAGTTCACCCAGCGCGATCGAACGCTTACCATCCGCCAATAGCGCCGCGGCACCAACAGCAGAGCGACCTCCATGAGCAAGATTCCCGCGCCCCCGGGGCCCGATGATGTCGCCGCTGCTGTGCGGATGGCGCTTGACGAGGACATCGGCAGCGGTGATGTGACGGCAAGGCTCGTCAGACCCGAGGCCATCGTCAACGCCCGTGTGATCTGTCGCGAGACCGCCGTGCTATGCGGACGCGCGTGGTTCGATGAGGTTTTTCGACAACTGCACGCAGATATCGCCGTCCGCTGGCGCGCCGCCGATGGCGACCTCCTGACGGCCGACGATATTGTCTGCACGCTAAGAGGGGCGGCGGCTCCGATCCTGAGTGGCGAACGCACGGCGCTCAACTTCCTGCAACTGCTCTCAGGCACCGCGACCACCACGAAACAATACGCCGACGCCGTCGGCGGCAGTGGCACCCAAGTGCTCGATACGCGCAAAACCTTACCGGGCTTGCGTCTGGCGCAGAAGTACGCCGTGCGCTGCGGGGGCGGACGCAATCACCGTATCGGTTTGTTCGACGCCGTGCTCATCAAGGACAACCACATCGCCAACGCAGGCTCCATCGCCAAGGTGGTCGCGGCCGCCCGGCACGACAATCCGGACTTGACCATCGAAGTCGAAGTGAAAACGCTCGCCGAGCTCGACGAAGCCCTGGCGGCCGGTGCCGAGGTCATCATGCTGGATAACTTTGATCGCAGGGATCTCAGTGAGGCGGTTTCTCGCACCCGCCATCGGGCCAAACTGGAAATTTCCGGCAACGTGTCTATCGAGGATTTGGCGGAGCTCGCCGGCACCGGGGTGGACTACATCTCCGTCGGCGCCCTCACCAAAAACGTCCAGGCTATCGATTTCTCCATGAGATTCGACGAGGAATAATGCCAACGCGCGGCCACCATGGCCGCGGGGACGCGCCACTGCCGCCGGCTCAGCGGCTCAGGAAATCCTCGTAGGCCAGGCGGATGCCCTCCTCCAGGCTGGTTTGACAGCGCCACCCCAGCGCCTGCATCACCGACACGTCCAACAGTTTGCGCGGCGTTCCATCGGCGCGCTGTCGCTCCCAGACGACATCGCCCTGGTAGCCAACAACCTTCTTCACCACATCCATCAACTCCGCAATGCTCAAATCCTCACCGCTGCCGACGTTGATCAGCGGCGCTTGCCGGGCGTTGAAATACGGGTCCAGCCGATCGTCCGGCAAGGTTAGTAAATGGGCCACCGCCTGGGCCAGATCGTCGCTGTAGAGCAGTTCCCGGCGCGGCGTGCCACTCCCCCAGGCATGCACCGCGGGCGCGGCGGCGATTTTGGCCTCATGGCACTTGCGGATCAGTGCCGGCAACACGTGAGAGGTCTCGAGATCGTAATTATCGCCGGGCCCGTAGAGATTCGTGGGCATGAGGGCCAGATAGCGCGTGCCGTATTGACGATTGTAGGACCAGCACATTTCCACTCCGGCGATCTTGGCGATGGCATAGGGCCGATTGGTGGATTCCAGCGGGCCCGTGAGCAGGTACTCTTCGCGAATCGGCTGCGGGCAGTCCCGGGGATAAATGCACGAGGAGCCCAAAAACAGCAGGCGCTGAACCCCGGTTTCCCAGGCGGTGTGAATCACATTGGACTGAATGCTGAGATTGACCTGCAGGAATTCGGCGGGAAAGGCATCGTTGGCGGCGATGCCACCCACCTTGGCGGCGCAAAGCAGTACAACTTGCGGCTTTTCGGCCGCGAAGAAAGCCTGCACCGCCACCGCGTCGGTGAGGTCGAGCTCGCTGTGGCTGCGAGCAATGATCCGCTCTGCGCCCGCCTCTTCCAAGGCTCGCGCCACCGCCGAGCCCACCAGTCCCCGGTGGCCGGCGACGTAAATGCGGGCCGTGCGGATGGCCTCGGGCAAGGGCGTGCCGGCCCTGGGGTCGACGGCGCTATTCATGATGATCGAAGGTCTTGAACCCATGTTCGCGAGATTGCTTGTCTCGCTGGGCCAGCAACAGATCTTCGCGCACCATTTCCGCCACCAGCTCCGGGAATGCGACCCGCGGTTGCCAGCCTAGCTGCTTGCGGGCCTTGCTGGCATCGCCCAATAAGCTCTCCACCTCGGTGGGTCGAAAATAACGGGGGTCCACCGACATCACTTCGTCGCCGGGCTTACAAACCGCTTCGAGTCCGTCCACCGGCCGCACGGCGTCGACGAAGGCTTTCTCGTCGAGGCCGCGGCCCTCGAAACGCAAGTCGATGCCCGCTTGCGCGAAGGCGGTGTTCACGAACTCACGCACCGAATGCTGCCGGCCGGTGGCGATGACAAAGTCCTCCGGCTGCTCTTGTTGCAGCATCAGCCACTGGGCTTCGACGAAGTCGCGCGCATGTCCCCAATCGCGCAGGGCATCCATATTTCCCAGATAAAGCCGATCCTGCAATCCCAATGCAATACGGGCCACGGCCCTGGTGATCTTGCGGGTGACGAAGGTTTCACCTCGCACCGGCGACTCGTGATTGAACAAGATGCCGTTACAGGCATACATGCCGTAGGCTTCGCGGTAGTTGACGGTAATCCAATAGGCATAAAGCTTGGCTACCGCATAAGGCGAGCGCGGATAAAAAGGCGTGTTTTCGGTCTGGGGCGTCTCCTGGACCTTGCCATAAAGCTCCGAGGTGGATGCTTGATAAAAGCGCGCCGTCTCACCCAGACCGAGGATGCGAATGGCCTCCAGCATTCTGAGGGTCCCCAGGGCGTCCGCGTTAGCCGTGTACTCCGGCGTTTCGAAGGACACGGCCACGTGACTCTGGGCCGCGAGGTTGTAGATTTCGTCGGGCTTGACCGACTGAATCACCCGCAGCAAATTGGTCGCATCCGTGGTGTCGCCGTAGTGGAGAACGAAGTCGAGATTGGATTCGTGAGGATCCTGATAAAGATGGTCCACCCGGTCGGTATTGAGCAGCGATGCCCGGCGCTTGATGCCATGCACCTCGTAACCCTTTCCCAGGAGAAACTCGGCCAGATAAGCGCCGTCTTGTCCGGTGACGCCGGTGATGAGTGCGGTTTTCGTCATTGCCCCTCGCCGCCTTGCCGGTCCGGCAAAGCATCCTCGAATAATTATTAGCTTGAGCTCTAAACTAACTAATTATCAATAAGTTAGTTGATTACTTGAATGTAATTTCTCGAAATAAGCGATAGTTTCCTGCAAGCCCTTTTCCAATTCAATAGTAGGCCTCCAGTCGAGATGCCTCCCGGCCAGGCTGATGTCCGGGCAGCGTTGTGTCGGGTCGTCCTGAAGCGCCGGTCGGTAAACGATGGACGAACCGGTTCCGGTCATGGCAACGATTTGCTCAGCCAGCGCGCCGATGCTGATTTCGGTGGGATTGCCCAGGTTTACCGGACCGGTGAACTCCGGCTCGCTCGCCATCAGCCGGATCAGCCCATCGACGAGATCATCCACGTAGCAAAACGATCGCGTTTGGGTACCGTCCCCGTAAATCGTAATAGGTTTGTTGCTCAATGCCTGCACAATGAAGTTCGACACCACCCGCCCGTCGCCCGGGTGCATTCGCGGACCATAAGTATTGAATATGCGCGCTACCTTGATCGCCAGGCCGTGTTGACCGAAATAGTCGAAAAAAAGCGTCTCCGCGCAGCGTTTGCCTTCGTCGTAGCACGCCCTTGGCCCGATGGGGTTTACCCTTCCCCAGTACGCTTCGGTCTGGGGATGAACCTCAGGGTCGCCATACACCTCGCTGGTGGAGGCTTGCAGTATAGTGGCGCGCACGCGTTTGGCGAGGCCGAGCATGTTGATGGCCCCGTGCACGCTGGTCTTGGTGGTCTGAACCGGATCGAATTGGTAATGAACGGGCGATGCCGGGCATGCCAAATTATAAATCTCATCAACCTCTACATAGAGCGGAAAGGTGATGTCATGGCGCATGAGCTCAAAATGCGGGCTGTCCAGCAGCCTGAGCACATTGTCCTTACTGCCGGTATAGAAGTTATCCACGCACAGCACCTCGTGGCCCGCAACCAGCAGCCGCTCGCACAGGTGCGAGCCGAGAAATCCGGCACCGCCGGTGATGAGCACCCGCTTTCGGTCTCTTTTCATTCCCACTCCAAAGCCGGCCTGCATCCGAGCCGGACATCCTCAAGCGTAGCACCGGTGTCCGCCGGCAGCGGATGCCGGCGGCGACTGTGCCTGCTTTCCAGGCCCTGTGCTTTTGAGCCCGAATTGCCGATAAAGGCAACGGGGATGGGTGCGTCCGGGGGGCCGGCCGCCCGACCGATGATCCCGGGCAGCCCTGGCCTGCTCGGATCGTGGGCAGCTGCCCGGCGATCCCGAAGAGTTCCGTCCAGACTCCGGATCGGTAGAATGTAACTTCGCGTAAGCATAGAGCGTTTATCCAATCAGATGGCCTCCGCCACCGACCAGTTTGCCGATGCCGTTCGGGAGTTGATCCCGATCAACGGCCTGCCGGAGCAGCACCAGCATGAGGTTCTGCGCCAGGGCAAGGTGGTCAGGTACCGCAAAGGGCGTTACGTCTTCAAACAGGGTGACAAGGACAATTTCTCCTTCTTCGTCATCGAAGGCGAGCTGGAGCTGGTCTCCGACGGGCAACTGGTCAAACAAGTCAATTCCGACACGCCCGATGCGCGCCATGCGCTGGCGCAACTGCAGCCGCGTCAGCTCTCGGCGCGGGCTAAAACTTCGCTCCAGGTGTTCAAAATCGATCGTACCGTGCTCGATCGGTTGCTTTCCGACGATCGCTTCGACGATGAGGCCAGCCAGGTCGAAGTGCAGGAACTGGAGGACGATGGCGGCGGAGATTGGATGACCCGCATGCTCGGCTCCGATCTGTTCAGCCGCCTGCCCGCTGCCAATATACAAAGCGTCTTCACCAACATGGAAGCGCTGGAAGCCCGCGCCGGAGATGTGGTCGTCGAGCAAGGTACCCCTGGCGACTATTACTACATCGTTCAAACCGGCCGCTGCCTGGTAACGCGCAAATCGACGGCGAACGGTGAAGTTACAAAACTCGCCGAGCTTGGCGAAGGCGACTGTTTTGGCGAAGAGGCGCTGGTTTCGGAATCCAAGCGTAACGCCACCGTCACCATGCTCACCGACGGTCAGCTCATGCGTCTCGCGAAGAAAGATTTCAATGAGCTGATCAAAAAGCCGACCCTGAGCTCGGTGACCTACAACCAGGCGATCAAGTTGACCGGTGAAGGCGCCATGTGGCTCGACGTGCGCTTCGCCGACGAGCACAAAGCAACCGGTATCGACGGCAGCATTAATCTGCCGCTCAATGTGCTGCGCAGCAAGATGCGCAGTCTGGATGCGGAGAAGCGCTATGTCGTGTATTGCGATAGCGGTGGGCGCAGCTCCGCGGGCGCATTTTTGCTGGCGCAACGAGGCTTCGACGCCTGTTATCTGGCCGGCGGTTTGATTCACAGCCCCATGGGCGTGCCCGCCAAAGCGGCGCCGTCGCCCCCTCCCCGCAATGCGCCAGCCCCGGAATCTCCGCCGACGACCGTGAGCCGGCCCGCCCCTGCTCCGCCTCAACGCAAGCAGGCGATCACCGTACCCAACCGTCGCAGCCCGGCGGCCCCGCCGACTCGGCGAGTACCCCAGGCGCCTCGGGACCGGCGAACACTCGACCCAACGGGCAGCCAGGCCCAACAAATCGCTCAGGAGCTCGAGCGCGTCAAGCGCGAGCTCGAGACCATGCGTAAGCTCAAGTCCGAGGCGGATGCCGCACGCACGGCCGTGGAACGCGCCATGGGCGAGCGCTTGCGCAAAGAACGGGACAAAATCGAAGCCGACGCGCAACGCGCGAAAGCTGCTATCGAGGAAAGCCAGCGGCTGAAAAAGGAGATCCTCGAAATCAAAAATGCCGCGGAGAAGGACGGCGCGGCCAAGGCCGGCCAGCAGCAGGCCTTCGATCGCAGCAGCGCGAATTCCGAGAAGCGTTTAATTGAAGAAAAGCGGCGATTGGAGTCAGACTTCCAGAAAACAGCGAAAGAGCTCGCCGAGCTGCAACAAAAGCGCGATCAGGCTGAGGCGCAGCTGCGCCAGGAGAAAAACGAGCTCGAACAGCGCAGCCAGGAGACCGAGCGGCGATTAAAAGATGCAATAAAGCTCAAGGATGAAGCCGAAGCCGCGCGCCGGGCGGCCGAAGAGGCGATGGAGGATTCGTTGCGAACAACCCGTGCGCAGCTCGAAGCTGACGCGAAACGTCACAAGGAAAGTGCCATCGAGTTGGAACGGCTGCGCATGGAAGTCGAACAAGCCCGCAAAGCGGTGAAAGAGGACCGCGATAAGAAACAGTTGCGGGAGGACGAGTTGCAGGCGCTCAAGAAGGACACTGAAGCGCGTCTACGCGAGGATGAGCAGCGCCTTAAGGCCGAGCATGCGAAGAATCAGCAGGAACTCTCTCAGCTCCAGAACATGAAAGAACAAGCCGAGCGCGAAATCCGCCAAGAACGCGAAGCGCTGAAACGGGCCGCGGAAGACACTTCCAGGCGATTGACGCAGGCACAACAATTGGAGCAGGAGCTTGAGTCCATGCGGCGGGAGACCGAACGCGGCATCGAGGATAAGCGCGAAGAGTTGCTCGCCATGGAGCAACGCCTGCGGGCCGATGAGAAGAACATGATGGGGCGGGTCGAGGAAACGCTGGCCATTGAGCGTAGAAAGCTCGAAGCCGAGCTCGCAGGCAGCCGCGAGGCTTTGTCCAGGGCCCAGCAGCAAGCGCGCGGCGCGGCGGACGCTGAGCGGCGTGCCGCTGAAAAAGAAGCCGAGCGTGTCATCGCCGAATATAAAAACGCCCACGAAGCAGTGCTCGCCGATGAGCTGGAAAAGCTCAAGGCGGAACGTGGCCAGCTCGAAGGTGAAGCCGAGCGTGCCCAACGCACCCTGGCGGAGGCGCAACGCATCCAGCGTGAAGCGCAGAAAAGCCAACAAGTCGCGCGAAGCGAACTCGACAAGCTGCGCAACAGCGAAAAACGCGCGGGCGAGGAGAAGGCGCAGCTGACCGCGAGGATCCAGGAGCTCGAGCTTCGCGCGCAGCACGCTTCCGAAGAGCATCGAGCCATGGAGCGCGCGAGCCAGGTGGCCGAGGCGGCCCGCGACGCCACGGTGGCTGAGCTGGAGCGGCAGCAAATAGAAGAGGAGCGATTGCTCGATGATCGCAATCGCATCATCAGCCCGGCAAAGCTCGCCGAAATCAAGAACATGCGCGACAAACTCGCTGGTGATTCCGGCGAGCCGAAAAAGAACAGGAAGAAAGCCTGATGCTCGATCTGTTGGTCCGGCGCGCGAATCTGCCGGACGGCCGACGGGCCTTCGACATTGCCTGTCAGAACGGGCGCATCGTCGAAGTGGCTGAGAACATCGACGTTTCCAAGGCGGCGCTGGAAATTAACGCCAGCGGCTGCCTGGTAACGCCCCCCTTTGTCGACAGTCATCTGCATCTGGATTCCACGCTCTCTTATGGCCGCCCGCGCATTAACCGCTCGGGAACCTTGCTCGAAGGCATCGCGCTGTGGGGAGAGCTTGCACAAAACATGACCGCCGATGATGTAAAAGCACGCGCCCGGGCGCTTTGCCACTGGGCCATTGCCCGGGGCAATCTGGCCATCCGCAGCCACGTGGATGTCTCGAAGCCGGAACTGGTTGCGGTGGAGGCATTGCTGGAACTTCGCGAGGAGTTCGCACCCTACATCGATTTGCAACTCGTGGCCTTTCCTCAAGAAGGTTATTTGCGCAATCCCGAAGCACCGGCCGCGCTCAGGCGCGCGCTGGATCGCGGCGTCGACGTTATCGGCGGTATCCCCCACTACGAGCGCACCATGGACGAAGGCGCCCGCTCGGTGACAATGCTCTGCGAGCTTGCCGCCGAGCGCGGCTTGGCCGTCGACATGCACTGCGACGAGTCTGACGACCCATCATCCCGGCACATCGAAACCCTGGCCCACGAAACAGTGCGTCTCGGCATGCAGGGCAAGGTGACCGGTTCGCACCTGACTTCCATGCACGCCATGGATAACTATTACGTGTCGAAGTTGCTGCACCTGATGCTCGACGCCCAGGTGCACGCCGTGGCCAATCCTCTCATCAACATCACCTTACAAGGCCGTCACGACACCTACCCCAAGCGCCGCGGTATGACCCGGGTGAAAGAGATGATGGAATGCGGCATCAATGTCAGTTTCGGTCACGACTGCGTCATGGATCCCTGGTATGCGTTGGGAAGCCACGACATGCTGGAGGTCGCGCACATGGGGCTGCACGTGGCGCACATGACCGGCGCCGAGGAGATGCAGGCGTGCTTCGAGGCCGTCACCGTCAACGGCGCGCGCACGCTGGGGTTGCAGCACTATGGACTGGAGCCGGGTTGTCACGCCGACATGGTGGTGCTGCAGGCGGAGAACCCCATCGAGGCCCTGCGCACGCAACCGGCCCGCCTTTACGTGATCCGTCGCGGCCAGGTTGTCGCCAGTACCCCGAGGACCAAGGCAACCCTGAGCCTCGGCGAAGAGCGCATCGAGGTGGATTTTTCCACACCGTCGTGAACCGCCGGACTATCGCGTCGCACGCGTGGCTCCCGTAGCTTGGGCTGAGCCCAGCAAAGCCGAACTTTCGGGCGCGTCGAGCTTTACGGCGTATCAGTCGAAGTTCCCTCCCCCTCGTCTCGAGGGGGAGGGACAGGGAGGGGGTGTG
>Ga0055476_10000394_pt1 | contig 11345 bp, 8 predicted proteins | sample Muzzi_CordC_D2_FD_57682 | JGI IMG/M metagenome (GOLD analysis project Ga0055476, IMG submission 57682) | Wetland microbial communities from San Francisco Bay, California, USA, that impact long-term carbon sequestration - Muzzi_CordC_D2 | ecosystem: Environmental > Aquatic > Marine > Wetlands ... | reverse complement strand
GCCGGCATGAGCACGTCGGTCTCATTGGTCGCGTAGCCGTACATCATGCCCTGGTCGCCTGCGCCCTGCTCGCGTTCGCTGGTCTGGTCCACGCCCTGAGCAATATCCGGCGACTGCTTACCAACGGCGTTCAACACGCCGCAGGTATTCCCGTCGAAGCCGTACTCGGTGTTGTCGTAACCGATGGCGTTGACGCGCTCACGCACCAGGTGCTCGGTATCGATGATCGCCGAGGTGCTGATCTCGCCGGCGACAATGACCACGCCGGTTTTAATCATGGTCTCGCAGGCGACCCGTCCATTCGGGTCCTGCTCCAGGATGGCATCGAGAATAGTGTCCGAGATCTGATCCGCCATCTTGTCGGGATGACCCTCGGAGACCGACTCCGAGGTTATCAACTGCGTACGCGCCATCGCTTCTCTACCTGCTGGCCAAAAAGGAGCGTAAGTGTACCTATAGAAGCGCGTTCCCCCAATAGCTGTGGCGCACCCGGCGACGCCAAGCCGGCATCACTGCGGACCCGGGCCCTGCTGCTCAATAACCCCAAGTACCCCGCAACAAAGTCCCGTAGCCTTCGTAGAGGGCGGCACTGGCCGGTTCGAAACCGGCCACATGGGCGATGGCGAGCGCCCTGCGCCCGGCATCGATATCCCCGGCTGCCAACAAGGCGCGCCGAATTTCCTCGCGCACTTCGGCAGGCACCCGTGGCGATGCGGACAGCGCCATGCCCGGCCCCTGCTGGGTGGACATGACAACATTCAACTGGGGATGCTCGCGCACCATGCTCGACGGAATGACGGCAGCGGTCACGTCGCCGTTGATGAGCCGGCGCACGCCCTCGTCGTAGGAGCCGACCTCCACCAGCACGGGCGCCCGAATCGGATCGGGGAACAGCTCGGCGAGTCGCAAAGCGGCGAGACTCGGAGGCGCTGGCGCCGCCACCGGCTCGCCGTACAACTCATCAGGCTCGACGAAGACCGTTGCCGGCCCGGTGACCACGCTGAATCCCGACACCCCGGCGATTTTCGCCAGCACCCGGTAGTCCAGGGTGCGCACCCGGTAGTCGGTGAAATGACCTTCATCGAGCACCAGATGATAGTCATCGCGCTTGCCCATGGCCTGCCAATGCTCCAGCGTGCTGTCCGGCACCTGCAACACCAGCTCGTGCCCGCTCGCCTCGGAAAGATAGGCGGTCAAGGGCGTGAAAGCCGCCAGCGTGTCGCTGCCCCGGGCCTCGGAGCGGATGACGAGATTGAAGCGCTCCGCCTGCAGGATCGGCGAATAAGCCAGGAACAGTAAAACAACCCACACGCCGGGTGCCGGGACGCGGGAGCGCCATTGCATGCTCGGAAATCGAATTGGCATTGACTCGAAACTCCTCGTCATCAGAACACCCACATTTATCCGACCCGCTTCGCCAACCCTCCTCCAGGAGCCAGCGCTCTCGCGAATTCGGCACCAGAGGCAACCCGCGGCTGTGGGTTGGACCTGACGGTTTTCTTAGCTTAGCCAGATAATAGACGCACCCCGGCCACTCCCGGTATGCGTTGATCATGATGGGCCAGTGCGTCAGAATTCGCTTTTCCCTGCGTGCGGGTCGTTTCCCGATAGGCTGGCTGTCGATGGGCCTTTTTTCTCCATCCGCGGACCGCTTGCGGCATCCCTGCGCAGCAACAGGCGACAGTCAGATCCGCTAACAGACCGACTCGAGCCGATTATTCGAACAACGATGCCTGAGCCCGGGGAGTCACATGCCATCGCGTAGAGATCTTGCCAATGCCATCCGGGCGCTGAGCATGGACGCCGTCCAGCGTGCTAATTCCGGGCATCCGGGCATGCCCATGGGCATGGCAGACCTCGCCGAAGTTCTGTGGAACGACTTTCTGCGCCACAATCCCGGCAATCCGCATTGGGCTAACCGTGATCGCTTCGTGCTGTCCAACGGGCACGGTTCCATGCTCCTGTACGCGCTACTGCATCTGTCGGGCTATCCCCTCCCAATGGAGGAAATCGAGAATTTCCGGCAGCTGCATTCCATGACCCCGGGACACCCGGAGTTCGGCGATACCCCGGGCGTGGAGACCACCACCGGTCCCCTGGGTCAGGGGCTCGCGAACGCCGTGGGCATGGCCATCGCCGAGAAGGTGCTGGCGGCGCAATTCAACCGCGGTGATCACCGCATCGTTGATCACAACACTTATGTATTTGTCGGCGACGGCTGCTTGATGGAAGGGATCTCCCACGAAGCCTGTTCCCTGGCCGGTACTCTGGGACTCGGCAAGCTCATCGTCTTTTACGACGACAACGGCATTTCCATCGACGGCGAGGTGAAGAACTGGTTCAGCGACGATACGCCAGCGCGTTTTCGCGCTTACGGCTGGCACGTGGAGGCCGACGTCGACGGTCACGACCCGTCCGCCATCGGCCGCGCCATTGAAGCGGCGCGTGCAAATAGCAGCACACCCTCGCTCATCTGCTGCAAGACCATCATCGGCTGGGGCTCGCCGGCCAAGCAGGGCAAGGCATCCTCCCACGGGGCGGCGCTGGGCGAGGACGAGGTGGCGCGGGTGCGCGAAACCATCGGCTGGCCCCACGCGCCCTTCCATATTCCCGAGGCGATTGCCGAAGCCTGGGATGCGAGGGACCGCGGCCAGGCCTTGGAAGACGCCTGGCAGCAGCAATTCGACGCCTATGGCGCCGCCCACCCGGAGTTGGCGGCGGAGTTCCAACGCCGTATGCACGGCGCGCTACCTGAGAACTGGAGCCATCAGGCCGATGCCTTCATCGATCAAGTCCAGGCGGCGGGTGAGAACATCGCCTCTCGTAAGGCGTCTCAAAACGCGCTGGAGGGTTATGCGCCGTTGCTCCCGGAGCTCATCGGCGGCTCCGCCGATCTCACGGGTTCGAATCTGACCTTGCACTCGGGGTCACACGCCGTGTCCGCCGACGATGCCCAGGGCAATTATCTTTATTTCGGGGTGCGCGAATTCGCCATGTCGGCAATGCTGAACGGGCTCGCCCTGCACGGCGGATTCATTCCCTACGGCGCAACCTTTCTCACCTTCTCGGAGTACGCCCGCAATGCCTTGCGCATGGCAGCGTTGATGGGCATCCGCAGTATTTTCGTCTATACCCACGATTCCATCGGACTGGGTGAAGACGGCCCCACCCATCAGGCGGTGGAGCAGGCGGCGACGCTGCGGCTCATGCCAAATATGTCCGTTTGGCGGCCCTGCGATGCAGCGGAATCCGCCATCGCCTGGCGCCATGCCATCGAGCGCAGCAACGGTCCCTCGAGCCTGCTGTTTTCCCGCCAGGGCCTCCCGCACCAGGCGCGGTCGCCGGAACAGCTTGCCGACGCCGCACGCGGCGCCTACGTGCTGCGCGATTGCGATCAAAGTCCGAGCGCACTGATCATTGCCACGGGCTCTGAGGTCGGCATGGCCGTCGAGGCCAGCGAGATACTTGCGCAAAAAGGCGTCGCGGTACGCGTGATCTCCATGCCCAGCACCGACGTCTTCGATGCCCAGGATCAGGCCTACAAACAATCGGTGCTCCCCGCCACAATCAAGGCGCGGGTGTCGGTGGAAGCCGGCGTGACAGACTACTGGTACAAATACATTGGCGGCCACGGCCGCGCCATCGGTGTCGATAGCTTTGGCTTGTCGGCGCCCTACGAACAAGTCTACGAGTACTTCGGCTTAACCGCGCAGCACGTGGCGCGCGCGGTCGAGGAATCCATCGCAAGTATTGCCAATGAGGCGGCGGTGGTAGCGGCGGAGTGAAGAAATCGACATGCAGGCGCGAACGCACTCGCTCCTGCATCACAGGAAGTTCAGAGGAAACAACATGCCGATCAAATTAGCGATAAACGGTTACGGCCGCATTGGCCGCAACATACTGCGTGCGATTTTCGAAAGCGGTCGCACGAACGAGTTCGAAATCGTCGCCGTCAACGACCTCGGCGATGCCAACACGAACGCGCACTTGACCCAGTACGACACGGTACACGGCCGCTTCCCCGGTGAGGTGAGCGTCGAGGGTGATTACATCATCGTCAACGGCCAGGGTATTCTAGTATGCGCCGAGCGCGACCCCGCGAATCTGCCCTGGAAAAAACTCGGCGTGGACGTCGTGCACGAGTCCACCGGGCTGTTCACCAGCAAAGAGAAAGCCGGCGCGCATTTGAAAGCCGGGGCCAGGAAAGTAATTATTTCCGCCCCTGGCGGCGCCGATGTGGACGCCACGGTGGTCTATGGCGTCAATCACCAAACGCTGAAAGCTTCCGACACCGTTATCTCCAATGCATCGTGCACCACCAATTGCCTGGCGCCGCTGGTGAAGCCGCTGCACGATCAAATCGGCGTCGAATGTGGACTCATGACCACCATTCATGCCTATACCAACGATCAGGTGCTCACCGACGTTTATCATTCGGATCTGCGCCGCGCCCGTTCCGCCACCCAATCGATGATTCCAACCACCACCGGTGCCGCCAAAGCGGTGGGGCTGGTGCTGCCGGAACTCAACGGCAAGCTCGACGGCTTCGCTGTACGCGTGCCGACGATCAACGTGTCCATGGTGGATCTCACCTTTACCGCCTCACGGGACACGAATAAGGACGAAATCGATGCAATTATGCGCTCGGCCTCGGAGCAGGAGCTGAAAGGCATTTTGAACTTCAACGACAAGCCCCTGGTGTCCGTGGACTTCAATCACGATCCAGCCTCCTCCACCTACGAGTCGGCGCTCACCAAAGTCATCGGTGGAAAGCTGGTCAAGGTGGTGTCCTGGTACGACAACGAATGGGGCTTCTCCAACCGCATGCTGGACACGACCGTTGCGCTGGTGAACGCACCCTGAGTCTTTCGCGTTCAGCACCATTTTTATTCACGCACACTGAAGGATTGCAGTCATGAATTCACAGTCCATCGAAGCCATCGCCAATGCCATGGTGGCCGACGGCAAGGGTATTCTCGCCATCGACGAGAGCAGCCCGACCATCAAAAAACGGTTCGACTCTATCGGTGCCGATTGCACCGAGGAGAACCGCCGTGCATACCGTGAGTTGCTGATTGCCGGCGACGGCATCAACGAATACATCAGCGGCATGATTCTGTACGACGAAACCATCCGCCAGAAGGCGAGCGACGGCACGCCCTTCCCGGAGCTGCTGGCCTCGCGCGGCATCATGCCTGGGATCAAAGTCGACGGCGGCGCCAAGGATCTGTCGGGTCATGCCGGCGAGAAAGTAACCGAGGGACTCGATGGACTGCGGGATCGATTGGCCGAGTACCGCAAGCTCGGGGCGCCCTTTGCCAAGTGGCGTGCGGTCATAACCATCGGCGACAACATGCCGAGCCGCGGCTGCATAAGCGCGAATTGTCATGCGCTGGCGCGCTACGCGTCCCTGTGTCAGGAAGCCGGCATTGTGCCCATGGTGGAGCCTGAGGTTCTACTCGACGGCAACCACAGCATCGAACGTTGTTACGAAGTGAGCGAGGCGACACTGCGCGCCTTGTTCGCCGCGCTCTACGACCAGCGCGTGGTGCTCGAAGCCACCATCCTCAAAGCCAGCATGGTTCTGACGGGTAATAAGTGCGCGCAACGCGCCGGTGTCGAGGAAGTCGCCGAACGCACCCTGCGCTGCCTCAAAAATTCCGTGCCTGCTGCCCTGCCAGGCATCGTATTCCTGTCCGGCGGTCAAACACCCGTAGAGGCGACTGCGCACTTGAACGCCATGAACAGCGCAGCCGGCACCTTGCCTTGGAAGCTGAGCTTCTCCTATTCACGGGCCCTGCAGGAACCGGCGCTGAAGGCGTGGAACGGCGATTCCGCCAATGGGGACGCGGCCCAAGCGGCGCTTCGCCACCGCGCACAGCTCAACAGCGCCGCGTCCCAGGGGCGTTATAAGGAGAGCATGGAGAAGGCGGCTTGAGCCGAAGCCCGCGCTAAGGAATGCGTTGGGTTTGCCGTCTTTGTAGGTTGGGCTGAGCGCAGCGAAGCTCAACATGCCGACGCCGTAAAAAGCGCACCCATGTAGTTTTCCTCATGAGCATCAGCCTTAGTCCCCTCCCCCTCGTCTCGAGGGGGACGGACAAGGTGGGAGTGTAGACAAGGAGCGTTTGGCGAAGCCGATCCGACTGGAGACCATCACTGCCCCGAATATTGGGCTACGCTGCGCTCAGCCCAACCTGCGAGTAACAAACTGACGCGATCTTCGCTCTACGCCGGAGCGGCGGCGCGCTCGGGGAACAGGCGCCCGCGCGCACTTTGTTTCAGACTGAAGTCGCGGCCCTCGTTGTTGTCCAACCAGGCCCACAGGGGATGCCAGTCTTCCAGACAGCGGTCCCTGCCGATTCCACCGAGTTCGTGCACGCCGATGCCCCGGGCGCTTGCCCTGGGGTAGCGCCGTGTCTCCCGCAGCCGAGTGGCAATTCTCAGGCCAACACTTTGCATGGCCATTTCCAGCGGTTTGACCCCGCTCAACCGGGCGGGCACACGGTTGATGACGGCGGCGATGCGCACGCCGCTCTTGCACACGGGTTCGACGCGGCGCAACGCCTCTACCAGAGACAGCATCGCATCGATGTCGATGGGCGACGGCAGCACCGGGACGATGATGGTATCCGCCGTACGCACCAGATTGGGCAGAAATGGATCGCTCAGTCCGGCGGGCGTGTCCACGATGACGCGCTCGGCGTTCAACGGCACCCGCAACTGAAAGCTGCGGGTCACGCCGATGGGATTTTGAAATGCGGCAACACCGTGAATCGAGGCGCGGGATTCGGGCCGCGACTGCAGCCAGCGGGTGCTCGACCCCTGGGCGTCGTGGTCGAAAAGCGCGGTCAGAAAACCTTGACCCGCGTAGTAGGCGGCAAGATTGGTCGCGATGGTGGTCTTACCGGACCCGCCCTTCGGATTCAGCAGCATGATCGTGTGCACAGTTCCCCCTGCATGCAGATCGTGCCCGTCACGCAGCCCGTCCCTGTGCCTGCAAACGAGCCGATCTACTGTTCTGCCTATCGAGCGTTGCCTGGCTTCGCTCTCGGAGTTGGGCCGTTCAAGCGCCATTCTCGGAGGCGGATGTGATTTTTAGTACGTCCGGCAGCCTGACAGTTTCTACCATAATGATCAGAGAGCGTCTAGGAACCAAGCGGGTCTGAAGATGGCGGAGGGGGAGGAGCCAATTAAAAGGCCCTCGATAGGCATCCCGGCCGGTGGAACTCACTGCCGTGGGCCATCGTCCAAAATAGTGAAGAGCCCCGGGCGATAGAATGCCCCATCATGCAGGTGCAGCCTTGCTCGCGAATCTTCTCCGGCCGTATTCGCATGCAAGCGCGCTCCGCCATGCCCATGTGAAAATGGTCAAAGCCACATGACCCTGAACAAACACCTCACCGCCCCATGCAGGCCGGGTCGATTCGTGCCGAATCTCCTGCTGCTGGCGGCCTTGCTGACCCCAGCGGCCCGTGCCGCTCAAGAGCCACCGGTGGCGCCGGGCGTCGATCAGCTACTGGCTGCCGTGGTCGGGGTGCGCGCCCGGGTGCCCGGGGATGCGCGCACGGCCGAGGCCCTGGGCACGCAGCGGCAAGGCTCCGGAATCGTCATCGATGGAAACGGCCTCATCGTCACCATTGGCTACCTGATTTTGGAAGCCAGCCGCGTAGAGGTAATCGTCGCAGGGAAGAAAACCCTGCGGGCCGACATTCTGGCCTACGACCACGACACCGGTCTCGGCTTGCTGCGCGCCCGCGAGCCCATCGACGTAAAACCCATGCAGCTCGGTGAATCCACCCACCTCGGCCGGGGTGATCCGCTGCTGGTGTCCGGATTCGGCGGACCTGCCGCGGCACGTCCGGCGGTACTGGTATCGAGACGGGCATTCGCCGGATATTGGGAATACCTGCTGGAGAACGCCCTATTCACCTCACCGCCTTACCCGCAATTCGGCGGCGCGGCGCTGGTCAATGCCCACGGTGAGCTGGTGGGCATCGGCTCGTTGGTTGTTGCCGATGCCTACCCGGGCGCCCAGCCGCTGCCGGGGAATATGTTCGTGCCGGTTGAGCGGCTCAAGGCGTCACTAGGGGATCTGCTCACCAGCGGACGCTCGACGACGCCAGCGCGGCCCTGGCTGGGGCTTTATTTAAGTGAAGTCGACGGCTTGCTCATGGTGCGCACCCTTGCCGCCGAAGGCCCCGCCACCGCCGCCGGCATGCAGCCCGGCGACGTAATCCTCGGCGTCGCCGACCAACCGGTGGCATCCATGGCAGATTTCTACCGCAAACTGTGGCGCACGGCGGGCCCGGGTGACAAGGTCGCGCTGACGGTGCTCAAGGGAGCGAGAATTCATACCGTGACCATCACCGCCGGCGACCGCTACAACTGGTTGCGCTTGCAGTAACGGTGACCTTGCCCATGGAATCTGACGGCGGCTTTGCTCGCCGGCCATGCCGCTCTCGCACTTCCAAGCGCAAACACACTCCCGCAGCGCGGGACTGTCGGCGCTCAAGCGATCAGGCGGTTGCGGGCTTCCTGGTATTTCTGCGCGGTGCGCTCGATGATCTCCGCGGGCAGTGATGGTGCCGGGGGCTTCTTGTTCCAACCGACACTCTCCAGATAATCCCGCACGAACTGCTTGTCGAAGCTGGGTGGACTGGAGCCCGGCACATATTCGTCCGCCGGCCAGAAACGCGACGAATCCGGCGTCAGCACCTCGTCGATGAGCACCACCTCGCCGTCGGCATTGAGACCGAATTCGAACTTGGTATCGGCAATCATGATGCCGCGGGAGGCTGCATGCACGACGGCTTGTTCATAGAGTTGCAGACTGACTTCGCGCACACGCTCGGCGACGGCGCTGCCGACCAACCTTACCATTTCGTCGAAGCCGATATTTTCATCGTGATCGCCCATCTCCGCCTTGGTGGACGGCGTGAAGATGGTATTCGGCAGCCGATCCGCCTGGCGCAGCCCGCCGGGCAGCGCCACACCGCTCACCTGCCCGGTGGCCTGATAGTCCTTCCAGCCCGAACCGATCAAATAGCCGCGCACGATGGCTTCCACAGGCAGCGGATCGAGCCGCCTGACGACGACGGCCTGAGCCGCAACGCTGGCGCGCTCTTCCCCATCGGTGATCACATCTTCGAGCCGCAGCCCGGATAGATGATTAGCGACGAGCTTGGCCGTTCGCTGGAACCAGAAATTCGACACCTCGGTGAGCACCGCACCCTTGCCTGGAATGGGATCGGGAAGCACGACGTCGAAGGCCGACAGCCTGTCCGACGCGACGATGAGCATATGCGCATCGTCGATGGCGTACATGTCTCGTACCTTGCCGCGGTTTATGAGCTCCAGGCTCTTCAGTTCGCTATAAAATACCGGTTCGGCTATTGCCGCCATTGCTTTTTCGTCCTCATGTGAATAGTCGAAGGGGCCGTGCCCTGGTCACGAATTCTACTGCGCCGGCAGCGCGGAATCGATGCCATGCTCACGGCCAATCCCGGGTCCTCACCATGCGCGGCCGGTCTCCCCCCAGTCCCGACGCATAGCGCATGAACAAGCGCTTCAGCGGCGGCGACCGATCAACCATGGACAGGCCGAAATTGCGCGCCTGGCGCACCGGTTCGAGACGGCTGCCGAACAGCCACTGAAAACCACTCAATCCTTGCTGCATGAGCAGATTCCGACCTTTGCGCCAGCGTTCGTAGGGCCGCAGGTTGAATCGCCGTCCGGGGTCGCGGCCCCGCGACCAATTCTCGTGAACGATTTCGGCCAGCGCAGCCGCGTCCTGAAAACCCAGATTGGCACCCTGGCCGGCCAGCGGGTGCACGGTGTGGGCCGCATCGCCGACCAACGCCACGCGCTCGGTGACGTACTGGCGGGCATGCAGGTGACGCAGTGGAAAGGTGCCTCGCCCACCCACCGTCTCGATCCGGCCCAGACGGGATTCAAAGGCATCCTCGAGCGCCAAAGCGAAGTCGTCGTCGGAGGCTTGGTGCAGCGCCTGCGCGTGCTCCGGCAACATCGACCAAACGATGGAACAAAGCCCCTGCGGCAGAGGCAGAAAAGCCAGCGGCCCGTCGGGTAGAAAGCGCTGCCAGGCGGTTTCCCGGTGCCACAGCTCGGTTCGCACCGTCGCCACCAGCGCGCTTTGCCCATAATCACCGCCCTCGCAGTCAATGCCGGCAAGCTCGCGCACCCTGGACTGGCTGCCATCCGCGCCCACCACCAGGCGAGCCCGCAAGCGGGAATTATCCAGACGCAGAGCCACGTGGTCGTTCTCCACGTACAGGTCCTGCAACACCTCGGGCCGGTAAAGCTTCAAGGTATCGAGGCTGCGCATACGCGCATCCAGGCCGCGCTGAATGTCGAGGTTTTCAACGATGTGGCCGAGAGCATCGGTGCCAATATCGGCGCTGTCGAAGTGCACGCTGCCGCTGCCGGTCGCATCCCACACATGCATCTCACGGAACACGCCGGCCCGCTCCAGCGGCAGCGCGTTCCACACGTCGATGGCGTGCAGCACCGCCTCGGATGCGCGGGTGATGGCGCTCACACGCAGCGGCCACGCATCCCCCGGGGGTGCCGGCGAATCGCTGGCTTCAATAACCGCTACCCGCAAGCCAGCCTTGGCCAGGGCGCAGGCCAGTGTCGCCCCGGTCATCCCACCACCGACTACCGCAACGTCGTAGTTCACAGCTCGAGCCCGCGCGCGAGACGGCTTTGGCGCCCTTCCAGCCCCATGGCGTAACGTCCAAAACGGCGCTTGATGGGCGGCAGAAGATCGAATGCCAGTAAACCCAGCCCACGCGCCAACACCAGCGGTGGAAAACGGTTCGAGAACAGGCGAACCAGCGCATCGGTAGCGCGTGCAACGCGCTGTTGATCGCCGCGCCGCCATTCCACGTAACGGGCCAGCACCTTTGCGTCGCCAGGATCACCACCATCACGCAAGCAGGCACTGACGACTTCGGCAAGGGTTGCCGCGTCGCGCAAACCCAAATTCAGGCCCTGGCCAGCGACCGGGTGCAGATGATTGGCCGCATTACCGATGACGGCAAGGCGCTCGCCCACCACCCGGGAGGCCGTAACCGAGCGCACCGGGAAGGCGCTGCGCGGGCTCGCGGACAAGAAGCCGCCGAGACGCAACCCAAACTGTTCGCCGAGAGCGGCGAGAAAATCGTCATCATCGAGGGCCATGAGCGTCTCGCATCGGGATGCGTTCATGCTCCAGACGAGCCCGCAATCGTTGCCCTGCATGGGAAGCAATGCCAACGGCCCCCCGGCCGTAAAGCGCTCATAGGCGACGCCGCCGTGGGCCAAGCGCGCCTGCACTCGGGCGG
>Ga0055476_10000392_pt1 | contig 11371 bp, 12 predicted proteins | sample Muzzi_CordC_D2_FD_57682 | JGI IMG/M metagenome (GOLD analysis project Ga0055476, IMG submission 57682) | Wetland microbial communities from San Francisco Bay, California, USA, that impact long-term carbon sequestration - Muzzi_CordC_D2 | ecosystem: Environmental > Aquatic > Marine > Wetlands ... | reverse complement strand
TAATAGCCCTGGACTGAGGACATATCAGAGGTCATATAGAGTATGGGGATTGCTATAACTAAAAAAATGACTACCCAGGGAATCCAGACTCTGTAATTTCCTATCCGCAAGCCAAAATCAAGCGGGTTTTTCCTTAAAAAAATGAGGGTGGTAAGAATTGGGAGGATGCCGAAATAAACAATCGAGCTGATCCAGAAATTCTCTATCTTATGATGGTTATGAAGAATCATAAAAAGAGTGGCAAAGGAAATAACTATTATCTCCCGGTACCAGCTGTTGAGAAACCCGCCAAGGTTTCTGAGCTCGGATGACATATTGTTAGCCATGTTATTTGTTTTGTGACGCTATGGTTTTCAGAAGTTCTTTGGAAAGCATGGGCCCACGTTCCACAAAATTGCCGTCAGGGCCGTATACCAGAAAAAACGGAATGGCGGGGAGATTGTAGTATTTAACAAGAGGGTTTTCCAGATTTACAATATCTAATTCTCTGAGCGCCATGTTGTTCACACGATTGGCTAGCTCTCCCAGTTTTTCTTTAAGAGGACCGCAAGGGGCACACCAGTCTGCATAGAACATAAATACCGTATATTGATTTGGCACTACATAATCAATGACGTTAATAAGCTTCCCCCTGCTGATAATCTTGACCTTTTCAAACTGAGAATTGTTTTGAGCGAGTGCCTCAGCGCCAGAGTATCTGACGGGGTAGGTGATACTTAATGGAAATAATACAAATAGTATTATTGCAGTAAGTTTCAACATGGTTATCAGTCAAAGATTAAAGTACGGTTACCGTAAACAAGTATTTGCCGCTTTAAGTGGTGCCAAATAGCTTGCGAAAGAACTACTTTTTCCAAATCACGGCCTTTTCTGACAAGGTCCTCAATACTGTCCTTGTGTGTAACTCGAACGACGCTCTGTTCAATTATGGGACCTGCGTCAAGCTCGGCTGTAACATAGTGACTCGTAGCCCCTATGATTTTCACTCCCCTCTCATATGCAGAGTGGTAGGGCTTAGCTCCCGGGAAAGCAGGTAGAAATGAGTGATGGATATTTATTATCTTGTTTGGATAATGAGATACGAAATCGTCACTCAAAATCTGCATGTATCTGGCAAGCACCACAAAATCTATTTCATATTGTTTAAGCAGATCGAGCTGGGCTTTCTCAGCGTCTGCTTTTGTGTCTTTTGTAACAGGAACATGATGGAAATCAATGCCGAAATTCTTTGCGATCGGCTCAAGATCTGGATGGTTACTAATTATTAAAGGAACCTCAACATTCCATTCTCCCGACTGACTACGGGAGAGGATGTCGTGTAGACAGTGGGACATCTTTGAAACAAAGATTGCCATTCGAGGGGTCTGGTCTGAGAAGTAGAGCTGGGAGCGCATTTCAAATTTCTCGCCGATTAAGGTATTGAAATACTCCCCGATCTTTTCGGCGGGAATCGAGAAATTAGCCAGGTCCCATTCGACTCTCATGAAAAATATTTTCTGCTCGGCGTCGACATGCTGGTCGAGATCTAAAATATTTCCGTCATTTTTAAAAATAAATTCCGTTATAGTGGATACCAGGCCTTTTCTGTCAGGACAGTGTATTAGTAAAATCGCTGATTTGCATTGTTCTTGAGGGCTCATAGTTGTTCCTTGTTTAGCGGATATTAATGTCTTCCCATCAGATCGTAAATTTCATCATCGTTCAGTCCGAAATAATGTGCAATCTCGTGCTGAAGTACTTCATTTACCCGTTCTTCTATTTCCTGGTCGGTATTACAGACTTTCTCAATATCTTTTTGATAAAGAACAATTTCATCCGGCATACGGATTCCCTGCCAGACGCTTCTCTTTGGGAGAGGTGTTCCCCTGTAAAGTCCAAGTAGTAAACCCTTTCCTCTGATTTCAAGTTTTTCAAGGTCGTCGGCTGTCGGATGATCCTCGACTTTTATAGCGACGTTATCAATCTTATCCCGAAATTCCCCGGGGATGTTCTCATAGGCCTTATTAACCAGTTCTTCGAACTTTTTTCTATTCACTTGTATAACCTACCAAATTCATTAGGAAATTATATAAAATACTATATCATGTTTGATGAGCTTTCAATGGATGTTTACTCACTGAATGAAGTTTTGCGGTAATTGTCGACATAATTGATTAAGTCCGGGAAAAATTCTCTAAAGTTATCTTCAAACTCGTCATAATTAGCCTTGATGTCATCCAGGCCGTCTTTAATTGGTCTGGCTTTCTCAAATCTGCTTAACCGTTTTGATATTGCGTTAAGAGCAAGCCCTATAGTATCTACGTTTTCGTAAGAACCAAGCCAGTCATCCTTAACCATATAGGGAAGGCGCTGTCTTAATTTCTCGGGAAGAGTCGGTTCATGGTTCAAGAGAAGACCATAAACCCTGTCTGTAAACTCGCTCAACTGTATATCTGAATAATCTGTCCAGTGTTTAGCTAGAAAATGATCAAAGCTCATATCAACTATAATGCCTGCAAATCTTCTTCTGTCGGGTCTGAGTAATTGTTTACAGGCTAAAAAATTTTGGTTGGCATCCGTATAGGCGTCAACTTTTCTGTGAGTTCTGATACCTTTTATGATTTCGGGGCCGTACTGGTCTACAAGACGACCTTTAACAAAGTCTCCCAGCAGATTTCCTAATAGTGATTCATCTGAATCTTCTGCTAAATATAAATGAGCCAAATAGTTCATTGTCTCTCATTTAAGGGCTGAGTTTTATTCTCATAAACTGAAATTATATCAGTTTGTCTGAAAATCTACCGGGATTATGAAACTTAGTTGACTTCCACTAGTTCAACGTCAAAAATCAGAGTTGAGTTTGGCGGTATAACAGGCGGATATCCGTTTGCGCCGTATCCCAGATCAGGAGGTATGATTAACTGGCGTTTTCCGCCCTCTTTCATATCCGCAATACCTTCGTCCCAACCTTTAATTACTCTTCCTACTCCGAGTTGAAACTCTATTGGGACTCCTCTTTGAAGTGAGCTGTCAAAAACTGTCCCGTCCTCTAGTTTTCCCGTATAGTGAACTTTTACTGTATCCCCTTTTTCCGGCTTATCTCCGGTCCCTTCTTCAATCACTATATACTGCAAACCTGACGAAGTTGTCTGGGTATCTTCTGACATTTTTTCCTCCTTTGAGCATGAATTTAGAATCAGATTAAATGAAACTGCCAATAACGCGACTAAGATTGAATAAATTACACTTCTGGATTTTGTTTTAGACATAATTTCAGACTCCTGTATATTGGAATTGTTTTATGGTGTGTTTAATAGTTTTAAATAATCTACCCAATTGAATTTAATAAACCATACTTATTTTCCTTCAAACTCAGGATCTCTTTTTTCAAGAAATGCCTTCATTCCCTCAATTCGATCGTCTGTATCAAAACAAGAGAATATTAAGTCCTTTTCAAGACCAAGTGCTTTATCCAAATCCATTTCGGATCCCTTGTTAATAGCTTTTTTGGCGGCGCTTACAGCAAGCGGGGCTCTGTCGGCAATTAAACCGGCCAACTTCATGGCCTCCTCCATTATTACATCATGAGGAACCACTCTTTCAACAAGACCAATCCTGAGAGCTTCCTCGGCGCTAATCATCTCCCCTGTGTATATCAACTCCTTTGCTTTTCCATTGCCCATGATTCTTGTAGCCCGCTGTGACCCTCCCCAGCCCGGGAAAATGCCGAGCTTTACCTCGGGAAAACCGAGTTTTGCTTTTTCTGATGCGATTCTCAGGTCACACGCAAGTGCCAATTCACATCCGCCTCCCAGGGCGTATCCGTTCACAGCCGCAATAGACGGGCAGGGACTATGTTCTATCAGGTTATAAATCTTGTGCGCATAATTAGTATATTCTTTAAACTGGGCATCGTTCATTTCACTCATTTGTGCTATATCAGCCCCTGCGACAAAAGCTTTGCCTCCGGAGCCTGTAATTATAAGCACTCTCAAGTTTTCATTTGGAAAATCGTTCTCGATAAAATTACCCAGGTCTTTAAGTGTGTCCCAGTTAAGCGCATTTAATGCTTGAGGACGGTTAATGCTTAAAATGCCAACCCCTTTGTCTTCTTTTTCAAATTCGATAAATTCATATCCCATTCTATTCTCCCGATAGAAAATTGTTGATAAACAGTGACTCTATTTAAATTCTGATTATAGACAACATTGTATGATAGTGAATGTGAAAGGAGTAGGCAACTTATGCTTTTGAGATTTTTTTGTTGGTTTTACAGGAACTTTCAAAATTAGGCGAATCTGTTTCGGTATGGATTTGCAAATTTTCAATTTTTTCTTCCAGTTTGGATATTTTTAATTCAAGGGCGTCAACAGTGTTTATTAGTTTATCCATATCACCTTTTTGAGGCATGTTTCGCTTTTCAAGAGACTGTTCCATAAAAGTCTTGACGTAGTTTTTGAACTCAGAAGATTTTTCAACAGCTCTATCCATTAGAGGGCTGTTGAACCACACGTCCATCATGTTGTGAGTAGATTCTTCCCATGCTCCGTAGAGCTTTTTGAAATAGCCGAGGTAGTAAACTTCATCAAGTTCTTTTTTCTTTCTAGGCAAATTAGTCTCCAGTGCTTTAGATAAGGTAAGTTGAGATGTCTGCATCGGTCAAAACTTATACTGAGATAGTATTAACCGAGTAAGTCCTGTTGTCCAGGCGCGATATATCCTATAACAAAGAGTGTGAAGATTATTATTGCAAAACCAAGTATCGCTCCCCATGCCGCTTTCCTGCCTTTCCATCCCGAAGAGAGTCTGCCGTGAATCAAAATAGCATAAAGCACCCATGTAACCATGGACCAGGTTTCTTTGTGACCCCATACCCATGCGCTGCCGAATATTTCTTTTGCCAATACGAATCCTAGCGCAATTCCAAGAGTTACTAAAGGAAATCCGATCAGCAGACATAGGTGGTTCATTCTATCCAGCGCGGTTAATGAAGGGAAGTTCTCAATAAATTTCCCCATATGTTTAGATTTAATCTGGTTCTCCTGGAATATGTAGAGTACTCCTGATATGAATGCAACTGTGAATAGCGCTTCACCAGCAAGAATTAATGCTATATGAATTAAAATCCACGGGTTGCTTAAAGTTTGATTACCACCTATGAGACCATGAGGAATAATCAAAAACGGAATGGTCAAAAGGAATGCTAATGGAGCTGCGAATGCTCCTAAGAGTGAGGCTTTAAACTTTAACTGTGAAACTATGTAGACCAGAGAGATAAACCACGCAAAGAGATAAAGTGTAGTATCAAAACCCTGAGCCAATGAGTTATCTTTTGAATATGTATAGATAATAGTGACTGTTTGAGCAATGGCGCCAATGAGGATGAAATAGAAACCAAGCTTGGGGAGAATTTTACCCTGTCTCCAAAAATGGATTCCATAGAAAACAGATGAGATGAAATAACAAAGTACAACTATCCAGAACCAGTCCATATCTATATTTTATTTGTCATGCCGGTAAATACAACAAAAGCTCTTAAATTATTGTATTAAAAGATGTTTAAAGAATTAGATCTAATTGCCTTTAAGGGCTTCGGTTTGGTAATACGTTGTAAGAGCTTCAATTAATTCATCAAGCTCTCCGCTTAAAATTGCGTCAATTTTATAAAGTGTGAGATTAATTCTATGGTCTGTGATTCTGCCGTCACGGAAATTATAAGTTCTGATTTTCTCACTCCTCTCTCCCGTGCCTACCTGAGTTTTCCGTTCGTCGGCAAATTCACTCTGTTTTTTCTCTTCTTCAATCTCAAACAATTTGGCTTTTAACATTCTCATTGCATGGGCGCGGTTTTTGTGCTGCGAGCGCTCATCCTGGCACTGGACAACGATGCCGGTCGGCATATGGGTAATTCTTATGGCGGAGTCAGTTTTGTTAACATGCTGACCCCCGGGACCAGAAGCTCTGTATGTGTCAACTTTTAAATCTTTTTCATCTATTTCCACTTCTACATCATCAGGTTCTGCCAGAATAGCAACAGTCGCTGTGGAAGTATGGATCCTTCCGCTGGTTTCAGTTGCGGGCACTCTTTGTACTCTGTGGACGCCGCTTTCATATTTCAACTTGCTATACACATTTTTGCCTTCAATTGAGGCTATGACTTCTTTTATTCCTCCAACGCCGGTTTCACTTATATTGATTACATCGACTTTCCACCTCCTCTCTTCAGCGAAGCGTGAGTACATCCTGAACAGATCGCCTGCGAATAACGCGGCTTCGTCTCCACCCGTGCCGGCTCTTATCTCAAGAAATACGTTTTTTCCGTCATTTGGATCCTTGGGCAGGAGTAAAAATCTTAGCTGGTTTTCAAGATCATCACGCTCAGGAATGAGCTGATCGAGCTCCTCCTGCGCCAATTCACCCAGATCTTCATCTTTAAGCAAGGCGCGGTTTTTCTCAACTTCTTCAACTGTACTTTTGTACTTCCGGTACAATTCTATTATCTCGTTGAGATCGGAAAGCTCTTTTGAAAACTGGTGAATTTCAGTTGGGCTTATCTCGGGCTTGCTAAGATTTTGCTGGATTTCAATATATTTCTGCTCGACTTCTTCAAGTCTGTTTAACATCGAAGCTTCTGCCATTTCGTCTTTTATCTTCTCACATCTTGCAAAAATTTCAAGATAAGATTAAACTTGTGGTGGTAAAACAATGGAAACAATGGATATTCTTGAGGATAAGATAAAAGAAGCTTTGTCTAGAAAGGCAAGGTTAGAGGCTGAGCATAAGAATCTTTCTGATGAGGTTCTAAAGCTTCGTGAGAGTATTGAAAAGCTTGAGAGGGAAAGAGATGATATGAAACTTAAGCTGGATAGGGTAATTGAGAAGGTTGAAATCTATTTAAGCAGGTCAGAGGCTTAGTGTGAAACGTCTTAAAATCAGGTTCTTTGATACAGATTACGTTATAAAAACAGATGCAGAAGAAGAGTATGTGCAAAAAATTGCGTCTTTTATAGAGGAAAAAGTTAAAGAAATTTCAAATGCAGGAAGTACTATGGTTGTGCCTCGCTCGTTTCTTTTGGCTATGCTCAAGATAACCGATGATTACTTCAGAGTAGAAAAAGATTTCGAGGAATTCAAAGATCGTGCTGAGGAAAGAACAAACAGATTGTTACAAATATTGGAAAGCTCCCTTAAAGAAAACGAATCATTTAGTTCCAGCGACGGAACAAGTAGAGAGGAAATCGACACAGAAGAATTGGAAGACTCCTTTAAACATAGATGATGGTAGGAAAAACAAGTCGTTTCTCTCCCTTTTAGAGTCGGGGAGTTTCAATATTAACTTAGATAAGAACAGCGTTAGAGGCAGTGTTGCCGCAGAGCGGTCTTCACTTTCAGATGCTGAAGTAGAACAAAAAAGTTTAAAAATCTCTAACAATCTAGAAACGTTAGATATTTATAAACTCTCAAGGCGTATTGCTCTATATTTCCCAATTCAAAAAGAAGTCAGAACCCAATATATATTTGATCAAGCGGTTAATTGCGAGAAAGAGGTTTATTTCCCTAGAGTAAACGAATCTTCTCTTGATTTCTATAGAGTTAATAATCTAGAGCAGCTTATACCAGGCAAATTCGGTGTTTTTGAGCCTGACCCTAATTTACCCAAAGTAAACATTCAGAATATCAATCTGTTTATATTGCCGGGTCTTGCATTTGACAGGTCTGGCAACAGAATTGGTTTTGGAAAAGGTTTTTATGACAGGGCCCTAGTTAATGTCCCTCAGATTAAAAAAGTGGGCCTTGCATATGATTTTCAGTTGTTAGACTCTGTTCCGGTTGACGAATATGACCGAAAAGTGGGAATGGTAATAACGGAAGAGGGTATAGTTTTTTCTAGGAGAAATTTAGGAGGTAAGTAGCATGTCAGCGTGGATAGTTATTTTGGTAGCTGCGATTTCATTGGTTATTGGTTTTGCGATTCACTACATTTATAGACAAATTGAGTTAAAAAAGAATATAGGTATTAAAAAAGACGAAGCCCAAACAATTATCGATCTTGCCAATAAAGAAGCAGAAAAGATTAAGATTGAAGCTGAGTTAAAGTCTAAAGAAATCCGTGAAAAAAGAACTGCGGAAATGGAACGTGAATCTAGGGAGAAACAAAAAGAGTTCTCCAAGTTTGAAAAAAGGCTTCAGAAACGAGAAGAGATTCTCGATAGCAAGATCGAAGCCTATGATAAGAAAGAACGAGAGGTTTTACAGATAGAGCGCGATATGGCAAGCAAGGAGCGCATGCTTGAAGAGAAGGAAAAGGAGCTCGACGGAATTGTGGACGAGGCCAAAAAGAAAATAGAGGAAATTGCGGGCATGACCCAAGAGGCCGCAAAAACCGAGCTCGTTAATATCATAGAAGATGAGGCCAGACATCAGGCTGCTGTAAGATTAAAACAGATTGAAGAGCAGCTTAACGAAGATGCTGAGCGAAAAGCAAAGGACATAATTGCACTTGCCATCGGAAAGTACGCCGGAGAGTATACTAGTGAGAAGACTATTTCGGTGGTTAATCTTCCCAATGATGATACGAAGGGCCGGATTATTGGGCGTGAGGGACGTAACATACGCTCAATTGAATCGAGAACGGGTGTTGATATCATTATTGATGATACTCCCGAAACGGTTGTAGTTTCTTCTCTAAATCCTATCAGAAGGGAAGTTGCAAGGATATCACTTGAAAAGCTCATAGATGACGGGCGTATCCATCCGACCAGAATTGAGGAAATTGTTACAGATGTGGAGAAACAGATTGAGCGCGAGATACAAAAAGCCGGAGAAGAGGCATTGTTTGATCTTGGAATTGCAAATATGCATCCAGAACTCACCAAGCACGTCGGACGCTTAAAGTACAGGACGAGTTATTCCCAGAACATACTGAACCACTCAATCGAAGTTGCGTTTATCTGCGGTATTCTGGCTGCTGAGATCGGATTTGATATCAAGCTTGCCAAGAGGGGCGGGCTACTTCACGATATAGGTAAAGCGGTTGACCATGAGATGGAAGGCTCTCACGTAGATATAGGTGAGGACCTTGTGAGGAAATACGGCGAGTCTGATGAGATAATAAAGGCTGTTGCCGCCGCTCACGACCCTCAGCCGCAGTCGCTTCTGGCAATTCTCTGCCAGGCGGCGGATGCCATTTCTGCTGCCAGACCAGGGGCCAGAAGAGAGACTTACGAGGCATACGTGAAGAGAATCGAAGATATTGAAAATATCGCCGGTTCGTTCAGAGGTGTTGAAAAATGCTATGCCATTCAAGCAGGACGTGAGGTGCGCGTGATAGTGGAAAGCACAAAAGTTAACGACGAAGAGGGTGCTCTATTATCACATGAAATTGCACAAAAAATTGAAAAAGAAGTGGCCTACCCAGGACAGGTTAAAATTACTGTTATAAGGGAAGTAAGGGCTACTGCAATTGCGAGTTAGTCAGGCAGTTAGTTAGAGTTACACACTTAATTTAGAAAAATCAGCAATTTTGAAAAACAGGTTCTTTATCTCAGCGAGCATAGAGAGCCTGTTTTCTCTTATTTTAGGGTCTTCGTCCATTACCATTACATTATCAAAGAATGTATCAACAGGGTCTTTAAGTTCTTTCATATGAAGTAGTGAATCTGAGTAATTCTTTTCCAGAATTTTAGCTTCCACTTTTCCACGGACATTGCTAAATGAAGAATGGAGCTCTTTTTCGGCAGTTTCTATCAGGTGATCATCTATAACATTACCTGTATGGTCTTTAACAATATTTACAACCCTTTTGAAAGCGATTCCCAGAGTTTCAAAATCAGCAGCTTTTCTAAACTCTGTCAGTGCTTCGATCTTTCTCTTTGCATCCAAAATATCATCAAACTCAACAGATACTACAGCTTCCACAACATCCTGAGCGTATCCCTCAGTCGTCATAATATTTCTGAACCTTTCGATAATAAAGCTCATTATATTTTTCAGAGTATCGTCCAGAGATTCCCTGTATTTATCACCAGTCTGGTTGATAATGGATTGAAGGCCGACTTTAAAGAATTCCCTCAGGCTCAGATGATAGCTTTTATTGAGAACTATATTTAATATTCCGATAGCCTGTCTTCTAAGGGCGTAAGGGTCGGAAGTTCCAGTGGGAATTAGCCCGGAGATAAAACAGGAAGAAATATTGTCAATCTTGTCAACGATGCTAAGAACAGAGCCATAATCTGACTTTGGCAAATCACCGTCACGACCTGTCGGCATATAATGTTCTTCAATGGCAAGCGCGACTTCCGGGGTTTCTCCTGAAATCTCTGCATAGTACTTACCCATTATTCCCTGAAGCTCGGGGAATTCAAATACCATCTGTGTTGCAAGATCGGCTTTCGATAAAAATGCTGCTCTTACAATATCTATTGTGTTGTTATCGAACCCCAACTTATTTCCAAGCTCATTTGCGAGTGTTTTAAGACGCTCTGTTTTATCATAATAAGATCCGACTTCAGACAGATATACCATTCCCTTGAGGTCTTCGAGCTTTTCCATTAGAGGGGCGCTCTTGTCTTCATCGTAGAAAAATCTGGCATCTGTGAATCTGGCCCTGATGACTCTTTCGTTTCCCTTGCTAACTACATCTGTATCTTTTACTGGTGTCCCGCAGACAAAAATGAAGTGCTGGAGCAATTCGTCTTTTCTGGATTTTGAAAAAACCGGGAAATACTTCTGGTGGTTTTTCATAACACTTATCAATACTTCTTTTGGAAGAGATAAGAAGTCTTCTTCAAAATCTCCTTTAAGCACGACAGGTATTTCAACCAGATTGCTCACTGTTTCCAACAAATCGTCATCCTTCTCAATGTAGCCGCCTATTTTATCCGCAAGCTCGGCAGTTTCCTGATGAATGTCTTCCCTTCTACTAATCTGGTCTAATTGTACATATCCACTTTTGAGACCTTCCTGATATTCATTCCAATCCGTTACCTTAAATCCTTTAGGACTCATAAACCTGTGGCCGTAGCTTTTGTTGGAGCTTTTTAAGTTCTCAATATTAAAGTTAATAGTTTTGCCGCCGAATATGGCAAGTATCCATCTGAGCGGCCTTACAAAAGTAATGTCGCCATCTCCCCATTTCATGGACTTTCTAAATGGAATGGAAAGAATTAATCCGGGGAGTATGTCTTTTAGAATTTTGTCAGTTTTCTGGCCTTTAATTTCCCTTTTAACTGCAAGGAACTCTCCACGGTCTCTTGTGACGGTTGTCACGTCTTTCATATCCACACCCTGAGCTTTTGCAAAGCCCAAAGCGGGTTTTGTAGGATTGCCGTCTTCGTCAAACGCTATTTTGACAGGAGGCCCGTAAGCTTCCTCTGTTCTGTCTTCCTGTTTG
>Ga0055476_10000391_pt1 | contig 11378 bp, 5 predicted proteins | sample Muzzi_CordC_D2_FD_57682 | JGI IMG/M metagenome (GOLD analysis project Ga0055476, IMG submission 57682) | Wetland microbial communities from San Francisco Bay, California, USA, that impact long-term carbon sequestration - Muzzi_CordC_D2 | ecosystem: Environmental > Aquatic > Marine > Wetlands ... | reverse complement strand
CGTCCAGCAATTTCATATAATCGCTGCTGCCAGAAGGCGTTATGGCACCACCTTTTGCGGCCGCGACGAGCACTTGCTGCACGGCTTGCATCTCCGTGCGCGTCAGGCCTGCGCGTGCCGAGTAGACCTCAGCCAGTAAGCGACGTTGCTCGGCAAAGCGCGAATCGATAGCGCGTAGCCGGCCCTCGAGTTCGACAGACTGCGCCTGGCCCTCCCTGGCGGATACCGCATAGGCTTCGAGGAGCCGCTGGCGCGCGTCACTCGCGCCCGACAGCTCGCGCTCCAGTGCACCAAGCTCGTCCGCCTCGCCCGCCGGCTTCTGAGGCGCGCCGTCTTTACCTTTTTCGATAGCGGCAATACGCACATCAATCTCACGGCGATACGCTTCGAGTTGCTCCACCGCTGTAAAAACCTCGGCAATCATTGGTCGCGACAGGTCGAATCGAGCCTCGCCGCTTGCCGTATAAAGAAGCTTGTTGTCGTTCATCTCCAAAACGCCTGCAATCGCGGCATCGAGTCCATCGTGATCGCGTCCGAAGGAGGCTAGCATCCGCGCATTCAAAGTCTCCAGCGCTTGGCGTGCATCACTCAACTCCGCGCTGATGTGTGATTCCAGGGTTTTGATTTGCGCGTCGACTTCTTGCCGGCGCTCGTCGATGGCTGCCTCCACGGCCAGGCGGGTTGTATTGATCTCGGCAAGGTCCGCGGCAAGCGCGGTATCACGGACTTGCTTTGCCGAGGCGAAGCGCTGGAAGTGCTCGGTGAGCTGCTCGTTTGTTTTCCTGAGATCCTCATAAGTATGCACGACGGCGTCTCTGGCGTCGGACAGTCTGTGTTGCAGCTCGGCGATCTCAATCTCCAGTGCGGCAAACTTCGTCGCCCGCTCATCCCGGCCCGGGTCGTTGGCTTCGGCTTTGTTGTGTAATTCAACAAGCGCATTGTATTCGTTGATACGTTCACGCAGCAGCGTTTGGGTTTCCGCGTGCAGGGCGCGCTGCTCACGTTCAATCTTCTGTGTATTGGCGAGCAAAGCACTCATATCTTCGACCACCGCGCGCTCATTCTCCAGCCACTTGTCATAGACGGCGTAGTCGACCGCATAAGCATCGGCCAGGCGCTTCAATTTGCGCCGTTCTTGCTCGGAGAATCGCCGCCAGTCTTCATTCAGGGATCGGATTTCCAATGCCAGTGGATCCCCGGCACTCACATACTCTTCGATTTGAGCGGTGAGTGCGGCCCGCGCTTCTTGTGTGGCCGCCGATTGCGCTACGTAGCGAGCGTGCACGGCATCAATAGCCGCGAGTTGTTCCGCGACCTGCTCTTTCAGGGCGCTGATTCGCGGATCATTGGCGTAGCGAGGCGAGTGATGCTGTTGAATTCGCAGCTCTTCTTTGATGCGCCCCTTGCTGAGCGCGATTCGCTCTTGGACGGCGTCAATTTGTCTGTTGAACCGATTGCGCTCGCTAATGAACTGCGTTTTCTGCTGAGCGCGCTCCTGTTCCAGCAGCTCGAGCGCTTTCGTGACCGCGCGGCGCTCGGTGTCGTAACCGGCCTTCTGGGTGGAAGCCCGCACCTTCAAATCCGCTGCCAACATGGCATTGTACGCTTCGAAGCCCTCCTCGAGGCTCTTCAGCATGAGGTAGTAGACGGGTCGGTTATCGAAGGGTTGCGCGGAAAGTGTCGAGGATACGGCGAGGACGGCGAGCCCCACGGCGCCGAAAAATACCGGCGCGATGCGCCTTGCGCAATTCATAGGGCGATGCATGGGCCGATGCATGGGCGTGCCGACGAGAAGTCCAACCCCCGAGCCGAGCTATTGTTGTTTTCCACCGTCAACCGTCGCAGCAACGCAGCCGGCGTCGAATCGATGGTGGTTGAGTCTAGCCCATGCGCGCGCGCAATTCTAACCAGCCGTGCATGCGCTCAGATCCTCAAGTCGGCACCGCTTGCGCCGTTAGCGCGTCGCCTTCGCGGCGTTGCTCGCCGATGCGCAACAAACTGGGAAGCAGAATCAAGGTAAACGCCGTACTCACACACATCCCGCCGATAATGACCGCGGCCAGGCCTCGGTAGAGCTCCGTGCCGGCGCCGGGAATGACCAATAACGGCAGCATGCCGAAGATGCTGGTGAGCGTGCTCATCAAAATCGGGCGAAGCCGCAAGCTCACGGCCTGCTCCACCGCTTCGCGCCGGCCGAGGCCCTCGCGCTCGGCGGCGCGGGTTTGGTGCACGAGTAAGATCGCGTTGTTGACCACCAAGCCGAGCAGGATGATGAATCCAATCATGGTAAGCAAGTCCATGGGTTGGAACAATTCGTAGCCAAAGTACGCGAGCCCGTCATTCATGACCCAAAGTGCTATTACGCTACCCACGGTCGCAAGCGGCAATGCCAGAAGCACCAGCAAACTGTCTTTGAAGGATTGGAACAATGCACTCATGAGCAGATAGAGAATGGCGATGGCGAGTACGAAGCTGCCGCTCATGCTCTTCAACGCCACCTCCAATTGATCGGCGGTTCCGGTGTAGCGAATAACACCGTCTTCGGGCAGCAGCGCCTCGGCCACCGGTGCCACCTTCTGCTTGATGATGGCGATGGCTTCCTCCAGGGACATATTCGGCGGTGGTGTGACCTGCAGCGTCACGCTGCGACGCCGGTCGAGGCGGCGAATCTCGCTGGGACCCGCGGTGCGCACCACCTTCACCAGCTCGCCCACCGGCAATACCCCACCCGTGGGCGTCGCCAGCGGGATCGCGTCCAACTGTTCTGGTGTCTCCCACGGTTGCACGCGCACGATGATGTCGCGGCGCTCTTCGCCGTCGAAGTAGTCACCCACGAACAAGCCCTCACCCAGGGCCTGGGTGACTTGAGCCATGATGACGCGGTTCCAACCGGCCTCCCGGATGCGGCGCTCGTTGGGCACCAGCCGCAGCTCCGGCTCGGCGAGCTCGAGTGCCGGGAAGGGCCGCACATTGGCGCCCGGAATGGCTTGCATGGTTGCGCCGAAGGCTGCCTGAGCGGCGAGCAGCACGGTCCCCAGACTTCGGCCTTGAAGATTGATATCAACGGTGCGTCCCTCGCCGAAGCCGCCGAACAGCGAGGCCCGCTTGGCGAAGGCCCAGGTGTCGGGGAAGCCGCGCACGACCCCGTTGATGATGGGCACCAGCGCCCCGGTTTCTTTTTCGTTCTCGGCGCGGGCGCCCATGAATACGCCTCGGGGGAAGGCGACGAAAAAATACTGCTCGATCTTCGGCTGCTTCTCGCCGGTCATATAGGGCGCCATGCGTGCAGCGATAACATCTCCCATCTCGTGTTCGATGTGGTCGATGTTGACGCCGGGCGGCGGGATGATGAAGGCGAATACCAGGTTGCGGTTGCCCTCGGGCAAATAGTCGGCCTTGGGTGCGAGCGCCCAGGTCACGAGCATGGGTAGTGCAATCAAAACCGCTATCCAGGTGCCACGCCTGATTGGCGTGTTCGTAAGCCGCATGATGGCGCTGGTTATGGCACGCCACCAGTTCGCATGCCTGTCTTCGAGCTCTGCGTGCTTGAGCCAGGCGGCCGCTGCCGTTGGAATTACCGTTAGCGCGAAGATGAGCGAGGTGACGACCGCCACGGCGATGGTAAGCGCCAGATCTGCAAACAGCTGACCGGCTTCGTCCTCGAGGAACACGATAGGCAGAAAGATGGCCACCGTGGTGGCGGTGGAGGCGAGCAGCGCGCCCCAAACCTGGGTGGGTCCTTGCAACGCCGCCTCGTCGGCGTTCATGCCCTTCTCGCGCAGCCGCACGATGTTCTCGAGCACCACAATAGCAGCATCCAGGGTCATTCCCACGGCGAAGGCCAGGCCCGCCAGCGAGATCACGTTGAGGGTACGCCCGGACATGTCGAGCAGCATGAAAGCGGCCAGCACGCTGCCGGGGATGGCGATGGCCACCATCAGCGTGGCGCGGAACTTACGCAGAAACCACCACAGCACGACCACCGCAAGTCCGATCCCCAGGGCCAGGTTATTGCGCAACATCTCGATGGATCGGTCGATGTAAATGGTCTCGTCGTAGACTTGCTCGAAGGAAAGATTCGCGCGTTTGAGCGGCCCTTCGCGCAGTTCATCGGCGGCCTGCTTGATTCCGTTCATGACGTCGAGCACATTGACGCCAATCTCGCGGTGGGCGTTGACCGCCATGGCACGTTGCCCGCGGGTAATGACGAAGCTCTTGCGATCCACCATGCGCGCTTCGATCACGGCAACATCCCGCAAGCGCACCGCCTGTCCGCCGCGCCAATCGAGTACCAGCTCGCCGAGCTCGTCGGCACTGAACGCCCCGGCGAAACGTAAGGTGTAGCGGCGCTTGCCGACGTTCGTCTCCCCGCCGGAGACGTCCTCGTTGCCTCCGGCAAGCCGCGCGGCTACGGGGAGCTCGATTCCGAGCAGCGCCGCTTTGTAGGGATCGAATGTGATGCGGACTTCCTGCTCGCGGCCGCCGCGAATTTCCGAACGCGCAACGCCGCGGACTCGTTCGAAGCGCGTTTGCACGACCTCCTCGACGAAATCCTGATAACTCTGGATGTCGCGGGTGTTGCCGTCGGCGGTCTTCAAGATGAACCAGGCGATGGCGCGGCTGCGTCCACCGACGGTACTGATCACCGGCTCATCGACATCGTCTGGATAGCGTGCCACCCGGTTGAGCCGGTTGAGCACTTCGAGCAGGCCGCGCCCGAGGTCCTGGCCGACCTCGAACTCGATGCTGATTTCACCCTGGCCGCGGCGTGCCGTGGCGAGCATCTTGGTCATGCCGGGGAGACCTCGGAGCACCTTCTCCTGGGGCTCGATGATTTGCGCCTCCACCTCTTCGGGCGCCGCCGCGCGCCAGTCGGTGGTGATGGTGATCTCGGGCTTCTCGACTTCGGGTGTGAGCTGAACAGGTAAGCGCGCGAGGCTCAGAGCGCCGAACAACACCACCAGCAGTACCGCCACCACGGTCGCAACGGGATTGCCGAGCGCCAGCCGGGTCCAACTCATGGCTTGGCGCTGGTCTCGACGATGCTGACGTTTTGCCCCGGGCGCAGCCGCTCGCCGCCACGGATAACCACCCGGTCGCCAGGCTCGATGTTGTTCACTTCGATGAACTCGCCAACGGCAATACCAGGATCGACGGCAACGCGTTGTGCCAGGCCCTCGGCATCAATGCGATACACGGTGGTTCCATCGCGGCGCAACACCAGCGCATCCCTGGGTACGCTGAGCACCTTGCGTGCCTCCGATGTAGGCACAGCGACGCGCACGTCAGCGCCCACCGGCCAGATGTCGTCATCGAGCGTTAGACGCACCTCGTAGAGCCGTGAGCGGTTGTCGCCCACCGGGACGACGGTGCGTACCGTGCCAGTGGTGTTGCGGGGATTGCCCGTAATCGCCAACGTTGAGCCCTGGTGAACGTATTTCAACGCGTTCACCGGCACCCAGGTCTGAACTTCCAGCGCCGTGGTATTCACAAGGCGCGCGACGGCGGTGCCGCTTTCCGCCCATTCCCCGGCTTGCAGCAGGCGCTCAGTGACGATGCCGTCGAAGGGGGCAAGCAGGCGGGTACGTTTCAACTTCTCCCGGGTGAGGGCCGCGCGCGCCTGTGAGGCGCTGGTTTCGGCCTCGGTCACACCGAAGTTGGATATGGCCTCGTCGAGCTGACTCTGAGGCACCGACTGCTTCTTCACCAACGGCGTGAGCCTTCCGACCTCGGCCTTCAGGTATTTGAGCCGTGCCTGCTCGCGTTTCACCGCCGCTTCATCGGCGAGCAAATTCTGTGCGAGCAGCACCTCGTCGAGCTGGGCCACCGCCTCACCCTTGCGCACCACGGTGCCAACCTCGGCGACCCATTCGAGCCGGCCGTCTACCTCCGCCGCCAGGCGTGCATGGTTGCGGCTGATGATCATGCCCGGATACGCCGTGATCGGCGCCAACAGGCGCTCGCTAGCCTCAGTGATCACCACCGGCACCGGGGCACCGCTCTGGGCGAGGGCGCCTGCCGCCGACCCCAGGAGCGCGGCAATTACGGCGATTAATGTAGCGAGTTTGGTCAAGCGCATATTCCTTTTAAACGAAAGCAACACAATCGTTCGTTCTCGCTCCTACAGCGTCAATAATGCAACAATGAGTGCACCCTGTACTTGGAAAGCCTCTTGCGGCCCTCCAGTGCATCGAGCTCGATGACGAAGGCGCAGCCGGCGATTTCACCGCCCAGTTCCTCGATGAGCTGGCAGCTCGCCTCTGCGGTGCCGCCGGTGGCGATCAAATCATCGATGAGCAGAATTCGGTCGCCGGCGTTGACGGCGTCGGTGTGCACTTCCAGCGCCGCCGAGCCGTACTCGAGGGTGTAAGACGCACTTTGCACGTCATAGGGAAGTTTCCCCGGTTTGCGCAGCGGAATAAATCCAACGCCCAGTTCCCAGGCCACCAGGCTGCCGAAAATAAAGCCGCGGGCCTCCATTCCGGCAACCGCATTGATGGTTTCCCCGAGAAAGGGTTGCAACAATTGATACACCGATAGTTGCAATGCCGACGGATCGGCGACCAGTGGGGTGATATCCCTGAAGATGATTCCGGGTTCGGGAAAATCCGGAATGTCACGAATTTTGGCTTTTAGACGATGCAATGCAGATTGCCTCGAGTGGCGGATTAAATGGCTATTGCCTTGGGTTGACGAACTTGTTCGCCGTCCTTGCCGGGTTCCGAGCCCGGCACCGTCAATGTGCCGTTGTAGTCGAACGGTATCGGCACCAGTATGCCGTCGATGTTCACGTGGCCACTGATCCCATAGTCAATGGACGGTGCGCCTCGGCGCCCGAGGGACTGTAGTTGTTCCAAGACGCGCTGCAGCGTACTCACCACCTCCACCTCGGCGGTGCCTTCGCCGTAGGCCGGTATGCTAACCGGTTTGCCGCTGACGCCCTGGGCGAACAATTTGTCATTGATGTCGATGGTGTAGTCCAAGCCACGGATCGTTATGTCTGTTGCGTTCGGATTCTGGATCTTCAGTGTTACCAGAAAGCGCTGCTCGAAGATCTGGAAATCCACCGGAGCGATGCTGACCAGGCTGACCCGTGGCGTTTCACGCAAACCGGCAAGGCTCGCGCAGCCGCTGAGCATCGTACCGGCGAGCACGACGGCGCAGATGCCCCGCAAGGCGTTGGCAAAGCTAAAACCGTATGTCATCGTGCTCGCTAATTCCTAAGGGGCCGACGTTGCTTCAGGCAAATGCGCTTGCACCGGTCGGGGGCGGGCGAATTTCAGCCGCTCGCCCAACACGAGAAGACTCGGCGTCAGAACCAGCGTGAGCAGGGTAGCAAAAGCAAGGCCACCGGCCACCGCCGTCGCGAGCTGTGTCCACCATTGTGTCGACGGGCCGCCGACCGCAATATTGCCATGTATGAGATCGATGTTAACGCCGAGCACCATCGGCATGAGCCCCAGAATCGTCGTGATTGTGGTGAGCATCACCGGACGCAGGCGTTGCGCGCCGGTGCGCATCACCGCCTCTATGACGTCCATGCCGCGCCCGCGCAGAATATTGTAGGTATCGATCAGCACGATATTGTTGTTCACCACAATTCCCGCCAAGGCAATTACGCCGACGCCACTCATGACAATACCGAATGGTTGTCCGGTGACGAGCAGCCCGATCAAAACACCTACCGTGGACAGCACGACTGCGCTCAGGATCAACAACGCTTGATAAAAACTGTTGAATTGAGTGACCAGGATGATGGCCATGATGAATAATGCAATGCCGAAAGCCTTGACCAAAAACGCTTCCGCCTTGCGTTGCTCTTCATCCTCCCCTTTGAATTCGATGTCGACTCTGGGATTGATTCGTGCAGTGCTGAGCCAGTGCTTGATTTCGGTGACCTTGTCGTCGGGAAGAACACCTTCAGGGACGTCGGCCTCTACTGTCAGCACCCGGCGGCCGTCCGAACGATTGATGGTTCCAACCCGCGGCACGGCGATGCGATCGACGAAATTGCCGATGGGAACCGCGCCGCTTTCCGTCGGCACGCGCAGTCGGTCCATCTCATCGATGCTGCGGTCGTTGTAGGGAAAGCGCACTCGAATCTCCACCTCGTCATCGGTGTCATCGGGGCGGTATTCTCCCACCTTGATGCCGTTGGTCACCAGTTTGACAGCGTTGCCGACAGCGGTGATGTCGGCGCCGTAGCGGCTGGCCTCCGCACGATCCACCTTCACCTGCCACTCAATACCGGGCGTGGGACGGCTGTCGGTGATGTCGATGAAGCCGCCGAGCTCATCGAGCCCGCGGCGCACGGTGGCGATAGCCTCGGGCAGCAGCTCCGGAAAGCGTGAGCTCAGGTGCAATTGAATCGGTTTCCCCACCGGCGGTCCGGCCTCTTCCTTGCGTGCTTCGACGATGATGCCGGCAAGATCCGCGGTGCGCTCGTGCACCTCATCGAGAATCTCCCGGGCTGGACGGCGTTGTTTCCAGTCCACGAACTCGAGCTGAATCAGGCCCACCGTATCCTCGGTTACCTTGGCGCGGAAAGTGGTTCCCGTGCGCGCGTAAACGGTGGCGAATTCATCCATGTCCAGAAGCCGGCTTTCCACCTCGCGCACCAGCGCATCGCTTTCTTGCACCGAAAGATCGCCGCGTGCACGCACGTGCAGCACCGCGTTTTCCGGCTCCACGTCGGGAAAGAACTCGACCCCCTTGCCGAAAGCGCCATAGCTCGCATACGCACCCGTCAGAATGACCACTGCTACCAGCACGAGCTTCACCGGATGGGTGACGGCAAGGCGCAGAACCCTTACGTATACACCCGTGAGGCCGGTGATGCTGTCGAGGTCGCCGGCTTCGGCTGCCGCCAGATTGGCGGCGTTATGCGCCCCGTCGGGCGCCCGGCGCCCGACGATGGCGCCGAGCGTTGGTACGAAAATCAGTGCCATGAACAGCGACGCGGTAAGTGTCGCGATTAAGGTGATGGGAAGAAACTTCATGAACTCGCCGACGATTCCGGGCCAGAACAGCAAGGGCATGAATGCCGCCAGCGTCGTCGCGGTGGCCGCGGTGATCGGCCAGGCCATGCGTTTGGCGGCGGCGGCGTAAGCTTTGTCGCGAGCGAGCCCTTCCGCCATTTTCCGATCGGCCAACTCCACGACCACGATGGTGCCGTCCACCAACATGCCCACGGCCATGATGAGGGCGAACAGCACGACAATATTGATGGTCAGACCGGCGAATGCGAGCACCAGAATACCGGCCAGGAACGAACCCGGGATAGAGACACCGACGAGCGCCGCGGTACGCACGCCAAGCGCCGCGATGACGACGATCATCACCAGCAGCACGGCCGCCAGCACGTTGTTTTGGAGATCAGTGAGCATGTCGCGAATTTGCTGTGACTTGTCCTGGGAGAAGGTTACCTGCAGGCCTTCGGGCCAGTTTTTCTGCTCCTCGGCCACCAGGGTGCGCACCTCTTCGATGGTGTCGATGATGTTGGTGCCGATGCGCTTGGTGACTTCCAACGCGACCGCGGGTTTACCGTTTACGCGTGCGAAGCCGTTTGCATCTTTGAAGGTACGGTGCGCGATGGCGACGTCATCGAAGGTCACTACCTTATCGCCGCTGGTTTTAATGGGGAGATTCAAGACATCATCGACGTTTTCGAACAAGCCCGGCACCTTGACCGAGAATCGCCCGTGTCCGGTGTCCATGGCGCCGGCCGCGACCAGTTTGTTGTTGCGGGCGATGAACTGCAGCAGGGTTTCCGGCGCCTGATTGAAACCTTGCAGACGCACGGGATCGATGATCACCTCCATCAGGTCTTCACGATCCCCGGCGATATCCACCTCCAGAATGCCCGCAAGCCCCTCGAGCTTGTCACGCAATTCGCGGGCGTGCCTCACCAGGGTGCGCTCATCAATATGTCCCGAGAGCGTTACCAGAATGACCGGGAATAGCGCCACATTAACTTCGTTGACGGTGGGCTCATCGCTGTCGTCGGGAAGTTCGGCCTCGGCGATGTCGACCTTTTCGCGCACGTCGTTGAGCGCCTGATCGCTGTCGAACCCGGCCTCGAACTCCAGCGTTACGGTGGCCTGGCCCTCGCGGGCGCTGGCGCGCAGCTCCTTGAGCCCCTCGACGTTACGCAGCTCCTTTTCCATTGGGCGTACCAGGAGCCGTTCGGCGTCCTCGGCGGAGATGCCCTCATGGGGTATGACCACGTAAATAATGGGAATGGCGACATCCGGATCGGCTTCCTTCGGAATAGTCATGTAGGAGACCGATCCCGAAATCAGCACCAACGCCAGGATCAGAAGAACCGGGCGGCTGCGCGAAACGGCAGCATCGATAATGGATTTCACGGCCGCATGCGTGCGCGCTCAGGCGCCCTGATCATCGGCGACTGCTTCGACGCGATCGCCCTCGCGCACGAAGCCCTGGCCGACGGTAATGACGCGCACCCGTCCGGGCAGCCCCGAGACCCATACACCATCGGCGCCGGTGCGCACGATATCGACAACATGGAACACCACCACACCGTCGTCATCAACGCTCTTGATGCCGACTTCGTCGTGGTCATTGAGCGATAGCAGCGCCGGAGAAATATAGTGCGCGGTGAGTTCCTCGGCGGGAATTCGCATCTGCGCCGTGGTTCCCGATACCACCCTGTTTCCAGGGTTATCCACCTGCAGCTCGACCCGAAAGGTTCTGGTAGCGCCATCGGACTGGGAGGCCACGTAGCGCAAAACGCCCTCGAGTTCTTCGCCGGTGATGAGCTTGGCCGTGCCGCGCGCCCCGACTTTCAGATAACTCAGTTCAGTTTGCGTCACGTCGCCGGTAACCAGGATCGGGTCGAGTTCGATGATGCGGGCGATTTCCTTGCCTTTCTCGATGAAGTCGCCGACCTCCACGGGGCGCGCGTGCAATACGCCGTCGAAGGGCGCCGGTACGACACTGTTGCTGATATCCACCTCGACCCGTTTGGCCAGTGCGCGCGCAGATTCCAGATTGGCCAGTGCTTCGGCAACATCGGTTTGTGATTGAAAGTTTTTACTCTCGAGGCGCTTGGCAGCCCGATACTGAATTTCTCTCTGGCGGATTAAAGCCTTGGCCTGCTGCAGGCGTGCTTCCAGGTCGCGTACGTCCAAGCGCACGATCATTTCGCCTTCTTTCACCTGGGCGCCGCGTTGAGCACCGGTGGTCATCACACGGCCGTCGATTTCGGCGCGCAATGTGACGCTGCGGGCGGCTTCGGTTTTTCCATAGATGACCACATCGCGGGTAACCCGCTGGGACTCCATGGTCTTCACCCGCACGTTGGTAACCGCGGGGCGATCGGTGCGCGGAGCTTCCTTGGATGGGTCGCGGGCCGA
>Ga0055476_10000390_pt1 | contig 11383 bp, 9 predicted proteins | sample Muzzi_CordC_D2_FD_57682 | JGI IMG/M metagenome (GOLD analysis project Ga0055476, IMG submission 57682) | Wetland microbial communities from San Francisco Bay, California, USA, that impact long-term carbon sequestration - Muzzi_CordC_D2 | ecosystem: Environmental > Aquatic > Marine > Wetlands ... | reverse complement strand
GAGGTCGGGGCGGGCTTGCCGCTTCGCCGTCTCACGCAGCCCATGGGTTTCGTATCCGCACCGGGTCGTACGCGGCGGCAGTGAAGGGAACGACCCAGCCGATCAGGGAGCGGCGGGCACCCCCCAAGCTCGCGCGGATCCAACCGGATAGGCCCTTTTCAGCACCCGGTCAGGGGCGGCCGCGGGCTTCCGGGCGCCTCCCCGCCCCGGCCGCTGCGACCCGCAGCAGCGGTCCGGGCGGCTTGCCATGGTGTATGCTGCCCGGCCCAACGAGCGATTCCCGCGCGGGAAATCTCCTCGGAAGCTCGTCTCCCGGACCGAACTGCCGATACGGATTGTATCGACGGGCTTCCGGCGGCCCGCGTGCCGACTGGTGGTCGGGGATCGCGCGAAATTCGGAGAGAGGCCGCGCACCCACCGGCGCACGAAGATCGCATCGCCGGCAATGGGAAGGGGGACCGTGTCATGACTCCCGCCGACGCGGAAAACGAGCACGCACGGGTCGATCTGCCCGAATCCGAGAGCGTCGTGAGCGGCGCCGTGCTCACGGCGCTCGCTCAGGGGATGACCCTCGTGAGCGCGATCCTGCTCGGCGCGATCGTGGGTCGCACTCTGGGACCGGAGGGAAAGGGAGCGCTCTCGGCGATTCGGCAGCTCTTCACCGTCATTCTCGATAGCGGAAGCCTCGGCGTGGTGCGCGCTTCGCACTTCTTCCTGGGCAAGCGTCGGCACGCGCTGGGCGCGGTCATCGGAAGCTACTCGCTCGTGTTCTTCAGCGGGCTCACGCTCGCGGCGTCCGTCGTCGTGGTGCTCACCGTTCTACGCTTCGAGCCGATGCTTACGATGCTCTCGGGTGCGGATCTGAAGCCCGAGGTCGGACTCCCGCTGCTTCTCGCACTCACACTCGTCGGCGGCGGATATTTTCTGTATCGGGGGCTGCTGCAGGGACTCGCCCAGTTTCGGGCCATGAACGTTCCACAGATCGCAGTAACGAGTTGTCAGCTTCTCGCCACCGGCCTCCTCGCGCTGCTCGGTGAGCTGACGGTCGTTCGCGCGATCCTCGTCCTGATTGCGGTCCAGACCCTGGGAGCGCTCATGGCCGGGCGCTCGCTCGTGCGTCAAGGCCCGGTCCGACCCTCCATCTCCAGGCGGGTCGCCGGCGAGGCGATCCGTTACGGGCGACCGCTCTGGCTCGTCGAGGTGACGGGGCTCCTGCTCGTGCGAACCGACATTCTCATCGTCGGCGGCGTCTTCGGGGCGGCGGAACTCGGATCCTTCTCGGTCGCCGCGGCGCTCGCGGAGCTCCTCTGGTTCGCCCCTCAGGTCATCTGGGTCAGCACCTTCCGCCGCATCGCCGAGCGCGAGAAGCAGGAGGGAATCGAGCTCACCCAAACCATCACGTACCTGTCCATCATCGTGACGATCGCGGCGTCCATCGCTCTCGGGATCGCCGCCTACCCCTTCGTCCGCATTCTCTACGGGGTCGAGTTTCTCAGCGCCGTCCCCCTGTTCTTCGTGCTCCTGCCCGGCTATGCCGCTCAAGCGGCCCTGGGCCAGTACTCGATCTATCTGGTCGGCTCGCTCGGGCGGCCGACGGTCGACGTCGCCGTGACCGGCAGCTGCGCGGTCCTGAAGCTGCTGCTCGCCTTCGTCTTCATTCGCTGGGTGGGCCTCGGAGTCTGGGGCGTCGCGCTGGCCACGACGCTCGCCTTCACGGTGGAGGCCCTCTCCCGCGTGCTCGTCGTGCGGGCGGTTTCCGGCAGATCGTTGCGTGAACTCTGTGTTCCGACGGCGGAGACGACGCGCGAGTTCTGGACGAACTTCCTCGAGATCGCACGGTCGGCCCTGCGGAAGGTCACACGACGAGGTGATCGCTAGCGGGTTTCACGACCCGGCATCCGGGAGTCGAGCCCGTCGATCGCACGCGATGAAACGAGCGCGTCCCCACTAGGGCTTTCCGAACTTGCCCGCGACCGGCTCGAGAGCGGCCGGCGCCCGAATCGGCGCCAGCGGCTCGATGTGAACGGGACCGAACTCCACGCGTGCCCAGAACGACAGCAGGGCGACGCTGAACTCGCCTTCGGGCAATGGCGAGCCGTAGACGTCGCGAGCGTCGACCCAGACGTCCGGCTCCTCGCTCCCCTCGGGCCACCACTTCGTGCGTTGTCGATAACCGAAATGCGTTCCGTCCGGGTTCAATTCCTCGAACACTTCCACGACGATGTGGTGACGCTTCCCGAGCTCCGGGTCGTAGGCCCGGTAGGCGTTTGCCAGCACCGGTGTTCCGGGGCCGTCCTTGTACGAGATGTCGCTCCCGATGCCCTGGAGTCGGCCCCAATACCAGCTCAACGCGTAACTCCAGCCCCGTCGCAGCGTGTGGTCGAGATCGTCCGGGTGCCCCCCCCAGAGTGCGAGGACACCGAAGCCGCCGTCCCAGGCCTGCAGCTCGCGCAGGATGACCTCGGTCGTGACGCGGCGGCCCCCGGCGAAAGCTCCCGAGACGACCAGGATGCGGTCGTAGCCTTCGAAGCCGGGCTTCGGTCGGACCCACCAGGTCCCGTCGGACTCGATGGCTTCCCAATAGCCATCCTGGGCTTCGAGGTCCCGGTCCTTCCACTCGACGCTCATCGGAAGCTCGATCGGGGACGGATCGTAGTCGAAGGAGCCCTCGACCCGCTGGGAATTGCCCAGCCAGCCGAACGCTTCGATGACGATCCGATTCTTCCCCACCTTCAGATCCCGCTTCGGGATCTCGATCGTCGAAATCGGCGGATGGAGCCGAAAGTTGCTCTCGTCGCGCGAGACCGTCTTCCAGGCACCGCCGTCCAACCGATATCGGGTCTCGTAGACGAGCTCGTGCAGCAGAATCGAGACGTTTGCGGAAAAATATTCTGCGCGACGCGGGTAGGTCTGCGGCATGTGAACGATCTGGACCAACGGCTGCGTCAGCAGCCACAGGCAGGTGATCGCTCCCGCGGCGACGGCGAGAACGGCGAATGCCTTGATGCGACGGGTCCACGCGGTGCCCGTTCCGAGTTCGGTCGACGAGCGATCAGACCCGGACATGTCGAACTCCTGACGAGCGGACCGGCGCAGCGGCAGCCGGTTCCGGGCTTCTCTCGGCGGGAATCATCGGCAATCGACTCCTCCCGCGGCGCGCCGATCGACCACGGAAATCGCTAGGGCTTTACAGCGATGCGACCGACGTCCATGCGATTCAGGAACGGACGGGGCGCGTCTCCGCTGTCGAAGTACTCGTCCACGGCCCGCCGGGCCCCTTGCCAGGCGTCGTAATCGTCGACGATCAGGATGCCTCCTCGCGAGAGTCGCGGGTACAAGTGCTTCATTTCGTGCGCGGTCGATTCGTAGAAGTCCGTGTCGAGGCGCAGCAGCCCGATGTGATCGGGAACGGTGTCCGGAATCGTCGATTCCACTTTTCCCTTGACGAGCGAGAGCCGCTCGTCCGGAAATCCGGTACTGGTGACGTTCCGGTGGACTTCTTCGCGTGAAACCTCGAGCCAGTTCCCGGACTCGCCGGTCTCGATCTTCTTTCTCACGTCGGGCGAATCGCCGTCGAAGGCGACGTCGTTCTCGCTGGGGTCGGGCATTCCTTCGTAGGTATCGTAGATGAAGATCCGGCGTTCACGGTCGCCGATCGCAAGCAGCGCCGCTGCGATGACCATGGCGCTCCCCCCCCTCCAGGCTCCGCACTCGACGAAGTCGCCGGAAATCCGGTGGTCGACGATCCAGTTCGTCGCCGCCCAGAGGTTGTACATCTCCAGATTGGTCGTCATCGTGTACGGGCGGCACAGAGCGTGGACTCGTTCGAATTCGGGTTCGACGACGCCGTAGCGGATCAGAGGAGGATCGACCTCGATACGCTTCACTTCGTAGCCGATGCCGTGCAAGGCATTTCGAACCAGTCGCTTCAACAAAGGTCACTCCTCGTACGATCCAAAATGTGTAGCGCGCCCGGGCGCCTGTACGACCCGTGCACGCTAGCGTCCATTCCGTAGCCGTGCGACGGATCGCATCCGACGATGCGGCCGAGTCGAATCCCGGGTCGCAGCACGCTCGCTTCGGCGTGTTGAAGCCGAATGGCCTCGCCGCGGCGATCATGCTTGCCCCCGAGGGGTCGCCGTTGAAACGGTCGCGGGCCCGCGGATCCCGCCCGACCGGGCCGGTCGATCCGAGCTCGGACTCGAAGCCGCGTCGGTTCATCCCGGCGGAAATCGCACGGCTGGGGGCGGCAGCGCGCCTGGATCGCCCACCGACCCGTCCGATTGTGAAGACCTTCACAGCGCGGAGCCAAGCGCTGGCCGATGCTCGAATCGATTCACCGGCAAACCGCTCGTGGTGAATCGAAGGAGGAATCAGATGACGACCCATCCGACGACTCGTTCCGTACCGTCGTCGCATCACCGCGACGCGCGTGCGCTTTCGAATCAACCGACGCGCGGACGAGCAGCCGCGACAATCGCCGATCAACCCTTCTTCGCGGGGCTCGACGACGTGGAAATCGCGAGCTTGATCGGCGACGCGGAGACATTGCGGTTCGAACCCGACGAGACGCTCTTCGTTTGCGGTGACCCGGGCGATTCGGTGCTGCTCGTGCTCTCCGGCCGCGTCGCGGTGGAGTCCCACCGGTCGAACGGGGAACGGGTGACGGTGAACGTCGTCGAATCCGGCGAACTCGTCGGCGAGATGGCGGTGCTCGAGGGAACGACCCGCTCCGCCAGCGTGACGGCGCTCGAGCCGTGCGAAGTGCTCGTGATCCCGCATGAGGAGTTCCTGGCGTTGCTGGTCAATCACCCGGGCTTCGCGATTCGGATACTCGGCACGGTGACCGCGCGGCTGCGGGGACTGACGGGGAAAGTGGTCGGAACCCCCTGACCGCCGAGACGGCTTCGCGCGTTGGCCACCCCGACCAAGACGCAGATGCGGCGACGGTGACGCGAGCGATGTCACGACGCGCCCGGATCGGATCGGCTCGATCCGGGCGTGGGCTCGTGGACACGGCGGTGGAAGACCTCGACGTCTCTCAGGCAACACGCGAGGAACTCCCCGTCGCCGACCTCGGCGAGCGTGGCCCAATCGGGATCGCCAGCGGGCCGTTCCAGCTGCGTCGCGTGGCAGGCCAGGGCTTCGCGCTTGCCGTCGAGCACCGCCGCGATCGAGACCGACGTGCGGAAGTCCCGGAGCAGCCGACCGAGGTGCCCGGGGAACGCGACCATGCGGCGCGGAACGGCCGCCCAGCCGCCGTTCGCCGCGTCGCCCATCCATGGAAAGGCGTCCCAGAACCACACCGGATATTCGAAGACGGTCACACGCGCGCCCAGCTGCTCGAGCGCCGCGCGCCCCATCTCCCACACCGCGCGGTGGTCCGGCGGCGGCTCGCCCGCGTAGGGCATCAGGACCTGGGGCGTCGGGTCGGCGGAGATCAGCCCGAAGAGACGCTGCGCGCCTTCGGCGACGTGATCGGCCAGCTGCAGATCTTCGAGCCCTGCGAAATGTACGTCGTTCGGCCGGATGCCGAGTCGCGCGCACGAAGCGCGCGCCTCTTCGAGGCGACGCCGGCCGAGCTCCTCCCGATCGATGCGGTCGGCGTGTGAGGAGGAGCCGTCGCTGAGGAAGACGACACGCACGCGGGCTCCGAGCGCGGTCTTTCGCAGGATCAAACCGCCGCAACCGAGGCATTCGTCGTCGGGATGCGGAACGATCGCCCAGGCGTCCTCGCGCAGCTCGGGCTCCGGGACGTCCCGCAGCCGGCGCCTCAGGCACCACCAGCAGACGGCGCGCAACGCTCGGCGCGCCAGCCTCGCGACGGCGGCCAGCCGGTTTCGAATTCGCGCTCGCAGCATGTTGGGACGCTCTAGGTCGTGATGATCTCGGGCTCGACTCCGAGCCCGGCCAGCTGTCGACGGATCTCATCCTTGTAGATCTCGTTCATCACGATGACGACATCGGGCCGGTATTCCTGCATCGACTCGGGCGCGACGACCTCGTGTCCCGTTCCGGGCATGTAATGGCCGTGCTTGTGTGGATTGATGTCCACCGCATACCCCACTCCATCGCCGACTCCCAGCGTCGTCAGGAATGCGACGCCCTTGGAACCCGCGCCCCAGATGACCACGCGCTTGCCGTCGCGCTGCCAGGCCGAAAACCGGTCTCGCCAGTCGGCGATGAGCCTGGGAGCGTCGCTCGCGAATTCCCGCACCTTGCGGCGCATCGCCTCCAGGCTCTCTTGAACCTGGAACGACGGCGCCTGCCCGGCCGGAAGGGGACGGGCTTCGATCAGCAGGTACTGGTCGCCGAAGCCCTTCCAGGAGTCCTTGACCTCGAAGCCGCAAGCCAGGAACACCCGCTCGAGTGCGCCCTTCGTGAAGTAGGAGCAGTGCTCGTAGTAGATGTCCCAGAACGCCCGCTCGTCGTAGACGCGCTCCTGGTCGGGGATCTCCAGGAACACCAGCGTGTCGAGACGATCACCGATCGAGTCGCGCACCGTGCGGATGAATTCGCGAGTCGGGTGGATGTGCTCGAGCGTGTGGCGACACACGATGGCGTCGGCCTCGATCGATCCGTGGCGCGAAGCGGAGTAGAGCTCGTTGATGAAGCGGCACCTCCCCTCGCTGTTCCAGTCGCCCCGCCCGGGCACGAAGCTCGGATCGATGCCGATGCCTTCGTTCTCGCCCCGGTCGCACAGCTCCAGCAGGAACTCCCCCTTGCCGCAGCCGATCTCGACGACCGTCTTGCCTCGAATGCCGTTCTTCTCGACGAGGCGTTCGACCAGGCCACTCTGGAAATCGTTGAACGTGGGAGAGAAGGTCTGCACTTCTTCGTATTTCGTCGAGTACGCATTCATCCCGACATCGAAGAGGATGTTCGTCGCGAAGCCGCAACTCCCGCACCACGCCACGCGGACGTCACCCGTCGGGAATGCCAACGCCTCCGCCCGGGTCTCCATCAGCAGGCAGCTGTGCGTCGGGACGCCCAGCACCTGATAGATGTCTTCGAGCCCGTCGGCTCCACAGTTGGGACAATGATCGACCACGAATCGAGTCTCCTGATCTTCTTCGGGACATGCCGCCAAGCCCGCACGATGGCGGACGCCCGGCTAGACGATCACCGGATCGGGCACGGGGATGATGAATTTCCCGCCCTTCTCCCGGTACTCCTCCTGCTGCTCCATGATTTCGTCCTTGAAGTTCCAGGCGAGTACCAGTGTGTAGTCCGGCTGCACCTCGAGCAAGTGCTCGGGCGGATGGATCGGCAGGTGTTGGCCGGGCATGTAGCGCCCGTGCTTGTGGGTATTGCGGTCGACGACGAAGTCGACCAGATCCGTTCCGATCTCGATGTAGTTGATCAGGGTCGCACCCTTGGCTGCAGCACCGTAGGCCGCGATCGTCGCTCCCTCGGACTTCAGTCGCACGAGCAGATCCCGCAGCGAGTTTCGCAACGCCTCCACCCGGCCGGCGAATGCCCGATAGCCCGTCGGCGAATCGAGTTGCGCCTTCGCCTCCTTCGACAGGAGCTCTGCGACGGCAGCGCTCTCGCCGGGCTCGCGACTCACGTAGAGGCGAAGCGAGCCGCCGTGGATGCGGAGCGAGCGCACGTCGTTCAGCGTCAGGCCGTGCCGCGCAAACAGCGGCCGCAACGCAGTCACCGAGAAGTAGCAGAGGTGCTCGTGATAGATCGTGTCGAATTCGCACAGGCGAATGAGTTCGTAGACGTGCGGGCATTCGATCACCGCCACGCCGTCGTCCGCGAGCAGCGTCGCGATGCCGGCCACGAAGCCGTTCAGATCCGGAACGTGAGCGAGCACGTTGTTGGCATGGATGACATCCGCTCGCTTGCCTTCGTCCCGAAGCTTCCGAGCGAGATCGACGGTGAAGAAGGTGTTGAGCGTCGGTACTCCGCGTTCTTCGGCGGCCTGCGCGGGCCCGCTCGCGGGATCGATCCCCTGGACCGAGATGCCCTTCGCGAGGTAGTACTGGAGCAGGTAGCCGTCGTTGCTCGCGAGTTCCACCACGAGGCTGTCGCGGCCCAGCCCGCGCATCTCGATCAACTCTTCGACGTTCTGCTGCGAGTGCCGCAAGAGGGACGGGATGAAGGAGGAGAAGTAGGGATAGTCGTTGCAGAAGAGCTCGTCGGGCTCGACGTTCTCGCGAATCTGCATGAGCCCGCAGCCCGCGCAGACCGCCACCGTGAGCGGATAGCGGGGCTCCTCGAGTGCGAGATGTTCGTCGCGCAGCAGGGCATCCGACGGCGGGTGCATGCCCAGATCCAGAACCACTTCCAGGTCCGAGTTGCCGCACGAACGACAGGACCGGATCTCCTCGTACATAGGATCGTTACTCCTTGCTAAGGGGGGACTTTCGAGCGGAAATCAGGGCCGGATCCAGCGGAGATCCGAGTCGAGCTTCCCGGCATCGATCAACTTGGTGATGTGCTTGATGCGCAAATAGCGGCTGCCCTCCAGATCGTCCTTCTGGAGGTCCACGCGCCGGTACGCGGCGTTCAGCTCTTCGACTCCGAGCCGTACGGTCCATTGCGGCCGATAGGCGGGCAGCACCTCGCCGATCTTCGAACAATCCACGCGATAGCACCGCTTGTCGGGGCCACCGTCCGGCGCATACGTCACCTTGGAGCCCTCGACGATCTCCTCCACGAGGTCCGCGACTTCGGCGATTCGGTAGTTCTCCGTCGTCCGGCCGACATTGAAGGCTTCGTTGTGGATCTTGCTCCGATCGGCCTCGAGACCCGCGAGGAACGCGCGGGAGATGTCCTCGATGTGAACGAGTGGGCGCCAGGGCGTCCCATCGCTCTTGATGAACACCGCCCCGGTCGCATACGCCCAACCGGCCAGATTGTTGACCACCAGATCACCCCGGAGCCGGGGCGACACGCCGTAGGCCGTCGCGTTGCGGAAGTAGGTGGGGCTGAAGTCGTCGCCCGCCAGCTTCGCCAGGTCTTCTTCCACCTTCACCTTGGACACACCGTAGGGCGTCACGGGGTTGAAGCCGGCCTCCTCGTCCAGGACGTCGTCCGGGCTCGAAGCTCCATAGACGCTGCAGGAGGAGGAGTACAGGAATCGCTCCACGCCCGCCTGCTTGGCACGCTCGGCGAGGCTGACGGATGCGAGATGATTGATGTCGTAAGTGCACTGTGGATTCAGATCTCCCAGCGGATCGTTCGAAATCGCCGCAAGGTGCACGACGGCATCGAACCCCCGGAGGTCCGAAACCTCGACGTCGCGAATGTCCTTGCGAATCGCCTCGGGCCCCGCCTGGGGAGCTCCGAAAACGCAATCCGAGAACAGGCCGCTGTCGAGGCCCACCACTTCGTGCCCGGCCGCTTCGAAGAGCGGCACCAGCACGGTTCCGATGTAGCCGTCGTGGCCGGTTACGAGTACGCGCATGTCATTCCTTCCAGGTCTTCCAGGGCGCCGCTCCCGACTCCCACAGCTTGTTCAACAGATACTTGTCGCGCAGGGTGTCCATGCACTGCCAGAAACCTTCGTGCTGGTAGGCCATCAGCTGGCCGTCGGCCGCGAGATTCTCGAGCGGTTCCTTCTCGAACAGCGTCGCGTCACCCTCGATGTAATCGAAGACACCGGGCTCGCACACGAAGAAGGCGCCGTTGATCCAACCCTCGCCGATCTGGGGCTTCTCGGTGAACTGCTCGATTCGACCGTCCACGATCTCGAGCGCACCGAAGCGGGCCGGGGGACGCACCGCGGTCAAGGTCACGAGCTTGCCGTGCGAGCGATGGAATTCGAGCAGCTTCTCGAGGCTGATGTCCGAAACCCCGTCTCCCCAGGTCAACATGAAGGTCTCGTTCCCCATGTAGGGAGCGAGGCGCTTGATCCGGCCGCCGGTGTTCGTGCCGTGCCCCGTGTCGATGAGCTCGACGCGCCAGTCCGGCGTCGAACGCTCGCCGCCGTGCGGCACCACGTTGCCGTTGCGGAGATCGACGCTCAGGCTGCTGCTCAGCGATGCATATTCGACCATGTAGCGCTTGATGTACTCGCCCTTGTAACCCAACGCCACCACGAAGTCCTTGTACCCGTAGACGTCGTAGTGCTTCATGATGTGCCACAGGATCGGCATCCCGCCGATCTCGACCATCGGCTTGGGTCGAATCTCCGTCTCTTCGGCGAGGCGCGACCCGAAGCCGCCGGCCAGAATCCCTACCTTCATTTCGTTCACTCCTACGCGAAAACCTACACGCTACACATTCGAGTGCGATAGCGATCTCCGGCCGATCCACCAGACGGGCAAAAAACCGGATCCGGCCATTCGAGCCGCAGACTCGCTACCGATACCCTGAAGCAAGTCACGTGCCACGCCCCGACCGCTCGGGCGGCCCGAGCGCCCTGTATGTGCCCCCAAAGGTCGACCGGGTGACGCGGCGAAAACACGATTTGCCCTTTAGTCGCGCTCCACCGCCCATCCCCGTGGGAATCGAAATATTCTGCATAGCGCTCGACTCGAATTCCGGGTATCAGCGCTCGACCCGCTCGGGCGCGGCCGCCCCGGCCAGCCGGCCGCGCAGATCGGATGCCGCGTTTTCCGGTGACAGCGGATTGATGTACAGGCCCGTCGCCTGCTCGTAGCCCGCCGCTCGCGTGATCCGAGGCATGAGCGAGAGTCGCCAATGATAGTCCGGGCGCTCTTCAGTCGGGAACGGAGCGCTGTGAATCACGTAATTGTACGGCAGCCTCGGCAGGCGGGCCTCGACCGCGACGAGCAGTCGCTGTACGCAATCCGCAAGCTCCGCGATGTCCGCGTCGGTCGCCCGTTCGAAGTGCGACTCGTGCGCGCGCGGAAGGATCCATGTCTCGTAGGGAAATCTCGAAGCCCAGGGACACAACGCGACCAGACCGCCCGCTTCGAAGACGACGCGCTCTCGCCGCTCCAACTCTTCGGCGACGATCGAACACCAGATGCAACCGCGCCCCCGCCCTCTCCATTCGGATGCCGACCGCAACTCCTGCTCGAGTGTCGGGGGCAAGAGCGGCGTTGCGATCAACTGGCTGTGGCTGTGCTCGATCGACGCGCCCGCCTCGACCCCGACGTTCTTGATCAGGGTCGCGCTCTCGAGCCCGGAAACCGTCGACAAGGCCAGGAACCGCTCGCGGTAGGTCGCGACGACCTCCTGCATTCGCTGCGACGAAAGCTCGCTGATGCTGCGGGTGTGTTCTTCGCCTTCGACGATCACCTCGTGACGACCAAGGCCTCCTCGGCGACCGAAGAGCGCCTCCGATCCCGGCAACTCGGACCCATCCGCCCGCAGCGCGGGGTACTTGTTCGGCACCACCCGGACGCGCCAGCCCGGCGAATCGGGGAGCGTGTCGGCGGGGCGCAGGGCCGCGACCTCCGGC
>Ga0055476_10000389_pt1 | contig 11390 bp, 8 predicted proteins | sample Muzzi_CordC_D2_FD_57682 | JGI IMG/M metagenome (GOLD analysis project Ga0055476, IMG submission 57682) | Wetland microbial communities from San Francisco Bay, California, USA, that impact long-term carbon sequestration - Muzzi_CordC_D2 | ecosystem: Environmental > Aquatic > Marine > Wetlands ... | reverse complement strand
GGCTCGACCGTTCTCCGCTGTCCAGTCATTCTTGTCAACGAAATAACCGTCCCCGTCACCGGTAGTGGCAGTTGTGTTTTAAGCGCAACGTGTCAGTGAGTTGAACATAACTCGATAGCAATTTCAAAACAACAGCAGCAAATTTCCGGGCCGGTCTGATTCCGGTCAGAACACACTCCAGCTTTCTGCAAGCCGTTCCATCTCCTGAACCGTTCTGTCCAGTTCCTCCGCCATTCGACGGTTACCGCGATCGAGGAAGATATTCGCCAGGGATCGGTAGTACCAGAGCGTGCCCTCCTTGCCACCGCCGAAGCGGTCAAACAGTGCATCGCCGAGCACCCGCAGGTCGCTGACTATGGCCCGGGCATTGTGGAGTTTGTCGGCGCAGGAAACCAGGCGTGTCGAGTCATCCACCTCGGAGACATGATCGATGTAGTCTTGTTTGCGTTGTTCCCAGGGCGGCTTCGGCAGCGTTTCCGCATCTGTACAGCCTTCCACAATACACAGCACCTTGTCGCCGAATTGCGCGCGGATATCAGAACGTAGCTGAGCCGCACCGCCCACATAATCAGCCGCCTGATCCTCTATGGCATCATGCAGCAACGCGGCAATCGCCTCGTCCCGGTTGCCCCCGTACTCAAGCACCAGACCTGCCACACCAATCAGATGTGAAATATAGGGGATGCCGGTCTTCTTGCGTACTTGCCTGGCATGCAGGCGGGTCGCGAAAGCGAGTGCCGCCTCGAAATCCTGATGAAACTGTTCCCGGGCCAGTTGGTTCATGATTCGGCGCCTCCCCTGATCGAGTGGGTCATTTCGGCTTTACCTATTAAATTAACCGATCGCCTGCCCGGTTAACAGGCTTACCGGGGGCTCGACCAGCGGCTGGTGTAACTGCAGTTCAGCTTGACGACGACCCGGCAGCCGGGCGCGCCAGGCCCGAACCATGGCAACCTTGTCGGAGCTGAATCCGGGAACTTTTTCCAGACGCCGGTTGCAGGCCGCCGCACCCTTGCTCTTCGAGCAAGCCCGTTTTTTTCAGGTCAATGCCGCCTGGCGGCGGACTGGATGGCGATCAGATCGTCGAAGCGTTTGATGAGCTTCAGCAGACTGCCGGTAGAGAAGTCACTGTTACGCAGATATTCATGCGCATAGACATAGATCCCGCTCTTGGCGGGTAGCGGTTTTTGCTGTTCGATAACCCGCTTCATGCGCGGCAGGAATATCCACTGCAGCCATTGCTCGAAGCTGAGGGTATCGATGCAGAAGGGCTGGGCACTGCCCAGATCACGGCTATCCGGTGGATCCTGTTGCCACTTGCCACTGCTACGGAGATTGGCCTCCACTTCCAGCAATACATCTGCAATACGTCCGGGAATATCATGCATGGGGCCGGATTGTACCCGGACCGCATCAACGGGTGTAAATAAGGCAAGTCTATACCGGCATTACTGCACCGGTAGAATCCCTTACACACGCAGCCCCATTCCTATATACTCTCGCGCCGTTGTTTCCTTCGGAAACCGGCACCATGCGCGTGATGTTGGCCGTGGTCAAAATGCCGCATTTATTATTGATCAACAGCAGAGTAGAGCAATGACTGAATTATCCAAATACCGCAATATAGGGATTTTCGCCCACGTTGATGCTGGCAAAACCACAACCACGGAACGCATTCTGAAGCTGACCGGCAAAATCCACAAAACCGGTGAGGTTCACGAAGGTGAAGCCACCACCGACTTCATGGACCAGGAACGCGAGCGTGGCATCACCATCCAGTCAGCTGCCACCTCCTGCGAGTGGAACAACCACCGCCTGAACATCATCGACACCCCCGGACACGTCGACTTCACCATCGAAGTGTATCGTTCGCTCAAGGTGCTCGACGGTGGCGTAGGGGTATTCTGCGGTTCCGGCGGTGTGGAGCCCCAGTCCGAGACCAACTGGCGCTACGCCAACGACTCAGAGGTGGCACGCGTCATTTTCGTCAACAAAATGGACCGCATGGGCGCAGATTTCTACCGCGTGGTGCAGCAGGTCAAGGATGTACTGGCGGCCAATCCACTGGTCATGACGCTGCCCATCGGCATTGAAGATGACTTCATAGGTGTGGTCGACCTGCTGACGCGCAAGGCCTGGGTGTGGGATGCCTCGGGCGACCCCGCCTCCTACGATATACAGGAACCGCCGGCCGACATGGCCGATGCCATCGAGGAATGGCGTGAAAAGCTCATCGAGACCGCCGTCGAACAGGACGACGACCTGATGGAGACATACCTGGAAGGCGAAGAGCCCGCCATCGACGATATCAAGCACTGTATCCGCAAGGGCACCATCGCGCTGGACTTTTTCCCGACTTATTGCGGTTCCGCATTCAAAAACAAGGGTATTCAGCCGGTGCTGAACGCCGTGGTGGACTACCTGCCCAATCCGACTGAAGTCAAACCCCAGCCGGAAGTGGACCTCGAAGGACAGGAAACCGGCGAATACGCCATTGTCGATGTCAACAGGCCGCTGCGCGCGCTGGCCTTCAAGATCATGGATGACCGCTTTGGCGCCCTGACCTTTATCCGTATCTACTCGGGCAAGCTGGAAAAAGGTATGTCAGTGCTCAATACCTTTACTGGCAAGACCGAGCGTATCGGGCGTATCGTCGAGATGCACGCCGACTCGCGCGAGGAACTGAGCAGCGCCCAAGCCGGCGACATCGTCGCCGTGCTCGGCATGAAGAACGTGCAGACCGGTCACACCCTATGTGATGAAAAGAACCCGGCCACGCTGGAACCCATGATCTTCCCCGACCCGGTGATCTCGATTGCCGTGGCACCGGTCGACAAGGGCGCTTCCGAGAAACTGGGTATCGCCATCGGCAAGATGATCCAGGAAGACCCGTCGTTTCGCGTCGTAACCGACCAGGACAGCGGCGAGACCATCCTCAAGGGCATGGGCGAACTGCACCTGGATATCAAGGTCGACATCCTCAAGCGCACCCACGGCGTGGAAGTGACCGTCGGCAAGCCACAGGTCGCCTACCGCGAAACCATCACCCAGCACATCGAAGACAGCTACACCCACAAGAAGCAGACCGGTGGTTCCGGCCAGTTCGCCAGGATCGATTACATCATTGAGCCCGGTGAACCCGGCGGCGGTTTCCAGTTCGAATCGAAGGTCACCGGCGGCACGGTGCCACGTGAGTTCTGGCCGGCGGTTGAAAAAGGCTTCAAGAAAAGCATGGAAGTCGGCGTACTGGCCGGTTACCCCTGCGTGGACTTCAATGTGACCCTGTTGGACGGTGGTTACCACCCGGTGGACTCCTCCGCCGTGGCCTATGAACTGGCCGCCGCGGCCGCCTACCGCCAGAGCATGCCCAAAGCCACGCCGCAGCTCATGGAACCGATCATGAAGGTGGACGTATTCACCCCGGAAGACAATGTCGGCGACGTCATCGGCGACATCAACCGCCGCCGCGGCATGATCAAATCCCAGGAATCCGGCCCCACTGGTGTACGTGTCAAGGCCGAATGCCCGTTAAGTGAAATGTTCGGCTACATCGGCGATCTGCGCACCATGACCTCCGGTCGCGGCCAGTTCTCCATGGAATTCCTGCACTACATGCCATGCCCGAAGAACGTGGCAGAAGCTGTGATCAAGGAAGCCCGGGAACGCTAGCCGGCACCATCTGAACCATCACCCCGCAGGAGCACCCTCCTCCGGCGCGAATTGATATCACATCAATCGCGGCCATGAGCCCGCTCCTGCAGGGCATGCTGGAAAAACCCGCAGCAGCGCCGCCCTCCGGCGCAATTCTCAGTCGGGCTATCGCGGCCAACGGCTTTTGACAGATCCACGCGGGACTCCGCAACATCAACCCGTTCTGACTGGCAGACTGGTGCTATTGAACTGCCACAGACAGCCGATTCCTGCCATGGCACCGAAGGCAAGCATCTCGACCCCTGTTGTACTGCAGACAGGACAAGCCATCGCAAAGAATGGACAACACCTCGAACGACACCACCAGGTTCCTGATATAGTACTTCGCACCTGTCTATGCCGATCGAAATTCGTGATGAAGAAGATTTTCATTTCCATAAAGCCTTTACTGTTGGCAGCAGCAAGTGCCCTGGGACCAGCAGCCTGCTCACAGGAAAATCCGCAGACATTAATGACCATTGCAGACGCCCGCATCGACACCGCCAAAATCATCGATACCGGTGAATCCGGTGACTCGGTGGGTGACATACTGGTTTTCGATCAGCCGCTGCTGGATGAACATCACAAAAACATCGGTAATAACAGCGGTACCTGCATACGTACCCGTGTTGGACACAGCTTCCAGTGTCAATGGACACTGGATTTCGACAACGGCAGCATTCAGGTCGCCGGGCACGAATTCGATCAAGGGACGTCGGCCATCAGCATTGTCGGTGGCACAGGCAAGTACTCGGGTATTACAGGGGACATGAAGTCTGTCAACAATAACGATGGCACATTCACGCAAATCTTAACTTACCGGATCAGATAGACCGCTTTAAAAACCGCCGTAACGGGCAAGTCGATGCCGTGGCCACCTTCGATCTTTGTTCAATGACTTCGACACCCTGAATACCTCTATATACCTTCGCCCAGCTTACAATCCGCCAGGCGAATAAACGCTCCACCTGCATCCCGGTATTCCCTCTCATGGCAGGTCAGCACCAGTACCTGGTAGCGCTTCGCCGCCTGGTAGAGAATGGCTTTCATGCGCTCGCGTCGCTCGTCGTCGGAGTGCACCAGGGCATCGTCGAGAATGACGATGACAGGCATGCCCTGCTCGCTGAGCAGATCGGCGTAGGCGAGCCGTACCAGCACCGCCAGCTGTTCGCGGGTGCCGATACTCAGGTCCGCAAAAGGCTCGGCCGTGCGCTCGCGCCGAATGCCCGTCAGTACCATGTCCTCGCTGATCGACGGCTCGGCCCCGGGCATCAGCTGGCGCAGATAGGGCACCAGCCTGGCAATGACGGGCTCGGCTACCGCTTGCTTGGCGCTGCGCAGGGCGGCATCCAGGGTACGGTACAGGAGATCGACGGCACGTGCCTGTGCTTCGATATGGCTCAGCTCACGCTCCACCGCCGCATAGCCGGACTCAACCTGTGCCAGCTCCTCGGCAAGACCCCGCTGTCCGAGCGCAGTCAGCTCCACGGTAAGGTCGTTGACCTCTTTTTCGAGCCGTCCAAAATCCCCCTTCACCTGGTGGAGCGCCCGCTCACAGCGCTCGACCTCCAGGGCCACAGTATCCGGGGTCTCGGCTTCCAGCGCACGCTTAAGCGCCACGAGTTGCTGCTCGCCCAGTTCCACGGCGCGATCAGCATCGGCGAGCGCAGCTGCCAGCCTGTCGTCCGAGGACGACTTGCGTGCCGTCTCCAGCGCCTGATCCAGGGCTTGCGCATGGGTTTGAGCAGACCTGGCCGCGGCATCCGCTTCGACAACCGCCTCCCGACGTTGAGTAAAAACCCGCTGCCGTTCCAGCAGTCCGGCTTCCAGGCTGGCTATGGTTTCGGCGAGCTCGCCGAGCTCACGCTCCAGCGCCACCGGATCACCTGACCCTTCCGTACCCTTGCCCGCCTTTGCCAGCAAGGCCTGACGCTGACTGTCGAGGGTTGCCAGCCGCTCATCGAGCTCGCCCAGGCCATGGGGTACGAGCCCGCTCAGCCTGGCCTTGTGCGACCTGGCCTCACTGTCCAGCGCCTGCCGTGTATTGAGTAAGTATTCCGCCGCACTGATGTCTCCTACATCCAGTTCCGCCAGCTGATCGTGGAGCGTTCGCGCATGTTCCTGCACCTGTGCACGCAGTCTGTCCAGGTCTTCACCCCCCGGGTGAATGGTGAAGGTCCCTACGCCGTCGACCTCGAGTTCCGAAGTCTCGGTCAGCAGCACTGAACCCTCGCCTTGCATCGGCTCGCCGGCCAGGCGCACGGGTGCGGAGGGCTGCAGATGGTGCTCGACCCGCGTCGCCGCGGTATGCAGTCGCACCTCGGCGAGTGCGCGATCACGCTCCACGCGTCGCAACGTATCCAGCGATTCCGCCGTAACCCTGATAGCGTCGCGCTGCACCTGACAGCCGCGCCATGCCACCTCGGCTGCGCGCGCCGCCTTCAGCCTGGCGTCCAGACCCTCTTTTTCGGCCGTCAAGCGAGCCAGCTGCTCGGCTTCGCGGGCACGACGCAGTCGGGCTTCCTGCGCCACCTTGTTTTCCTTGCCGGTTGCGATCTTGCCTTTCAGCTCCTCAACAGCCTGGCGCGCCGGCTCGACTTCCATCTCCCGCATTGCCAGCAGCTCGCACACCCGGACCACTGCCGCCTGTGCCTGTTGCTGTTCCTGAACCAGCCTGGAGCGGGTTTCCCAGGCCATACTGGCCGCCTTGTGTTCAGCCTCGGTCAGGCCCAGTTTCTGCCTGCCTCCTTCGACCTGGTTCGCCAGTGCCTGCACTCTGGCGAGCTTGTCCTTCCCGTCACGGAGCTTTGCCTGGGCCTTCTCCAGGGTGCGATCATCAAGGTAAGTTCGCAGCGCAGCCTGTCGTTTCTCGAGCTGGTCGGTCTTGTGCTCGTAGTCCTGCAAGTCGAGCCTGGCCTGTTCCAGGCGCTCGGCGAGTCTGGATTGCTTGTCCTGGAACTGCCGGTAGTCGCCGCGCGGCTTGTCGCGCTTGTCGAAATACGCCTGGCGCAGTTCCCCGATACGCCTGTGCAGTGCCTCGCCGTGTTCGCCGCCCAGCAGTTCGCTCATTTCGGCGTCGAACACCATGTGCAGCTGGCGGCGCGACTGGTCACTGAGCGTCACTTCCTCAAAGGCACGCGCCTGCTCGACCCACAGCAGCCCCGCCAGTCCCTGATGCTCCGCCTTGCTCGCACCACGCGGCGCATAGCTGAAGCTGAGCAAACCGGCCACAAACTCCTCGGCCTGCGGCCCCTCCCAGCGCCGCCCGTCACTGGCAACCAGCGTGGCTTCGCCATCCTTTTTGCGCGAGAACACCTTGTCGAGCCGGTATTCCACGGCATCGATCTCGAACACCAGGCGCACCCCCGGGCTCACACTCTCGCCGTAGGGTCGATAGGCATCAGCGACGGAACTGGTGTACTTGTCGAACAGCGCCGCACGAATGGCCTGCAACAGCGTCGATTTCCCTTCCTCATTGTCGCCCGCAATCACGTTCAGGCCCGGCAAAAGATCGCGCACCTCGACCCCGGCCCGGAACTGGCGAAAACGACTCACCTCGACGGATTTGAACCACATGTTGCTCATTGCCTGAGCGCCCGCTGTTCGAGGTAGAGCACCTGCAATGCCCTGGCCGCGTGATCGTGATCGGGGTGCGCCGGGTCATCCTGGATGTGGGTCAACGTCTCAATGGCTTCGCGCACAAAACCGGAGGCACCGATGGCAGCGATGTCTTCCGCACTGGGCCGCGCTACCAGGCCCGAGTCATCCCCCCCGAGGTGGTGGAGACGCGCCCGCCAGTGATCGAGGACCTCGTCGAGCTGCCCGCGCGCGCCCAGGTCCAACGCCCCGCTAAGGCGCAAGCGCAGCAGGGTGTTGGAAACATCCGCAAACGCCCCAATGCGGCTGTCGAGCACGCCGATACTCGCCTCGTCTGCCATGGCGAACTCCAGCTGCTCCCAGCAGAAACGGCCGACACGCAGTTTCTCTACGCGCGGTGACTCACCGGGTTCGCTGATCTCCACCAGCAGGACGTTGCCGGGATCGTTGGATTTAAAGCGGTCAGGCTCCGCTGCGCCCGCGTACCAGGTGCGCGGCGCGATCTCCAGGGTCCCGTGCCAGTCACCCAGCGCCAGATAGTCGAGCCGGGCCGAGTCCGCCCGCGTATCCGAGATCGGGTTCATGGCCTCGGATTCATCCGGCAGCCGGTTGCGCACCGCACCGTGCGCCAGTCCCACCCGGAAGACACCGGGATCAGTTTCTACAGCATCAAAGTAATCAGTCAGGTCGCGCAGCTCGTGACGCCGCTGCAGCGGCGCAGGCAGGACGCAGAGGCGGCCGTCGCACAGCTCGATGGCTTCGGGGTCCATCGCCAGCACCACGTTGTCAGGCACAATGGCCAGCCGACGCAGGCGGCTCCAGGCGCTCTGCGCCAGTGCCGCATCGTGGTTGCCCGGCAGCAGCACCCAGGGCCCCTCGAACCCGGCCAGCGCATTCATGGTACGGCGCAGGGTTTCGTCCGAGACAGCGTTGTCCTCAAAGACATCACCGGCCACCAGCACCGCATCCACACGCCGCTCGCTGGCCAACGCGGCCACCCGCCTGATGGTCTCCAGGCGCTGGGTGCGAATCATCGCGCCGGCATCACCGGCAATGAAAGAAAACCGCTTGCCGATCTGCCAGTCGGCGGTGTGCAGCAGGGTCAGGGTCATGCTGCCGGCCACCGAGGTCGCCAGCCTGTGCTCTGCGGGTAAGGATAAATAGTTCGCAACATTTACCGGGTTCCTACAACAGAATACGACCGCCTGATTTATCGCAGAGCATGATAACCCGAAAACATCCCTCTGTATGGGCATAAAGGGGGAGGCAGATTTCAATGGCGCTTACATGAGCTCCAGCCGTGTTTTCCGTGGCTAATTAGATCACATTAGCTGCGCACCCCAGACGGCATAAACCGGATCGGCGTTAGATAAACGATCTGCATATTGATCGTCCACCGGACGAGGCAGGCAACGTACCCAAGCAGACAAAAAAAGGGAGGGGTTTCCCCCTCCCTTCGCTGCAGTCTGGTTACGAAATTACGTATAATCAGAGTTTGGACCGATTTTATTGAGCCTTAGCCTGTTTTTCTTCGAGCAGTTTGCGGATGTTTTCCGCAAAGATTTCGTAATCACGGGCGCCGACGACACGCTTGCCCTCGACCCAGTCACCGTTGGCCTTGCCGACCACAAACGTGGGGGTACCGGTGATCTGCACGCCGCCCGCATCCTGCGTGCTCTTGTCGATATCGGCGAGATGCCTGTCGCTCGCCAGACAGCTGTCAAACGCCGTCATGTCCAGACCAAGGGTCTGTGCATAACCCGGTAGATTTTCCTCCTCCAGTTTCTTGGCGTTCAGGAACAATACACTGCGCATCTCCCAGAACTCATCCTGTTCACCGGCACAGTGCGCGGCCTGAGCCGCCTTGCGGGCGTTCTTGTGAAAGCCGAGCGGCATGTCGCGGACCACCCAGCGGACCTTGCCGGTGTCGATAAACTCCTCCTTGAGCTTGGGAAACGTCTGCTGAATGAAACGCAGGCAGTAGGTGCACTGATAGTCGGTGAACTCCACCATGGTCACGGCGGCATCGGCCGATCCAAGGGACGGGCTGTCCTTCACCGACACCTTGGCGATCGGTGGCAGCTTCGGTTGCTGGGGTGCCTGGGCAACGCCCTTCTTGTCGATGCTCTCCAGCAGCTTACGGATCTCCTTGAGTTCCTGAACGATGGCGTCGGCCTGATCGGGTGTGATCGCCGCAGATGGGTCCTCCGCGCCCTGCCTGGCGTGCACAGTGGGCATCCAGGCGGCGTTCAGGACTGTCAGAAAGAGCGCAGCAGCGCCAATAGCGAGCCGGTGCCGGATGCCGGCACGGGTCAGAATCGTTAATATCATAAAATTTTCCTCGTGGCTTAAAGGACTACGAAAAAAGGGGAGGAGTTGCCTCCCCCCCTTCAAGATCAGCCTAATGGCTGATCGTTAGCACCAGATGCTGGCGCTAGTCGTGGTCGCGATACCTCCTGCTTTCGCGGTGGTCGTCGCTATCGTCATGGTAGCGGTCGTCGTCTGCATCGCATTGCACTGGTGTGGTTCCAGTCACGACGTCGTTGCTCGGATCGTCGTTAGCCGGCGCATCGATAGTTGCCGTCCATTTCACGATCCCTTCTCCCGCGGCGTTGCAGGAGATATACACGTCGAACTCGTACTCCGTCCCCCGTGTGCCCGCTCTGACCTGGTCCGTGATGCTGACCGGTTTTATGACCACTCCGATATTCGGCGAAGTCTCGGCCGACAAGACTACGGTAGCGTCCTGGGTGAGCGTACTATTGCCTCTCACCTCCACCTCTTCCCGGTCCACCTCACCTTCGCGGACCCGGACCGCGTCAGACACCTCCAGTCTCTTCAGAGACACATCGCCGTCAAGCGTTGCACAGTTCGGATCGTCCGCGTCGGTCAAACCATCGCAGTTGTTATCCTGACCGTCACCACAGGTCGGGCTACCAGACGGACCCTCGGTTCCTTCTGGTTGGTTCTGCACACAGACCTGGCCGCCGTTCTGGCAGACTAAGCTTCCCGCAGCGCAGATACCTGCATTACCGGTATCACACGCCCCGTCGTCGAAGCCGTCGCACTCAGGATCGGCGCAGTCGGCCAGACCGTTGCCGGTATCGTCGATACCATTGTCGCAGATCTCCGCCAACTCCTCGTCACAGTCCGGATCGGCCGCGTCGGTCAGACCGTCGCAGTCGTTATCCTGACCGTCGCTGCAGCTAGCATCACCGAACGGACCCTCGGTCCCGGCCGCCTGGTCCTGAGTACAGACCGGGCCGATGGCCGAGCCGTCGCAGGTCAGGGTTCCAGCGCTGCAGATGCCGTCGTTGCCGGTATCACAGGCTCCGAAGGTGACACCGTCACACTGCGGGTCTTCACAGTCTGCCAGGCCGTCACCGTTGTCGTCAGCGCCGTTGTCACAGATCTCCGGAGGTGCGTTGCACTCCGGATCAGCCGCGTCAGTCAGGCCATCGCAGTTGTTGTCCAAACCGTCCCTGCAGGTCGGGCTGTCAAACGGACCCTCGGTACCTGCCTGCTGGTTCTGATCGCAGAACTCCTGCAGTTCACGGCAGGCGCTGGTACCCGCCGAGCAGATACCGTCGTTGCCAGTGTCGCAGGCACCACCCACGAAACCGTCGCAGGCAGGATCGGCGCAGTCGACCAACTCGTTACCACTGTTATCGACGCCGTCGTTACAGATCTCCGGCACAGGATCGCAATCCGGATCGGCGCCGTCAGTTAGGCCGTCGCAGTCGTTATCAAGACCATCTCCGCAGGTCGCAACATCAAACGGACCCTCGCTACCGGCCGGCTGGTTTTGGTCACAGACCGAACCGCCGTTCTGGCAGACAGAAGTGCCGGCCGCGCAGATACCGGGCAGACCAGTGGCACATGCGTCACCCACGAAACCGTCGCACTGCGGGTCGGCGCAGTCGACCAGCCCATTGTTGTTGTCGTCAACGCCATTGTCGCAAACCTCCGGCAGCTCGTCGCAGTCCGGATCAGCCGCGTCGGTCAGACCGTCGCAGTCGTTGTCAATGCCGTCGCCGCAGGTGGCATCACCAAACGGCCCTTCAGCCTGTTCGGGAAGCGGCGTACAGGTGTCGACGACGTCC
>Ga0055476_10000388_pt1 | contig 11396 bp, 8 predicted proteins | sample Muzzi_CordC_D2_FD_57682 | JGI IMG/M metagenome (GOLD analysis project Ga0055476, IMG submission 57682) | Wetland microbial communities from San Francisco Bay, California, USA, that impact long-term carbon sequestration - Muzzi_CordC_D2 | ecosystem: Environmental > Aquatic > Marine > Wetlands ... | reverse complement strand
CGAGGAATTCTACCCGGCCGAAATCAGCGGCGGCATGCACAAGCGCGCCGCACTGGCACGTGCCATGGCGCTGGACCCTGAGATCCTGTTTTTCGATGAACCGTCGGCCGGGCTCGACCCGATCAGTTCGCGGCGGCTGGATGACCTGATCATGCAACTGCGCGACAGCCTGGGCACGACGATCGTCGTGGTGACCCATGAACTCGCGAGCATCTTTTCCATTGGAAATAATTCGGTCTATCTTGACCCGGAGGCGCGCACCATCACGGCCAGCGGCGACCCGAGGATGTTGCGGGATACAAGCACCAACCCCGGAGTCAGATATTTTCTCAATCGAGGTGAGACATGAGCAAGCAGGCAAGCCCGACCCTTATCGGTGCGTTCGTGGCAGGTGCAGTCGGACTCATCGTTGCGGGCGTCCTGATCATCAGCGGCGGCAAGCTGCTGATCACCGACAAGACCAGTTTTGTCCTCTACTTCCAGGGATCGGTCAACGGGCTCAACATCGGTTCACCGGTGACCTTTCGCGGCGTGAAAATCGGTACCGTAACCGACATCCAGCTGGTGGTCGGCGACAGGGATGCGGACATCCAGATCCCGGTGATCATTGAAATCGACAATACCAAGTTCATCAGCAGCCGGACGGGCAAACCCAGGATGGGTGACGACGACGGCATCGACGATCTGATCAACGCCGGCATGCGCGCCCAGTTGCAGTTGCAGAGCCTGCTGACCGGACAGTTGTTCATCCAGATCGACTTCTACCCCAACACACCGGTGCACCTGGTCAGCAATGGCAAATACAAAAAGGCTTACCAGGAAGTCCCCACCATCCCGACACCGATCGAGAAAATCGGCAAGCTGCTGGAAAATGTCCCCATTGACAAGTTGCTGGAGCATATCACCTCCGGCATCGAGGGCATCGACCGGCTGGTCAGCTCCGAGGAGCTGCACGGATCAATTGCCGCCCTGCGTGCGACGCTGGATGACTTCCGCTCTCTGGTCAACAATCTCGACCGGCAGGTCGAACCCGTCGCGACCAGTGTCAACCTGACGCTGGGTGACGCCCGCAGCGCCCTGCAGAAAGCCGGCAGCACACTGGAAGACGTCAGCGGTACGCTGCAACAGGCCAACAAGACGCTGCAATCCGCCGACGAAATGCTCAACGACGAGCAGATCCTGACAGCACTCGACAACGCATTGAATGAAATCAGTTCGGCAGCGTACGCCGTCCGCATTCTGGCCGAAACCATCAACAACCAGCCTGAATCCCTGCTCAAGGGCAGACGCTGAAATCCGGAGAACCCCCATGCGCGTGACAATCCCGATGACTGTAACCTGCCTCTGCCTGCTGCTCCTGGCCGGCTGCGGTGTTACCCAGCCCGCCCGGTACTACATCCTGACACCGGTCGAGGGCAGCGGGACGAAGGCGACGCCCGGGCCGGCTCTTGGTATCGGCCCCATCGACTTCCCGGCCTACCTCGACAGGCCGGAGATTGCCCGGCGCAGCGGCAACAACCAGCTGCACTTCGCCGATTCGGATCGCTGGGCCGAACCCCTGAAGACGACTTTCAGCCGCACCCTGGCGGAGAACCTGTCTGTCATGCTGCCGACCGACCGGATCAACTTCTTTCCATGGGCACGCGCAACCCGGATTGATTACCAGATAAGTGTTGACGTCATGCGTTTTGACGCCGATGCCAGCGGTGCCGTTACCCTCACTGCAAACTGGGAAATCAGCCGGCCGGATGACGCCACCGCTGCCAGCCGCTACCGGCAGAGCTACACCGAAGCGCCCGGCAGCATGGCATACCCGGCAATCGTTGCGGCCCAAAGCCGAACCGTCGAGCGGCTGGCACGGGACATTGTCAAGGCAATCAGGGCACAACCCGCAGACCGGGAATAGCAGCATCAGCCGCAACCCGCAGGGACTGTCGCGTCCCCTGGGGGCTTTCCTGTCCCGGCAAGGCCGGAAACGGGATCTTGTGATATCTTTGTCCGGATGAATCCAGCCCTGCCATCCGACACCCGCCTGTGGCACAGCATTGCCGCTGCCCTGCTGCTGCTCGTTACACTGGTCGCTGGCGCAGGTGAAAACGACACGCTCACGGTCAACCTGACCCCGGCCGAGACACACTGGCTTGCCACCCTGCCCACACCGATCCGCCGCGGCGCCGACCCCGCCTGGCCGCCCTTCGAGTTCCGGGACAAGCAGGGTGTCTATGCCGGCATGTGCCAGGACTATACCAACCTCATCGTCAAGCGGCTGCATCTGCCGCTCGAACTGGTGCCGGACCTGGACTGGAACGAAGTGCTGGACGGTATCAGGAATAAAAAGCTGGATGTCATTTCCTGCATCTCGAAGACGCCGGAGCGGGAAACCTATCTGGCCTTTACCAAACCCTTCATCACCAGTCCGCAGGTCATCTTCACACGGGAGGACTACCCTTACATCAGCGGGCTCAAGGCACTGCAGGGCAAACCCGTGGCAGCCGTAAAGGGCTACTCGATCACCGATATCCTGAAACGTGACTACCCGGGGCTGAAACTGGTCCTGATGGACAATACCCTGGATGCGCTGCAAGCCGTAGCCGTCGGCCGGGCCGATGCCTTTATCGATACCCTGGCGGTCGGCATCTACTATATCCGCAAGCAGAACCTCGCCAATCTCAAGGTCGCGGCCCCGGCCAGGGTTCCGCCACTGGAGATGCGTTTCGGATTCCGCCAGGACTGGGGGCCCCTGGTACCGATCGTGGAAAAGGCGCTGGACACCATCACCCCCGACGAGCATACCGCCATCCAGCAGAACTGGGTCAACGTCAAGTACGACCCGCTGATCGATTACACCCTGCTCTGGAAGGTCGGCGGCACCCTGACCGTGCTGCTGCTGCTGGCCGGACTCTGGATTCGCCAGGTCCAGCGGCAGAAGCGCGCCCTGCAGGCGAGCGAGAAACGCCTCACGGCGCAGCGCGATACCCTGAAGCGGCTTACCGAGGACCTGGAGGCCTACGGCGACCGGGTCGCGCGCGAACTGAAAATGGCGCGGGAAACCCAGACGGTGCTGCTGCCCGACATGGCCACCGTGCAATCCCTCTACGAGACGCACGGCATCCACATCGACTCCCGCTTCCAGCCAAGTTCCGAACTCGGCGGCGACTTCTGGGGATTGCGCTCGCTGGACCCGCTGCATGCCGCCATACTCATGGTGGATTTTTCCGGGCATGGCATCAATGCCGCGCTCAATACCTTCAGGCTGCATGCCCTGCTGGACAGTGAAAAGGAGTTCGGCGGCGATCCCGCGAGTTTCCTGGAACACCTGAACAAGCGACTGGCGCCGCTGCTGCCGCCGGGCCAGTACGCCACCATGTTCTACGGCATCATGGACCTTTCGCGGGACGTGCTGATCTACGCCAGCGCAGCGACTCCGAGTCCGCTGCTGTTCCTGCCCGGCAAAGAGCAACCGCTCGTCGGTGATGGCAAGGGCTACCCGCTGGGGATGTTTGACGAATCCACCTACGAAAACCGCGAACTGCCGTTTCCCAGGGGCTGTTCACTGCTGCTCTACAGCGACGCCATTACCGAGGGCAAGACCCGCGACGGCGCCCGGCTTGAGGAGCGAGGCCTGATCAATGTGGCCGTCCGCTGCCTGAAAAACGCACCCCGCGAGCAGCTGGTCAGGTCAATTGCCGGCGAGCTGAACAGAATTTTCAGGATGCCGCTGGCCGATGACCTGACGATCGTCTGCGCGACCCGCTCCTGCAGGACCGGGCAGCACGACGGCGGATGAACCGCTGATCACGAACCCGTACCCCGGCATGGCGAATGCGATACCGGGGGTAAGCCTTTCCACAACCCGGGAACCGGAGGCTGACCACTCGCTGCGTCACCGCGTCCCTTGCCAGCGGCTCCCTGCGTCACCGGGAGCACTGGCGGTTGTATCCTGGCTCCCCGGCGACTGCGCGCCACGTCTTGCTCCCGCGCCAATGTCGTCAGGCCGGTCCCGCAATCATTTCCCCTGCAGTCATTACAGCGGCGAATAAACCAGGGATTCCTGTGCAGACCGGCAGCGAACGCCGCTACCGGTCTGCCATGACATCTTTGTTTCAGGGTTCGCGTACCGAGATGGCAAATGCCCGCGTGTACTGCACCACGATTTCGTCGCCCGGCTTGACCTCGTTGAGGCGCGTCACCCGGTCATCCACCCGGGTGGTCAGGGTGTTGCCCTCGGGGCCTCGCAGTACCAGCATCCGGGTATCGTAGTCGATTGCCTCGACGGTCGCCTTGAGGGTAACTGTTTTTGCGACGCCGGCGCCGGGCTTTTCGCCCGGGGGTGTGCGGGCCGTCGACACTTGCACCTGATTGGCAGACTCACCATCAGGCAACTGGGCAAACAGGGCTACCGATTCGTAGTATTCCACATCCACAGTGTCTCCCACTTCGACCTGGTCCAGATTGCGGGCAGCTTCACTGACTTCGAGAACCACCTGGTTCCCTTCCGGTCCCCGGAGTGTCACCAGGCGTTTCTCATGATCGATTGCTTCCACGGTTGCGGAAATCTTTGCCGTGCTGGACATCTCGATACCGGGCCGGTCGGCATCCTGCTTGCCGGTGCTGGCGCAGGCCAGCAGTGTCAGCGAAATTGCGAACACGGTGATAAAGGAGACAATTTTTCTCATGTTAACCTCGGATTGATTGTGAATGTTGTTGGTAACAGGAATCTGCAGTCGACGCTATTAAGCGGGAAGTCTGTCCTCGCGGTCAATGACGGTCTGCTTGCCGGTAACTGCAGATGGCCGGGTTTCCTGTGGCCCTGCTTGCCGGCTGTATCTGTTCGGTTTAGATGCTAAAACCGCGACGCGACGTAAAATTCGCATCCATGTCCGCGCTGTGTACCTGCTGCGACAGCCGTTTCCGCAGATATCAGCTTGCTGCCGGCTGGTTCGCGGCAAGATCCCCTGAAAGGGAGGAATCACGCTTTTATCGGGTGATGACTTTGATGCATACTTCCGCTATCAGGTTTTTCGCCACCCAATCCAGAGGAGCAAGGACGATGCAAAACACCACCCCGGCCGCAGGCGCCGGTTTCATCATGACTGCGGGCAAACGCCTCAGCGGCGCCATGCTTGCACTGATACTGGGCATCAGCGGCTGCACTACCACGAACCCCTACACCGGTGAGCAGGAAGTCAACAAGACCAGCAAGGGGGCCGGTATCGGCGCACTGGCCGGCCTTGCCACCGCCATCCTTGTCGGTGGTGACCGCAAGAAACTGCTGGCGGGCGCCGGCATCGGCGCACTGGTCGGTGGCAGCGTCGGCTATTACATGGACCGCCAGGAAGACAAGCTGCGTCAGCAGTTGCAGAGCACGGGCGTCAGCGTCACCCGCAACGGCGACAGCATCATCCTGAACATGCCGGGCAATATCACCTTTGCCACCGATTCCAGCAATATCTCCGCCGACTTTTATCAGGTGCTCGATTCGGTTGCACTGGTGATCAAGGAGTTTGAGAAGACCTACGTGGACGTGATTGGACACACCGACAACACCGGCTCGGAGGCGTACAACCAGAAGCTTTCCGAGGCGCGAGCCAGCAGCGTGGCCCGCTACCTGGAATCACAGGGCGTGCTGCCGGCACGCATTGTCAGCAGCGGTGCGGGTGAATCCAGTCCCATTGCCAGCAACGCAACGGCGCAGGGTCGCTCGCTGAACCGGCGGGTGGAAATCATCCTGACGCCGATCACCTGATCACTGCGATGCAAGCAGGATGAAAGACCCGCCGAGTGCGGGTCTTTTTTATACCGGCCATGCTTGCCCGCACTGCGGGGAAGCGCAACTCCCGGGTGGCTGCTCAAAACCTGCACCGGAATTTTAAAGTCTTCCCCATGCTGCTGAAATACCTATAGATGAATCACGCATTAAGCGAGGCCGGCCGGACGGGTCCTGAGGACGCCAGTCTGCTCATGGGGCTCACAACAAAGCCGCAAAAAACCCCGGAGAAGCACCGCGTGCAAATATGAATGACGCAAAAACACTCTTGTTAAATAAGGTATATTTCAATATGCTACGCGCGCTTGCCGAGTGCCCCAAAGGCGCGTTTACTCACTTGATATTAATGGGACAGGAAATGAAACACCCGATTTCTGCCATCGTCACACTGTTGCTGACCACACTGCAATTCAACGGCCCTGTGTTTGCCTACGAATTTCCGATCCATAATCCCTATGAGGCGACTGTTGTCGGTACACCCCCCGATGAGATTTACGACTGGAAGGATCCGCGCACGGTAAAAACGCAAACCCTCAAGCTGAATTTCGACAAGGACCTGACCGGTGTTCCGCTGGCAAAGACCTTTGGCATTGATGACCTGAAGCTGCTGTTTGCCAAGCAAAAGGAACCGGCACCCCTGATCTTCGTGATTGCCGGCACGGGGGCTGCCTACGACTCGCCGAAGGTGATGTTCCTTTTGAAAACCTTCTACAACGCCGGCTATCACGTCATCACGATATCATCGCCGACCAAGCCGCCTTTCATGGCCGCAGCTTCCAGCACCAACCTGCCCGGCCTGACCCCCTATGACGCCGAAGACCTGTACAAGGTCATGAAGCGCGCGCTGAAGATTGTCGACGACGAGATCGAGATCACGGCGAAGTACGTCACCGGCTACAGTCTCGGCGGCATCGACTCGGCCTTTGTCGGCTACCTGGACAGCCAGCGCAAGGAAATCAACTTCGACAAGGTGCTGATGATCAACCCTCCGGTTAACCTGTACACCTCGGTCTCCAATCTGGACAACATCATCCCCAATTACCGCAAGAAACACCCTGATGTGTCCGGCAAGCAGGTCTTCGATGACGTCTTTGAACGTCTGGCCAAGCACTTCAAGGAAACCGGGGCGGTCAAGTTCGGTCCGGAAACCGTCTACGAAGTACAGAAAGGCAAGTATGCAATGTCCGTGAGCGAGATTGAATTGCTGATCGGCATCTCCTTCCAGTTTTCCTCTGCCGATCTGGCCTTCACCTCGGATGCCCTGAACCACACCGGCTGGATCATTCCGGCAGACCAGGAATACAACCCGATGTCTGCTGATCTCGACTACTGGTACAAGCGTTCGCTGCGCTGGAAATTCCTGGCCTACTTCGATCACATGATCGTGCCGTGGTGGCAGGAGCAGCACCCGGGTGACACCCGTGACGACATCATCAACAAGGTCAGCCTGTATGCCATCGAGGACTATCTGCGCAATGACAAGTCCGTGGGTGTCATGACCAACAGGGATGACATCATTCTCGGGCCGGGTGATATCGAGTTCCTGCAGGACGTGCTGGGTGACCGCGCCAAGATTTATCCCTATGGCGGCCACTGCGGCAACATGGAGTACTCACAGAATGTCATCGATATGCTGGACTTCTTCAAAAACTGATCGCGGAAACGGAATAGCACAATGAACTCACTCCTGAACAAACTGTTAGTTGCCGCTGCTCTCACCTCGGGCCTCTGGTTCGGCGTCATGTCTGCCGCACAGGCCAAGGCCGACATCAGCGAACTGGGCGACATCACCGAACTCCGCGACCCGCAGATGTATGTGGATATTGAAGAACAGGCCACGCCGCTGGATTTTCTCGACGTCTACGACCCGCTGGAGCCGTTGAACAAGCGCATCTACGCCTTCAATCGCATCTTCGATGACTACGTATTCCTGCCGGCACTGCGGGGCTACCGCTTCATCTTCCCGCAGGTCGTGCGCAACCGCTTCCAGGATTTCTGGGCGAACATCGGTGAAATCCCCAACATCTACAATTCGCTGCTGCAGTTCAAGATCGAACGGACCGCGGTGAGTGCCTGGCGCCTGGTCGTCAACACCACGATTGGTATCGGCGGCCTGTGGGACCCGGCGACGAAGTGGCTGAAACTCGAGCGCGCCAACGAGGATTTCGGCCAGACACTGGGACACTGGGGTGTCGGCACCGGCCCGTACCTGGTGCTGCCGATCTTCGGCCCATCCAACCTGCGTGACACCACCGGCCTGGTGACCGACTACTTCGGCGAGAAGGAAGTTAACTTTCTTGGCGTGAAGGAGGCCGAGTCCCGCAATGATGCCGGCGGCTGGACGCTGAAGATCTTCGATGCCTTGAATCAGCGTGACATCACACCCTTCCGCTACGGCATGCTGGGTTCGCCATTCGAATACAACAAGGTGCGTTACCTGTTCGACAAGCAGCGAGAGCTGCTGGTCGACGAGTAGCGGCAACCCGGCTCGACGTCAAAAGGCCCGCTTATGCGGGCCTTTTGTTTGTGGCCTGCGCAACCAGCCGGTCATCGGACCGGCTCGGCGTAACCGTGCTGCAGTCGCGGGCGCTGGAATGCCTTGGGGTTAAACCCTGACCTCGGGTGAGTCCGGCCGTGTCAACGACCGCAATCCGGTTCAACAGACTGCTGCACGCTGATCCAGTCAGGTTCCCCGGTGCTGCCTGTCCCAGTCCGGGTAAAGCGGCGCGAGGCCGGGATCCGCAGTGACGCTGTCCGGTTGCGCTGCAGGGATGCCATTGCGGAACAGCTTCCACAGTTCTTCACCCTGCCAGGCGGCACTGCCGGCCGAATACAACGCCCGTTCCAGCGCACGCAACGGCGCGGACGCCGCTGTCACGCGCCGTGCCAGCGCCTCCAGGTTGCGCGGCGGGTCTTCTGGCCATTGCGTCTCCGCCAGCCGCAGCAGCGCCCGCGCAGCCGCCTGCGGGTCATTCCCGCTACAGGCAGACTGCAAATCGGTCAACGCGGCCTGCCGCTGCTGTTTTTGTCCGTTGTTCGCTGGGAGTCTTTCTGCCGCGGCCACGGGCGTGTCTGCAGACTGCTGCCGCGGCCGCGCTGCCCGTCGCAGCAGTACGACGGCCCCGACGATCAACAGCACAATGCCCGCCAGCCAGGGCCAGAGATGCTGCAATGCATCCTGCCAGCGGCTTTCCGGCGTCGCCACAGGGGCAGCAGTGACCGCTGGGGCCGGGTTTTGGATGGCGGGTGCCGGTGCAGGCGGCGGCTGTGATGACGGTGTCGCCGCACCCGGCAAGACGTTGATCTCCCACGGTGGCAGCTCAACCATGCGTTGCTGCTGCGTGCCGGTATCCCACCAGTCGACCTGTATTCCGGGAATGCTCAGTTTGCCGCTGGCGGACGGCACGTAGGCCAGTGATTGACTGCTGCTGCCGTATACCCACTTCCCGTCAGTGTGGTTCTCGTGCACCGGCTGTTCCGGATAGAGACGCAACCCGGCCACGTCGGGGAATTCCAGGGCCGGCAGCTGCGAGCCCTCCAGCCCCCTGGCGTCCAGCGTCAGGGTGCGCGTGACCGGCTCGCCGACATGAAATTCAGGCGGGCCGTCCGCCCAGCTGTCGTGCACGGCAAGCTCCGCGGCAGGAAGCCAGGTCTTGCCACTGTAGTCCGACGGACGCGGCTTGACCTGCACGGTCTGCGGCTCGCTGCGCACCCGGATGCGCTTGCCGGTGCCGCCGAAGGGTGTCCCGCTCATGAATTCATCGAGCATGGAGTTGATGCCCGGAATACCCATGCGGCGCCCCGACCCCGTCCGCAGGTAGCCGTTGAACACGACTCCCGGAATGACCAGTTTGCCGCTTTCCTCGGGGAAGATGGCATAGCGCCGTTCGATCACCTGGTACTCGATGCCGTTGACGCGGCTGGCGTAGCGGACATCCTCTCCCAGGCGCTCCACCAGCGCCCTGTCGATATCCGGCCCCTCGAAACTGCCGTTCATGAGGGGTTCGCGAAAATACAGTTGCAGCGTGTAATTGAGCTGCTGCTGCACATGGCTGTCGCCGTCCACCGGCTCGACAAATGCCTTGAGGAACACCGGCTCTCCGGCTGCGGCGGCCACGCCGGATGAAGGCTGATCCGTCACTGTCAGCGTCAGGGGACGGGTCCGGGCGCTGCCGACCGTTACCGCCGGCACGGTGAGTTCGCCGCCATGCAGCGGCGCAAGTTCGATTTGCCACTGGTGTTTGCCGGAACGCCTGCCGTTGATGAACTGGATTTGCTGGCTGGTGCTGGTGCCGACGATCTCGAAGTCCTTCTCCAGGACGGCCAGGTCAGGCTGTCCGCCGGGATCCTTGCCGGTGGCCTCGATGACAAGGGTTACGGTATCGCCGTCCTGAATGCTGCTGCGATTCAGGGTGGCGCGCACCTCGGCCCAAACCGACTGGCTGGTCACCAGCAGGAGCAGCAGCATCACAGACAGGCGGATTCCCGGATGCATCTGACTTGACACTCGTGTATTGCGCATAATCAAGGTCGGTTCTTCAATTGCGGGTTAAGTAACGGCACGCACGGCTGCCTCTGCATGGAAAGGCGGCGGGACATCCCGGTCAACGGTATTGCCGGCAGGCCTGCCTACCATGCCTGCCCTCCCTGGGGTGCCGCGGCCCCGGCACGCTGGCGATACTGGTACAGGAACTTGCGGCGCAGCAGCCCCCCGGGATCATCCGGGATCCGCCGCAGCCATTGTTCCGCGGCCTGCTGCTCCTCGCTGTCCAGCGTGTCTGCTGTCGCGGCGGCAATGGCCCGCTCCGGAGCAGCCTCCCCGGCGGGCATTTCAGCTGCCTGTGCTTCCGCCTCCGCCTGCTGCTGGTCCACTGTATCCTGCTCATCCCCGGCTTTCGCCGCCGCACTCGCGGCCGCGTTGTCTTCATCCTGCGGACTGTCGCCGGTTTCGCTGCGAGCCGCTTCTCCGGCAGCCGCGGACTGCGCCTCGGGCTCAGCGGCTTCGCCGGAGCCGGACCGGCCTTGTGAATCCTGTCCCTGTTCACCTGCAGCCGAAGGCGAAGCCTGTTCAGCCTGCTGCGATTCCCCGGATTGCTGTTCCTGCTTTCCCGGGTTCTGCTGCTGTTGTTGGCCGGATTGCTGTTCCTCCTGGCCTGGCTGCTGTTGCCCCTGACCCTGGTCCTGTTGTTCCTTCGCCTGCTGTTGTCCCTGGTTCTGCTGTTCCCCTGCCTGTTGTTGTCCCTGGTTCTGTTCCTGCTGTTCACCCTGGTCCTGCGATTCGCCGGAGTTCTGTTGTTGCTGCTGCTGTTGCTGCAGCAGCTTCTCGATCTGCGCCTTGTTGTAGGCGGCATCTTCCATGCCCGGCTGGGCGGCCAGGGCGCGATCGTAGGCTGCGATGGCCTCTTTATAACGACCGAGCTTCGCCAGGGAATTGCCCTGGTTGTAGTCCCCGTCGGCTCCCCCGGCAGCGGTGAAAGCGTTCAGCGCCTGCTCGTAATCACCCGCCAGGTAAGCGCCGGTACCGCGCAGCCCCGGGTCCTGCGCCAGCTGCGCGGCCTCCGCCGGCGCGCCGGCCTGCAGGGAGCGGGCCGCCTGCTGGTCCGGACGCAGCCACAGGTCATTCCAGCCC
>Ga0055476_10000387_pt1 | contig 11399 bp, 11 predicted proteins | sample Muzzi_CordC_D2_FD_57682 | JGI IMG/M metagenome (GOLD analysis project Ga0055476, IMG submission 57682) | Wetland microbial communities from San Francisco Bay, California, USA, that impact long-term carbon sequestration - Muzzi_CordC_D2 | ecosystem: Environmental > Aquatic > Marine > Wetlands ... | reverse complement strand
TGCACGCCGGCTTTGCAATTACCCTTCGAACTGGGTGCCGATATCGTCATTCACTCGGCGACGAAATTTATCGACGGGCAAGGGCGTTGCGTCGGCGGTGCGGTGCTGATGAAGGATCAGGCGATTCGCGATCAGGTGTTCGGTTTTCTGCGAACCTGTGGTCCGAGCATGAGTCCCTTCAATGCCTGGGTATTTCTGAACGGTCTGGAAACGCTGGGCTTGCGCATGCGCGCCCACTGTGAGCGGGCGCTTCAACTGGCCCGGAGTCTGGAAGCACATCCGGCCGTGGCGCGAGTTTATTATCCCGGGCTCGAGAGTCATCCTCAGCACGCGCTGGCCAAGCGCCAGCAAAAGGCTTTTGGAGCCGTTGTTTCCTTCGAGGTTCATGGCGGGCGAAAGGAGGCTTGGTCGGTCATCGACAACACGCAGATTTTGTCCATAACGGCAAATCTCGGCGATGCCAAGTCGACCATCACCCATCCGGCGAGCACCACCCACAGCCGCATCACCCAAGAGCAGCGCGATTTGGCCGGCATCAAGGAATCGTTGATTCGCGTTGCCGTGGGACTGGAAGACATCGAAGATATCGAGTCCGATCTCGTCAGAGGCCTGGATGCCTTGACGGCGCCGCCCAGGGTTCACGCGGTGCGTTGTTGAACATCGGTAGAGGACCGTCTGTGCGGTGATAACCGTTAAGCAAGGTGATGTCATCGACAGCGTCTGCGATGCGCTGCAGTACATCTCTTATTATCATCCGGTGGATTTTCTGAAGGCGTTGGGTGCAGCCTACGCACGTGAGCAATCACCGGCGGCCAAAGATGCCATGGCGCAGATCCTCACCAACTCACGCATGAGCGCCGAGGGCATGCGGCCCATCTGTCAGGACACCGGGATTGTGGTGGCCTTCGTCGATGTGGGCATGAATGTGCGCTGGGACGCGGACATGGGTTTGGAAGACATGATCAACGAAGGCGTGCGCCGCGCCTACACCCATCCGGACAATGTACTGCGTGCCTCGGTGGTGCATTCACCCAGCAGCGTGCGCGAAAATACCCGGGACAACACGCCCGCGGTAATCCATACGCGGGTGGTGCCCGGAGACACCGTCGAGGTGCGCATCGCGGCGAAGGGTGGTGGTTCGGAAAGCAAGGCGCGTTTCAAGATGCTCAATCCCAGTGACAGCATCGTCGACTGGGTGCTGGAAACCGTGCCGGGCATGGGCGCTGGCTGGTGCCCACCCGGCATTCTCGGCATTGGCATCGGCGGCACACCGGAAAAGTCCCTGCTGCTGGCGAAGGAATCGTTGCTGGCGCCCATCGATCTTCCCGCGATCCGTGCCCGCGGCGCGGAAAATCATATCGAGGCCCTGCGCCTGGAAATCTGCGACAAGGTGAATGCTCTGGGCATCGGCGCCCAGGGACTGGGGGGCCTGACCACGGTGCTGGACGTCAAGATCCTCGAGTACCCGACCCATGCCGTGTCGCTGCCGGTGGCGATGATCCCCAACTGCGCGGCCACCCGCCACACGCACTTTACCCTCGACGGCAGCGGACCGGCGGAGCTCGTGCCGCCGAAGCTCGAGGACTGGCCCGACGTGAGCTGGACGCCATCGGCCCAGGCGCGGCGCGTGGACCTCGACACCCTGACCCGCGAGCAGGTGCAGGAGTGGAAGGCCGGCGATCGTCTGTTGCTTTCCGGAAGCCTGTTTACCGGTCGCGATGCCGCCCACAAGCGCATCGCCGATCTGATAAACGCCGGCAAGCCGCTACCCGAGGGCGTCGATCTGGAGAACAAAATGATTTACTACGTGGGCCCCGTGGATCCCGTAGGTGACGAGGTGGTTGGCCCAGCGGGACCCACGACCGCGACGCGCATGGACAAGTTCACCGAGATGATGCTCGCCAAGACCGGACTCATCGGCATGATCGGCAAGGCCGAGCGCGGCCCCGAAGCCATCGAAGCCATTCGCCGCCACAAGGCCGTGTATTTAATGGCCGTGGGCGGAGCGGCCTTTCTGGTTTCCAAGGCCATCCGCAAGACGCGCATGGTGGCCTTCGAGGATCTCGGCATGGAAGCGATTCGTGAGTTTGAAGTCCACGACATGCCGGTGACCGTGGCCGTCGACGCCAGCGGTGAATCGGTGCACCAGACCGGACCGGCCCACTGGCGGGAGAAGTTTCCGGTTGCCGTGGCCTGACGCCATGCCTGCCCACCGTGTCTGCTTCAACACTGCTTAGCACGCTTCGCGCCGACGACGATGCCAGCGTGGCGGACGCGCGTACGCTGTTGCTGGAATATGTCGACTCCCTGGGCGTGGATCTGTCATTCCAGAATTTCGGCAAGGAGCTTTCTGACTTCCCCCTTAGTTACCTGCCACCCGCAGGGGCACTGCTCATCGCCAGGTGCGATGGGCAGCTCGCGGGCAGTATTGCCCTGCGCAGATTCGATGAGGTGTGCTGTGAAATGAAGCGCCTCTACGTGCGTGAAAACTTTCGCGGCCTCGGTGTGGGTGGGGCGCTTGCTGGCGCCATTATCGACACCGCGAAGAGCATGGGCTACCAGCGCATGCGCCTCGACACGCTGCCCGGCATGGACGGCGCTCAACGCCTGTACCGAAGCCTTGGATTCAAGGAGATCCCCGCTTACTATGAAAACCCCATCGCCGGCACCAAATACCTGGAGCTCGATTTGAGGTAATGCCCATGAACGACAAGGTGAAAAAGCCCGAAGAAGAATGGAAGAAGGCGCTGACGCCGGAGCAGTATCGCGTGACCAGACGCAAAGGCACCGAGCGTCCGTTCACGGGTAAGTACCACAACCACAAAGAGAATGGTGTTTATGTTTGTGTTTGTTGTGGCACGCCGTTATTTCATTCCGATCACAAATTCGATTCCGGCACCGGCTGGCCGAGCTTTCACTCCCCCGTTCACGAGGACCATGTGGCGGTAGAGGAGGATCGGACCCTGTGGATGGTGCGCACCGAAGTGCTGTGCAAAAAGTGCGATGCACACCTGGGGCACGTGTTCCCGGACGGCCCCGCGCCCACGGGAAAGCGTTACTGCATCAACTCCGCGGCGCTGGACTTTGACGATAAGCAGGACCCGGAGGACGAATAACTCCGGCGATAAGGTCATTTCCGATCCGCTTCGAATACCCCCACTTGTTACGGTGGCCAGTCCCTGCGGGGAAAGTGCGCGGGATAGCGGGCGCCGGGCTCCAGCTCCAATGCATGATCCGCGCTGAGCAAGCCTTCAATCGCCATTGCCCAATCCATCCGCGCTCCGTCCCACCGGCTGGCGCCGGTTGCTGCTCCGAATTCCAGGCCGAGGCTGCCGTTAATTTGCGCGAGAGTGACACCGTCGGTGACGGGCGCTCGCATATCGTCCGCAACCTTTGCCCCGTGCCTCGTGGCTGGTGCAGGTGTGCATGGCGGAGATCCTCTCCGGTGCACGGCGTTGGAAGCATTATACTGGACAATTAAACAGTCATTTACGGGCGCCCGGACAGCTCTTGTAGTGCAAGCGCTCGATTTGTTGCAACCGACAGCGGCATTTCCATTCGAGACATCAGGTCAATTCTTGGCTTGGACATCGCCGGGGGCGTCTGGCAACCTTCGACAACCCATTAACGCGATGGATGTGAAAAGTGGTGAGCAATATGTGGCCCGACCGGCGACTACTGGATCTTCTCGGCATCGAGCACCCGATCATCCAGGCGCCCATGGCCGGCGCCACGAATCCCGAGCTGGTGGCGGCGGTCAGCGAAGCGGGAGGCCTCGGCAGCTTCGGCGCCGCCGGCACGCCGCCGGATCGGCTGCGCGCGACTGTCGGTGCCATCCGCCAGCGCACCAACCGCGCTTTTCATATCAACCTGTTCTCCGCGCATACCGAGCAGTTCGATGGCGATGCGCGCCCGGGTCCCGGCTTGAGCGAACGGCTGGCGGCCTATCATTCGGAGCTGGGACTCGAGCCGGTGCCTGAGCCGGCGCCGATGTTCGGACCGGCCGAGGAGCAGTTCGAGGTTTTGCTCGAAGAAGGTGTGCCGATCATCAGCTTTCATTTCGGCGCGGATGCACGCTTGGTTGCCAGGGCTCACGAAGCCGGGGTGAAAGTGCTGTGCTCGGCGACGACGGCCGCCGAGGCCAAGGCGCTGGAGGACATGGGCGTCGATGCCATCATCGCGCAAGGGTCCGAGGCTGGCGGGCATCGCGGCACCTTCAGCGTGGACTATCGACAGGCACTCATCGGCACCATGGCACTGGTGCCCCAGGTGGTCGACGCCGTGTCGGTGCCGGTAATTGCGGCGGGCGGCATCATGGATGCCCGCGGCCTGGTCGCGTCTCTGGCGCTCGGTGCATCGGCGGTGCAAATGGGCACAGCCTTTCTCGGTTGTCCGGAAGCGCCCATCGGCGATGCCTGGCGCGCATCGCTACTGGCAGCCGAGGCCGAGGCGACGACGGTAACCGAGGCGATATCCGGCAAGCCGGCGCGGGGCATCCGCAATCGTTACATCGACGAGATCGAATCCCTGGATGAGACCTTGCTGCCGTACCCGGCGCAGTACTCGGTATCCAGAGTGCTTCGCAAGGCGGCCAACGAGCGTGCAAACCCGGACTTCATCGCCATGTGGGCAGGGCAGGGGGTGGGCCTCATCCGGCAGCGCCCCGCCGGAGATTTCGTCAGGGATCTGGTGGTCGAATCGCGGCAACTGCTGGCCCGGCTCGCGCAGAAATGATCGATTGAATCGTGGTGTGGGCTAAATGCCGGCTCTGGATCGCAGGGGCGCTGGCTGGCGTGGCGCTGGCACTGGCGGCGATGGCCGCAGCCGTGCCATTTATGGAGAATCCGCCGGGCGGCGTCGCGGGCGCGGTTGCGGCGCTGGTTATGGCCGCTGAAATTTTTGCCGCCCTGGCGATTCTGATAGTCGGCAAAGAATTTTACGCAAGAATTTGGGCGAAGTTGCAGGCCATGCGTTCGGAAAACACGCCTTGAGCCCGCCAGGCCCTAATCGAGAGGCAAACATCATGAGCAACAACACCCATGCCGTCGACATCAAGGCCGCCCTGGCGGGCCGGCCGGTGCTGCGGGACCGCACCAGGCACACCTCTGCGGCAGACGCCGAAGCCGCCTTCGCCACCCTGGCGCCGTTTCGCGGCGGCGGAATTTTTGCCGGCAGCTTCTCCGGTGAAAGCCCCTGGGAACGCCATGCAAATGGTGACGAGCTGGTGCACATCCTCGATGGGGCGGCAATTCTGACCATCATTATCGACGATGAGGAACGGGTCTTCGAAATGACCGGCGGCATGCTGGTGGTGGTTCCCCAGGGTTGCTGGCACCGCTTTTACTCCAGCGACGGCGTGACGGTTTTGACCATGACGCCCCAGCCTACCGAACACACGACAAAAGAGGACCCGCGAAGCTGAAAGCGGGGCACGCTTGAATCCTCGTCGTGCATTGCCTCGGCAAGTGCGCACCGGGGCAAGACAGAATCGCCACGTTGAACTATTCTGCCTGCAGCAATGACCCTCTCGCCCACGTGAAGGGGTAGGCCGAGTTTTCCACCAAATGGATGAGAAGAATCTATGACCGAAGTTTTCGATATCACCGCACGCAGTGCGCGCGACCGTAACACTCCGACTGTTGGGCGCGCCACTAGGAAGATCCACAACCGTGTCAAAACGTCGGCGCACAATTTGGTGGCCGCAGGTCTTGTGGTTTGTATCCTGTCCGCCTGCGAAACCATGCAGAGCGAGGATCCTTATACTGGAGAGAAGCGGGTCAACAAGACAACCACCGGGGCGGCGATCGGCGCGGTTGGGGGCGCCGTCGTGGGCGCTATCGCCGGCGGCCGCAAAGGCGCCTTGATTGGCGCCGGTGTCGGCGCCCTGGGCGGTGGCGCGGTGGGCTATTACATGGATCAGCAGGAAGCCAAGCTGCGCAAGCAACTACGCGGAACCGGCGTCAGTGTTACCCGCGTGGGCGATAACATCATTCTAAACATGCCGGGGAACGTAACTTTCGCCACCAACTCCAGCGACATCACATCGAGCTTTTACCCGGTGCTCGACTCTGTGGCGCTGGTGCTCAACGAATACGAAAAAACCTATGTCGACGTCATTGGACACACGGACAGCGTCGGATCGGAACAGCACAATCAGGTGCTTTCCGAACAGCGCGCCGAAAGCGTTGCCAAATACCTGGAAAGCCACAAGGTTCTGGCGCAACGCATCATCATCAGGGGCGCAGGCGAGTTAAGTCCCATCGCATCCAATGACACGTCCGAGGGGCGGGCCATGAACCGGCGCGTCGAAATCACCCTGACGCCCGTCACTTGACGCCGATGTTGAACGCCGTGGCGCGCAGCGCTCTCAAGTGCGTTGTTCTGGTTTTTGTCGCATCGGTTTCGATCTCGTCTGTGGAGGCCCAGAGCGGGTGGCTGGAACAGGCCAGGAAGCTTTGGGAGGGCGTCAGTTCTGGCGAGAATGCCAGCGCCGATCTCAGCAACGCCGAAATCTCGGCGGGACTCAAAGAAGCGCTGCGCATCGGCACGGATCACGTGGTCGCGAGGCTCGGCGCCGTCAACGGCTTCAACGCCGATCCCAGTGTGCACATTGCTCTCCCGAACAGCTTGCAGAGGGTCCAGGAAACTTTGGAAATAGTGGGGATGTCCGCAATCATGGACGACCTGGAGCTGCGATTGAACCGCGCCGCCGAGGCGGCCACGCCCAAGGCGAAGAAGCTCTTTCTGGAAAGCATCCAGAGCATGACGCTGGATGACGTACGGCGCATCTACGAGGGTCCGAACGATGCGGCGACCCGGTATTTTCAATCCAGAATGTCAGAGCCCCTCGCCCGGGAAATGATTCCCATCGTCAACACCAGTCTCTCGGAGGTTGGCGCCATCAGGGTTTACGACGACGCCATAGGACAATATGAGGCGATCCCCTTCGTGCCCGACGTCAAGGCGGATCTCACCGGCTACGTGGTCAACAAGGGCATGGACGGGATCTTCTATTATCTCGCCAGGGAAGAGGCGGCCATTCGTGAGGACCCGGTGAAGCGCACTACTGAGCTTCTTCGGAAGGTGTTCGGAGCGCAGACGCCGGCTCGGTGAGTGGCGCCCGGCGGTCATTCGCCAATCCCATGGGGCACTCGGGCATGGGACAAAACGCTTTCTCAGCATGCCGGAACGCGGCGCTCCACTCGTCTTCGTGCGCGGTTATGGATTCTCCGGGTTTCCTTGCCGGTTTCACCAGCGACTGTGTTGTTCGTTAACAGCAAGCCGATTTCCGTCGGACTCAAAAGCTGCCGTCGAGACGGCGCTTGTTCCGTCACGGCAGCAGCGGGTCTCTCGCTCTTGCCAGCCGTACTTTCCAGCAGATTCGATCCAGTGAGAAGCAGCGTGCCGCCGGTCGCTGTGATGGTGCCATCAGTCGGCGGAGCTTAATGTTTCTTCGACATCAAAAACGCATCAAGGACAGACTCGGTGTTTTTCCTGGTGTCTCTGGAGGTGCCGGATTCGTGATACACGCGGCCTGTCGCCACGTCGATGAGAGTAACATCCGTTTCGACGATGTATGCTCCGCCGATTCCTCTTACGAGATATTTGAACGTCAAGATCCCATCCACTTTTAACTTTCGCCCCTCGCCAACGGCATAAGCGAGATTCAACTCCTTGCTCCAACCAGCCCCTGTCCAGACATTTCCCCGGTAATAGCCCTCTTTTTGGCTGCGGTCCACGATTACCTGTCCGCTTTCCACGAGAGTTTCACGAGCGAGTTTGTGCAGTTCTTCTTCCGTGACCGAACTGCTGCTGGCCGAGGCGAGGGCCCATCCATCAGCAGGAAGAAGTGCAATTTTTACGGACCCTCCGGCTGAGAGAATGCCCGCTTTTGCCGATACAATATTCTCTTCGCTCTGTTGCCGCGCGTTGACTGTCTCTGTCTTCCCCCCACCGCTCTCCGGAGATGAACCAGCAAGAAGCAAAGTGCTGCCGGTTGCCGTAGTAGTGCCAGCATGCTGCCGGGATTGATGTCCCTTTGACTGCGTGAATGAGCGAAGAACGGTCTCCGTGTTCTTTTTTGCATCATCGAAACCGCCAGAGGCGCTAAATACGCGGTTTGTCGCTACGTCGACAAGAGTGACATCAATTTCGGCGACAAATGCCCCGTAAGTTCCCCTATTTACATATTTGAAGGCCAATACTCCATCCACTTTCAGTTTCCTCCCCTCAGCTGCTACATAGGCGCGGTCCAACTCCTTTTCCCAGCCTGTCCCCGTCCAAACATTGCCCCGGTAGTAGCTTTTCTGAGCGCTGCGATCGACGATCACTTGACCGCTCTCGGATAGAATTTTGCGCGCGAGATTCTCGATGTTTTCTTCCGTATCCGCATCGGCGCCCCCCCATGGAAGATTCCATCCATCAGCAGGAAGAAGTGCAATTCTTTCAACGTCTTTCGCTGGCACAGCGACCTCTTTGTCTTGCTGCGACGCTTTAGTTCTTGGCGCCTTCTCGGCAACACTTCCCGGCGGTTTCAATCCGGCCAGGACCAACGTCCCGGCGGTCGCTGTGCCGGTTTTCATGTTCAAAGCGGTTTCGAAGGTTTTTCCTTGTGAGGGGTCTTCGATGCGCACTCGGAGTTCCGGTTGATCCAGCTTGCCGTCTATCCCCAAGGCAATGAAATAGGCGACTCCGGAGACCGTTTGATCAGGGGCGATGTTTTGCCCTCGCAACTGCTCGTGACGATAACTATCGGTCGCCTGCCTGAGCATTTCATCTTTCAAGTTTGCCTGGTTTATCGCTGCAAACGCACCAAAAATGGCGCCGCCGGCTGGACCGAAGAAGATTGCGGCCGCGCCGCCGCCGTCGCTGGACCCGCTGTCACGAAGCATTCTCTCCGCAACGGTTCGTGCGGAATCGGGACTTAAACTGGAGAAACGATTGGTGTGCAGGCGCAACCGGGCCGGATCGAATACTATCGATTTTGTGCGACCATTTTTGATCGTGAGACGTGTTGCGAGCACGGGACTCTTTGCAGAGGCCCGCCCGATAGGTACCTGGGTCAGCCCTACTTGCCAGTACAGACTGGCCGAAACATCCACCCCAACCAGCTGGGTGCTTGCCATGATGGCGGCGGCACCGCTTGCCACAGCAGAAGCGCTGACATCGAAGGCGGCATCGACCTCCTTTTTGATCCGGGCCGCTTCGATCTGATTTTTCCTGGTCTCGGAAAGCCGCCGTGCCAGGGCGGGAGAGCCATAGAACTTCTGCATGAACTGGATCGAGGCTTTTCTTACCACAGCCTCGGTACGCGCGCCGACGACATCAATGCCGGATTCGGCCCATGGACTCTTGCCGACATCGGTGGCCGAAATATCCCAGGTATCCAGTGTTGTTCCTTCGGGGGAATAGAGCTTGAATCGGTATTCGACCCGAGCGGTCAGGGGCGACGTCGTAAAGGACTCCGCATTCATCTGAAAGCGCTCGATTCGGGGTTCGATTATGGCTTGGAGCTTCGATGCCGGATCATTCGCCGCGTACGGTGGGCGGTCATCCACGAGTTGCGTATGCACGAACATTGCATAGAACATCGAGTCGAACTGTCGTACGCTGAACTTTCCGACCGGCGTCGCGAATCCCGATTCTCCGTAGGTTCGATCGTAGTGCTCGTAGCTTTTGAATTCGGGGCCGTAGTAAATACCGACATTGAATGGCAGGCGCTCTGCTCCAGGCGGCAGCTGCGAGGGGAGTCGGAACGGAACAGGCACCTCGATCCGGTGTACGGTCTGGTGCATGCATGCGGGCACGCTCACGACCACAACGAGCAATATCAGCAGTTGCCAGATTGATTTCCGCTCGTTCCTCACAGATACCGCCTGTCTCTTGTTACTTGAACGCGGCATCCGTCTCCGATTTGTAGACCACGAGATCATATTGATTACCATAGAGCACCGTACTCCAGTGCCGGGTCAGGCTCGCCTGGTGCACGGCTTCACGGATTTCTTCGTCGCTCGCGCCGGCGGCCCTGGCCGCCTTTGAATGGTAGTAGATGCAGTATTGACAAGGGATCTGCGCCGCGACCGCAAGCCCGATCAACTCACGCGTTTTCGATGGGAGCGCTGTTTCCTTGTTCATGTCCGTGCTTTTCAGCATGGCCCATCCGGCGGCTCTTGCGCTTACCGGATACACCTGCATTTCGGCTGGCACGCCGCCAAGCATCTTCTCCATCTCGGCCAACGCTGCCTGCGATGAGGCCGTGTCGTCAGCGCGAACGGTACCGGACGCGAGGCCGACAGCGCATGCGGCCGCTATGACCAGAATGGACATGGTTGAGGATGGGTGTCCATGTCTCGCATTGTTGGTGGTAGTCATGATTTGTTCCTCCCTCGTGGTCTGGGAGACTCTTAGCAGACAAGTCCTTTTGATCTGCTGCGGCAATAAAACGATTTTGCCACCTTTTTACCACCTGCCATAAAATCAAGAACTTACATATACTTGGGGCTTTCAGTCGCAACGGCTCAATGGGATGCGCGCGTGTATTGCTGGAAATCCGAATGCCATTCGGAGGCAAGTATCAGTGTGCGAAATATTTGCGGGGCCTCGAAAGAACTAACTGGCTCCTCCTTCCGGCAAACCGGCCATGCGCAACATATTCAGTTCCCGATCCAGATCTTTTTGATAACGGTACTGCAGTACTGTGGCCCACCCCTGAATTGTGAAAGTCGGTTTGGCTTGCAATAGCATTGACGCGTACTCGCGAGCCTTGTCGTGGTGACCGAGGAGGGCATGGATAGCGGCGAGTCTCGTATACGCGCGGGGTAGTTGGAATTGGCGTTCGACCAGTTGCTCATAGGCGACGATCGCGTTGTCGTAGTCCTCCGTCAACATGTATGCAAAGCCCAGAACCGCCGTAAACCATGGCGGATAGGAGGGACTGAGGCGCATCGCCTTTTGCACCAACGGAATGGCTTCGTCGGGATGGCCTCCTACGGCAAGAATCCAGGCGAGCCGGGTTTTGTCCAGAGCGCTGCTGGGCGCCAGCGCCACGGACCGTCGTCCATAGGAAATTGCCTCCTCGTAACTGCCGCGAGACATGCTCAGAACACCCATGAATCCCGTTATCGCTGAATCCGCGGGGTCGGCCGCGTAAGCTTTCTCGCCCAGTTCGATGGCCTTGTTGAGCGAGGCCTCACGGTCGTCACTCCACTCCCTGTAGTATTCGCGGAAATGACCCCACGCCTGGTAGAGCCAGATCTCGGGGTTGTCGGGCTCGATAGCGGCGGCCTTGGCAACCAGTTCTTGACGAATGGCGTGGTCTTCCTTATTGCCCCGCAGTCCGTAAACCCTGGCCTTCATCAAGTACTCGAAGGCCACTGGCGAGCTGACGCGGGCGCGCATGA
>Ga0055476_10000386_pt1 | contig 11409 bp, 10 predicted proteins | sample Muzzi_CordC_D2_FD_57682 | JGI IMG/M metagenome (GOLD analysis project Ga0055476, IMG submission 57682) | Wetland microbial communities from San Francisco Bay, California, USA, that impact long-term carbon sequestration - Muzzi_CordC_D2 | ecosystem: Environmental > Aquatic > Marine > Wetlands ... | reverse complement strand
GGGGGATGAAAGCGAAGACTGGCAGGCAGCCGCTGCCCTGGCTGATCGTATTATCGAGTCCTCACTGCCACCGGCCAGCAAAGAACAACGCTCAACGCGACAACAGTGCCTGACTGACTTTCAGAAAGATCTGCGTGAGGCTACACAAACAATGCAGCAAGCCAACAAGGAAAACCTGTTTGGCGCATTGTTTGATACTCAAACGCAAGCCCTCGATACAGTAGCCCAAGTCAGCGAAGAACGCGCACGGGCACAACAAGCGCCTGTTGCAGATGAACCTGCTCAGGAACAGGAACACATCGCACAGGACGCTAGCCTTCCACCTGAGCAGGAAGCTATGCTTGAAAAGCTGACCACCATTCCATTTGGCACCTGGTTCGAATTTTCGGAGCCGGGCAAACCCAGGAGAAAGGCTAAATTGTCATGGCGCAGTACGGTCACAGAGAAGTTCATGTTTGTAGACCACATGGGCGTTAAAGCTTCCATCATTCCAATGCACGAACTCGCGGACCGTATGCTGAATAACAGTGTACGCATCGTTAACACTGAGAAGAAACCCTTCGTTGACCGTGCAATGAATGCAATTCACCGAATGCTGGATCGCGCAGCATAAAAGTAACGCCAAAGGTGTAATAACGGGAGTAAGCAATGATGAGCACCTCTACGAATGCGGAGAAATCCGAACAACGCAGACAGCGTCGGGTGACAATCCCGGAGCATCCGCAGATTCTGGATACACATAGCGGTGAAATCCTGGGTCAGCTGGTTAATCTGTCAGTCGCTGGACTCATGGCCGTGAGTCCTCGAAGTATAAACTGCGGAACTGTTTACCAGGTATGCTTTCCATTGATCGTCGGTGACCGGCCAGTTGAAATCCAGCTTGGCATTGAAAGCCTGTGGTGCGAAGACACCAACAATTCCGGCTCGCACTGGACCGGTTTTCAAATCATTGACATCTCTCCTGATCAGCAGAATATATTGAATTCAGTCATAGCTGACTGGTAGCCTCCCGGCCGCGATGCGCGCCGAGGGACGGCGTTTATACCCTGAAGGACACAAGTGCCCGACGGTTTTTCGGGTGTTACTGCATCTTAATGCAGGACCTCAATATTGGTGAATTCCGGAAACGTATAAATTAAGTAACAGGTTCCAGTTGTTCCCAGATCGAAGGACCGCCAAGCGCTTTGGCTATAGCCTCTAATCGTGCCTGGTGTTGAGCGGTTTCTTCGCTATCGGCCCTGATGACCCGAAGTCTGGGCCGGTCTTCTGCAAAACGCCTGATCTGTTCCACCTGGCCAACACCGGTTCCGGAGCCAGTGTCACCCCCCAATGACAGAGTGACCTGCCCGCCTGTCATGGCGAGATAGACATCGGCAAGGATCTCCGCGTCCAGCAGTGCGCCGTGCAATTCCCGGTGGGTATTATCTATTGCATAGCGTTTGCACAGAGCGTCCAGATTATTCTTCTGACCGGCGTGCATTTTTCGCGCCATGGTCAGGGTGTCCATTACCGAACACAGATCGGATACCTGCTTTCCGAATTCGCAGAGTCTGAGTTCGTGATTTATAAAACCAACATCAAAGGGTGCGTTGTGGATCACCAGCTCCGCGCCCTTAACATAGCTGATAAAGTCTTCGACTATCTCTTCAAAACGCGCTTTATCGGCGAGGAACTCGTTGGTAATCCCGTGCACTTCAATAGCACCTGCATCAATTTTCCGGTCCGGCTGCAAATACTGATGGAAGTTATTTCCGGTTAACTTTCTATCGACCATTTCCACGCAACCGATTTCAATAATGCGGTGGCCTTCCTTCGGCTCCAGGCCGGTGGTTTCCGTATCAAGAACAATCTGTCGCATAGCGATCACCTTATCAAAGTATCAGAATTCATCGATGCCGCGATTGGCCAGCTTATCGGCACGTTCATTTTCGGGGTGGCCGCTGTGACCCTTGACCCAATGCCACGAAACCTGGTGCGCTTGTACCGCCTGGTCCAGGCGCTGCCAAAGATCAACATTTTTTACCGGCTTTTTTGCCGCTGTTTTCCAACCACGTTTTTTCCAGTTGGGCAGCCATTCCGTAATGCCGTTTCTGACATAGCTTGAATCTGTGGTCAACTCTACTGAACAGGACCGCTTCAGACTTTCCAGTGCCCGTATCGCTGCCATCAGCTCCATGCGATTATTTGTAGTCTGGGCTTCCCCGCCATAGAGTTCTTTTTCGTGTTCGCCATAGCGTAGCAAGGCGCCCCAGCCGCCCGGCCCGGGGTTACCCCGGCATGCACCATCGGTAAAGATTTCCACATCAACCATTGGTACGCAGACTCCCCTGGCTGGTCCCGACAACGCCGCCTGCCAGCAATGATCGCTGTGGACGCCAGCGGGGTTTGATCGGTGTCAGTGTTGTCACCCGCTTGCGCGCAACCAGCAGATAGGATGCCGCCAACAATGGCCAGTTATCACGATGCAGGCGATGCAATAGAGTCGTTCCTTTTTTTATACTTCCCGCACCGTATTGCCAGGGTGGATATGGAAAAAGATAACGCGTCTGAATCGTGTCAAATCCCAGCAGGGAAAGCCAATCTTTCAAGCGTGGCAGACTGATAAAACGCAGCGACCATGGCACTTTTCCGCGCCAGCCAAACATGACCTTTCGCAATCCCCACCAGCCATAGGGATTAAAGCCCAGGACGACGAGATGGCCTTCGGCAATCAGGCAACGGTCAATCTCACGCAAGACCTGGTGCGCGTCGTGTGCCAGTTCCAGCACATGCGACAGCACGAACGCATCGATGCTGTCCGATTGCAGGGGTAGCGCCTCGGCACGGCCCAACAGCCCGGGGGGCTGATCCAGCCCCCGCTCCGTACAGGACTGCACCACCCGGTGCACGATCCGGCTGGCGGCCAGCGAATCCGATTGGCAGGCAGGATCCAGCTGTACCAGATGGTACCCGAACACGTCACCTAACACGTCTCGTAACAGATCCTGCTCAACAACTGTCAGCTGCTGGCCAAGTGGCTGTTTGCACCACGCCCGCAGATCGAACAAGTGATTCAAGCTGCTGATTGAACAATACTGTTGGGTCATAAGCTGTCAGATCATAACCTATCCAGGGGGGGGCGGACTACAGGGCTTGACGGTAGCGCCCGAGCCTGTCAGCATAGTTGGCTTATCTGAAAAATCCATTATTCTTCACCTTGTTGGGGTAAAATTTCCCACGTTCTGGCCGATAGGAACATTATGCCTATTCGTTTTACGTTCCTGTTGCTGTTTGCAGTGCTGCTGCTGGGCGCGTGTTCCAACTCCCTGTATCAGACGGCCAACACATCGCACGCAAAAGCCAGTCAGGATGTTGTCGTTTCAGAACCGAACACGACCTTCCAGACAGAAAAACAACCCACCCTGTTAGCCGCTTCCCAGCCCCTGACAGGCATTTTGGTGTCGGCCTATACGGTTCCTGAAACATCCGACCTGTGGGAACAACTGCGTCGCGAATTCCGGTTCCCCAAACAGGACAATACGCGTATCCGTATACAGCGTAACTGGTATATCAGACATCCTGCATATTTACAGCGTGTGAGCGAACGTGCGAAACGTTATGGCTGGTATATTCAACAGCAACTCAAGCGGCGCAACATGCCTGCAGAGATCGCCCTGCTGCCGATAGTGGAGAGTGCCTTCGACCCGTTTGCCTATTCACATGGCCGTGCCGCCGGGCTCTGGCAATTTGTACCTGCAACAGGAAAACGTTTTGGACTGAAACAAGACTGGTGGTACGACGGCCGCCGTGACATCCAGGATTCTACGGAAGCTGCACTGGATTACCTGCAGTACCTGAACAAGCGTTTCAAAGGCGACTGGCTGCTTGCACTGGCGGCTTATAATTCAGGTGAAGGCACCGTATCCAGTGCCCAGAAGAAAAATCGTAAAAAAGGCAAACCGATTGGATTCTGGGGCCTCAATCTACCCAAGGAAACACGGGCCTATGTACCCAAACTGATTGCGCTGAAGCAACTGGTGGAGGCGCCTGTTGCTTACGGGATCAGCCTCGAAGCTGTTCCCAACCGACCCTATTTCGAGGTCGTGGATACCGGCGCACAAATTGATCTGGCGGTCGCTGCGGACCTCGCTGGTATCGAACTGGATGCCCTCTACCGTCTTAACCCGGGTTTCAACCAGTGGGCGACCTCCCCGGACGGCCCCCACCGTCTGTTAATCCCCGTGGATCAGGCAGACACCTTCCGCCAGGCAGTCGCCGAACTGCCACCGGAAAAACGCCTGCAGTGGGTCCGTCACAAGATCAAAAAGGGTGAAACTCTCAGTCATATATCCAGGCATTATCACACCACGGTTGCAGCACTGAAAACTGCTAACAATTTGAAAAACTCTTCGATTCGGGTCGGAAAATACCTGATGGTCCCGGTATCCAGCCAGGGACAGGACAACTATCATCTGAGCGCCGGGCAACGATTGAAGCGCAAGCAGAACTCCACCCGAAACGGCTACAAAACCCAACACCATGTCTGTAGCGGTGACACTTTCTGGGATCTATCCAAACAGTATAAAGTCAGTGTTCGCAAACTGGCTTCCTGGAATGGTATGGCCCCCGGCGACCCCCTGCGGGTTGGCCAGAAACTGGTGGTGTGGGTCAAGCAACCGAGCTCAACGACACTCCACCCGGGCTCGCAGATCCGACCAATACACTATACCGTGCGAAAAGGTGACTCGCTGGCACGCATTTCCAGCCGGTTCAAAGTAACGGTTACCGATTTGCGCAAATGGAATACCTTACACGAAGGCCGTTACCTGCAACCTGGCCAGCGATTAAAACTGTACGTTGATGTAACACGCCAGACCGGCACCTGAGAAGTTAATTCCTAAGCCCGCTTACCTGAATTGCACACTCCGACGCGTTTCGTTCCACGTACCACTGCGTCCGTAGAAATTCAGAATCCGCTCACTGCTTACGATGGTTGCCGAGTAGTCCACTACCTGGATGGATTCGGTCTTTTCCTGGGCGATTAACTTGATACTCTGCCACCCGCCCGAGAGAACACCATATGCCGCATAACGCTGGTTAGTGACTACAACAGCGACCGCATTAGCCACCTTGTAGTCCCTGATGCGCTCCTTGGCATACAGATTGAGCCGATCAAAACGCCCGGCCTTGGTATTCGAAGCAATCACCTCGTCCTTCTCGACAACCAGGAAAAGCACTTTCTCGACCTCATCTGCACAGACAGGCAGCATCAGGGCGACGCCCAGCAACGCGCCGCATAGCGGCTTGAACCAAGTCACTGTTTCACCTCTTCGAAGCATGCCTTACACCTACCCATGATTTGTTCAAATTGCCCCCTCGGTTATGGCCCAGTGCACATGCAATGGCGCCTGTTCGAGTTCTTCGACAACAGCCTGTATCGTGTCAACCAGAGGTAAATGAGGATATGGCCGCCAGTCTCCTCCCTGCAACGGCCAGAACAGATGCCAGCGGCCGTCTTCGTAACTGAGTTGCAAAAACGCCCGAAACCGTCCTGTATCATTTGTCTTTTCCAGCCGGGTTATTTCCCCGATCAACAGCCTGTCTCCTTCCTGGCTGCAACGCAAACGCGCAGCAGAACCAGACAACAGGGCATTACGGCGCGCGCAAAACTCGTCCAGTAGCTTGCGCGCACGCTGTAACTCCAATACGCTGACGGTCATATTTCTGCTCCTGGCAATGCTTGAGTGACCAACATCTTACACATGAGTCAGATTTCAATCGTCACTCTCGCAGAGACGCAAAGCCCGCCAGCAAACGCCCTTGCGTCTCTGCGCCTTGGCGAGAGATAAAACGGTTCTTCACGTCTCATCAGTCTGAGACCTGATCTCGCCGGTTTTAACAGCATGATATCAGAACTTATCTGATTAATTTGGCGACAGCCGTACGCAGCACGGTCTGCGCCTGGGCACGGCCAGAAACGTTGATCCGCTGCGCGCATTCATGCCAGCTATGTTTCTGTAGAACGCGCGCCACCAGCAGAGCAAGCTCTGCTTCATCAAGCCGTGACGCGCGACCGGATGTCATCAATTCATGGCAGGCCCATCGCCACACAGAACCAATTGAAACCTCGAGTAAACGTTGCCCGGATGCAAACGCCTGTACATCCGCCAGGTCTGCCTCACCGGGTTCTATCCGGCACGGTCCGGCATTCTGCATCAGGCCGCACACCAGGCCCGCATCGAGATCCCGCAAGCTGTCGCAGAGCTGATAGGGAAACTGGCCCGCAAACCGTTCCCTGGCTTTAGCCAGCAGCTCTTCGCCGCTGGCGCTCAGAGGCTTCAACATCAGCAGCGAGTGAGTACCACTGCTGGCACCTCTCTTTATACTCAAACGGGCTGGCGACCATCCCATTTTTGTCCAGAACCCCAGCAAACCGGGCGTCACACCGAAACTGCTGCCTATATAATCATTAGCAGTGCGTTGCACCTGTTCGGTGATATGTTTTACCAGGCGAGCACCCAGACCGCGCCTCTGTAATGCCGGGTGCACTGCGATACGCATAATGCGTGAACACCGTAACAGCGGCGCCTCCGCCAATCCCTGATAGACAGCCAGCGCTTCCGGCAACAGATGCCCGTGCGGTCGCCGCTTGCCCGCCAAAATCGCCTTCGCAGTCTCTGCATCGAAACCTCCCTCTTCGGCAACCAGTGCCGTTCCCGCAATATGCTGCCTGAGCCACAACACGTAAATGGACAGATTCGGTCCATCCAGTAAGTGGCGCAGGTCCAGGGGACGTGTCCGGTAGTGCGCCTGTACCAGCAGGCCAAACAGCTCAGACAACGACTGTTCATCTTCCAGCAACCCATCCCTGTTCAAACGTTCAATGTTGCATTCATGGACCTCTGCGCCCTGAAACAGATCATCTGCTGCCGCATTGGCATCAAGCGACAACATACGGAATACCAGACGTTCAAGCGGGTCGTTGGCCGACCAGCGAATTGGCGTCGCAAGAGACAGCTCTTTCCAACTGTTGGTGTATTTATCCAGACTCCGCGAAAAGCGCAGCGCAAACCCACGCCCGGTACCTTCATAGCCGTGGATCGTGGTTGCAAATGCAATTCGGGAATAGCGCTTCAACAAGCTCTCCAGCAACGGCGTCGGTATTGCCGCCGCTTCATCGACCAGCACCAGGTCTGCCCGCCGAGGTTCGCGCAGCAATTCATCAGGCGCTACAAAACAAATAGCACTGGAATGACTGGACAACAGCCTGTGTGCATGTTCTATCGCCGCTTCCACTGACTGCAGCCCGGGTCCCGTCAATATAATTCGCTCATAACCGCACTGGATCAATTTTGCGGCTGCGATACCGAACGCCGCCGATTTACCACGGCCTCGATCTGAAGTCAGTACCACCGGCCGGCGCCTGTGGCCCGTTGCCACCTTTATGACCGCCTCAACAGCCCGCTGCTGATCGAGGGTTTTACACGGCGCTTCAATCCGACTTTCCGCAACGGCGGTATAACCGACAGGCTGCGACGTCTTCCTGATCAGCCCCTGTTCGAAAATCATGGCATCCGGGTCATCTTCGAGCACCTTGACCAGGCGCGTCAGGAAACGACCGCTCAAGCGTTCGGCCGCATACGGCGCAACGGTAATTCGCTCATTCTGCGGATCTGGATAGTCGGACCATTGACTGAACCGGGGGGTCAACAGCAGCAGCAATCCCCCCCCCTTGATGCTGCCGGTCAAGGCTCCGAAAGCATCAGGATCAAATCCCGACCAGGCATCAAAGACCAGGGCATCCAGCTCGGTACCCAGCAAGCGCAGTGCCGCAGCACCCTGACTCGAAGCTGCGGAGGCGGGTGCCCTGTCACTGAACCAGTGTACCGACAACAGTCCGGTAGCAGTCAAAATTTTTCCGGCAACATCAACACACCAGTCTCGGGATCCCGCAAGCACCAGCGTGCGTCGCTGATGCTGCCTCCTGGCCGTATCAACCAGGCTACGAACGGCCTTTAGCTGATTATGTAATATTGAGTGTTGTGTCGATTCTGATGCGGATGGCATAGGCCTGACAACCTGAAAATTCTGTTCCTGAGACACTGACAAGAGGCTACCTTGCCTAAGGATGCAAGTGCTTGCAAACGAACGCTGGTGAAGTGCTACTTACTTAAGCCAATGTCAATTAGATAGCCACGGAAGGCACGGAATGTTTTTCGTTTATTGCCGTATATTCCGCGGCTATATTCAACGCCGTTCGATCAGGGCAAGGCAGCCGGGAGAATAAGTAACTGCCATTGGCTAGCGTTTGCGGCGCGGGGCAATATGAAGCGGCCGTTCATGGACCGCCAGCGCGGCCTCATGGAAACTCTCTGACAGGGTCGGATGGGCAAACATCGTCAGTGCGATATCCTCGGCACTGGCGCCCAATTCCATGGCAATCACGGCCTCTGAAATCAGTTCACCAGACTGGTGTCCGATCATATGCACACCGAGGATACGGTCTGTCCATGCATCGGCCAGCACTTTTATGAATCCGCCGGTCTCCCCAAGCGCTCGTGCTCTGCCAGAGGCAGCAAACGGGAACACCCCGCTCCTGTAAGCATCACCAGCGGCCCGCAAGGCCTGTTCAGTTTGACCAACCCAGGCCACCTCCGGCATGGTGTATATCACCGACGGAACAGCGCCATAATTCACAGCTGCAGCATGTCCGGCGATCAGTTCAGCGACCATGACCCCCTCCTCGGAACCCTTGTGTGCCAGCATAGGGCCTCTCACTGCGTCACCAATAGCGTAGACTCCCGGCAAGTTGGTGCGACATTGTTCGTCGACATGAACAAAACCCCATTCATCCAGCAACAGGGTTGCTTCATCAGCTGCCAGCGCATCGGTATTAGGACTACGGCCAACAGCGACTATCAATTTATCAAACGTCGCCCGTTGATCGCCGTCATCATTCTGGTAGTGAATCCCAACGGTCTTTCCTTCGACCTTGCACTCCGTTACCCGGCTGTTGAGCTGGATATCCAGACCCTGTGCGTTGAATATACGAAACGCTTCCTTGGCGACCTGCTCGTCGGTAATGGGCAGAAAACTGTCCTGCGCTTCCAGGACAGTGACTGTTTCGGCACCCAGGCGCCGCCACACACTACCCAGCTCAAGACCGATCACGCCGGCTCCGATAATACCGAGCCGTTTTGGCACAGCACGGAATTCGAGTGCTCCCGTCGAATCGACGACGATATCGTCTAGTAACGGAACATGATCGAGCTCCATCGGCGAAGAGCCGGGTGCAAGAATGACGTGTCCGGCACTCAAACTACGCGGCTCTTCTCTGTCGGTCTCTGTAACTTTGATTTCCTTGCCGCCGTGCAACTGTCCCCGCCCCTGAATCCAGGAGACCTTATTCGCTTTGAACAGCTGTTCAATACCTTTTGTCAGTTCCCGCACTATCCTGTCCTTGCGGGCGAGCATAGCGTCAAGATCGAGTGTAACACCCGAGACGCTGACACCATGATCGGACAGGTGATGCTGAGTCTGGACAAACCGCTCCGATGACTCCAGCAGGGCTTTGGAGGGGATACAGCCCACATTAAGACAGGTGCCACCCAATACCGGTTCACCCTGTGGATTGATCCACTGGTCAACACAGGCGGTATTCAGGCCCAACTGGGCACAACGGATTGCGGCCACATAACCGGCGGGTCCGCCACCAATCACAACCACATCGAATTGATCAGTCATCTTTTTCACACACCCAGCAGCATACGTGCAGGATCTTCCAACACCTCTTTAACGGTGACCAGAAATTGTACAGCTTCCCGGCCGTCCACCAGGCGATGATCATAGGACAGGGCAATATTCATCATGGGCCTGATCACCACTTCACCGTTTTCAGCGATCGGACGTTGTTGAATCTTGTGCATTCCCAGAATACCGGACTGGGGCGGATTCAGTATGGGTGTCGATAAAAGCGAACCAAACACTCCGCCATTGGTAATGGTAAAGGTTCCACCACTAATCTCTTCCAGACTCAGCGTGCCCGCACGGGCTTTTTCTGCGGCATCCCTGATACGCAATTCCACATCAGCCATGGAGAGCTGGTCTGCATCACGAAGGATGGGCACAACCAGTCCGCGTGGTGATGACACCGCGATGCCTATATCAAAGAAACCGTGGTAAACAATATCGGTACCATCGATGGATGCATTCAGTTCAGGGAAACGTTTTAGACCTTCAAGCACCGCATTGACAAAAAAAGACATAAATCCAAGTTTGACTCCGTATGTGTTCTCAAATGTCTCCTTGTAACGCGTGCGCAGATCCATCACCGGCTGCATATTGATTTCGTTAAAGGTACTGAGTATCGCTGCATTCTGTTGCGCTTCCAGCAGGCGTTCTGCAATGCGGGCACGCAGGCGCGTCATTGGCACACGTTTCTGGGGACGCCTGGCGAGATCGACAACTTGAGCTGACGGTGAAGATCGAGCACTTTCAGCGGCTGGTACAGGTGCTGGTTTAACGTCCGCTTTCGCTTGCTGCTGGAGTGCACGCAGTACATCTTCCTTAAGAATACGATTGCCGCTGCCGGAAACCCCGATATCATGCACATCGAGCCCGTGCTCCTCGATCAGGCGGCGTGCTGATGGTGTTGCAAAAGGTTCACTGCCTTTTACTTCGCCTTCGGTAACAGCCGCCGTCTGTTTTTGTGCTACCGTTTCGGCCCCGCCATTAGCCTCGCGAATACGACCGATCAGCTGGCCTGAGATAACAACAGCGCCCTCCCGCTCGATAATTTCCTCCAGCACACCGTCTTCCGGTGCAGGCACTTCGAATACAACCTTGTCGGTTTCAATGTCGACAATGGTTTCATCGCGTTTTACCGCTTCACCCGGCTTTTTATTCCAGCTGAGAATAGTGCCGTCAGAGACAGACTCCGGAAAGCCCGGGACTTTGAGTTCGATGTTCATTTTGCTTCCTCTGCAGACTCCAGGCCCAGTGCCTGGGCAACCAGGGCATGTTGCTGTTTCAAGTGCAGCCAGGTATAACCCGCTGCGGGTGCAGCCGAGACCGGCCGGCCGGCATACTGTAGCAACCCGGGCTGCCTCAGTGCTGATCGCATGTGATGCCGACTGGTGAACCAGGCACCCTGGTTCTGCGGTTCTTCCTGGCACCAGATAAATTCTCCGGCGTTGGGATATGTGCCGATCAGATTACGCATTTGCGACTCGGGGAAAGGATACAGGCGCTCGATGCGGACAATCGCTACGTGCTCCAGTGCCTGCTCGCGCCGCTTTTCCAGCAAATCGTAATATACCTTACCACTGCAGAAGACAAGTCGTGTTACATTTTCCCCAGCCAGGGGATCAATCTCCGCAATCAAGGGCTGGAATTTTCCCTGGGTGAGATCTTCCAGCGCACTGACTGCCA
>Ga0055476_10000384_pt1 | contig 11443 bp, 11 predicted proteins | sample Muzzi_CordC_D2_FD_57682 | JGI IMG/M metagenome (GOLD analysis project Ga0055476, IMG submission 57682) | Wetland microbial communities from San Francisco Bay, California, USA, that impact long-term carbon sequestration - Muzzi_CordC_D2 | ecosystem: Environmental > Aquatic > Marine > Wetlands ... | reverse complement strand
TTGACACCGAATACCGTATTCTCGGGGTTTGTGATTGCCTGCCGTTTTGCAATCTGGCCTACCAATCTCTCGCCACTCTCATTTATGGCAACAATTGAAGGAGTTGTGCGACCACCTTCCGGATTCGTGATCACTTTTGACTCTGCTCCCTCCATAACCGCCACGCATGAGTTTGTGGTACCAAGATCGATTCCAATTACCTTTGCCATGTTCTTTTCCTCCTTAACTTAATCCGGTCAAGCCGGAATTGAATATTCAATCATTGCTATCTGGGTTTTCACTAACTTTATTGTTTTTAGGTTTGGCAACCACCACCATGGACGGCCGCAACAATCTGTCATGGATCATGTAGCCTCTTTGCATTTCGTTGATGACCGTATTTTTAGCATAATCATCGGTTTCTTCCTGCATGACCGCTTCGTGGAATGTCGGATCAAACGGCTGACCCTTGGCATCGATGGGTTTGACATTAAATTTTTCAAAGACTTTCAGTATTTCCCTGTGGGTCATTTCAAGCCCCTGCAACAAGTCTTTGTCGATGGCCTTGTGACTGTTGGTGGAATTCATGGCCAATTCCAGGTTGTCAACCACTGAAAGCATTTCTTTTATGAGAGATTGGTTGGCAAATTTTCTGAACTCCTCTATTTCCCGGGAAGAGCGCTTTTTGTAATTTTCGAATTCAGCCGACAACCTTAAAAGGCGGTCGTAAGTCTCCTCGGCTTCCTTTTCTTTGGCCTCGAATTTGGCTTCCAGCGTCTTTATCGAATCTTCTTCGTCATTGATGATTTGCTCATCCGACGTGGTCTCTTCCGGTTCGATTTCCTTGCTTTTGTCCTCTGTTTTAGAATCGCTTTTAATCTTTATTGTTTTTTTTTCCGACATGCGGCGACATCTTCTCCCATAGGTTTTGAGTTCTATTTATAGACCTGAAAAATAAGACAAATTGAAACGTTGTCAAGGAGATAATAAGGGGGTATTGTAAAGGAAATGGAGTGATTTTTTACTTGATTTGAACTGAGCTTCGCAAACCGCGGCAAGATGGTTGTGCACCCGCCGTCGAATCTTTTTGCAAACCCAAAATCATTGTACAGACCGGGATCGATCCACGACACGGACCGCATCATTTATCGCTGCTTCCTTCCGGACCTGACGAGGTTCATGACCGTCTGTTGCGCGGCGTCCGATCGAAATGATTTAAGAGTTTACAGTATAAGATCCTCTGGCGGGAATTCAGCCCCGCATCAAGCGGATTTCGGGTAAAGGGCACCGCTAGCTCCCCACCTAGCACAACCAACAGTAAGAATACCCAATAATGCGCTTTTTGCAAGAAAAAAGCGAAAATAATCTTCAGATGGTCGTTCAGCAGTTTTTTTGGCATTTTCGTATTTTAGGCCCTCACCGGGATTTTCTGACAACATGCCGTAAGGAACGCAACGACTTGAACATTAAGGACGCTAATGCTACTGTGGTTTGAGGGGGACGACAAAATAAAAAAATGAAAGGCATTCCTATCGAAAAAAAGATCCTGCACACCGTCCGACAAACCATCTCAGACTGCCGGATGTATAACCGGGGAGACGGTGTGCTTGTGGCTGTCTCCGGAGGTCCGGATTCTGTTGCACTTGCCCATGTCACGCTTGCGCTGGCAGCGGAATATTCCCTCCGCCCGGCAATCGCCCACCTGAATCACGGCTTGCGCGGCTCGGATTCAGATCGTGACGCTGAATTTGTAATCGCTCTTGCCGGTCAGCTGGATATGCCGATTTATACGGAAAAAAAAGATGTGCTTGCATTTCAGCGAGGCCGTCGCCTTTCGCTGGAAGAAGCGGGGCGAAGACTTCGCTATGAATTTTTTGAAGCAGTATCCTCAAAATATGGGTTCAACAAAATTGCCTTGGGCCATCACAGTGATGACAATGCCGAGCTGGTCCTCTTAAATTTGCTGCGAGGAAGCGGGCCTTTGGGCCTTTCAGGCATTGCGCCGGTCAGAGGGGGCAAAATCGTACGCCCGCTGATTCGGCTGAGGCGAGCCGAGATAATCAAATATCTGGCCGAAAAAAAAATTCCGTTTGTTACCGACGCATCCAACACCGACCCGGCATTCATACGCAACAAAATTCGCCATCATTTAATTCCGGAACTGCAAACTTCTTACAATCCAAGAATCATCGAAACCCTCAACCGGCTTGGGGAGATCATGCGCGCTGAAAACCAATGGTTCGATGACGCCCTGGAACCTGTTTTAGACCAATGCGTCTTATTCAGGGCGAACCAAAAAATCAGTCTGGCCCTTCACGATTTCAATCAACTGCCCAGGGCGGTCAAAAGGCGTGTTATCAGGGAGGCAATACAGGGCGTTAAGAATGATCTGAGACGCATTACCCTTTTTCATGTAGACACTATTCTGAATCTAATTGAAAAAGACCGGGTTAGCGGCCGGTTGAATTTACCCGATGGCATCCTGGTGACGAGAACCACCGCCGAGGCTACCATCGAAAAAAGAAGTCCTGTTGGAAACCGAATGGACTGCAAGAAATTACAGACATCTTCGACGAACTATCAGTATCCGATTCCTGCCGTGGGGACCGTGCTAATAAAGGAAGCCGACGTTTCAATCAACCTTTGCGAGATCGCTGCCCAAAATTTGCCCGATATTAAAAAAACCGAAGCGAACGTTGCTTTTTTCGATCTGGATCGGCTGCTGTTTCCGCTCCTCGTGCGTAACTTCCGACCGGGAGACCGGTTTTCCCCGCTGGGGGTAAGCGGTACTCAAAAAGTTAAAAAATATTTTATCAATCATAAAATTCCCGCTGCACAGCGCAGAAAATGCCCTCTGCTGCTGAGCGCCGGAAATATTGTCTGGATTGCCGGTCATCGCATCGACAATGCCGTTAAAGTGAGGCCTCAAACCCGGCGAATCCTCAAGGCAGAACTTTTGCTTGCTTAATGTGCGATAATGATTACTTTCCCATAGAAATGTAGCCACTTAAACACGAAAGCCCTGGACATTGATTGTTTTCGATTGAAGATGGAACTTTCTCCACTTAAAATTGACGAATCAAGACATTCTATAAGTTTACCAGTAGCCAATAGATGGAGCGTTGCGATTCCCATAAATATTCATTCATCAATATCCAACCAGCAGGAGGTAAACACATTTGAATCCGTTTTATAAAAATCTGGCGTTATGGCTGGTCATCACCCTGATGATGGTCATGCTCTACAACCTTTTCAGTCAGCAGCGGATGGCTGAAACAAGCATCAGCTACACCGAGTTTCTGAATATGGTCGAAAATGAGCGCGTGGCCGAGGTGGTGATCCAAGGCCAGGAACTCTACGTTACGGATACCAATCGCAACCGTTTGAAGATATATGCGCCCCCCGACAACGATCTCATTAATACTCTCAGAAAAAAAGGCGTTGTCATCAGCGCCAAGCCGCCGGCGGAAAATCCCTGGTATATGTCCGTACTGGTATCATGGTTTCCAATGCTGGTGCTGATCGGCGTCTGGATTTTTTTCATGCGCCAGATGCAGGCTGGTGGCGGCAAAGCACTTTCATTCGGCAAAAGCCGTGCGCGTCTGTCCACCGACCAATCGGAAAAGGTAACCTTTGAAGATGTGGCCGGCATCGACGAGGCTAAAGAGGAGCTGGGAGAAATTGTCGAGTTTCTGCGGGACCCAAAGAAATTCACCCGTTTGGGCGGACGAATTCCTAAAGGAGTTCTTTTGATGGGGCCCCCGGGTACCGGAAAAACACTTTTGGGCCGGGCGATTGCAGGAGAGGCCGGCGTGCCTTTCTTCAGCATCAGCGGCTCTGACTTTGTTGAGATGTTTGTCGGTGTCGGTGCCTCCCGGGTTCGGGATCTGTTCGTTCAGGGAAAGAAACATGCACCCTGTATCATATTCATTGATGAAATCGATGCCGTCGGCCGACATCGCGGTGCGGGTCTTGGAGGCGGACATGATGAAAGAGAACAGACCTTGAATCAGCTTCTGGTGGAAATGGACGGATTTGAGTCCAATGAGGGCGTTATTCTGATATCGGCCACCAACCGACCGGATGTCCTCGATCCGGCGCTGCTTCGGCCGGGCCGTTTTGATCGGCAAGTCGTTGTATCCATGCCGGATATTAAAGGGCGTGAAATGATTCTGAAGGTACACATGAAAAAAACGCCCATTGGTCCGGATGTAAAACCATTGGTTTTGGCCAAAGGAACGCCGGGCTTTTCCGGAGCCGATCTGGAAAATCTGGTCAATGAAGCCGCTTTGCTGGCCGCTAAACGAGAAAAAGAAAAGATTGAAATGGTGGACTTTGAAGAATCCAAAGACAAGGTCTATATGGGATTGGAACGTAAGTCGAAAGTGATCAGGGAAGAAGATCGCAAGGTAACAGCCTATCATGAGGGCGGACACGCCCTGGTTGCCCGCTTTTTGCCCGAAACCGATGCAGTTAACAAAATAACCATCGTACCCAGAGGGCGTGCGGCCGGTGTTACCTGGTTTTTACCCGAAGAACGGGATTTTAAATTCAAGGATCAGCTTGAAAGTGAGTTGGCGGTAGCATTCGGCGGCCGGGCCGCCGAAGATATCATCTTCAACCGCATCAGTACCGGTGCCGCCAATGATATCAAGCAGGCAACCGGCTTGGCGCAACAAATGATAAGGACCTGGGGCATGAGCGAAATTCTGGGCCCTTTGTCCTATGCCAAAGGTGAAGAGCAGGTATTTCTCGGCCGGGAAATCGCTCAGCACAGGGATTATTCGGAAGCCACCGCTCAAAAGATCGACGAAGAGATCATCAAATTGATCAAAGATGCCTATCAACGCGCAACGGATGTGTTGAACGAAAATGTGGATATCCTTCATAAACTAGCGGAATTGCTGCTTGAAAAAGAAACCGTCCTGGGCAAAGAATTGGACGAACTGATTCAGTCCTTAAGACCCGGCATCGAACTGCCTTCAAAAAACATAGATGATCCGGAGCCGGAGCCCCGGACAGCTTCCGAATCATCCTAACTTGAGTAGAGAGTATAGGAATTTCTTTTTTTGGGGACACGGATGAACACGGATTACCAGGATATTAAAAGCTGCAAAAAAACCAAATATCTGTGGGAATCTGAGAAAATCTGTGTCCTAATTTAACTTAATGGACCTCCGGAAAATATATCACTTTTCATGGCGGGACAACACGTTGGAGCTTGGTCGCCAGACCTGCATCATGGGAGTGGTAAACGTGACACCGGATTCTTTTTCCGATGGCGGACGATTTTATGATCACGACGCGGCCGTGTCTCAAGGAGAAAAACTGGCCGCCGAGGGGGCTGCTGTCATCGACATCGGCGGGGAATCTACGCGGCCGTTTTCAGAACCGATAGCCGCCGAAGAAGAAATCCGTCGGGTCGTACCGGTGATCGAACAACTGGCACAACGGATCTCGGTGCCGATTTCCATCGATACCACCAAATCGGAGGTTGCCCGCCGTGCGTTGGAAGCCGGTGCCTCAATCATCAACGATGTGTCGGCCCTGCGCGTTGACCCCGGCATCGCAAAGTTGGCTGCAGAATCCGACACCCCGCTGATTCTGATGCACATGCTGGGCGACCCCAAATCCATGCAGGTCCTGCCTCGCTATGAAAACCTATTAGAAGAAATTTTCGCATTTCTGGAAAATGCCGTTGAAAAAGCTGAAACTCAGGGTGTTTCCCGGACAAAAATAATTGTGGATCCCGGAATCGGATTCGGTAAAACGGTTTCACATAATTTACTCTTAATCAAGCATCTTCGAACCTTTACGCGCCTGCGCCTACCCATTCTGATCGGAACTTCTCGCAAAGCCTTCATTCGCAAAATCCTAAAAGACCCGCATGCGCAGGACATCCGACCTGATCTGCCTATTGTGGAAAACGGCACCCAGGCCACCGTGGCCGCTGCAATATTAAACGGTGCCCATATCGTGCGGGTTCATGATGTGTCAACGACCATTGCGACTGTCAAAATTTTGGATGCGTTGATGAATGTGAAAGACAGTGAAGAAATAAGGACTTAGTTGCAGCCGACCTCTTTGAGAGATTCTCGGTATACATTGTAAAACAGCTGGTTATCCGTAATGCCCCGACTCAGGATCTTGCCGACATCTTCAATGTTTTTGATGTTGACAACTAAATTGACGCTGTCGTGAAACGCCATCATGTTGTCCATGGTGCGATACCGGTTGGAAATCATGGCAACAAAAATATTGCGGCGGACCGACATGCCCAGACGCTCAAGATAGATCAGTACGCCGTTGGCTTCCGGATTATTCGTGTCAAAGCTCTCATTGACGACGATAAGATCATAGGCATGGTACCGCATTCGTTTGAGTGCGTCCCGTGCACTTTCCGCAACCGTGATCTGATAATCCATCAGATTCAGAGCACTTTCGATGGATTGCCTGGCATGGGCATTTTGTTCGCACAAAAGGGCTGTTAGGCCTTCCTCTTCCATAAAATCAAATGGCTTCTCGGTAAAGTCAAAGTCTTCGCTCGGGTCTGATTCTTTCTCGGCAGCCACGCTCCCGGCGGACTTTTTAGCAGGATCCAGGGAAATCCGCGTTTTGCATTTGGGACAGGGGACAGCAGAGACCCGCCCGCGTGGAATCTTTTCATCCGGGATTCGAAACTTAGCTGAACAGCTATTGCATTTGATGTCCATAGTTACCTTTTAATTTAATATAATTTTGTGGAAAAATTTAACCGCTCAGAGCCTAAGAGCGCTGGGTATGCAGCGCTTCAGAGTATCGGTTTCGGGTGCCAGGTTGTCTGCCGGAGGCAGATCAGAACGGCGAGGCGCAAAATCCTGAACACAGAAACCTTCCGTTCCTTACAGCGCCTTGTTGTAAGCGCTATCGAGTTCAAGTTTTTCAATATCAGTCGTGGTTTCCCCACGCGCACTTTTTACGGAATCAATACCGCGGCCGACGATTCCTCTCTGGGAAGCAAAAGCCATGGCGGTTTCCTGGGTGATTTGACCCTCCTCATACAATCCTACGAGATGCCGGTCAAAGGTCACCATGCCGAATGCCCCGCTGGCCTCCATGATGTCGTAAAATGTTTTTCCATCGGATTCTCCATTCAGGATCGTATCCTGGACCCTCAGATTTGTTCCCATTATTTCAAAGGTGGCAACCCGTCCACCACCAATTTTCGGCAGCAATCGCTGACACACGACCCAGCGTACCGCATCTGCAAGTCGAATCCGTATCTGACGCTCATCTTCATTGGGGAACATACCGATGATACGGTTGACGGTGGACCCGGCATCAACCGTATGGAGCGTGGTCAACACCAGATGGCCGGTTTCGGCCGCACTGAGTCCGATCTCCACCGTCTCTCTGTCCCGCATCTCGCCGACCAGAATTACCTTGGGGGCCTGACGCAGCGCGGCCCGCAAGCCGCCGGCATAGGTATCATAATCGAGTCCGAGCTCTCGCTGGTTAAAGGTGGATTTTTTATGGGGGTGCTGGTATTCCACCGGGTCTTCAAGCGTAATGACATGTACGGATTTGGATTCGTTAATTTGATCCAGTATGGCCGCCAGGGTTGTTGTTTTACCGGAACCGGTGGCGCCGGTGACGCATACAAGGCCATTTTTTTCCTTGGCAATTTCGTACATGGTTTTTGGCAGATTGCGTTCCTCGATAGTCGGTATTTTTGACTCGAGTTTTCGCAGAACGATCGACAGGTTTCCGCCCTGGGAAAAGATGTTGACCCTGAAGCGTGCCTTGCCGGGTAAACTGTAGGACAAGTCGCAGGATCCCTCGCTGAGGAGTGTTTTCGTCAAGCGACGGTCCTGGTTGATTAGATTCAACGCCAGAATTTCGGTCTGAAACGGTGACAGTGTTTTAAAATTTGGTTTGATGTCGACCGCAATAAGCTCTCCGGCGCTTTCAACCTGCATGGGCTTTCCCACCGTAAAATTGAGGTCGGAAACATCCCGATGATAATCCAGCATCTTCACCAAAATATGATCTATTTCCTGTTTTTTCATAATTATTTTCCCATAAACGGTGACTTAGGCTTCCGTAAAATCCGCCGGTGGCGCTTTGAGCATGGCTCTGAATCTGCCTTTTTCGTTGGATTTGGCATATGCATCCTCTGCGCTGATGATTCCTTTTTTAAATAGGTCCATGATGGAGTCGTCCAAAAGGATCATACCGTATTTCTTACCGGTCTGGATCATGGAAGGGATCTGATGGGTTTTGCCTTCCCGGACTAAATTACGCACCGCCGGATTGGCGATCAAAATTTCCAGTGCGGCCACACGACCTTTGCGGTCGATGCGCTTAAAAAGCGTCTGGGCAATAACGGCGCGCAGTCCATCGGCCAAAGTCGATCGGATAAGGGGTTGTTCCTGGGACGGAAACACTTCGATCACCCGGTCTACGGTTTTATAAGCGCTGGAAGTGTGCAATGTAGAGAAAACAAGGTGACCGGTGGATGCCGCTTCCACCGCCAGAGAAATCGTTTCAAGATCCCTCATTTCCCCCACCAGGATAATGTCCGGATCCTCACGCAAAGCCCCGCGCAGGGCCGTTGAAAACGAATTCGTATGAACGCCCACCTCGCGGTGATTAACGATGCAACCCTGGCTTTGATGCACAAACTCGATCGGATCTTCCACCGTAATGATGTGATCTTTACGCAAACGATTGGCCACATCGACAATCGCCGCCAGCGTCGTGGATTTTCCGCTGCCGGTGGGGCCGGTGACCAGGACCAGTCCCCTCGGAAGTGTTGCCAGCTTCGAGACCACCGGCGGCAGGCCAAGCTGATCTGCGTTCATAATCGCACTGGGAATTTCCCTGAAAACCGCTGCGACCCCGTTTCTTTGCATAAAGAAATTGGCACGATACCTGGCAAGCCCTGGTATCTCGTAGCCGAAGTCGATGTCTCCGCTTTCCTCAAACATCTTTATCTTCTGTTCCGGCGCGATCTCGTACAGCATGCCCCTTAGATCATCGCTGTCCAGAACTTTAAACTTAACCCGTTCAATTTCACCGCGAACTCGAAGGGCAGGGGGTAGACCAGCGGCCAAATGAAGATCGGAAGCCCCCTGTTCATTCATTAATTTAAAAAATGCATCGATTTTTGCCATTCATAACTCCTGGTATCACAAGTAGTCGCTTAGCGAGAAGACTTTTCCAAAAGCCCAAATTTCAACATCCAATGACCTAATCGGCCGAGCCATTACCAAAATTATGTTAAGGGTCAAATCCGATAAAGCGTAAAAATAGCCACAAAGATCCATGACACAACGCAAAGTTGTTTGACAATCGTTCAACCTATATTTGTGTCTTCGGGGCGAAAAAGTTTTGCCGCAGAATGTCGCAGATCCGCTCATGGTGGGTGCAACAGAAATTTCGAAGTTGACAAGCCGCAATTTTTTAGGTCGACTGCTTTAACAATTTCAGCTTGGCATCTTCCTCATCCATTGCTTTGGCGCCTTCTTTGCTGATTTCAAGCAGCTTGCCATGGGCCTCGATAATTGAGCCGATTTGCACCTCGATTTGCATACGCTGCCGTTTCAATTCTGATATGTCCTCATGCAGCTGCGCAAGTCGGTTGTGGGCATTGTTTAAGATTTTTTCCGCCTTCACTTCGGCCTCGGCGATGATCAGTTCAGCCGACTTGCGGGCATTGTCCTTCATTTGATCTAATACTTTCTGAGAATTCAACAATGCCCGCTTAAAGGTTTCCTCGCGCTTTCGATATCCCTGGATCTCCATTTCAAGGCGCCGGACCTCTTCCTGCAAACTTTTTTGGGTCCTTTGCAAGGCCTCAAAGACACTGGCCATTTGGTCGAGAAATGCGTCCACTTCTCTGACATCAAACCCGCGGATCCTGGTTCTAAACTTTTGCTGATGGATATCCAGAGGTGTTAGGTCCATTGGATCTTACCTGCCTTTCGCTAGTGCAATGTTTGTGCCATTTGAAGGAGGCTGCTCACTACGAATCGCTGCAGAAAAATGATGGCCAAAAAAACGAGGATCGGAGAAAAATCAATGCCGCCGAAGCTGACGGGGATTCTTCTGCGAATCTGATATAATACGGGTTCGGTTATCTGGTGAATGAAGCGAACGATGGGGTTATAAGGATCCGGACTGACCCATGACAGGATTGCACGGGCAATAACGATCCACATGAAGATGGTAAGGACAATGTCCAGCACTTTGGCGATTGCAATTAAAAAATTACTAAAGATAATCATTTGGGAACGACCCCTTAATTTTGTCCTGCGTTAAGCCAATTTTTTGATCAGTGTCAAGATCTCGACACCTCTAAGCGCAAAAAACCCACCTAACTTTAATTTAACTTATCGAAAAATCGCATCTGTCGGTTCTGATGACGACTTGTCCGATTCAACATTGACAACTATCTTTCTTTAGCCAGATAGGACGGTGGATGTTCTGCTGGCGTATACAAAAATTGTAATAAATAAGCAAAAATTCTTTTTAGAAAGCAAATTTTTACCCGCCGGCAATCATGGAGATCAAAAAGACCTCCGAGTTATCCGGTATAGTGGTTTTATCAAAATTAGGCTGTGACACATATCTGTCGCCAATGCGCACCACAGGATAGGGATGGGCATCTTTAATTTGATCGAGCAGATCGCTTATCGTCATCCCCTCATGCCAGGCAACCGTGTGGCCGTTGACTTCAATCATGATTACTCCGCCCCATGAATAGAGATAGCGATAGAAGGTGGGAAGATGAGAAGATAAGAAGGTCAGGGTTAAGGATTATACCTTCCCCCTTCCCACTTTCTCACATTCTCATCTTCCTAGCTTCGCTAGGTCCGTTGCACTTTCTTTGAGCTATGAGACTTCAGCCTTGAGCCTCCCATCTTCTCACCTTCTCATCCTCTCAACTTCTATCTTTTACCGCACCCCGTTGGCCTCGAGGGTCTCTAGTACGCCCGCCAAGTCGATACCCAAACGTTTTACCGTTTCAGCTGTGGGGATACCGTCGCCGGTCCACCCTCTGCGTTTATAGACCGCATCTTTTAGTTTTTCGTATTCTTCGCAGCGCAATTGCCGCAATAGCGCAGTTTTTTCAGCAGTGGTCTTATCGGAAATATCGATCTGATGGTTATCCTTAAGCTGGGTATCGTAACGCTCGGCCCTGGATTCGTATTCCAGTTCAGTTACCGGCCCCATCGCACGGTACGGGAGTTCGTCGTGTTCCGCCCGGCCAAAGCCCATTTTCAGGTTGAAGATACGCTGGAAATTATAGACCGCCTCACTCATCTCCACCAGATCGTCGGGCTGGGATGGCCGGCCGGTGACTGCGCTGAAATAGTCCGCATACCACTGCAGGTGTTTGATGACCTTGGCCGGTTCTTCTGTGCCCTTATTGTCCTCGGGGATGATATCATTCCAGGGTAGCTTGCAAAGACCGCAAAGG
>Ga0055476_10000383_pt1 | contig 11474 bp, 13 predicted proteins | sample Muzzi_CordC_D2_FD_57682 | JGI IMG/M metagenome (GOLD analysis project Ga0055476, IMG submission 57682) | Wetland microbial communities from San Francisco Bay, California, USA, that impact long-term carbon sequestration - Muzzi_CordC_D2 | ecosystem: Environmental > Aquatic > Marine > Wetlands ... | reverse complement strand
ATCGCGATCCCGAGGAAGGCAGCGGCGAGAAAGAGTCCCGCGACTTCGATTCCGAAGATCGACACGGCGGGCCATGGCGAGAGCGAGAAGCGCAGGTCGGGATCGGTTCCGGTCGTGTTGCGGATGAAGGCCATCGCGGCGAACGCGATCGGGGCGTAGGTCGCGGTGCGCGCCGCCGTGCCGAGGCGCAGCCAGCTCTCCGCGAGCAGGGGCGCCCCTGCCGCGACGCCCGCCCAGATGGCGGTCAGCGCCAGCGCCGCCGAGCCGCGCCACTCGAAGAACTCCCACGGGCGCGGCGCGGCGATTCCGTAGCAAGCGAACAGCAGGCACGCGAACAGACAGCAGAGCCCGAGCGTGCGTGCGATCGCGGATCGTCCGGTGACGAAGATCGCCAGCACGAGCGCGAGGGCGGGCAGCCCGATGAACGCGAGTCCACGAGCGAGGGACTCGAATGCGAATGCGAGCCCCTCGCTCCGCAGCAGGAAGGCGGTCGGCCGGAGCCAGCCGCCGCCATCGACTCCGTCGCGTGTGGGGCAGACACCGTGGTGGATCAGCACCGCATACGCGAGGGCGACGAGGGCGATCAGCCATTGCGGGCCCGAGGTGCCGCGGGAGGCTTCGGGCTGCGGCGTTCCGGGCTCCGCACCGCGATCCGTCACGGGTCCGCTAGGAGTCCTTGCCGCGGGATCCGGACGTCGACGGGGCTGCTTCGTCCCGGGCCTTCAAGCGGATTTCGGCCTTGATTTCGACCGTCCGGCCTTCGAAGAGCTGCTCGAAGATCTCTGCGACATCGACGCTCGCGAGCGTTCGGCTGAGTTCGGTGCCGAGGCGCTCCATCAACTCGCTGCGGGTACGCTCGCTCTGTTCGACCGCGAAGTCGGCCCAATCCTTCGGCAGGGTGTCTCCGACCGCCTTGCGGATCGCTTCCTCGGTCAGGAAGAAACCGGAGAGCCCCATGGCGACGGCCCGGCGCATCATCTCGGGAATCGCGTTGAGAGTCCGAGTGGAGGCTTCTTCCCTCGATTCGGCGTTGCCGTCGCGCGGCTCCGACCGCTCGTTCTCGGTAGTGGATTCTTTCCCTGATTCACTTCCCACAGGTGTAAGATGCCCCCGATGCGGTCCAAATTGGTACGCGAAGTCATGCAGGCGAAGATCGTCACGATCAGCGTGGACGATTCCCTGGCGACGGTGGAGGATATCATGCGCCTCGGAGGCGTGCGGCATCTCCTCGTCGTCCGCGGCGGCAAGCTCGTTGGCGTGGTTTCGCAGACCGACCTGCTGCGTCTGTCCCTGTCGACCCTGAACAGCGAGGGTGACGACCATCGCCGCGCGTTCCTCCAGGCCCTCGAGGTCAGCCAGGCGATGTCGAGCCCGCCCGTCACCATCGAGGCCCACGCGACGATGGAGAAGGTCGCGATGTTGATGGCCCAGCACAAGATCGGCTGCTTGCCGGTGCTGGATGGCGAGGATCTGGTGGGCATGGTGACGACCACCGATGTGCTCTCCCACTACTCGGGCGTGCAACTCCGCTAGACCCGTTCCCGACCTCGGCGCCCCGTCCGGGATCCGAGCCGGATTCCGCTCTCTTCCCACTCCGTAGCTCGATTCGATTGACAATTCCCGCGGGGGTCGCGTAGTCTGAACCCCGACGCTGCGGATCGTCGCGGGAGTTCCGAGTCCCCGGGTGGATCGGCAACCGCGGCGCCGCCGACAACTTGGATCTGCGCGAAGGCTGATGATTCGCGCACGAGACTTCCGGAGTGGGAGCAGCGCCCCGCGAACGGAGGCTCGCTGAACGTGATTGCGGAGAACGGAATGATCTCGACGATCCTGGTGGGAACAGACGGTTCCGACGCGGCAGCGGCAGCGGAGCGGTATGGCGTTGCGCTCGCTTCGCGTTTGAAAATACGTGTACAGGGCCTGTCGGTGGTGGAGGATCGCTGGACCCGCGGACTTCGCGAGGACGGCCTCGGTGTCACGCCTCCGCCCCTCGACGCACTCGTGTCCTATCTCCAGAGTCGGGCCGACGCGGCATGTCGCCGACTCGCCGAAGCCGCGAGTGCTGCTTCGGTCGAGAATTCCGGCGAGGCCGTCAACGGTATCGCGGACGACCGCCTGGTCGAGCGCGGCCAGCAAGCCGACCTGATCGTCGTCGGTCGGGACGGGCTGAACGCCGATTTCCGCACGGGGCTGATCGGGTCGACGGTGAACGGCGTGATCCGCAAAGCCGGCAAGCCGGCCCTCGTGGTGCCGAAGGACGCACAGATGAGCGGCCCCATCGTGTTGGCATTCGACGGCTCTCCGGGATCCCGCATCGCTGCGAAGCTCGCGGTTCAGCTCGCCACGCGCCTGGCGGAACCGATCCACGTCTTCGTCGATTCGAAGGACAAGGGGCGCGCGATCGCGCGCTTCGACGAAGTGCGCGGGCTGGTCGGTTCGCTGCCCGTTCCGGTGCGCGAGATTTCATCGACCCTCGGTCGCCCGGACGTGAAGATCGTCGACTCGGCGCGCGAGGTCCACGCGGGGCTGGTGGTCATGGGCGCGTTCGGTCGCAATCGCATCACCGACTATTTTCTCGGAAGCAACTCCGCCGCGGTCGTTCGGACGTCGCCGATCGCGGTCCTGCTCGCGCGCTGACGCGATGTCCCCGGGGTCGCCGCGCCCGAACGATCCGGCGCCCGTCCGGATCCGCTGGTCGAGGGTCACGGCAGTCCTGCGATCGAGCGAAGGCTCGGAATGACGACGGCCGACCACGAGACGCGTCGCTCCATGTCGGATGTCTCGGGTCGTTCGCTCCGCGAATTGCGCGAGCGCGCCTCCGCGGGTCTCGCCGCCGGTGAGCGGGACGAATTTCTCGCAGCACTGCGCCGCGACCCGCGCCGTGGCGCACGCGAACTCGGCGAACGTCTCGAACGTCGGCGTAGCGCCGAAGCTGCCGAAGCCGAGCGTCTCGAGAAGCTGTTCGCGCGTCGCGCGCGCATGTTCGATGAGGGCGTGCGCTGCGTGGCGGGCGTCGACGAGGTCGGAATGGGCCCGCTCGCGGGGCCCGTGGTGGCGGTTGCGGTGATCCTGCGCGAAGACGTCGACCTGGCGGGCTTGAGGGATTCGAAGCAGATGACGCGCGCCTCGCGCGAGAAGCTCGCGTTGCGAATCCGCGAGCAGGCCGTCGCGTGCGCAGCCGGCAAGGTGCAACCCGCCGAGATCGACCAGCTCAACATCCACCGCGCGGGGCTCGAGGCGATGCGGCGGGCGGTCATGGGGCTGGATGTCGCTCCGGATCACGTGCTCGTCGACGCGCGCACGATTCCCGAGATCGCTTCGCCCCAGACTGCGATCGTCGGCGGCGATGCGAGCGACGGTAGCATTGCGGCGGCATCGGTCGTCGCGAAGGTGCATCGCGATGCGATCATGCGGCATCTGGCGGAGCGTTATCCGGGCTACGGCTTCGAGCAGAACATGGGCTACGGCACCGAAGCGCACCTCGCGGCGTTGCAGAGGCTGGGCCCGTCGCCGGTGCACCGTCATTCGTTCGCGCCCGTCGCGAGAGCTGCGGGGCGCTGATCCGCGTGGTGCGGCTGCGCTCGGCTCCGGAGGATTTCTGCGTCGACGAGCTGCCGCTCTATTCACCGTCCGGTAGCGGATCGCATACCTTCCTCCACGTCGAAAAGCGGCTGCGTACCAGCGAGGATGTCGCGCACGTGCTCGCGCGTTTCGCCGGCGCGAAGGCGCGCGACGTCGGCTATGCGGGCCGGAAGGACCGGGTCGCGTTGACGACCCAGTGGTACTCGGTTCCGGATCTCGATCCGGAGCGCGCGCGGGAGCTCTCGCTGCCCGGCATTCGGGTGCTGGATGCGGTTCGGCACGGCCACAAGCTTCGGACCGGCCATCTCCGCGGAAATCGATTCCGGATCTTGGTCCGGGAAGTCGATGCGAAGCAATCCGAAACGGCGATCCGGCGCCTCGAGGAGATCCGGCGGATCGGAATGCCCAATCGCTTCGGGTCGCAGCGTTTCGGCCGGGACGGCGAGAACGCCGAGCGTGGGCGACGTTTGTTGCGCGGCGGATGCTCGCGCGAGGATCGCCGCAACGCGCGCTTCCTGCTCTCGGCCTTCCAGGCGGAGGTGTTCAACGCCGTGCTCGAGGACCGCAAGGCACGCCTCGACACGGTCGACGTCGGCGAGGTCGCGATGGTGCATGCATCGGGGGGATGCTTCGTCGTGGAGGATCTCGCGCGCGAAGCGGCGCGTGCGGCGGCGTTCGAGATCAGCGCGACCGGGCCGATCTTCGGCACGAAGGTTCTCGAAGCGGCGGGCGAAGCCGCGGCGCGTGAACGGCGGGTGCTCGAACGCTTCGAGGTGCTTCCCGAAAACTTGAGTGTACCTCGCGGAATCCGCCTGCGTGGCGCTCGTCGGGCGTTGCGGGTGCGGCCCGACGCCGCTGGCGCGGAGCGCCGCGACGATGGCTTGCTGCTGCGATTCTCGCTGCCTCCGGGCAGCTACGCCACGGTCCTGGTCGAGGAATTGTTCGAAAGCCGCGATCGCTCCCATCGACACGGATGACACCGACGGCTCCGCCGGGGTATCCTCCGGACCCTAGAGGAGGGTACCTGGATGAAGATTGCAGGAGACGTGACCGAACTCATCGGCCGTACGCCACTCGTACGCCTCAATCGCGTGACGGCCGGTGTGAAGCCGCAGATCGTCGCAAAGCTCGAAAGCCACAATCCCGGCAACAGCGTCAAGGATCGTATCGGTCTGGCGATGATCAACGCCGCCGAAAAGGCCGGCCAGTTGATTCCGGGCGAATCGGTGATCGTCGAACCGACGAGCGGCAATACCGGCATCGCGCTGGCGCTGGTCGCCGCCGTGAAGGGCTACCAGTGCATCCTGACCATGCCCGAGTCGATGAGCCCCGAGCGGCGTGCAGTGTTGCGCGGATTCGGCGCGAAGCTCATCCTGACCGATCCGTCGAAGGGCATGCCCGGCGCGATCGACAAGGCCTACGAGATCTGCGACAGCATTCCGAACGCGTTCATTCCGCAACAATTCCAGAATCCGGCGAATCCCGACGCCCATGCGAAGACGACCGCGATCGAGATCTTCGACGACACCGACGGTCAGATCGATTCGCTGGTGGCCGGCGTCGGAACCGGCGGCACCATCACCGGCGTGAAGCGAGCACTCTCGCAGAAGAAGCCGTCGATCAAGGTCGTCGCCGTCGAGCCCGCTGCGAGTCCGGTGCTGTCGGGTGGCAAGCCTTCGCCGCACGTGATCCAGGGAATCGGCGCGGGTTTCGTGCCGGAAGTCCTCGACCTCGACATCGTCGATCACATCGTGACCGTGAGCAACGACGAAGCCCTCGAGATGGCGCGCCGCCTCGCACAGGAAGAGGGAATCCTCTGTGGCATCTCGTCGGGTGCCGCGGTATCGGCTGCGCTCAAATACGCGGGGACGAACGGCGCCGACGACGGTCTGATCGTCGTGATCATCCCGAGTTACGGCGAGCGTTACATCCAGACCAAGTTGTTCGAACCGTATCGCTACGATGGGAGCGACGAGATCCCGGCATGACGGCCGCTCCGCCGAACGGCGACCCGAAGCCGGCGGGCGACAACGTCCGTCGACGCGCCGAGAAGAAGCAGGCCCTTCGTCAGAAGATTCTCGAGGCGGCGCGGGAGGTGTTCTTCCGTGACGGATTCATGGCGGCGAACCTCGACGAGGTCGCCCAGAAGGCCGGCGTCGCGAAGGGAACGCTCTATCGCTACTTCGAGAGCAAGGCGGAGCTCTACGTTGCGGTACTCGCTCACAACGGCGAGATATTCAAGCAACGCATGCACGAGACCGCGAGTGGTGCCGGCAGCGCGTCCGAACGGATCCGCCGCGTATCGAAGTTCTATTTCGACCATTGGGTTCGCAATCGCGACTACTTCCAGATCTTCTGGGCGATCGAGAACCAGAGCGTCATCGGCGAACTGCCGCCCGGGGTGCTGGGTCAGGTCTCGGAGCTCTGGGCCGAATGCATCGAAATCCTCGCGGGAATCATCGCCGAGGGAATCGAGCGCGGAGAATTCACGGATGCGGACGCCTGGGAGGTCGCAAACATCCTCTGGACCGTCGCCAACGCATTGATCCAGACGGAGAAGAGCGCGACGCGGCGCAGTCTCCGACGCGTGAGCCTCGAGACGGCATTCGACGATGCGGTCTCACTCTTCCTGCGCGGAATGCTGGCTTGACAAGCGTCGTGCCGTGGGAGAGATTTGCTTCCAATACGGCGTGACCGCCGGTCAGATTCTTTCGTGACCGAGAGCGGACGGTCGGGAGGCGGGTGGAAGCATGGGTGATATGCCGGATAGCGGTAACGATCTGGAAGTGCGCGTCCGTTCGCTGGTCGCCGACCAACTCGGCGTCGACATCTCGGAAGTGATCCCCGGAGCGAACATCCTCGACGACCTGGGTGCCGATTCGCTGGACGTGGTCGAACTCGTGATGTCACTCGAAGACGCGTTCGACATCGAGGTTCCCGACGAAGTCGTCGAGACCATGCGCACGATCGGTGATATCGAGCAGTACGTCGTCGACCACGCCGGCTGATCGCACGGCCGACCGGCTTCGTGTCGGCCGTGCGGCGTCCGATGCTTCAGCGCCTCGTCGCACGGAACGCTTCCCGCTAGCGCAGTTCCCGAAATCCCGGCAGCAGGCGGTAGTGTGCTCCGGCAACGGTCGTGCTCGCCGCCAGGACGAGCGCGATCCACAGCTTCGGTCGGATCACCTCGTGGGCGATTTCCTGGGCGGCCTGCTGTTGCGCCGGACCGTCGGGCACCGTCTTCAGGACGGTGATCAGCGAGGGCGTGATCAGGATCAGGCAGTAGAGGAAGAAGAGGCCGAACAAGTAGACGAGGCCGAGCGTGAAGCGCGGCTGGAAGCTCGGCCCGACCTTGCGGTAATAGGGCGGCCGGGGCTCGGACGGGGGCGACTCCATCCCGACCAGCCTATGGAGTCGCGTCGCATCGGTCAAGCGACTCCCGTATGCTCTTCGCCGTGAGCGCCGAGTCCCCGCCGAGGATCCTGCTGATCGACGGAACCAACGCGCTCTACCGCGCGTTCTTCGCGATCCCACACCTTCGAGCACCCGACGGCAGGCCGACGAACGCGGCCTACGGCTTCGTCAACATGCTGAACAAGGTGGTGCGAGAAGAACTCCCCGACTACGCCGTCGTAGTCTTCGACGCGCCCGGCGAGACATTCCGCCACCGCATCTTCGACGCCTACAAGGCCGGTCGCGACGCGACTCCGGAAGACCTCGTCGCACAGTTTTCGCTGGTCCGGGACCTGCTCCGCGCGCGTGGTATCGCGGTGATCGAGGTTCCGGACTTCGAGGCCGACGACGTCATCGCGACACTCGTTTCGCGCGCACCGGAACGAGCCGAGATCGCGATCGTCTCGACCGACAAGGATTTGATGCAGCTCGTCGACGAGCACGTGACGCTGCTCGACGGGATGAAGGACCGCCGCTATGGGCCCGCCGAAGTGGAGGAGCGTTTCGGGGTGCCGCCGGATCGGATCCTCGACCTGCGCTCGCTGGTCGGAGACCCCAGCGACAACATCCCGGGCGTGAAGGGCATCGGCGAAAAAGGCGCCGCGAAACTGATCGCCGAGTGGGGTTCACTCGAGAATCTGCTCGAACACGCGAGCGAGGTGAAGGCGACGCGTGCGCGCAACGCACTCCTGGACTCGGCGGACACCGCCAGGCTGTCGAAGCGGCTCGCCACCCTGCGGACCGATACGCCGCTGCCGATCGGTTGGGACTCCGCGCGGCTCGCAGCGGCGGACAACGCCGCGCTGCGCTCGCTGTACGCAGAGCTGGGATTCACCCGCCTGCTCGCCGGATTGGACGACGAAGCGGGCGCGCCGGAAGACCCGGGTCGCGAGGTGTCGTGCGACATCGTGACCACGAAGAAGGGCTTGCGGGCGCTCGTCGACGCGGTCGCCGGGCTTCCCCGACTGCACGTCCATTGGGTCTTCGGGAGGTCCGGCCCACTCGCACTCGACGTCGTTGGAGTCGCGATTGCGACCGACGAGAGTGCGGCCGCCTACGTCCCGATCGGCCGCGGTGGACCGGATCTCGAGGTCGTGATCGATGCGGTGAGGCCGCTGTTCGAAGGTTCCGGTGCGGTGGACTGGGTCGCGTGCGACTGCAAGCGGATCCAGATGTTGTTCGCCGAATCGGGGCTCGACGTGGTGGTGCCGTATTTCGCTGTCGAGATCGCGGGCGGCCTGGTCGATCCTGCCGGTGCGAAGTCGTTGTCGGCTCTCGCGTCGCAGCACGCGGGCCGCTCGATTCCGAGCTGGGAGGACCTCGCGGGGCGCGGCGCCAAAGCGCGCTCCGCCGCCGATATCCCGATCGAAGAGATCGCCGCGTGGGCGGCCGATCAGGTCTGCGCGCTGCGATCGTTGGAGGCTCCGCTCGCGCGCCGGCTCGACGAGGACGGGCTTCGCGATCTCTTCGACGAAGTGGAGCGACCGCTGACGCGCGTTCTGGGCCGCATGGAGTGCGCGGGCATTCGCGTCGACGAAGCCGGCCTCGAAGGGCTTGCGAGCGAATACGAACGCAAGCTCGCCGCAATCGAGGGAGAGATCCACCTGCTGGCCGGAGAAGAGTTCCTGATCTCGTCACCGAAGCAGCTGCAGCGCGTCCTGTTCGAGAAGCTCAAGCTGCCTCCGATCAAGAAGACCAAGACCGGCTACTCGACCGACGAGAGCGTCCTGGAACAACTCGCCGCCGAGCACGCGTTGCCGGAGCGAATTCTCGCTTATCGTCGGCTGGCGAAGCTCCTGAGCACGTACATCGTGGCGTTGCCGCCGCTCGTGCGTGAGTCCAGCGGACGGATCCACCCGACGTTCAACCAGCTCGGCGCCGCCACCGGCCGTCTGTCGGCGACCCATCCGAATGTCCAGAACATCCCGATCCGTTCCGAGGAAGGCGCCCGGATCCGCGAGATGTTCATTCCCGAGGAGGGTTGTCGGCTGGTCTCGGCGGACTACTCGCAAGTCGAGCTGCGCATCCTCGCGCACTACTCGGAAGACGAGGGGCTCACGGCGGCGTTCCATCGCGGCGACGACATCCACCGCCAGACGGCCGCGGCGGTCGCCGGCATCCCGCCCGAGGATGTCGACGACGACGCCCGTGCGCGCGCCAAGGCGATCAACTTCGGCATCATCTACGGGTCGTCGTCGTTCGGGCTCGCGAACCAGCTCGGCATCGCCTCGGCCGACGCGCAGGCGATGATCGATGCGTACTTCGAGCGCTACAGCGGGGTGCGCGAATTTCTCGACCGAACCGTGAGCGACGCGAGGGAGCTGGGATACGTCACCACGCTGCTCGGACGTCGCCGCTACCTGCCCGACCTGAATTCGCGCAACCGCACCCTGCGGCAGGCGGCCGAACGGATGGCCACCAACTCCGTCATCCAGGGCACTGCAGCCGACCTGATCAAGGCCGCGATGGTGGCCCTCGACGGAGAACTCACGGCCGGCGGCTTCGACTCGCGGATGCTGCTGCAGGTTCACGACGAGCTGGTCTTCGAGGCGCCCGAATCCGAGGTCGAGCGGCTGTGCGCGGTAGTGGTCGAACGGATGGAGGGCGTGGCGTCGTTGCGGGTTCCGCTCGTGGTCGAAATCGGATCCGGGCTAAACTGGCGCGTGGCACACTGACAGCCCCGGCGTTGCGGAAGCGTTCCGCGAATAAAGCGAGCCCCGTACGCGTCGAATCGGGGTGGTGACACGAGCGGCGAGGAGGTTCTCAGGCGATGGGCGCTTCGGCCCGAAAGGCCCCGGTCTCTCCGAGCGACGCGGATGTCATCGCCAGGGCACGGAAGGGCGATCACGATGCCTTTCGAGTGCTCGTGGAGCGCTATCAGGAGCGCGCGTATCGGATGGCGCTCGGGGTACTGCGCGACGAGGAAGCGGCTCGAGATGTGGTGCAAGAGGGATTCCTCAAGGTCTATCGCTCGCTCGATCGGTTCGAGGGGCGCTCCAGCTTCTATACCTGGCTGTATCGCGTCGTGATGAACCTCTGTCTCGACGCGAAGCGCCGTGACCGCTCCGGTCGGCACGCCGAATGGGACGAGACGGCGCCGATGGAGATCGATCCGGGTGGACCGGATGCGGTGGCGGACCTGGCGCGCGAGCGCTCGAGTCCGGCCGGGCAGCTCGAGCGTGCGGAGCTTCGCTCGGTGGTTGCCGACGCGATCGAGAAGCTTCCCGACGACGCTCGTCGGACGTTGGTGCTGCGGGAGGTCGACGGGCTCAGCTACAGCGAGATTTCGGAATGCCTCGGAGTGCCGAAGGGCACGGTGATGAGCCGGCTCCACAACGCGCGCAAACGACTCAAGGAAATCCTGCTCGCATCCGGAAGGATCGACGCGGTCGGCGGTTTGACGCAACTGGCGACCGGAGCGAGCACGGGATCCCGCGCCGCGGGCTGGCGCGCGAAGGGAGAAATCTGATGGCTGCGAACGATGTCCGACGCCGGGAGGAGGAGGCGCTGCAGGCCTATTACGACGGCGAGCTCGGTTACTGGTCGCGGCGCCGGATGAAGCGGCGTATCGAGCGATCTCCTGACCTTCGTCGGGAGCTGGCCGAGCTCGAGACGTTGTCCGGGCTGGTGACCGAGAGCGTGTCCGAGGTCGTCGTGCCGGACCTGTGGAGCGGAATCGCGCGAGGTCTCGCAGGGGTCGACGCGGAAAGGGCCGCTGTCGAGCCCGCAGCGCCGCGTGCGGGGGTGTCCGAATGGTTGTTCCGGCCGATCGGTGCGTTGGTGGCGGCGGGCGCGGTTGCGGCGGCGCTGGCCATGTTCCTCCTCAGCGGCGAAACTGCTCCGAGTGGCGTCGTTCATTGGGTGGACAGCGGCACGCGCAATGTCATGGTGCTCGAAGGAGAAGGCGATGTGACCGTCATCTGGGTCTTCGATCCGGTTGGCGAGGGAGCATCCCGAGGAGGACGGCGTGGGGCGGCATAATCTGATGTGGGCGGTGGTCGTCGCGGTCCTGGTGCTGGGATTGCCGGGAATCGGGGCGGCACAGGGCGCCCACGAGATCCGGTTCGACGTGATGGTGAGTCGGATCTCGCAGCAGCCGGGCGAGGTCGATCCCCGCGCGCGCCGGCTCGATACCCAGCTGCGCGGAGATTTCCGTTACGAGAGCCTGAAGGTGTTGAAGGAGGAGCGGCTGTCGATCGAGTTGAACGAGCTCGCGACCGTGGCGCTCCCCGACGGCAAGAAGCTCGAGCTGCGGCCGCTCAGCGTCTCGGATCGCGGGGTTCTCGTCGCAGTCAATGTCGAGGGCTCCGTCCAGTCGGACATGCGGGTTCCGAACGGGCATCTCGTCGCGATCGGGGCCGGGCATTTCGAAGGCGGGCGGCTCGTGATCAGCCTCGAGCCGCACTTCTGAATGCAACGGCCACCGGTCGGAGCGGAAT
>Ga0055476_10000382_pt1 | contig 11474 bp, 13 predicted proteins | sample Muzzi_CordC_D2_FD_57682 | JGI IMG/M metagenome (GOLD analysis project Ga0055476, IMG submission 57682) | Wetland microbial communities from San Francisco Bay, California, USA, that impact long-term carbon sequestration - Muzzi_CordC_D2 | ecosystem: Environmental > Aquatic > Marine > Wetlands ... | reverse complement strand
CTGGTCATGTAGTGACAATCGGCCATCATGATTACAGACTGGATATCGCGAAAAAGTACGGAGCTACCACCGTTATTAATTCTCACAATCAGGACCCAAAAGAAGTTGTCAATGATCTGAGCGGAGGACTTGGTGCTAATGTAGTTATTGAATGCGTAGGTAATACGGATTCACTCCAGTCTTCTCTTGAAATGTCCCGTCCGGGTGGAACTATATCCATTACAGGTCTTTTCTGGGAACCGTTTCCTTTGAACATGACTGACTTTTTCCTTAGAAATTTAACGCTTACAGGCGGGGTTGCGCCATCAAGGTGCTACATACCAGTGCTGCTTCCTCATGTTGAGGACGGCAGACTCGATCCTACTCATGTAATTTCACACAGGCTTCCCCTGGATGAATGCCCAAGAGGCTACGAGCTTATGGATCAAAGAATAGATAACGCAATTAAAGTAGTTTTAGAGCCATAAACTAAAGTTGAGAACTAAGCTTGGAAAGGGCCCGGTTGTTGCTTTTGCTGACCGGGTCCATCATTTATCCCTTCTAAAATAGTATTCGTTATATAACCTCTCATTTTTACACCCTTTAAAATACAGTTAATTTGATTATGATTATTTCGACTTTTGTTATTAATGTAATCCTTTAGTCTACATTAGGGGGAGATCTTAATTGCGATTTGCTGATATAGTCTTTGCACTAATATTTCTTTTTATTCTGTCATGCGCGGGACCACCACGATCAGATGTTTCAGAACTGGAAAAAGGAGCGCTGTTTCCCGTTTCAGAGAACGGTAAATGGGGCTTTATCGATAGAAGCGGGAAAATTGAAATCCCACTTCAATATGACGGGGCAGTGGATTTTTCTGACGGCAGGGCATTGATAAAAAAGAACGGCAAATGGGGATATATAAACCAATGGGATATTCTGCTCATAACTCCCGAATATGAAGAAGCGCACAAGTTCTCTGAAGGACTGGCGCAAGTTAAGGTAGACGGGGCATACGGTTATATCAACTCAGTTGGAAAGATGGTTATTGAGCCAAGATTTGAGAAATCCGCTCCTTTTTCTGAAGGGTTGGCCGCCGTTAAATTTAACGGCCAGTGGGGATACGTTAATAAAGATGGGGAAGTGGTTGTGGAACCGCAATTTGAAAAGGCATTTGGTTATTCAAATGGGATTGCTCTTATAATGCAGGACGGGAAGGGGGGATATTTAAAAAAGAGCGGGAAGTTTTTTATCAAGCCAGAGTTTGTTTATGCTGAAGGTTTTTCTGAGGGGCTTGCCTGTGTTTTTGAAAACGGCGAATATGTATACATAGATAGGTATGGAGAGGTTAAACTAAAAACTGATTTTGAAAGCGCAAGGTATTTTAGCGAAGGCGCTGCTGCTGTTTCCAAAGGCGGTAAATTCGGTTTTATAAACAACACCGGGCTTCTGATTGTACAGCCGGTGTTTGATGAAGTCGGTAATTTTTCCCAGGGTCTTGCTACGGTGAAAATTGGCAATAAATGGGGCTATGTGAATAAACGGGGGGAGATCGTGATTGAGCCGCAGTATGTGAGCGCCATAAGCTTTTCTCAGGGCCTTGCTATTGTTGAGCTAGGCGGGGGAAAATGGGCCTATATTGATAAAAAAGGAAACTTTGTCTGGAAATCATTTAAATGACATAGTTCGCCGAGATGGTATTACTTCCCTGCCAGTAGCTTCTTTTTGCTTAGGTTGAGATTACTGCTTTCAGACTGCAATTCCGGTTGTTTTTTTCTGCTAAAGAGCCAGCCTGTTGATAACAGAATTAAAGTCATTCCGATTATAGTAAGAGGGTTAAAAGAATAGTTCCATAATATCAAATCGAATACTCCGCAGAATCCGACCCTGACATAACCTGCTGATGCCACGCTTGGCGCTTCGCCAACTGAAAACGCTTTTGTCATCGCGAGCTGTCCTATGGTTCCTGATATTCCCACTCCAAGGAGCATCAATATGATGCTCGAGTTCTGTAAAACTGAAATATCAATTTCACTCCGCACACTCAGCATAGCTACTACAGTGACAATTGTTGCGGTACCAGAAAAATGGATAACTATCGCACGGGGGTCGAGGTCTTTCATTTTCCTGAGGCATATCATTACTACAGCTCCCGCAAATGCTGCATACAATGCAAACAATCCGGCTATATTCTGGCTTTCGATTCTTGTATGCTCAACCAAAACTACCCCAACCATACCGAAGACAATGGCCAGCCATATTCTCCTCCCTGTGAATTCGCCTAGTATATATCCTGCTACCAGTGCTACCCAAATTGGCCTTGTTTCTATGATTACCGCTATTTCCGATATAGGTAATTTGGTAAGCGCATAAAATGTAGCGAGCATAGCTGAGCTACCGATAAAGCTTCTGAGCCATAGCGTGGGATTATTTAGTACAAAAGGCTTGATTCCCGCCTTTTTAGCAAGGGCAAGTACAATTACAAAAGAGATGGACATTCTGAAGAATGCTATCATCATCCAGTCGCAATGTTTTCCCAATTCATGGGCGAAAGCTCCCATTGTTGCAAAAGCAAAGCCTCCTAAGACCATCCATAGAACACCCTGGCCGTTGGAACTTAATCGAAATCGCGAAGCTATACTATTTGTCATATTTTTCTAACACTCTTAATAGGACTTTTCCCTTCTGGTAACTAATATAATGCAGTTAAGTAACTCTATGAAGAAGAAATATTGTGAACTATTACTAATAGTTTACCCGATAAATTTTTGCCAGATAGGATTTGAACAGGTTAGTAGGATGGAATAGAGGAACCTGCTGTAGAAATGAAATGAATGATGCACATATCATTTTTCTAAATCTGAGATATCCGAAAAAAGGTCATTCAGGCTATAAATTATGTGATCAGGCTTGATATCAGACTGTCTGAGTTCCTCATTTATTTTGGGATCCGAGATCATCAGTATCGTGGATATACCGGCATTTTTGCCGCCTGCAATATCCGTATCGAGATGGTCGCCGATGATGACAGTCCTTTCTTTTTCGTGTTCATGGTGGCCAGATGCTATATCGAACATCATGATTTCGGGCTTGCCCGCGCTTATGGCTTTTTTGCCGGAAGCGGCTTCTATGGAAGTCAGCATAGCGCCTGTGGCGGGAATGTGTCCCTCCGTAGTCGGATAGACCATATCACGGTTTGTCGCAAAAAAGTGCGCGCCGTTTGCTATTGCCAGAGTGGCTATCTTCATTTCGTCATAGTGAAACTCGGGATGTCCGCCAAAGATAACAAAATCGGCGTTTTTGGCCCTGTCTCCGCTAACTAGTTCGAGGCCGGTAAGACCAATCTCTTCTTTAAGAGAGGTGCTGCCGATAACATATGCTTTCTTCTTGTTTAGAGCACTGAAGTTGGATTTGATATGTTGGGCGAGTGCAGTGCCTGATGTAATAATTTTCAGGCTATCATGTTCGATCCCGATTTCATTCAGCTTATCGAAGTATTGAGAAATGGCGTGTCTTGGATTGTTGGTAAGAAATATGACGGTTTTGCCGCAGTTAAGCAGATCGCATACCGCTTTAGCGGAGCCGGGGACTTCAGAGTCACCTATATATACAACTCCGTCCAAATCGATAAGAAAGCAATCAAATAAGTCTATCAGTTTCATTTTTAATAGTGATCGATTGGTTGATATAAAATAATATTAAATTTTTATACGATTCGAAACAACATTATCCCCAAATATGCTGAGCCAACTCTTCCTGTTTATCGTCTTCTCTTTCTCGGTAAATAAGAGATATTACTCTTAGCTGGTCGTCCTGGACAATATCTACCTGCAACAGTTCTAAAACCTCCATGGCTGCGTCTCGGAAGCCCTCATAATAATCTTCCTGCTTGCCTGAAGCTTTTACTGTTCTAGAGTCCAAGTGTAGAGCTAAAGCGGCAAATTTGATAGGAACTCTTTCATCTATCTCAAGTTGATAGTCTTGCAGCTCCCCCTGTAACAAGTGGTTTTTCCATCCATCTATGACTCTGTCTACTATTTTCTGATCCATTAGCTCTACCTTATTAAATTTAGTCTTAATCCTTCTCGTTACAACTAAAATAGTATACTCAATCGGCGTTTTTTTCAAAACGGACGGCACTTACTAAAGCTCAGGATTCTCTGCTTTTTAGGAGCCTGCTAGCGACTATAATATTTTCTCTGCCGGCAGATTCGGCAATTTTGACAGCTTCATTAACTGTCACTTTACTCGGAAGTGTGGCTAGTTTTAACAGCATGGGAAGGTTAACTCCCGAAATTACTTCAACTTTGTTTTCATCTAAAAAAGTAAGGCTTATATTAGACGGCGTCCCTCCGAACATATCCGTTACAAGCAGGGTGCCGTCTTTTCCTTTTACTTTCTTTATAGCGTTTTTGATATCCTGCTTAAATGAATCGAATTCCCGGTCGGGTTCGAGACATACGCCACTGATTTTGACGGACGGTTTGGAGGACAACACAAAATTTACAGCTGAAATCAGTTCTGTGGCCAATGCTCCGTGAGTTACTACTACAATCCCAACCATTTAAGCCTCCTTAGTTTTTTGATATGTCCCTGTGCCTTATGAGAGGCGAAAGAGAGTTGAAATGACCGGCAATTTCATTAGTAATTGCCACTGATCTGTGTTTTCCACCAGTACAGCCTATTGCAATTGTTAAATATGATTTCCCTTCTTTTTCGAAATTCGGTATTAAATAATCCAGAAATTCTGTGAATTTCTTTATAAATTCTACCGACTCATTTTGATTCATTATAAAATCTATTACCTCTTTATCAGTACCGTTTAGGTCTCTCAAGCTATCAACAAAATGAGGGTTGGGCAGAAATCTCACATCGAATATCATATCTGCGTCATTGGGAATTCCATATTTAAATCCAAATGACATTATATTTAATAAAATATTTTGAGTTTCGGATTGATTGAACTTATTTTTGATTATATCGCTTAGTTGATGAACATTCAGTTCTGATGTGTCTATCCTATAACTGGATAGCGCTTTGAGCTCTTCGAGCATTTCTCGTTCTTTCGATATGCCTTCTAAAATATTCCCGTCTTTGGAAAGAGGGTGTTTCCGCCTAGTTTCTTTGTACCTTTTAACCAGTACAGAATCAGTAGACTCCAGAAATATAATGTCTACAATGTACCCTTTTTGCCTGAGTTCCTGAATTACCTGAGGGGTACTTTCAAACGAAACTCTTTCTCGAATATCTATTACAAGCGCTACTTTGCTGATCTCCTTGTCGGATTTCTTACAGAGTTCTATGAATGTCGGAAGAAGTGTTGGGGGTATGTTATCAACACAATAGTATCCCAAGTCTTCAAGGACATGGACTGCGGTGCTTTTCCCGGATCCGGAAAGACCGCTTATTATTACCAAATTAGTCACTTATTCTAACTTCCTGTGTTGATATTTTTTGTTCTAGTCCCCTCAGTGCCGCTTTTGGATAACTGAATAATCTGACTGCGAACCGCAACTTCTATTATCATAGAAATATTTCTATTTAGATTTACCGGTACGATTTTATATGGCAAATCCATACCCAGTAAATTATAACTTGTATTTTCTATTCCCAGTCTATCATAATCATTGTCAGAATCCCACCCGGCAAGCTCAATAACCATGTCTATTTCACACTCATCAAGCACAGTGTTGATGCCATAGATATCTTTTACATTAATAATTCCAAGACCCCTTACTTCTATAAGATGCTTTATGGTTTGGGGAGCTTTTCCGATGAGTTGACCGGAATCTGTTCTAAGGACTTCAACTACATCATCTGAAACTAACTTAAACCCTTTTGTAATGAGTTCAAGGGCGCTCTCACTTTTGCCAATACCGCTTGGACCCAGTATTAGAACCCCAAATCCCTGTGATTCTAACAAGACTCCATGAGCTGTGGTATATGAGTTTTCGGGATTCTGCGTGTTATAGTTGACCATTGTTGAATTTTATTGACCTGTCATAATTTCAGATTGTTATAGTATGTAATTCTGAAGAAGTCCTGAAAATATCATGCATACTTCTCATCTTCGACTTTGATAGCTTCGCGTATTTCCTGTATGGATTCACATTTCATCAGTTTATTTCTGAACTCCGGGTCTTTAAATATTTTTGAGATCCTTGCCAGAAGCTGGATATGCAAACCGGTTATATCTTCGGGCGCCACCAACGTAACAAAAAAATGGGTGGTTTTTTGATCAAGGGAGTCATATTCTATGCCCTCCATACTTCGCGCAAATCCTATAATAACATCTGTTATTCCGCCAATTTTCCCGTGAGGTACTGCGACACCTGAATCGAGCGCTGTGCTGCAGAGCTCTTCGCGTTCTTGCAGTATCTCACTTAATCTTTCCTGGTTGATATGCTGGTGGTTATTAGAAATGCTAACCGCAAGTTCTTCGATGACTTCGTTTTTAGTGGTTGAGTTTAGTTCGGTTATTATTGCGTCTACATCGAGGAAGTCTGAGATTTTCATTATTTTTTACGGCTCAATCAAGATTTTCTGACCTCTGCGGCTTATATAAATAACGTTCATCAATCCGTTTTCACTATTTCTAAATGCGACAAAATTAGCGTCTGAAACCTGAAGCTGAAGGGAAGCTTCTTCAACGGACATTGGTTTTGGCGGTAACTTGTGAATTTTAAGTTCTGCCAGATAGTTTGGGTCCGATTTCACCGACGGCCCTGACTGCACAATTTCTTCTTTGGATTTAGCGCTTGTCCTTCTCTTTTCTTTTGTCTGTTTTTCGGACTGTTTTTTGAGTTGTTTAACAATTGTGTCCACTACATTATCAATAGCGGCGAACATATCATTTGATTCAACTGCGCTGACTGCTTTTATGTTTCCCGCGCTCAGAGTGACTTCTGCTGTGTCTCTGAATTTTTCAGTGGATAGAATGAATTTGAGCTCTACAGGGTCTTTCTCAGACTTTAAATACCTTTCTATTCTTTTGGATTTCTTAATGGCATAAGCTTTAATCTTGTCAGAAAGCCCTGAATCTTTGATGTGTCTAGTCGTTACCGTTACTTTCATTTCTGTTTTCCTTATATTGCCGTGATCTAACTGAAGACGAAGGTATTTTAAGTATTTTCCTGTATTTTGCAACAGTTCTTCTTGCGACCTTAATATTTCTTCTTTCAAATATTTTGGATATATCCTCATCTGAATAAGGACTCTCAGGCAATTCACCCGATATAATATTTTTCATAATGGATTTAACTTTCTCAAAAGATATATCATCCTGACCCTGGGAAGTTTCTATTTTCCTTGAAAAAAGCGATTTGAGCTCTATAGTGCCTTGGGGTGTCTGCATATATCTTCTGCTTGTAATTCTGCTCACAGTGGATTCATGAACGCCTACTGACTGGGCTATATCTTTCAGAATTAAGGGTTTAATGTATTCTTTTCCGTGCTCAAAAAATTCCCCCTGCACCTCGACAATCTTGGAAATGATTTTCCTGACGGTTTCTTCTCTTTCATCAAGGCATTTCATAATCCTCTGTGCTGCTTCAAGTTTCTCTTTTATAAACTGCTTTGCGTCAGGTGGAAGGGTTTTTTCTTTCTTGATAAGACTTCTGTAGTAATTGCTGATTCTGACTTTTGGGAAATCCTTATTTAGCTGTATTTGCAGTTCATCGCCGACCTTGTATACATAAAAATCAGGGACAATATATTTCTCGGAATCTTTGGAAAAAAACGGTCTGCCCGGTCTGGGTTCGAGTGAAGAAATTACTGCCATCGCATCCTGTACTTCCTCTGAAGGGTCATTAAGAACCTCTTCTATAGAGTTCACATCTTCTTCATTAAGCTCTTCAAAATGCTTATCAATTAATTCCACCACTTTTCCGTCTTCCGGGTAACCCAGATCCAGAGCCTGTATTCTGAGACACTCTTTTAAATTTCTTGAGCATATACCTGTTGGGTCGAAAGATGATTGGATTTTTTCTAATACAGATGCTACTTGACTGATTATTGAATCCCGCACATCTGAGGAATTAAAATCCACACATGCTTGTGGTCCTGAATTTTGTTTATCCAGATTTTGTTCGAAATAAACGCCGGCAATTTCTTCTATATCAGACTCTAAATAACCGTCTTCATTGGTGGCCTCAATGATTACAGAAGCAATTTCTTTCTCTTCTTGAGAGAAGTCTGCCATATTTAACTGCCATGTGAGATGATCAAATAATGATTCAGAAGAGCTAACACGGTTTTCCCACGGGGAGTCTTCTTCGCTATCGTCAAAAAATTCTCTTGAGGAATAATGCGGTACATCGTTTTCCTGACCGCCAAAAACACGCTCGTCACCGATTGAGCTGAAATCTATATCTTCACTTGAGCCGTCTTCTGTTTTTTCTTTGCTTTCCTGTGTTTCTTCGAGTGTGGGGTTTTCTATCAGCTGCTCTTCTAGATAGTCTTTTAATTCAACAGTTGTCATTTGAATCAGTTTCAGGAATAGCTGAAGTTCCTGAGTTAATATCAGACGCTGCTGCAGCACCTGTCTCTGAGATGTAGTCTGGCTTAAATTTGTACTCATAACTTTATAATTTATCTATTTATTTGTAACTGCAATCCCCAGAAACAGTATAATGCATGACAAGCACTATACAAGATTCGTGCCACTTAAAATATTATATCATATTGTTGGACTTAATTTGTGTAATGACTTTAAATTATTGAGATTTTATTATAGTCACATATATTTATGTTCAGAAACAATAAAGTTGTTTTACAATCGGAGCAATTAAACTTGGGCAAAATTATAATATATTTAGGTATCTTACTGATAATTTTTGGAGTTATAATCCAGTTTTATCCTAAAATTCCATATCTCGGGAAACTGCCGGGAGATATATATATAAAAAGAGAGAATTTCTCATTCTATTTCCCACTGATGACATCTATAATTGTGAGCATAATCCTGACCGCTGTTTTTTATATCATATCCAGATTCAAGTGAAAACGATATTTATCTAAACCGAATCACTCGGCAGAACCCATTTTTTCTCACCTGAGTGCTTCTTCTCGTAAATAAAGATACTATCTTCATGCTCAAGAGAGTGACCTATATCATCAAGACCCTCAATCAGGCTTTTTTTCTTAAAGGGGTCAATGTCAAAGTTTATTGTCCAACCCTCATCATCTGAAATAGTTTGAGACCTCAAATCAACTGTCATTTTATGACCCTTCTTGGAGTTTACGATCTTAAATAACTCCTTGACTTTTTCTTCCGGGAGTACTATCGGAAGTATGGCGTTCTTGAAGCAGTTGTTATAAAAGATGTCCGCGAAAGAAGGGGCTATGATTACCTGAAAACCATATTCTCTCAAAGCCCAAGGGGCGTGTTCTCTTGAGCTCCCGCTTCCGAAGTTGTGACTTGTTAGCAATATCTTTGCGTCCTGGTGGTGCTCGTGGTTGAGCTCAAAATCAGGGTTAGGCGTTCCGTCTTCAAGATATCTCCAGTCAAAAAACAAAAATTCCCCAAAACCTGTTCTTTCAACCCTTTTTAAAAACTGTTTGGGAATTATCTGGTCGGTATCCACATTCATTCTGTCTAGCGGAGCTACTACACCGTGTACTCTTTCTAAAGGTTCCATTTTATTTCCTCTTTATATTTCTTTATCTAAATCCCAATTTCTGACATCAACGAAGTGTCCTTCAATTGCAGCAGCGGCGGCCATTGCGGGGCTGACAAGGTGCGTTCTTCCGCCTTTTCCCTGTCTGCCTTCAAAATTTCTGTTAGAAGTACTGGCGCACCTTTCTCCAGGCTGCAGGATGTCCGGGTTCATGCCAAGGCACATACTGCATCCGGATTCTCTCCAGTCAAAACCGGCTTCTTTAAATATTTGGTCAAGACCGAGTTTTTCGGCCTGCCATTTTATCATCTGTGAACCTGGAACTATCATAGCGTTTACTGACGGAGCCACTTTTCGGCCTTTCACTACTTTTGCGGCTTCAGTTAAATCCTGGATCCTGCCGTTTGTACATGATCCGATAAACACCCGGTCTACTTTAATATCTTCTACCGGCGTTCCTGCGGTCAGGCCCATATAGTTAAGAGCGCTGATTGTGGCTTTCTTATCATTTTCATCTTCAATTTCATCCGGATTCGGAATTCTGGCAGTAACATCAATCACCATTCCAGGGTTAGTGCCCCAGCTGACCTGCGGAACTATATCTGCTGCGTTTAGTGTTAATGTTTTATCGAAGTGCGCGCCTTCATCTGTTATAAGCTCCTTCCAGTGAGAAAGGGCTGCTTCCCATTCTTCTCCCTTAGGAGCGAATTTCCGTCCTTTTACATATTCAAATGTCTTCTCGTCAGGCGCGATCATTCCGGCCCTTGCTCCGGCTTCAATGGACATATTACAAACTGTCATTCTTTCTTCCATTGTCAAAGCTTCAATTGCCGAGCCTCTGTACTCTACAACATTACCCGTAGCGCCTGCTGTTCCTATGTGTCCGATTATATTTAAAATTATATCTTTCGCTGTTACGCCGTATCCGCGCTCGCCCTCAACCCTGATTTCAAACTCTTTGGGCCTGTTTTGTCTTAAACACTGAGTTGCGAGCACATGCTCGACTTCACTCGTGCCTATTCCGAAAGCTAGCGATCCGAACGCTCCGTGGGTTGAAGTATGACTGTCTCCGCATACTATCGTCATCCCCGGTTTGGTAAGGCCTAATTCAGGACCTATGATGTGAACAATACCCTGAAGGTCGCTGTTCACATTTAATCCGAATAGAGGCACTCCAAATTCCTCACAGTTCTGCTCAAGCACTTCAATCTGCTTTGCTGAGATAGGGTCTTCAATTGGAAGCGATCTATCAGTAGTCGGGACATTGTGGTCCATTGTCGCAAAAGTGAGGTCAGGTCTTCTTACTCTTCTTCCCGAAAGGCGGAGCCCCTCGAATGCCTGAGGAGAAGTAACCTCATGAACAAGATGTAAATCAATGTATATTAGGGTAGGCTGTCCTTCTTCTTCAAAGACAACGTGTTGTTCCCAAATTTTATCAAAAAGTGTTCTAGCCGACATATTGTTATCCTTTTAACCTGTGATAATTCTTAATTACGAATATAAGTTACCACAATAATTTTCTGGTGTGGCCAAGTTGCCAGTATCTTTTTAAGCTGCCCTTAGCCGCTTAAAAAAATATATACGAAATTGGAAATATCAAGATTTGTTAAATCTTGAACGCGCTCCTGCCGGGATAGACCGCCTCATTGCCAAGCTCTTCTTCTATCCTGAGAAGCTGATTGTACTTGGCGACTCTGTCGCTCCTTGAAGCTGACCCGGTCTTGATCTGTCCTGAATTGGTAGCGACCGCAATGTCTGCAATTGTCGCATCTTCTGTCTCCCCAGAGCGGTGAGATATTATATATGTATAACCGGCGTTCTGTGCCATTCTTATAGCTTCAAGAGTTTCTGTCAGAGATCCGATCTGGTTTACTT
>Ga0055476_10000381_pt1 | contig 11475 bp, 11 predicted proteins | sample Muzzi_CordC_D2_FD_57682 | JGI IMG/M metagenome (GOLD analysis project Ga0055476, IMG submission 57682) | Wetland microbial communities from San Francisco Bay, California, USA, that impact long-term carbon sequestration - Muzzi_CordC_D2 | ecosystem: Environmental > Aquatic > Marine > Wetlands ... | reverse complement strand
CCCTCCCCCTCGAGATGAGGGGGAGGGAACTTCGACTGGTGTGCCGCAAAATTCGACATGCCGGGACCGAGCTTCTCAGTCAGAAAGGCCTCTGCGCCATCACTTAACAACAAGTCCTATATAGCACTTGACTTGCCGACGTCCAGCCACGACACTCGACCAAAAACGGGGGGACGGATGCAGTTATCGCGCATTGCCGATGACATGACCGGCGGCGAGGTCGTGAACGGGGCCAAGCTCCCCAAGTACCTGCGCCTTTCCAATGCTATCCTCAATCTCATCGAAGCCGGTGAGATCCGCCCGGGCGACAAGTTGCCCCCCGAGGGTACGCTGGCCGGCGCCCTACCCGCCAGTCTTGGCACGGTTCAAAAAGCACTCGGGCACCTGAAAACGCTCGGCGTGGTGGTGCGCAATCATGGTCAGGGCACCTTTGTCGCTGGCGGGCTGCGTCCGATGAGCGGCGAGCGTATGCCGGACGATAATCTCTTGCATTTCCGCTTTGCCGATGATGATAACGCCACGCCGTTGCCGGTTTATGCCCGGGTCGAAAGCGTGGAGAAGGTTGCCGGTCCGAGGCGTGGTGCAACCATGCCCTGGGCGCGTTTTCTCGGTGGTGACAAAGCCTACATCCGCATTGGACGCAGCATCAATATTAACGATGAGTTCGATGCATTCAGTCAGTTTTATCTTCCCTGGAGCCGTTTCCGCGATTTGCTGCGCGTACCCATGGAAGAGTTGAGCGGGATATCCCTGCGTGTAGTCTTGAGCAAGACTTACAACATGCCTACCTTGCACTTCGATCAACGCCTGCAGTGCGCGGCGCTGGCGCCGCGCGCGTGCCAGGCATTGGGATTGCCGGCCGGCAGTCCGGGTTTGATTTGGGAGATATTCGGCAGAAGCTATCGCCGGCAACCCGCATCATATCAACGGGTTTATCTGCCCATGGGACACCGGCCTATTGAGATAACGAGCTGTCTTTAAAAGAATATGAAGAAACTCCGGGTTCGTGCATTTGCACCGAACGTTGACGGGGTCGTTGGCCTCCACGCGGCCAACAACGAATCGGTATAACAACCGATGACCACAAAAGAGAGTGATGGAGGACGTCTAACATGACCAAAGTACCGAGGCTGCCCGGCAGCCGAATGAAAAAGCTCGCGGTTGCCGCTCTGGCGACGGGATTGACGGTGGGACTCGCCGCGCCGGCGGCGGCCGAGACCGACGAGGTCCGGTTTGCACAGCAGTTCGGGTTGCTCTACCTGCCCATGCACGCAGTAGTCAGCCAGAAGATGGTTGAAACCTGCGCTAAAGAGAAAGGTTTGGGCGACGTCAAGGTGAGCATGCACCGGTTCAGCGGCGGCGCGGCCGTAAATCAGGCGCTGCTCTCGAAAAATGTCGACTTCGCCGCGGGCGGTATTGGCCCGCTGTTGAAAATCTGGGACAAGACCAAGGGCCGTCTGAACGTCAAGGCCATGACCAATTTGTCGGCTATGCCCTTGAAGCTGAATACCAATGTCGCGAGTGTTAAGACCATCGAGGACTACGTGGGCTTGACCGATCACAAGATCGCTACGCCTTCGGTAAAGGTCTCGATTCAGGCCGTGGTGCTGCAGATGGCGGCAGAAAAGCAGTGGGGCAAGGGAAATGCATTCAAACTCGACGATCTGACCGTTTCCATGAAGCATCCGTCGGCCATGGCCGCGTTGCTAGCGGGGGGTCAGTCAGTGAAGAGCCACTTCGCGACCTTACCCACGTCCTGGAAGGAGCTGCACAGCGACGGTATCCACAATGTCATCACGTCCTATGACGTGCTCGGTGGCCGGCATAGCACCGTCGCCATGTACAACACGGAGGAATGGAAGACCAACAACCCGAAACTCTACGAGTGCGTGTGGACATCATTCCGCAAAGCCATAAGCTGGATAAACGAGGACAAGAAGCGCGCCGCCGGCCTGTTTCACAGCTTCACGAAGTCCAAGCTGGCTCTCGCCGATGTGGAGCAAATGCTGGCGACGCCGGGAGAAATGGACTACGCGCTGCAGCCGGAGCGCACCATGCAGTTCGCGGAATTTCTCCACAGCATTGGCTCGATCACGAATATGCCCAGCAGCTGGAAGGAGTACTACTGGGAAAACAACTACGATCTTGAAGGCGGCTGATTTTATGGCGGCTCGAGAACAGGCGGCGGGGGTGCACCCCGCCGCCGCGAATGCGGAGCCGATCCTGGATGTCGACGGTGTAACGCTCCAGTACAAGACCAAGGAGCATTTAATCACCGCTACCTACCGGGTCAGCTTGCAGATCTATCCGGCCGATCGTTTCGTGCTGCTCGGTCCATCCGGTTGCGGAAAATCGACGCTGCTCAAGGGCGTGGCCGGCTATTTGAAACCGGTTGAAGGAGAGATGCGTCTGAAGGGGCGTACCATCGTCGAGCCGGGTCCGGATCGCGTCATGGTGTTCCAGGAATTCGACCAGCTGCTACCCTGGAAAACAGTCAAGCAGAACATCACTTTTGCACTACTGAATGGTGGACGCTGCGAAAACAAGAATCAGGCGAACGAGATTGCCCGCGAGTACATCCACAAAGTAAAGCTCGATCGCTTCGAGGACACCTATCCTCACATGTTGTCGGGCGGTATGAAACAGCGTGTAGCCATTGCCCGCGGTATGGCCATGGAACCTGACATTCTGCTCATGGATGAACCTTTCGCCGCCCTCGATGCGCTTACCCGCCGGCAAATGCAGGAAGAGTTGTTGCAACTGTGGGAAGACACGCACTTTACGGTTTTGTTCGTAACCCATTCCATCGAAGAGGCATTGATCGTAGGCAGCCGAGTGTTGGTATTGTCGCCTCATCCTGGACAGGTTAAGGCGGAACTCAACGCCCATCATCTTGGCCACACAAATGTTGGCGACGAGGCCTTTGCCGCGTTGCAAAAACGCATCCATGACATGCTGTTCGCCGATCGTATTCTCGAAGAAGAGGTGGTGGCACATGTCTGAAACCGGCGCTCGGCTCTACCTTCGCCCGGAATACGAGAACAGCGAGATCGGTGCGGCCGATCACGGCGACGTCGAGCGCGTATTACCGCTCTTCGAGCGGGTGCGCAATATCAATGCGGTACGCAAGCTGAGCATTGTCGTGGGACTCGTGGTGTTGTGGGAACTCTATACCAATGTGGGTGGAGTCTCCGAGTACATCCTGCCGCCGTTCTCGAGTACCGGTGCGGCGCTCTTGGACGCGCTCTGGACCGAGAATCTGCTGTCCATGATCGGCAACTCCATCGCGGTGCTGCTGACGGGGTACGTCATCGGCATCATCATCGCCACCGTTCTTACGACCCTCGCTGTTACTTCACGGTTCGGAAGCGATCTTCTCGGCACCTTGACGGCAATGCTGAATCCGTTGCCAGCCATCGCGCTGCTGCCGATGGCGCTTCTGTGGTTCGGCTTGGGTGCCGACGCTATCGTCTTCACATTGCTTCACTCAGTGGTGTGGCCGGTGGCGCTCAATACTCATACGGGTTTTCTCGGTGTCAGCGATACTCAACGCATGGTGGGGCGCAACTATGGGCTCCGTGGTATTACCTATGTTACGAAAATTCTGATACCTGCAGCCTTCCCCTCCATCCTCACCGGTCTTCGCATCGGATGGGCCTACGCTTGGCGCACGTTGATCGCGGCCGAGCTCGTCTTCGGCGGTTCCATCGCGGACACGGCCGGCACATCCTCCGGTGGGCTAGGCTGGTTCATTTTCGCCAACCAGATGGATTTGCGGATCCCTTATGTTTTTGCCGGACTGTTCTCGGTCATCGTGGTGGGTGTGCTGGTGGAGAACGTGGTGTTTCGAAAGATTGAAGAGCGCACCGTAGCCCGCTGGGGAATGCAAATTCAATGAGCACGGCCGATCCACAAGCCCGCGAATTACCGGAGATCTATATCCGGCCAGAGTTCGTCGCCGACGACATCGGCGAAGCCGTCATCAGCGACATCGCACGTCCGCTGTCATTGTTCGAACGCCTCTGGGACAACAATGTCGTGCGCAAGAGCAGCATCTTGCTGGGGCTCGTCGTTCTATGGCAGGCCTACACGGTGATCTTCGATGTCGAGCCCCTCATGTTTCCGCGTTTCAGCGACAGTGCCGTGGCACTGTGGAATGCGCTGGTGTACGGCGATCTGCCGAGCAAGATTTGGTTTTCCATCAAGGTGCTGATCTACGGCTACTCCGCAGGGCTCGCGATTGCCGCGGTGCTGGTGCTGTGGGCGACTGCGAGCCGTATCGGCAGTGACTTTCTGGCCACTGTGACGGCAATGTTCAATCCACTGCCGGCCATCGCGCTTCTGCCCCTGGCGATGCTTTGGTTCGGCCTCGGTACCGCGAGTCTGGTATTCGTGCTGATTCATTCGGTGCTGTGGGCGGTGGCGCTCAGTACTCACAACGGTTTCATGGCGGTCAGCGAGCCCCTGCGCATGATCGGGCGCAACTATGGCCTCACCGGCATCCGCTACGTTGCTAAAATTCTCATCCCGGCCGCCTTTCCTTCCATTCTCACCGGCATGAAAATCGGCTGGGCCTTCGCCTGGCGCACGCTGATCGGCGCCGAGCTCGTATTTGGTGCGTCCTCGGGCAGCGGTGGACTCGGCTGGTTCATCTTCGAAGGCAGTCAGAATCTGGAAACCGCAGATGTCTTCGCCGGGCTTTTTACGGTCATCGTCATCGGTTTGCTGGTGGAAAACGTCATATTCCGTAATGTCGAGGCACGCACCATTGTCCGCTGGGGGATGTCACGTTCATGACTGAATACAATCGTGCGATCAATGTCGTACCCGCTCAAGGTCGCTTCGTCGCAGAGCTTAGCGGTGTCGATTTGTCGAAGCCAGTGAATGATGACTGCTTCGGCCAGATCCACGACGCCTTCCTCGAGCATTCAATTCTGGTGTTCCGGGATCAGACATTGAGCAACGAGCAGCACATCGCCTTCAGCCGCCGCTTTGGCGAGATCGAGATCCATACTGCCAAGCACTGGCTGTTGCCCGACTTCCCGGAGATCCTGGTGTTGTCCAACCGCGGCGAGAAGGGCACCAAGCCCATCGTCAACGGCGGCGCATACTGGCATAGCGACATTACCTATAAGGCCAAGCCGCCGCTGGGGTCATTGCTCTATGCGCTCGAGGTGCCACCCGAAGGCGGAGATACACTGTTCGCCGATATGTATGCAGCGTACGAGACACTGGATGGTGAGATGAAGGCGCGAATCGCACCTCTGAAAGCCATACACCGTTACGGCGATCGATACCAAATGATGGCGAGCGAGGATAAGGAACGGCCGCCATTGAGCGCCGAGCAACTGGCGGAAGTGCCCGATGTGGTGCATCCCATCGTGCGCACTCATCCAGAGACCCGGCGCCAGGCGCTATTCGTAAACGAAGGTTTCACCATCGGAATCGCCGGCATGCCGGAGCGCGCGGGCAAAGCACTTCTGGACGAGCTTTTCCGCCACTCGTCGCAACCGGCTCACGTGTACCGTCACCGCTGGAAAGCCGGCGATCTGGTGATGTGGGACAACCGCTGTACCATGCACCGCGCCACCGAATACGATCTGCGCTACGCGCGCGCCATGCATCGAACCACCATTCAGGGCGACTCGCCCGTTTGATCCGCAATCGGAGTACACTCAAGCGTGTCACATTCCCTTTACAAACCCGAGGCGATGGGAGAAGCCACCATCGAACCCACCGGCGCCTTTCCCGCCGGCAGCTTTCAGTCTTTTGTTCTGACTTACACGGCCGGATATTTCGGCATCGACGACACCGGCACCATCAAGGTCGTTCACCGCTTCGCCAGTGATATGGGAAGGCCTCAGTTCGATGATCCATCGGCGCCGAACTTCATCAGCGTGGAAGCCAGCAACGGTGCAGTGCTGGCCGTGCGCTACGACGGCAAACAGAATATCCGTCCTTGGGACAAGACGCTTTTCATCCGTGTCGTGCGGGGCTTTCTGCGCGAAGGCGATCAAATCATTATCCGCTTCGGCGATCCGCGCCAGGGTTCACCGGGCATGCGCATGCAAAGCTTTTGCGAGAGCACTTTCGAGTTCAAGGTGCTGGTCGATGCATTTGCCACCTACGAGTTCACCGAGCTTCCGAAGTCACCGGAGATCGCAGTTGTGCCGGACGTGCCATCCATGTGGAAGGCCGTGCTCCCGACGTTGCGCCGCGCCAATGAGCCCTTCCGACTGTGCTTGAAGGGTGAGGACAAATGGGGAAACCCCAGCGACAAATGTGACCGTATTGTCGCGCTGCAGGCCAGCTCACCCATCGACGGGCTACCCGAGACGGTGCACATGAAGTCCGGCGATTTCTCCAATGTCATAGAGGGGTTGCGCGCGGACCAAGCCGGCGACTACAGCATTGACGTATTGGACGAGAACGGTGAGTTGCTGACACGCTCGAACTGCATGCGCATCGCCGCCAGTGCGGCCTTGCTTCACTACTGGGGCGACCTTCACGGGCAGTCGGAGGAAACCATCGGCACCAACTCGGCGCGGGATTTCTTCGCGTTTGCCCGGGACAAGGCATTTCTGGATGCCTGCAGTCACCAAGGCAACGACTTTCAGATCACGACGCCGTTTTGGGAGCATCTCAACAAGTTGTCGCGGGAGTTCAATGAAGACGGTAGCTTCGTTGTTTTCCCCGGCTACGAGTGGTCGGGCAATACCGGGCTCGGCGGTGATCGCAATGTGCTCTACATGCAGGAGGGCCGTCAGATCCATCGCTCATCTCATGCCCTGGTGGAGGATCTTTCCGATCTCGAAAGCGATGCCAACTCGGCCAAGGATTTGTTTGAAGCACTGCGCGACGAGGACTGCGTCGTATTCGCTCACATCGGCGGGCGCTATGCCGATATCAAAATGGCCCACGATATCCGCCTTGAACGCGCCGTGGAGGTGCATTCCGCCTGGGGTACCTTCGAATGGCTCATCGAGGACGGTCTCGAGCAAGGCTACCGCGTCGGCATCGTCAGCAATAGCGATGGTCACAAGGGCCGCCCCGGTGCGAGCTTCCCCGGCGCCACGACTTTCGGTTCCTACGGAGGGCTGACCTGCATGCTGGCGTCGCAGCTCAGCCGTGCAGGCCTCATCGACGCGCTGCGCCGGCGCCATCATTACGGCACCACGGGTTGCCGCATGGTGCTCGACGTACGCGCGGATTTCGACTCGGACGCCGATCTTTTCGACGATGATCCCAATCTCGGTCCGGCGGCCAGTCATCGGGTCAATCGGGCGATGATGGGGGACATTCTGCGCAGCGGCGATGACGCGGTGAGCGTCGACATAGACATCGCAACATCGTCACCCGTCGAGCGCGTCGATATCCGCAATGGACTCGAAACCCTGGAGACTTACCGGCCCTTCGAGGAGGCGGCGCTCGGCCGGCGCATCCGTGTCATCTGGGAAGGATCGGAGTACCGCGGGCGCGGCCGTCAGACCATCTGGGATGGCAAGGCCGCATTGGACGGCAATCGTTTCGAGAAAACCGCCGCCATCAATCACTACAATCTGGACAAAATATTCGAAGCCGACGGCGACCAGGGTTTACGCTGGACGGCGCTGACCACGGGTGGCTTTGGTGGATTCGACGCCTGGCTGGCCGACCCGGCAGCGGGCACCCTCAGCGTGGAGACGCCGCTGGTTAAGTTCGATCTACCCATCGCTGACATCGGCCGCGAGGATACCGTCTTCGATGCGGGCGGCATTCAGCGCCGCATTCGCGTCTTCCGCATGCCCGACGACAATCCCCACAACCACGTCAAGCTCTCGCGCCGCATCGACCTCAAGTCCGAAGGTGACAATGCCATCTACGTGCGCGTCACCCAGGAAGACGGTCATCTTATCTGGTCCAGCCCTATTTACATCTTCAAGTAGGAGGGCAGTAGTAGGGAACAGGAGGGGACTAAGGCTGATGCTCATGAAGCTCAACTTCCTTGAGCATGTCAGGCTTCGCTGCGCTCAGCCCAATCTACACTGCCATCTACGTTTTCAGGTAGACATGAGCACCGGGGTCAGCGCGGCTGATCGCCGGCAGCCGTGGTGCGGTGCATATGCCGGCGCATATTCTCGTCGTAGTCCTTGACCGCGTAGTGCATGGTGCAGCGGTTATCCCACATCAGCACATCGCCCTGGGCCCAACGATGCCGGTAGACATTCTCCGGGCGGGTTGCCTGGGCGTATAAGAAGCTCAAAATCGGTGTGCTTTCCTCGTCGCTCATATCTGTAAAGCACTGGGTAAAAAACGGATTGACGTAAATCGCCTTGCGGCCCGACTCCGGATGCGTGCGTACCACCGGGTGCGCAACCGGCGGCGGCACGTCGCCGATCTGCTGCGCGTCGGTGAGCGCTTCACGATTGCGCCTGGAGGTGGCCTCGCCACTGTGTAATGCCTTTAACTCCAGGAGCATATCCTGCATACGGGGTGAGAGCTCTTCGAAGGCCGCGTACATGTTGCAGAACATGGTATCCCCGTAGCCCTCGGGCACTTCCAGGGCGTGCAGCAGGGAGACCGCCGGCGGGCATTCGGCGTGGGAGATATCGGAATGCCAGAAGTCGTTACGGGCGCCGGGTTTGCCGGGGCGGTTTTCCAACACCATGAGTTGAGGAAGGTCCGGAAGACCCGGACGGCTGCTGAGTGGGTGAGGCTCGACGGCGCCGAAGTGCTCGGTAAAGGCGATCTGAGCGGCGGGCGGCAGGGACTGGCCGCGAAAAAGCAGCACGATGTGCGCGACAAAAGCGCTGCGAATTGCGTCTATGCTGGCGGAATCCAGGGGTAGCGACAAATCCACACCGTGGATTTCCGCGCCCAGTGCCGCGCCCAGCTGACGTACTTCCAACATGCAGTTCACGCCTTTCGTTTCCGGTCCGCGACAGTGTACAGTAGCAACAGGTTCCTGGTCCCGCTCCGGGGTGTGGGGGATATTCGCAAAGGACATCACCATGGCAGTTTCCATTCAGAAGTTTGAATCGGCGCTGGGCGCCGAGGTAGTCGGACTGGACCTCTCCCGCCCCGTCGGCCATAAAAGTTTCGAGCTCGTGCGCGACGCCTACGAGGCACACTCGGTGTTGCTGTTTCGCGATCAGCAACTGACCCCGCAGCAACATATCGATTTCAGCCGGCGCTTCGGCAAGCTCGAGATCCATGTTCTCAATCAGTGGTGCCACGCCGAGCACCCGGAGATTCTCATCGTCTCCAATATCAAAGAGCAGGGCCGGAATATCGGCGTGCCCCATGCGGGCCGTTACTGGCACACGGATCTCTCCTACATGGTGGCGCCGAGCCGCGGATCATTGCTTTACGCCATCGAGATCCCCGAGCGCGACGGCCGCGCCCTCGGTGATACGCGTTTTACCAGCACCGTGGCGGCCTACGACGCCCTGCCGGACAGTATTAAAGAGCAAATCGCCGATCTGCGCGCCACCTTCAGCCTTTCCCACCACCGCTCCAAGCTCATGGCCGATGGCGCTGACGAGAATCCGCTCACCGAGGAGCAGCTCGCCAAGGTTCCGTTGGCCGTGCATAAGATTGTCCAGGAGCATCCCGTGACGGGGCGCAAGTGCCTGTTCGTGAACGAGGGTCACGCCGTCGAAATTCTGGATATGCCCGAAGACGAGGGTCGCGAGCTCCTGGAAATGCTCTGCCGGCACGCCATTGAGCCGGAGTTCGTTTACCGGCACCGCTGGCGGGCCGGTGACTTGCTCATGTGGGATAACGTATCCACCCAGCATATCGCCGAGTTCGACTACGCGCTGCCCGAACGCCGCTATTTGATGCGCACCACGTTGGAAGGTGTGGCGCTCGCTTAATCCGTGGAGTTCAAAGATTATTACACCATCATGGGCGTCTCTCGGGACGCGACCCAGGATGAGATAAAAAAGAGCTATCGCAAGCTTGCGCGCAAGTACCATCCCGACGTCAGCGACGAGCCGGAAGCCGAGATTCGATTCAAAGAAGTCGGCGAGGCCTACGAGGTCCTCAAGGACCCTGAAAAGCGCGCTGCCTATGATCAACTCGGCGCGCAATGGAAGTCGGGCCAGGATTTCAGGCCGCCACCGGATTGGGATCAGGGCTTCGAATTTCGCGAAGGTGGATACACGCAAGCCGACTCCGCGGAGTTCAGCGATTTCTTCGAATCACTATTTGGTGGCCGGGGCGGCCGGGGACCCCGGGGCGGGCCCGGGCACCAGCGTTTTCGCGCCCGCGGCGAGGATCACCATGCCAAAGTGTCCGTGGATCTCGAGGATTCTTACACCGGCGCCCAGCGGGCCATCACTCTGCGGGCGCCCGAGCTGACCGAAGACGGACACATGGTGCTGCGCGAACGCACATTGAACGTGCGCGTGCCCAAGGGTATTCGATCGGGTCAGAAGATCCGCCTGGCGGGCCAGGGCGGGCCCGGTATGGGCGGCGCGGAGTCCGGCGATCTTTATCTTCAGGTGGAGCTAAATCCCCACGGCCTGTATCGCGTCGATGGCAGTGATGTTTATCTGGATTTGCCGGTGACGCCCTGGGAGGCGGCCCTGGGCGCAAGCATAAAATCGCCGACCCCCTCGGGTTCGGTGGACCTGCGCATTCCCGCGAACTCCAACCAGGGCAGCAAGCTGCGCCTGAAAGCCAAGGGTATCCCCGGCAAGACCCCGGGCGATATGTACGTGGTATTGAAAGTGGTATTGCCGCCGGCGAGCGAAGCTTCCCGCAAGCTTTACGAGCAGATGAAAGAGCAGATGGCGTTCAATCCTCGCGCCAATATGTAGAGGCGAAGCCCATGGTCAAAACTGAAATTCTTGCTGGAAAGCTACTCGAGGAGGATAGCGAGGTCACCCTGGCGCAGCTATGCGATGCCTGCGCGGTGCACGCGGAAGCCATCGAGGCGATGATGGAGGAGGGCATTATTGCACCGGTCGGCCGCGGCATGAGCCGGTGGCGATTCAAGCGCAGCAGCGTGGTGCGTGTTCGAACCGTGCTGCGCATGCAACGGGATTTGAATGTCAATCTTGCTGGCGCGGCGCTTGCGCTGGAGCTGCTGGAGCGCATCGAAAAATTGCAGCGCCGCCTGAAGTTATTTCACCCGGAGCTGGACCGTTAGTCCCAATACGCATTCAAAAGGTTGCTTTATGAGCGCGCTTGAAAGGCACAGTTTTGAACTCTGTATGCTTGAGCCTCGAATCTGATGAGCGATACGTGATCAGGCAGACAGTGCCAGATCTCATCGATTGCAATGCCTGCCTCGACGTCTAGAGCATCGGATCATAATCCGCTCATCGGGAAACAAAGACACGTGAGGCGGATAGTCACGAGTGCATAGAGGAACAAGACCGGGTAGTTCGAAAAAGGGCGACTATCGGATTCTCGATCTTCTTCTTCATTCCTCTTCCTTGGCCCGAAGAGAGTGTTCTTTGCCATGCAAGGTGACCAAACCAGCCA
>Ga0055476_10000378_pt1 | contig 11527 bp, 9 predicted proteins | sample Muzzi_CordC_D2_FD_57682 | JGI IMG/M metagenome (GOLD analysis project Ga0055476, IMG submission 57682) | Wetland microbial communities from San Francisco Bay, California, USA, that impact long-term carbon sequestration - Muzzi_CordC_D2 | ecosystem: Environmental > Aquatic > Marine > Wetlands ... | reverse complement strand
CATCGAAGCGATGACTGCAATTCACGCTGCCACCGCAAACGCCAACCAGGTGATCGTGAGCCTCGCCGAAAACACCCGGGAAATCGGGGCCGTCATCGATGTCATCGACGACGTCGCCGACGAAACCGGACTCTTGGCACTCAACGCTGCGATCATCGCAGCCCAGGCGGGAGAGCACGGCAGGAGCTTCGCCGTCGTCGCCGAACAGGTGAAGCGACTCGCATCAAGAGTTTCGTCGAGCACCAAGGGTGTGGCCCACATCATCCAATCCGTACAGCAACAAACGCAGGAAACCCGAGCAGCCATCGAAACCAGCGTCGAGATCGTCGATCGCGGCGTCCGCCTCGCCGGTCAGGCCGGCACATCACTCGCAGAAATCACTCACGCGGCGAGTGAAAGCAGCGAGCAGATCGACGCCATCGCCGCCACGATGAAGGAGCAGGCGAAGGCCGTCTCATACGTCGCCGGCCTGATGGAGCAGGTGCAGAGCGGAACCGGCCAGATCCGCACCGCAATCGACGAGCAGGAATGCAGCACCAATCTGCTTCAACAGAGTTCCAGCTCGAGCCATGAAACCGCGAATCAGGTGCAACGCAGCACCGACGAGCAGGCCCGGAGCACTGCAGCCATCAGCCGAAACATGGAATCGATCCAGCAGTCCGTGGTCCGGATCAATACGAATCTGAAACGACAAAGCAGTTCGTGCAGTCAGGCCGTCGAAGTTCTCGACCAGGTGAACATCAGCACCCGTTCGAACGAGCAGTCGGTGCAACGGCTCCAGGACGCGATCGAAGTGCTGAAGTCCAAGTCCGACGAACTCCGCGAAGAGGTGGCGCGCTTCCGCGTCTGAGAAACGCCTCCGTCCCCCGAAATCCGAAATTTGATCGAACCTTGATGGATACGGCCTGCCTCGCCCTGTAGGTTGCGATCGGAGCCCGGACGCACGGAAACTCGCGGTTTTCGGAACTTGAATCCGGCTGCGAGTCGCCATGAGAACGGAGCAGGCGCAACGCAGCGACTCCATCGACCCGAAGCTTCCTCTGGTTGCAACGAATCGCCCCGGCCATGATCGCTGAGAGCAACTGACGATGAAGGCCGAACTCATCTCGAAACGGCTTCGATTCTCGCTTTTTCACGATCGCCGTATCGTCGCACTCCAGCTGATCCTCGGCCTGTTGTTCCTTGCGTCGCCAACGCACCCGGCGTCGGCCGCGAGAATGCGCTGGGAGGGAACGTTGCAACTCGACCTCGCCAACTACCCGACGGTCGCCCTCGCGGGTTCCGGAGTGGCCACGACCAGCAGCTCCGGCGGCGGGACCCGCCTCGAGAGCCTTCGCATCGCCGGCGGCATCACGGGCGTCGGCACGATTCCGTTCACCGACCCGGATACCTCGGCCACCATCCGGAGTCTTCGCATTTCTCCCCGACTCGGCACCGGGACACTGGGTCCGTTCTGGCCGATCGCACCCTGGCCGGATCCCCAACTCAGCCGAGACACCCTTCCCCTACGGGGCGATCTGCGCATCTGCCTGCTGTTTCCCGACTGCCAGATGGGCCGAAAGATTCCTCTCAGTCAACATTCGGGAGCACGGGCCGTCGGTGTCGGCGGCACGCTGACGGACGGCGCCTTCGGGACCCTCCGCATCTCGATCGAGGCGGCTCCCTGGACCGTCTATTCGACGACCCTGCGCGTACGCACCGCCCAGGGCGGCACGGTTGCGTCGACTCGATCCGGCTGGATCCACGGACCGTACTCGTCGTCATCGTCGGCAGCGGCGACGAGCGGAGCGTTGCAACTGGTCACTCCGCTAGTGGTGCGAAGCAACGCGGGCATGTACCTGCCCGGATTCACTTCCTTCACCCTCCGGTTCCTGCCCGAACCGGGTTTCCTGCTTCTCATCATGGCCGGAGTCGTCGGACTGCTCGTACTCGGTGCGAGTCGAGGCAACAAGGAGCGCCCTCTGGACCGGTGACGGCCGGCGCCCGGCCGCTTCGGGGAGACCAACCGGGACGAACACGGCGGCTCCGCCTGCGATGCGCGCCTTGACGGCCGCTTCCTGCTTCGTCACACCCGCTCGATGAACAGCACCTGCCATTCGTCGCCGAGCTGCTTCAGCACCTCGTCACTGGCTTCCTGCTCGGTCGCACCGCTCACGAGAAAGCTGTTTCGCTTGCCGGAAGTCGTCTCGACCGCATGGATCCGAAAACGTTTGCTCGAGTTCACACCGTTCGTGCCGCTCCGGATTCGGGCACTCGTTCCCGTTCCGCTTTGGCGGCGAGCGCTACCAGCGGTCGCGCGAACCCGCGCGACCGCCTCCGCGTGTTCGGATGAGATCTCGCCGACGAAGTCGAGATAGGCGTCCGCCGCTCGAACGAGCGCCAGCCCGACGCCGCCGTGCGCGAGCGTCAATAGCTCCGGGGGGACGACCTTCTTTCGCGCAACTCGCGCCTCCATCGTCACCGGCTCCTTGTTTCCGGGCAACATGATCCCGATTTCGACCAGCGATCCCGGATCCGGCTTGACGTTCGTCTGGACGAACAACCCGGTGGCCGAGACATCGATCGCGATACCGCTGTAGCGAGATCCGTTCGAGACGATTTCGCAGGAGAGGCGCTTCTTCTTTCTGGGCGCGCGGTCGATCATCAAAGAGCCTCATCCCGTATCGATTCGATCGAAATCGACCAGTCGGATGGTTCGCTTTAGGTCGCCGATTCCGCTCTTGCCGGAAGCTCAGAGCGCGCCGTACAACCGGTGAGTCTGAGGAATCAAGCGCACGTTGGGCAGACTCCGCTCGAGTCGCGCCGACAGCTCCAGCAGACGCTGCGCGCCGGGAGTCGCCCTCACGGCGCCACGGGGCGTCACCGGCTGAACGATCACCGGGACCTCGGGTGAAACCCCGAGAATGGCTTGCGTCATCGCGTCGATTTCATCGTCCGTCGTGGCGGGTGTGACCACGACCTTCACCATCACTTCGGGTGCTGCGAGCGCGATCCGGAGAAAATCGGCGTGTGCGCTGTGAAACTCTGCGACCGGCCCCGACTTCGGGTCGTTGGCGCGGCGCACGTCACTAGCCAGCTTCCAGTCCATCGATACCACATCGATGACCGGAAGCACCTCCGCCAGCGCATCCGCGTGCAGGCCATGAGTTTCGAGATGAATGCGCGGACCGCGTCCTCGAAAGACCCGTGCGAGTTCCACGAGAGGCGTTGGCTGAAGCAACGGCTCACCGCCCGTGAAGCTCACGAAGCGGTGCGACGCCAGCTCCAAGTCATCCGCGGCCTCGATCAACTCCGACAACGGGACCGGATTCGCAAGCTCTCGAAACTCGCCGGTGCCTCGTGTGCGCTCGATCCGAGCCGTCTTCGCACGCGCCCACGAATGCGGTGTATCGCACCATCCGCAGCGGAGATCGCACTCGCCGAAGCGCACGAACAGCGTGCTCGCACCGACGTGGATGCCCTCGCCCTGAACCGACGAGAACATCTCCACGAGGTTTGCGGTCGCTTTCGGAATCACCCCTCCAGGATCGAACGGCCCATCGCGATCTCGCTGATCAGCTCGTCGAATCGCTCCGAGTGCTGCGCGAGATCCTGGATTCGGAGCCGCGCCACGTGGTCTTCGCCCGGCAGCGGCTGCACCCAACCATGCTTCGACGCGAGGTGTTCGAGCATGCTCGAAAGGTCGAGTCCGTGCTTGCTGCGGCTGTCATCCGCGCCCAGCACCACGAGGTCGCCTCCCTCGAATCGTGCGACCGAAACCTGGGCTTCGTAGCGTTCGCGCGCGATTCGGGCCGTCAGATGCAGATCCAATTCCGCTGGTGTCGGAACCACCACCAGCGTGAAGCCGTGAAAGTGCACCAGCCTGAAATCGCGCTCCGAAACGTAGGCAACCTCGGGCGGTATCTCCGGCGCCGGGACCCGCTCGGCTTCCTTCGCGAGGTCACTCGGTCGGCCCACGAGCAGCGCATCGATATCCGCCCGACGATCGCCGGTTCGCTGCGCAATCTCGCCGAGGCGGTGCCACCACAAGCGCCCCCAACGTTCGAAGTCGTGCTGACTGAACCGTCCCGTCGCGAGTTCGACGATCTTGTCCGAGAAACGACTTCGTCGCTCGCGCAGACTCAACACGTCCGACAAACAACTCTCGGCTCCAGGCGTGACATGCACGTTCTCGTTGCCGAGAACCTCGCGCATCTCGCCGAGGTCTTCCGGCGGCCAATCCCGACAATCGAACCACGCCAGGCGCCCGCGGTAGAGCGACGCCGCCTGCAGAGTTTCACGCGCAGGCGATGCCGTGAAGCCGATCAGGTAGATCGGCGTCGTATTACCGAAGTCGGTGACCACGCCGCGGAAGAAGGTCATGAGATCCTCTTGCCGATAGATCCAGAATCCTTCGATCTGGCGCAGATCGCGTGCAAGCATCACGCCGCAGATCAACGAAGCCCGATCGGCATGAACCACGATCGCGGCACGCTTGCGCGGCAGGCTCAGCTTCTCCTCCTGATCATCGGACAGCTGTTCGAATCCGTCATCCAGAGCCCGCTGCTCGGCTTCGCGTCGACGACGTTCCAGATCGGCGTCCTCTTCGTCATCTTCTTCGTAGACCGGTGCACTCGCCTCATCGAGTTCGGAAACGTCGTCGAGCGGTGCGAGCGTATCCGCGAGATCGTCTTCATCATCGTCATCATCACGGCTCGCGGGCGACTCGCGCCGACCCCGACGCCGGCCGCGACGCCGACTGCTCGGACGCTCCGCGGCCTCTTCATCGTCATCTCCCGCGGCCTCGTCGGCAGCGATATCACCGGCCGCCTCTGGGGCAGCGCTCTCGTCTTCATCCTCGGCGAAGTCGTCACCGCCGCGACCTCCGCCGCGGCGATTGCGATTCCGGCCTCGGCCGCGACGCGAGCGACGCCCTCCGCGCTCTTCGCCAGCCGCCGCCGCGCGCTCGTCATCACCGAGATCGAACAGCGAGAGTTCTTCGAACGATGACTCCTCGGGGGCAGCGCCCGCTTCGACGACTTCCGGATTCGCCTCTTTCCGCGGCGAACGATCGTCCTCTGCAGCGCCTTCATCTTCCGCTGCGTCCGCCGTCGCCGGACCCCGCTGTCGACGCCCACCACGTCGACCGCGGCCGCGCGAGCGACCGCGTCCCGCACCCGGCTGGCCCGCCTCCGATTCTGCGGGAGCTTCCGCCGCCGTGGCAACCGCAGTCTCCGCGCCCCCCGCCTCGACGCGTGCCCGCCGCGGTGCCTCGAGGCCCTCCCGTAGCACGAGCACCGTGTCACGACCGCGCCGGAGCTGCACGTCGAATTCGACGTGCTCCAACGCGAGTGATGTCAGCAGCCGCAATGCGGGTCCGCTCCACTCCTCTGCAGCCAGCAGCAAGCGCGGTATGCCGAAGTGCAGCGGCGGCGATGCGGCGGCCAGCAGGCTCGGCAGTACGGGTTGCACCGCGAGCGCTGCATCCACGATTCCGGCCAACGTCGCCAGCGTGAGTTCGCTACGCACGGCGCCGACGACCGGCCGACCATCGTCGTGCACACCGACGAGATCGATCACATCGGCTTCGGAGCCCCCGATCGGCCAGCACTTCGCATCGCGCACACCGGCGATTTCGGCCAGCGACGGGGTGAGCCGTGCCCGCAGACCCTCTTCGCCGCTGCGGAGTCGTCGATCGTTCAGACGTTTCCGAATCGAGCCCTCGAGCTGGTCCATCGCAGTCGCGAGGTCGCCTACAGAGAGTGAAATCTTGGAGTGATCGTCGCCGAACGATTCCAGCTCCACACGGTCGTCGGCCGCGTGCAGGGCCGCCGCTCGCGAAGCCAGCAAGGACAGCTCCACGCGAGACCCGACACCGCGAATCGCTCCTCCGTGCTTCGCGGCGAGCCCTTCGAGGGCCGCGGCCGCTCGAATGAACAGACCGCGATCGGCCGCGCGGCCGAGGCCCGCGGCCACCTGCTGAACGCTCACGCCCGCGCAGGGTTCCGCGGATTCCGGCTCGATCACGACATCGGTATCGGCCGACGTCGCGAGCGCGATGGCCTTGAAGCGAAACGGCCAGGTGTGATGCGAGAGCGCGGCCAGGCGGCGACGGGCACTCGACGACCACTGGGGTGCCACGGCGACGACGTCGCCCTCGAAGCCGTCGCCGGCGTCGAGCCGCTGTGCAACCGCAACGGCGGCGAACGCCGCGTCGCCGCCATTGCGCGGCGAAAAGGCCACCACCACCTTCTTGCCTTCGCGCTCGCCGACACCTACAGCGGCAAAGTTCGCCTCGATTCCGGCTTCTTCCACCTGTTCGAGTGTTTGCACCAGCCCCGCTGCGATGATGCGCTCGAATACGCGCGCTGCATCGATCGGTGCCCGTTTCGACTCACCGGTCCCCCGGCCCTTTCGTCCTCGCCCAAATCGGCGTCTCATTCTTTCTCTCCAAGACTCGTTCGGGCCGCTCACGTGATCCACGTCGCCTCGCTCCGAACGCGCTGTTCATTCGTTTCCGGTTTTCGCATCGACGATCGCCACGACCTCCTCCTCGACCAACACGATGGTGGCATCGAGGAGGACGCGGCGAAGCTCCGCGAGCAGGCGATCGTTGCCCACTGCGACGCTGATGCGCTCCTTGTTGTTCGCGAAGTCGAGCAACAGGCCGCCAAGCAGCTTGCGGTCGGAGTGCAGGTGCTTCACGGCGAGATTCCACTTTCCGATGGGAATCTCGATCTTCATGTCTTTCAGGACGTAGAGATCTTCCGCCAGCGAAGCCTTGAAGATCTCGAGCGCGATGTTGCGCGCGCTCTTGTTCAGCGACGCCCGCCAGAATCGACCCTGTGCCAGCAACACCTAGTGCCCCTCCCCTGTGGCTTCGGCATCGCCGGCAGCCGTCTCCAGGCGCTTCAGCACCGGTGACAGCAAAACCTCGAGCAGCGCGCGCGCGACCGGCTGCTCCCTCGACGTCGAATTCCCGAACGCGTCCGCCGCAGCGAGACACGCGCGAGCGTCGTCTTCCCGCGCCCACTTCCAATAGACGTAGGCCATCTCCTCGAATCGTTCGGCACAACGCGAAGCGAACGGTTCGCCGTACAACTCCTCTACTGCGGTGTCGAGGATCCCATCGATCTGCTCCCGGCGCACCGCGTCCGACACTTCGATCCCACTCTTTTCGAGATCGGCGATCCTCTCGGCCGTTTCCTGGAGAGCGGGATTCTCGGGCGGCCAGGGGCCGACTGCCTTCGCGCGCACGAGCTCTACCGCGCGATCGAGCGCTGCAGCGTCTGCGGCGCCGAGCGCCTCGCGCGCGAGCATGCCCGGCGTCGGCGTACCTGCCGCGACACCGGTGATTCGCGAGCGCCATTCCGAGAAGCCCCGCGGTGCGGATCGGGTCGCGGGCTGATGGCTCGCGATTCGTGCGATCAAGGCGCGTACGGAATCCGGAGGCACATCGACGGCGGGTCGATCACCGCGCCGCGTGAGACTCTGGAGGAAGCGGCTCGCCTTGCCCCGAGCCGCACTGTAGATCTCGAAGGCGCCGATCCCGCGTTCGTCGTCGAGCAGGACTTCGAAGATGCGGGTGCCGCCGGCAGGGTTGCTCTCGACGAGATAGACCATTCGCGATCCGCGTGGATCGACCGCGGTGACCACGGCGCCCGAGAGGGCCTCTTCGACCCTTCCGATCGTCGCGACGACCTTTTCGGCGACGGGCTCCTCGATTTCGACGCCGCGAGTTCGCAGCCGGTGGTGCGCGCGTCGCAACGCCTTCTTCGCGACCTTCGAGAGGGATCCGGAGTCCACGCGCAACAACGGCGTCGGATCGAGTTCGGGATCATCGGCCCAGTCCGCCGCGAGTTGTCCACCCGCGAGCGGTTCGTTCTCGAGCAACCATTGCAGCACACGCGTGGCCGATTCTGCGTCCAGCAACTCGTGGAGACGGTACGGGTCGCCGTTGGCCGGGCGGATCGCGTTCGCTACGGCGGGCAACGCCGTAGCGGCGCGCTCGAGCGCTTCGGGCAGTCCGATGCTCTCAGCCGGGCTCATTCTCTCGTCTCCGTGGCAATCCAATCGAGGTAGGCGGCGCTGCCATCGACCACCGGCAGCACCAGGACCTCGGGAAGCTGGTAAGGATGGAGGGCCTTGATCCTGGCCGCCAGAGCCTGAGAGCGGTTCCGGTGCGACTTGATGATCAGCACCACTTCGGAATCGGCCTGGAGCGCGCCCTCCCAGCGATAGAATGACCGAATCCCTGGAATCACGTTCACACAGGCCGCCAGGCGCTCCTCCACCAGGGTCCGGGCGAGTGTCTCCGCGACACCTTCGTCCGGGGCGGTCGTGAGCACCGCGCATATTCCGGTCTCAGGAGCGGCCATGGTCCCCCACCAGCCGCTGGTGCTCGATCATCGCAAAGCGATCCGTCATGCCCGCCGCGTAGTCCGCAGTCGCCCGAGCTTCGCCGTCTTCGCTGAAGCGGTCCCGCACGTGGCTCGGCAGCCGGGCCGGATCTTCGCGGAACAGCGTGAACAGCTCGCCGAGAATCTGCGCGCCGCGGTCGCTCATCGCCCGGACCCGCGGATGGAAATACAGGTTCTCGTACAGGAAACGCTTGAGTTCGTGTTTCGCCGCAGCCACCTCCGGCGCAAATCCGACCAGTCGCCCCTCGGTCCTGCGTACGGCCGCGACCGAATCGACGCCGGATGCCGCGAGTCGCGCGGCGGAAGTCTCCACCAGGTCGGTCACGAGCCGATTGATGATCGCGCGCACGGTCTGGGCCTGCAGAACCGACTCGGCCGCCCCCCCGTGCTCCGACTTCACCTGCTCGCGAGCTTCACGCCACAGCGGTACTTCTGCGAGCGATTCGAGATCGAGCAACTCCGACCTCAGACCGTCGTCGAGGTCGTGATTCGTATAGGCGATCTCGTCGGAGGCATCGACGACCTGCGCCTCCAGGCTCGGCTGCTCGGCTTGCTCGGGTACCGGAACGGGATGCTCCCACTGGATGCCGTGCTTGAGTATCCCCTCGCGGGTCTCGTCGGTGAGATTCAGCCCCCGGAAGTCCGGGTAGCGATCTTCGAGCAGGTCGACGATCCGCAGACTCTGTCGGTTGTGATCGAAGCCCCCGTCGCGACTCATGCAATCCGACAGCACGCGTTCGCCCGCATGGCCGAACGGGGTGTGGCCGAGGTCGTGAGCGAGCGCAACCGCCTCGGAGAGATCTTCGTTGAGCCGCAGCGCCCGCGCGATGGTGCGCGAGATCTGGCTCCCCTCGAGAGTGTGGGTGAGGCGATTGCGGTGATGATCGCCCTCGTGGTAGACGAAGACCTGTGTCTTGTACTCGAGCCGCCGGAAGGCGCGCGAGTGGACGATGCGGTCTCGGTCGCGCTGGAAGGCGGTGCGATAGGGGTGATCGGATTCGGCATGGACTCGCCCGTGGGATTCCGCACTGCGCACCGCGTACGGTGCCAGGCGCGCCGCTTCGTCGGCCTCGACGGCGCATCGGTTCTGGATCCCGATCACGGTCGCACCGTCGATTCGCGTTCTGCTTCACCCAAGACGTGCTCGAGGCGAAGCCGCGAGGCATCGCCGATATCGTCCAAGGGCGGACCTCCGGGGTCGAGGAAGGCCGGGCGACCACCCGTAACGAGCACGTAGAGCGCGAGCCCCGCGATCCCCAGAGCGAGAGGGAGCATCAGCCAGCGCCGTTTGCGGCCACCGGAGCGCGCCGGTGTCCGCCGCCGGCGCCCGCTTGCGGGCCGGGCACGTCTGCGCGCGTTCTTCTGCGTTCGATTCCGCGACACTGCCATCGACCGTTTTCGGAGGAGATGAGCCCGCGGCGCGGTTTGGGGGGGCGATCACCGACCGCGCGGGCAAGAACCGAGCATAGAGTCTGTTCCGATCCGGTGCCAACCGGCCGGATTCACGTCGACTCGATTGATTTTCAAGCGATTTCCGGGTCTCCGAGAGTACACTCGGGAGGATGCCCGGACATCCTCACGAACGCCGACTGCTGCTCGGCCCCGGGCCGTCGAACGTGCACCCGCGCGTGCTGAACGCGATGGCCCAGCCGCTCTACGGCCATCTCGACCCGGCGTTCCTCGCAATCCTCGACGAGGTCCAGCGCGGGCTGCGTGAGCTCTTCGGCACTGCCAATCCTCTGACCCTGCCGCTTTCGGCAACCGGCAGCGCGGGGATGGAGGCATGTCTGTGCAACCTGCTCGAACCCGGTGACGAGATCGTGGTCGGTGTCGCGGGAGTCTTCGGCGCTCGCATGAGTGAAGTCGCGGAACGCATCGGCGCGCGCGTGACCCGGGTCGAGACGGAGCCCGGCACGATCCTCTCCGACGACGAAATGATCGACGCGATCCGCCGCGTGCGCCCACGCGCCGTCGCCTTCGTTCACGCGGAGACCTCGACGGGGGTGTGCCAGCCGGTCGCCAATCTCGCCCGAGCCGCAAACGAGGTCGGCGCGCTGGTGGTGCTCGACTGCGTGACTTCACTCGCCGGCCTTCCGGTCGAACTCGACGATTGGGGGATCGATGCCGCCTACAGCGGCACCCAGAAATGCCTGTCGTGTCCACCGGGGCTCTCACCCGTGAGCTTCTCGGAGCGCGCCGTTGCGCGCGCCGCCTCACGCAAGCAGAAGGTTCAGAGCTGGTACCTCGATATCAACCTGCTCGCGGGCTACTTCGGCGGTGAGCGCGTCTACCACCACACCGCCCCGATCTCCGCGATCTTCGGGCTGGCGGAAGGCCTTCGGATCGTCGCCGAAGAAGGCATGCCGGGCCGCACGGAGCGTCACTACGAGGCGGCTGCGGCGCTGGTCGAAGGGCTCGCGGAATTCGGGATGGAGCCGTTGGTCGCGGCCGAGCATCGCCTGCCGATGCTGACCGCACTCCGCCTGCCGAAACCGCTACGCGGCGCCGAAGAGGCCAAGCTGCGCCGCCGCCTGCTCGACCGCTGGGGAATCGAAGTCGGTGCCGGGCTCGGCGCGCTGGCGGGTCGAATCTGGCGCGTCGGGCTGATGGGCGAGAACGCGCGAATCGCGAACGTCGAGGCATTGCTGTGCGCGCTTCGGCGTGAACTCGGCTGACCCCGCACTGCCGATCGCTCCTCCGAGCAGCCCGCGGGCGCGCCTCGGGCACTGCCGGCGAGGGAGGGTCGCAACGCGAGGAACCCGCGGGAGTCGTCGCGATCTTCCCCGCCCGCTCAGGTGTGCATTCGGCAGAGGGTCGAGGGTTCGGCGAGAATTGCGGCTTCGCACTCCGCGAGCACGGCGAGGCGGGCGCCGACTTCGTCCGCGGATGCCAGTCGCCGCGCCAGGTCGAGATAGATGCCGTGGTGGCGGGCCTCGGCCGCGTGCAGGCCGCGGTAGAACGCGGCCAGCTCGACGTCCGCCGTCGCTCGTGCGAGGTGCTGCATTCGCTCGCAGCTGCGTGCCTCGATGAGCGCGCAGCACAGCAGCAGATCGATCAGACGCTCGGGCTCGGGAGCGCGCACCAGGGTCTTGAGCCGACCCGCGTACGGGCTCGGGCGCTGGCGCCGA
>Ga0055476_10000377_pt1 | contig 11553 bp, 15 predicted proteins | sample Muzzi_CordC_D2_FD_57682 | JGI IMG/M metagenome (GOLD analysis project Ga0055476, IMG submission 57682) | Wetland microbial communities from San Francisco Bay, California, USA, that impact long-term carbon sequestration - Muzzi_CordC_D2 | ecosystem: Environmental > Aquatic > Marine > Wetlands ... | reverse complement strand
GCCCGAGGCTTGGCCCGAGGGTTGATTATCGCCCCCGGCGATCTCTTCCGACTCAGGAGGATCGGTGTTCATCACTCTTGGCGTCCTTGGCGGTTTCGCCCCGGCTTTCATTCGGGGCTTCACCTGAGGTTTCTCCTGAGGTTTCACCGGGGGCCGCATCCGCTGTTGGTGCAGGGATCTGGCTGCGCGCGCTCATGGCCTCGGCAACCGTGGTGGCCGCGGATCCAGGAGTTAGCGGTTCTGCGCCGGTTTCGTCACCTGCGGCGGCGGAATTGGTCGCTCCGCGTGCATCATCCATGTTCGCGGACAGCAGCTCATCGGCCTGCTTGCGGACATCGGCGATCTCCGTGTTTGCATCTCTGATGGTGCCGGAGGTTTCATCGATGATGTCCTTGAGCGGATTCAACTCATCGGACTTTTTCAACATGCTTCTCAGCTCGTCGGCCTGAATTTCGCGCTCGATGTCGTCACGCACGGTGGATACGTAACGCCGGATTCGGCCTACCCACAGGCCGACCGTGCGCGCGAGCGCCGGCAGGCGATCGGGACCGACCACCAGAAGCGCTACGACGCCAATCAGCGCCAGCTCCCAAAAACCTATATCAAACATCGGGGATCTGAGATTGAAGTGCGCGGCTCATGCGACTTGCATCGCGCTTGCCAGAGAAGTTTACAAACACTGGGACGCGCACTCATGCGTGCCCGTACCCACTCTTGGTCACAGGCCGCTAGGCGCGGTCCCGCTCCTTGTTGGTCACTTCTCCATCGATCACAGCACTATCGGTTTCCTGTTCGAGCTTGGCGGAGTCCCCCGTGGGTTCGTCCGAGGATTCCTCCTTGCCGCTGTCTTTTACAGCGCCGCGAAAGCTCTTGATGGCCGATCCCAGATCGCCGCCGATATTGCGCAGCTTTTTGGTGCCGAACAAAAGCAGCACGATTACCAGCACAATCAGCAGCTGCCATAAACTTGGGCCCATATTTCCTCTCTCCCCATGGCTTGGCCGTCCGGTGGAAACGGCCAAAGCCGACACTTTAGCGGAATTCAGGGTTTGCCACTACGACCCACCGTGAACAATCGGACATGTGCCAGGCATATGCGCGGGCGGCGCTTCCCCGGGGAAGCTCATTCCCTGGATTTTCGAGCAGCCTTCTCCTCGAGGCCGGAAATGCCGAAGCGGCGCTCGAGCTCGGCGAGCACATCCCGGGGGTGCAGGCCGCGCACCGCCAGCATGACCAGGCAATGAAACCAGAGATCGGCGGTCTCGTGCACCAGGGCACGCGGATCGGCTTCGCGGGCCGCGGCCAGCACTTCAGCGGCTTCCTCGTCGACCTTCTCGAGCACGGCATCCAACCCACCGGCATAAAGGCCAGCCACGTAGGAGCTGTCGGCAGCGGCGAATTTTCTTGCCTCGATAACCTCGGCCAGCTTGTTCAGGGTATCGTTCATAATGCTTCAAGGGCGCCCGGGCCAGTCCCGGAAATGCGACTCAGCGTCGCTTGTAAATTTTCTCCGGGTCTTCCAGCACGGGATCGACACTCTCCCAGCGGCGATCGTGAAGCTTCTTATAGAAGCAGTGTCTGCGCCCCGTGTGACAGGCGATGCCGCCACGCTGCTCCACCTTGAGCAGCACGGTATCGGCGTCGCAGTCGAGGCGGACCTCCGCGACCCGTTGCACGTGACCGGATTGCTCGCCTTTTTTCCACAGGCGTCCCCGGGAGCGTGACCAGTAGACCGCCTCGCCCTCGTCCAGGGTGCGGGCCAGCGATTCGCGGCTCATCCAGGCAAGCATCAGCACATCGCCGCTTTCTGCGTCCTGGGCAATGGCGGGAACCAGACCGTCTGCGTTCCAACGAATTTCCTCGAGCCACCCGGCCATGCCGGCTCCTCCCGGTCAAGATAGCCCCGATGATACACCCGTTCTTGACCCGCCAAGGTCGGAACGTGAAACTAAGCCCTTTCGAAGGCGACTCAATCCCGCACCGACGGTAAGACGGAAACTGAATGACTGTTCGAAAAGTATGCGTACTCGGAGGGACCGGATTCATCGGACGGCATCTGTGTTGCGAGCTGAGCCGCCGGAAACTGCACATTCGCGTGCTCACACGCCGCCGTGAGAGGCGACGGGATCTGATTGTCATTCCGAATCTCGATCTGGTGGAGGCCGATGTGCATTCGGTTGCCGATCTGAGTGTGCAGATGAAAGGCTGCGACGCCGTCGTCAACCTCATCGGAATACTCAACGAAGGCCGCGGCCACGGCAAAGACTTTGCCGCCACCCATGGCGAGCTGCCGGCGAAGGTGGCGGAAGCCTGCCGCTACAATCGCATCAACCGTTTACTGCACATGAGCGCGCTGGGCGCCAGCAATGCTGGTCCGAGTAATTATCTCAAGTACAAAGCCGAAGGCGAGAATGCGGTGCACCGGTGGAGCGAACAAGGATTGAAGATTACGAGCTTTCGACCGTCGGTAGTATTCGGATCCGACGATGATTTCTTCAACCGCTTCGCCGCCTTGCTGGCACTGAGTCCCATCGTGTTTCCGCTGGCCTGTCCCAAAGCACGCCTGTCGCCGGTTTATGTGGAGGACGTCGCCAAAGCCTTTGCCGACAGCCTCGAGATGAAGAGCACCTATGGCCAGCGCTACGATTTGTGCGGACCTAAACAGTACACCTTGCAGGAACTGGTCGAATACACCGCCCGGGTCGCGGGTGTCAACGTACACATCTTGCCGCTGAACGACATGTTCTCCAGGTTACAGGCCCGGCTACTCGAATGGGTCCCCGGTAAGCCTTTCACCCGGGACAATTATTTGTCCTTGCAGGTGGACAACACCTGCGATGAAGATGGCTTTGCGGCATTCGGTATCCACCCGACGAGCCTGGAGTGCATTGTTCCGACCTACATCGGACACCACGGAAAGATGGACGTCTACCAGGATCTGCGCCGCGCCGCCGGACGCCACGGCAACGCCGGTTAGTCTCAGTAGGTTGGGCTGAGCGCAGCGAAGCCCAACAATTCGGCGTGACATCCAGGCACGGTGCCAAAAGCCGTGCGAGAAACCAGACTCAAAGCGCAAAAATCAACAACACCGCTCCGAGCACCAGCCGGTAAATCACAAAAGGGAAAAGTCCCACGCGTTCCACCAGCTTCAAAAAGAAATGGATGGTGGCGTAGGCACACAGAAAGGACAGCATCGTTCCCACGAACATGGCGTCCCAGGCCACCGGCACCGGACTGGACCACGCTTCAAACGCCTTGAGCAATCCTGCCAGCGCGACCACCGGGACCGACAAAAGAAATGAAAAGCGCGCGGCACTCTCGCGGCTGAGACCCAAGGCAAGGCCCGCGGTGATGGTAATGCCTGACCGCGAGGTCCCGGGAATTAGCGCCAGCGCCTGGGCAGCCCCGATGATGAGCACATCACGCCAGCCGATGTCCGCATCACCGCGCGCGCCACGGTGAAAGCGATCACTCCACCACAGTAAAACCGCGAAAAATATCGTCGCGCCGGCGATGACCGGCAAGCTGCGCAGGCTCTCCGAACCAATAGCATTCAGTGCAAGCCCGCAGATCCCCACGGGCACCGTGCCGACCATCAGGTACCAAAGCCATTGACTGTCACCGATCCGGCGCCGCGCGGCCAGCGACCGCAACCAGTCGCGGCTCATGCGCCACAGCTCGCCGCGAAAATACACCAGCACCGCCATCAGCGTGCCCACGTGCACGGCGACGTCGAATCCCAGGCCCTGGTCGGGCCAATTCACCAAAAGTGGCAGCAGAATGAGATGGGCGGAGCTGGAAATTGGCAGAAATTCGGTGAATCCCTGAAGCACCGCCAACACCACGACCTGAATCCACTCCACTAGCTGGCCACCTGATTACAGTCGATTGCGCAGATCACGCGCTGAAAATCCTGCCAGGCTTCCATCATAGTCGCGCACCAGAGCCAACACTTTGACCGCCTCGCCCATTTGGCCGGGCAAGGTAAGCCGCTTGATCTGAGCGGTCAACTCGGCATGGCGGCGGGTCCCGGGGTCCAGCCCCTGAACCGCCTCCAGCAGCCCGGTAGCCAGCAGAAATTCGGCCTGGGTGGTATAGCCTGCAACGGTGAGCCCGGCGCTCTCGGCCGCTTCTGCGATTGCCGTGAAATCCACATGCACGGAAATGTCCTGAAGACCGATAAGCATCAGCGGGTCGTCGTGGGCCTTATGCCGATGAAAGCAACGCAGCGTGCCATTCGCGCGCTGCGGGTGGTAGTACTCGTCGCGGCCGTACCCGTAGTCGAACAACAGCACCACGCCCTTGGTCAGATGGGCAGCGATATCAGCGATAAAGCGCTCTCTGGCAGGAGCACATTCCGATGTATAACCGTCTGGAAGCCTATGATCGAGTGCCGCGCAAATGGCCTCCACCTGCCGCCCGAGCGCACTCCCCGAACAGTCCGACGCAATCCATACGAAACGCCCCTTCTGCCAGCCGACCCGGCATTCATCAATACCGCCCGCATGCGCCACAAAACGCTGCGCCGGGATCGCATCGAGCACTTCGTTGGCAAGCACCACGCCGTGAAAATTCTCTGGCAACGCGTCTCGCCAGTCGATTCTGCACGCAAGCTCAGGCAGGCGTGATGCCAGATGGGCCCGTTGCCGTTCACGCAAGGCGGCGCTGCGCTCGACCACCAGATAGCGCCGGGGCAACCGGTCTGATTCGGCCAGGCGTTGTAACAGATCCGCCGCCAGCGCGCCCGAACCGGCTCCCAGCTCACAAATATCGCCGTCCGGGATTGCCGCCAGCACCTCCTCCACCTGCACCGCCACGCAATGGGCGAATAAGGGAGATGATTCCGGCGCAGTAGTGAAGTCTCCGTCGCTGCCGAATTGACCGGCACCGGCACTGTAGTATCCGAGCCGCGGTGCGAACAGCGCGAGATCCATGTAATCGGCAAAGCTGATGGCGCCACCGGCTTCGTCGATGGCCGCGCACACGAGAGCGACGAGCTCGGGGCTCTCGGTGGGGACGGACGGGTCCTCACGCCTCATATCATCTCGATTCACAGCATCTCCTGTCGTCACGGCCTACAATCTTCCCGTGTTCGCGTCGACGCGTCGAGACAATTCATGATCAATCAATCCGAGAGTCAGGAAACGCGAGTCGCGCTGGTCACCGGCGGTGCGCGCCGCATTGGCTCAGAGATCGTCCGCGCGTTACACCGCCAAGGCTTTAATATCGCATTGCACTACCGGACATCCGAGGGAGACGCCCGGCGCTTGGCCGAGAGGTTGAATGGCCAACGCGATGCGAGCGTGCAACTCTACCAGGCGGATCTGCGCGAGTCCGGGGACATCCACAAAATGATTGCCTCGGTTTTGACCTCCCACGGGCGTCTGGACGTACTCGTCAACAATGCATCGAGCTATTACGCAACACCGCTGGAAAGCCTGGATGATGCTGAATACGGAGATCTTCTGGATACAAATTTGAAGGCGCCCTTGTTTCTCGCCCAGGCGGTGGCCGCGAAACTGCGAGCAACCCGGGGCTGCATCATCAACATCGCGGACATCTATGGATTGAAGCCGCTCGCCGCCCATGCGGCTTACTGCGCGGCCAAGGCTGGTCTGGTCATGCTCACCCGTGTGCTTGCATTGGAGCTTGCTCCTGACATCCGAGTCAACGCCATCGCTCCGGGCGCCATTCTCTGGCCGGAATCGGGATCGAGTGAGGTTGAACGCACAGCGGTGCTTGCGAGCACGCCAATGAGACGCTCCGGTGAACCGGCCGACATCGCCCAGACAGTTCTATTTCTCGTGGATGATGCCGACTACATGACCGGACAGGTCATCAAAGTCGACGGCGGACGTGCAATCGGTTGAGCGGCGTTGCGCTGGCGCGGCGATCATCTAGGACGGCGTTCGATATCCGCCATATGAGTGCCGAAACCATTGCTGCGCCGATCTTGAAAATACAGACGCAAGGCTCGTTCGATGGACGGGAAAGCGATTTCCTCCCAGGGGATCTCGTGTTCATGGAAAAGCCGCACCTCGAGACTCTCCGCGCCCGCGGAGAAATTCAGGTCGATCAGGCGCGCGAGAAAAATGACATAAACCTGGCTGAGTGATGGAATATTCAAATACGCGAACAACTTTCCCATCTCGACGCGGGCGTTGGCTTCCTCGAGCGTTTCTCTTGCCGCCGCCTGGGCGGTGGACTCACCGTTTTCCATGAAACCCGCCGGCAAAGTCCACAGTCCGCTGCGCGGCTCGATGGCGCGGCGGCAAAGCAGCAACTGCTCATCCCATTGCGGGATGCAGCCGGCTACGATTTTCGGGTTACTGTAAAAAATCGTGCCGCAGACGTCACACATATGACGCGGACGATCGTCACCCGGCGGGACTCGGCTGCTAATTGGCGATCCGCATTGACTGCAGAAGCTCATACCTCAGTCTCGATCATTGCCGTCAGCGTGAAAGTCGACCTTGCGCAGAGAACCGGCGCTTTCACCGAGCTTCTCCCACATGACGGCAAGGGTTTCACCATTGATTGGGTGGCGGCGTTGCCCGGCGATCTCCGCCAACGGGCACAAAACGAATGCCCGCGTGCTGATTTCCTCGTGGGGTAAGACGATGTCGCCGCAACTCATGATGCGCTCCCCCACCAGGAGAAGATCCAGATCCATTGTACGCGGCCCAAACTTTTCGCCGTCGCGATCACGACCGCATTGTTCTTCTATTTCGCGCAATTTGGCAACAATTTGGCGCGGCTCCGCGTCGCTTTTGAACGCCACTGCCAGATTGAAAAAAGGATCGCCATCGAATCCCACCGACGCGCTCTCATATACACTCGATAAGTGCAACGGCCCGAATTGCGCTCGCAGCAATTCCAGCGCATGAACGATGTACTGCTCGCGATCGACGTTGCTACCGATGCTGACGAAGACCTCTTGCATCAGAATGGCTGACCGCGCTCGATGATAACGCCCACATCGCGTGCGCCCCGGAGCGCACCGCGCTTGTTCACGCGCAGCTTTACCCACGGCACACCAAACTCTTGCGTGATGATTCCGGCGCAGCGCTCGGCCAGGGTCTCCACCAGTTGGTACTCGCTGCTGCCTACGAACTCGATCAAACGCTTTGCAACAGATTTGTAATTCAACGTGTCTTCGACGTCGTCGGTCTCCGCCGCTTTGCGGCAATCACCCGCCATCTCGATATCCAGCACCACCGTCTGCTTGATCTTGCGTTCCCATTCGAAAATGCCGATAACCGTTTCGATACGCAAATCGCTTATATAGATAATGTCCACTTATCATTGCTCACTTTCAGTTTGCTCGCCGATGCCTTGTTTTTGGCCATGCGCCAGCATGAATTATTAACCATAATCCTAAACGGATGGGCGAACTCGCTGGTCACCGTCGACGGGCCCGCCCGCAAGTCCCCCAATGCGGGTGCTGAATTGATATGGATATGATTTTCGATATCGTACTCCCGGCACTGGCCTACTTGTGCGGCTCGCTGGCCTCGGCGGTCATCGTTTGCCGCGCCATGAAGCTGCCGGATCCCCGCAAGCAGGGATCGGGCAACCCGGGCGCCACCAATGTTTTGCGCTTCGGTGGCAAACTGGCGGCGGGACTGACGCTGGCCGGAGATGTTCTCAAGGGCGTCGTACCCGTGCTGCTCGCCCATTTGATCAGCGGCTCGCCGGCAACCGTGGCCAGCACCGCGGTGGCCGCGGTACTCGGCCACATGTATCCGGTGTTCTTCCAATTCAAGGGTGGAAAGGGCGTCGCAACCGCCTTCGGCGCCGTGGCCACAATGGTCTACCCGGTGGCGCTTTTCATGGGCGCCGTGTGGGTGCTCACGGCCATGGCCACCCGCTACGCATCCCTCGCCTCCATGGCCGCCGCCGTTGCCGCACCTCTTTTCGCCCTGATCTTCATCCAACAGCTCGCCTTCGTCGTGGCCCTGGCGATCATCGCCGCTCTGCTCGTCTACCGCCACAAGGACAACATTCAGCGACTGCGAGACGGCACCGAGAGCGAGATCAATCTTTAATGCCCCGCCCCCGGCGGGCCCAGGGACTCCAACGGCCACCGGGCACGCGCTTGAAAGCTCAAAGGCTCGGCATCGCCGCCCAGCAAGCGCTGACAGCCGGCATAAGCCACCATGGCGCCGTTGTCCGTGCAGAATTCCACCCGCGGATAGTGCACTGAAACCGACAGCTGGCCGGCCAGCGCGTCCAGGCGCTGGCGCAGACGGCGATTGGCGCCGACCCCCCCGGACACCACCAGGCGTTCGAGGCGGGTGCATGCGAGGGCGCGCCGGCACTTGATGGCGAGGGTGTCCACCACCGCCTCCTCGAAGGCACGGGCGATGTCGGCCCGGGTCTGCCTATCACCCGGAGAAGCGGCGATGGTATTCATGGCGAAGGTTTTCAGCCCGCTGAAGCTGAAATCCAGACCCGGTCGATCGGTCATGGGCCGCGGGAAACGGAATCGGCTCGGCTTCCCGTCCACGGCCAGGGCCGCCAGCTCCGGGCCACCGGGATAAGGCAGGCCCAGAAGGCTCGCGGTTTTGTCGAAAGCCTCTCCCGCGGCGTCATCCAGGGACTCACCGAGCATCTGATACGAACCCACGCCATCGACCCGCACCAGCTGGGTGTGTCCACCGGACACCAGCAGCGCCAGAAAAGGAAACGTCGGTGGATGCGGCTCCAGCATCGGTGCCAGCAAATGACCCTCCAGGTGATGCACGGCCACCGATGGCACGCCCCAGGCGAAAGCCAGGCTGCGGCCGAGCGCCGCGCCTACCAGAAGTGCGCCCACCAGGCCGGGACCGGCGGTGTAGGCGATACCATCGATGCCGCCCCGGCGCTCCACGCCTGCGGATATCAGCACCTGGTCCACCAGAGGGATCAGCTTTCTCACGTGATCTCTGGACGCGAGCTCAGGCACCACGCCCCCGTATTCGGCGTGCATGGCTGCCTGACTGTATAACGCATGTGCGAGCAGACCCGCGTCGCTGTCGTATACGGCAACCCCGGTTTCGTCGCAGGATGTCTCAATTCCAAGTACTCGCACATCGGTCTCCAGAGCGGCCCGGGTGCCGGTGGGCCGGCTTCGGGCCTTCATTGGGCTTTGCGTGCCCGGCCAGTCCCAATTACACTATGGGGTTCACTATCACGGCGAGTCCAGTTCAACGCGCCGCAAGAATACTGAGAGGAACATAAATGCCGTCCGTCCGAGTACGTGAGAACGAGCCCTTCGACGTCGCCATGCGCCGCTTCAAGCGCGCCTGCGAGAAAGCCGGAACGCTAACCGAAATCCGCCGCCGAGAGTATTATGAGAAGCCCACATCGGTGCGCAAGCGCAAAGCCGCTGCCGCGGTCAAGCGTCATCTCAAGAAGCTCGCCCGCGAGAACATCAAACGCCGCCGCCTGTATTGAGGCCGATCCCATGCCGGCATGGGCCCCGCAGCGCAGGGCCTTAGCCGGATCCGTGTCCACCCATGGCTTCCCAACTCAAACAACGCATTCTGGACGATGTCACCGCCACCATGCGCGCCAAGGACAAGGCACGCCTGGGGACCCTGCGGCTGGTCACCGCCGCCATGAAGCAGATAGAGGTGGACTCGCGCAAGGAGCTAGATGACGCCGGCGTGTTGTCGGTGTTGGAGAAAATGCTCAAGCAGAGACGGGACTCCCTGCAGCAGTATTCCGATGCCGGGCGCGACGATCTGGCGGACCAGGAACGCTACGAAATCGGCATCATAGAAGCCTATATGCCGGAAGCCCTCCCCGCCGAAGAGCTCGAAGCCCTCATCGACGCCGCCATCGCCGAAGCCGGCGCCACCAGCATGCGCGACATGGGCAAGGTCATGGGGTTGTTGAAGCCCCGAGTTCAGGGCCGCGCCGACCTCGGCGCCGTCAGCGCCACCCTCAAACAGAAGCTGGCGGGCGCATAACACCCGCGCTTCCCGCGCCCGCGGGCACACGCCTGCCCGCGACTCGTCTCCGCCGCTCGAGAATCCCGTTCGCGCAGCAGATTGGATCCCATATCCCTCGACCGTGAGCCGCAGACCATAGCAGGTTAGACTCTGCCGACACTCGCGGCCGTAACGACCGCGTCTTGAGGCGGAGGCAGAAGTGGCCGGACTCATTCCCCGTGAGTTCATCGACGAGGTGCTATCACGCGTTGACATCGTCGACGTGGTGGACGAGTACGTGCCGCTCAAAAAGGGCGGAAAAGACCATAAGGCCTGCTGTCCTTTTCACAATGAGAAGAGTCCGTCATTCACGGTTAGCGCCGACAAGCAGTTCTACCACTGCTTCGGCTGTGGCGCCCACGGCTCGGCCATCGGCTTTTTGATGGAATACGCGCACATGGATTTCGTCGAGGCGGTGGAGGATTTGGCTAGCCGGGCCGGCCTGCAAGTTCCCCGGGAAACCGGCAACGAGGCACGCAGCGAAAGCCTGCAGCCCGTTTACGACATGCTGGAGAAAGCGAACGCTTACTTACAGCTGCAATTACGCCAGCACAGCGAGGCCGGGCAGGCGGTGGAGTATCTTCGCAAGCGGGGGCTTTCCGGTGAGGTCGCCGCCGCATTCGGTTTGGGATTCGCACCGCCCGGCTGGGACAACATGCTCAATGCCCTCGGGCGCAGCGAGGCCGATCGGGCCGTCATGGCGCGCGCCGGCTTGTTGGTGGACAAAGGCGGCGGCGGCTTTTACGACCGCTTCCGCGGGCGCATCACGTTTCCGATTCTCGACCGCCGCGGGCGCACCATCGGCTTTGGCGCGCGGGTGCTCGGCGACGATACTCCCAAGTACCTGAATTCCCCGGAGACCCCGGTATTCCATAAGGGACGTGAGCTCTACGGCCTCTACCAGGCACGTAAAGCGGCTGGCAAGCCGCAACGGCTGATTGTCGTCGAAGGTTATATGGACGTGGTCGCGCTCGCTCAGCACGGCATCCAGAATGCCGTGGCAACCCTTGGCACCGCCGCCACCGAGGCCCACCTGGAGCAGCTGTTCCGCGTCAGTCAGGATGTGGTGTTTTGCTTCGACGGCGACGAGGCCGGACGCCGCGCGGCCTGGAAGGCCCTGGAAACGGCCCTGCCGGCCATGCAGGATGGCCGGCAGGCCTTTTTCATGTTTCTTTCCGACGGCCAGGATCCGGACAGCCTGGTGCGCAGCCAGGGGGCATCCGCCTTTTCATCCGCCGCCGCCGACGCCGACAGCCTCGGCACCGTGCTCTTCGATCACCTGGCCGATGGCGTCGACCTGGACACCATCGATGGCCGCGCGCGCCTGGCGGCCCTGTCGCGCCCGCTGCTGGCAAAATTGCCTACCGGCAGCTTCCGCGAGCTGTCGGAGAAACGCCTCGCTGAACTCACAGGACTCGCTGCGGAGAATTCGTCTACACTCAGGACGGGGAGGGGGAATACGACGGTATCGACGCCGCCGCGCCCCCCAATTAAGACCAAACGACAATCGCCGTCACTGGTGCGGAAGGTGATCTCGTGGCTCGTTCACTACCCATCGTTGGGCTCGGGAATCACG